>Ga0315294_10004049_pt1 | contig 15974 bp, 16 predicted proteins | sample YL17G13_40_MG_FD_203626 | JGI IMG/M metagenome (GOLD analysis project Ga0315294, IMG submission 203626) | Sediment microbial communities from Yellowstone Lake, YNP, Wyoming, USA - YL17G13_40 | ecosystem: Environmental > Aquatic > Freshwater > Lake > Sediment | place: USA: Wyoming | collected... | reverse complement strand
CTATCGGCGCTCCCTGGCAATCAGGGAGAAAGTTCTGGGGCCGGAGCATCCAGACACCGCCAATTCCCTGAACAACCTGGCCTTTCTCTATGACACCATGGGTGCCTACGACAAGGCGGAACCCCTCTACCAGCGCTCCCTGGCAATCAGCGAGAAGGCCCTGGGGCCGGAGCATCCCTACACCGCCCAATCCCTGAACAACCTGGCCGAACTCTATAGGACTATGTGGCTCTATGACAAGGCGGAACCCCTTCACAAGCGCTCCCTGGCAATCAGGGAGAAAGTTCTGGGGCCGGAGCATCTCGACACCGCCCAATCCCTGAACAACCTGGCCATACTTTACGCTGCCCAGGGACGGAGCGGCGAGGCCCTTGCCTTCACGGAACGTGCCCAGAGGATTGACCGCAAGAAGATTGAGCAGATCCTCGGCTTTGCCCCGGAATCCCAGCAAACCCAATTTCTGGCAACCCGGGAGGACAACTTTCTCGGTTACCTCAGCCTAATCCAAAAGCACTTCCCGGACAACCCCAAAGCAATAAGGAACGCCCTGGATGTTTGGCTCGCCCGGAAGGGGATCCTTCTTGAGGCCCAGAAGCGGATCCAGGATATCCTTGCCGCTGAGGAGAACGCCCAGGCACAAGAGATCTTCACACACCTGATCGGAATCCGGCAGGAACTGGCACGGCTCGTCTTAGGAGGACCTGGGAAGGGAGGCCCTGAAGCCTACCAGAAACGCATCGTTGATCTGACCAACCGGAAGGAAACCCTGGAAGGTCAACTCAGCCGCCTGAGTCAGGCCTTCGCCCAGCAGAGAAAGACGAGAATAGCCACAACTTCCTCTGTCGCTTCCGCCCTCCCCAAGGGTGCGGTCCTCATCGAGATGGCCCGGATCCGGGACTTTGATTTCAAAACAGGCAAATGGGGCGCGTCCCGCTATATCGCTTTTGTCCTCCCAGCCGGAAAAGGTTCTGACGTTTCTCTGATCGATCTCGGCGAGGCCGAGAATATCGACCAGAAGGCGGCATCCTTCAAAAAATCCCTGGGAAATAGCAAGACCCTGCCCGATGTCTTGGCAAAACAGAGTAACGATCTCTACACGCTCATCTTCACCCCGTTGACATCAGCCCTCGGTGAATCAAGACAACTCTTTCTTTCCCCTGACGGCAGCCTCAACCTCATCCCCTTTGAGGTTCTGCGGGATGACAAAGGCCGCTATCTCATCGAGACCCATACCTTCCAGTACGTCTCTGCAGGGAGGGACATCGCCGGTCACGGCATGATCAAGGAAAAAGGACAGAAGGTACTCTTGTTGGGTGACCCTGATTTTGACCTGGCCGCCAGACAAACCTCTGAAGACAAGGAGAGTCCCCTGACACGCTCCCGGCAGATGCAGGGGCTCACCTTCTCACAACTGCCGGGGACAAAAGAGGAAGTGGAGGCCATCGCCGCTCTTCTAGGCCGTTCCGCCTGCGATACCTACACGGGGGAAATGGCAAGGGAGTCGGTCCTCATGCAAAGGAAAAGCCCTCGAATTCTGCACCTGGCCACCCATGGCTTCTTCCTCTCCGATCAGGACTGGTCCTCCCTGATGGATGAGAAGAGCCGGGGTATTACCATAACGACCAAAGAAAGGCCTTTCGCAAAGAAACCTGTCCGCATTGAGAACCCCTTCCTACGTTCCGGTCTTGCGCTGGCGGGGGCAAACCGTTCGCTGGCTCAGGAGGGCTCCACAGACGGAATTCTGACGGCAGAGAAGATTCTCGGCCTGAATCTCCGAGGGACCGATCTGGTAGTCCTGTCGGCCTGTGAGACGGGCATGGGGGATGTCAAGAATGGTGAAGGGGTCTATGGGTTAAGAAGGGCATTCGCACAGGCGGGCGCCAAGAGTCTTGTCATGAGTCTCTGGGAGGTTCCCGACCGGGAGACGAAGGAACTGATGGTTTCTTTCTACAAGAACCTGCAATCAGGAAAAATGAACCGCGCCGAGGCCCTTCGCAATGCGGCTCTCAAACAGCGGCAAACGGTGAAAGCCCGCTACGGAAACGATCACCCCTACTACTGGGGGGCCTTTGTCTTTCTGGGCGAGGCGGAGTAGGTACATCAATCTATTCTTTTTTCTGAAACAATCAAAGTGTCATGCAGATGAGATGTTATATTTTTCAAATCGATTTATATCTATGTCAAATTCTGAAATAGAAGTAAAAGAATGTATTGAGCTTCTCGGCTTGAGTATTCAAAAGATCGATGTATGCTCAGAAAAAACCCCTGATTTTTTGGTTAAATGTGACCAATTCACTTATATCGTTGAACTTAAGGAGAAGTTCACTGATCCTACCATTCAGAAGGTTAGGGAAGAAAGACTTCTTCGTGGTGAGATTTTGACGGAAACGTATGCAACAGGTAGAAAAAAGCTCATATCAAAGGTTATTTCGTCCGCGTGTAAACAGCTTGCCAGGACTGAGTTCACTGCAGATTTTAATATTATTTGGCTTCATGCAAGAGGACACCATCCGGATTTCCAAATGTACGATTTTGAATCCACCCTTTATGGTCACGAGGTGATAGTAGACTGGGGCAAAGATAATGGGTTCTCTGGCTTCTGTTACCACTATGGGCACAGTGATTTCTATAATCACAGAAATGTCTTGGATGGAGCAGTTGTCTCTACAACAGAGGAAATGAAATTTTGCCTGAATGTTTGTTCGCCTAAATACCAGCTTTTGAAAGATAGTGGACTGAGGAAAGCCTTCAAAGATGGAGTTCTAGATCCATTTGATCTTGAAAAAAAGGGATGTGTTCTTATTGTGGATTCGGATGTCGACCGAAATGATGAAAATGCCGTAATGGAATATGTGATTAAGAAATATAATTTGAAGAAGGCAATGAAAATGCCAATGAAGCAGATATCAGCTACAGTTCCCTTGCTTGATAAATCCAAATCCTAACCACTGCATTGAACAGATGCGATAAAGCGCACAACTCATGCGAGACGTTCATCATTTCAACCCAATATCATCAATTTTTTTCTTTACACCATTCTATGGCTTTGTAGGGTGTTTTCAGCAAGCACTCCTTCCTGTAACAAAGCATCCGGCAATTTTGATAGAGATCCACCCTTTCAAACAGTAATCCTTATTGACTGTAATCCTTAATTGACGGCTCTTGTGAAATATGCAAGCTTACAATCGATAATGGTTGAATTATTAAGGCACTGCCGGACCGAAGAAAAACTTCGAAAGAGCAGGGCGAAAACTACCATTACCGTGACGGAGTAAGAAATGCAGAGGCTCTTCCACTAACTGCAAGTGGACCAGAGCAAACTGCAGATACAGAGCGAGCAGATTAAAAGCGCCAAACAAGACATGGCATTCTGGGGATGCTGATAAAACCAGCTATTGACGGTTCGTTACGCTAACGCGCAATCGGACGACAACAGGGAGACCCCTTATGAATGATACATCCTTTCTTGGCCTGGTTCAAAACGCCGTTTTGTTGCTGGCAGTGGCTTTCATCTTTGACGTGGCCGCGAGCCGTTGGCGTACAGGGCAATCGTCGTTCTGGCAGGCGCTTGTTGGTCTCGCTCTCGGCACCATCGGCATCACTGTCATGCTGACGCCTTGGACATTCGGTCCGGGCAAGCTTCTGCGTGTGCCGTTTCAATCACCAATGGCGATAATAAATGAGATGTCCGAACGGCTCGTGTTTATAGTAACGAAAACACTCCATTCATTTAATGCTCGAAAATATAAATATGAGGATCATCCAGAAGTATCTTGGCCATGCGAAGATCGACACAGCAGAATTCTATACCCATATTGATCTTTCCGGGTTAAGGGATGCCGGGAATGTGATCGACGTAACTATGCAGAATTATATAATTGACTGCAATAAAGAGATAATTAATCTCATGCGCCGGATGATAGGACCGTTGACAGGCAATAGATCGCTTCCTGTGGCGTGACTGTCACCGCCTATGCGTTGTTTGCCTTTGCCTTCGCTTCACCGGAATTAAATAGCGTTTATTTTTTTTATCAATTCGTCAATCATAATGGGCTTGGCAATAAAACTGCGACCGCCGATAATGCCGCCGCTTTCTTTAAGTTCTTCCTCCTTGACGATAGCCGTCACAAAGATAATGGGAATGGATCGGGTAGCGGGATCCTCCGATAACTCTTCCGCCACATGGGTGCCGGCCATGCCGGGCATCATAATATCGAGGAGGATAACATCCGGCTTGTGAATCTTCGCCAGCCGTATCCCCTCATCTCCCCGCGTCGCTGTCAGCACAGGGAAGGTGCTTCTCATCTCGAGAGCTTTTTTTAAGGCGCGGCAAAAATTTTCTTCATCGTCTATAATGAGTATTTTTTTTACAGGCATATTGTGATCTCCCTTATCATTAACCCAGAAGCTGAATCATTTTCACCAAGACGCATGTTTCGATGTAATTGAGATCAAAGGGTTTGACAATATAGTCGTCAGCGCCCAATTGAAGTGTTCGCTGGGCCAGCTCTTCGTCGATTACGGCTGTGACCATAATAACCGCGATTTTAGAATTTATTTTTTTGATCTCCTTCAGGGTATCGATGCCGCCCATGCCCGGCATGAGGATGTCGAGCAATACGATATGAGGCCTCACATCTTTTACCTTTTGAATGGCCTCCAGGCCGTCCGTAGCAGTGTATACCTCATATCCTTTCGATGTCAGGTACTTCTGCAATAGTCTCACGACGTGGATTTCATCATCGACAACAAGTATCCTTTCCATAGGGAGAACCTCTCATTTCAGTAGTGATTTTTTTTCAATATCCGTTTTAATGGGAAGCCTGACATAAAAAGAAGCACCCCCCCACTCATTGTTCTCCGCCCAGATCCTGCCGCCGTGATCATGGACGATGCCATACGATATGGAAAGCCCCAGTCCCGTTCCCGTTCCTTTCCCCTGTCCCTTGGTGGTAAAAAACGGATCAAAGATTTTCGACATATGTTCACTCTTGATACCCGTGCCGGTGTCGGCGATCATTATTTTCAATTGGTCACGATCCCTGAACATCGTTTCCCTCTCCGTTGTTATGCGCAACACTTTTTTCTCTTTTCCCTCCATGGCGCTCATGGCGTTTGTAATCAGGTTCAGGATAACCTGCTCTATCTTTTCTTTGTCCATGTCGATTTTCGGCAAATCGGGCTGGTACTGCACCTCTGTTTCTATTCCCTCTATCTTCAACTGCGTTGCGTATAAAGTCAGAACATGGGCGATGACGCCGTTGATATCGGCCATGATCGTCTTTCTTTCGGGCATGCGGGAAAATTGTTTGAGATTTTCAGCAATGGCGACGATGCGGCTGATTTGATCCATGCAGATCTTTAATTCTTCCAGCACTTCAGGCGGCAGGCTTTCCATGGTCTGCAATATCTGCAATTCCATGGAGATAATATTCACGGGATTGAGGATCTCGTGGGCGACCCCGGCGGATAAGCGTCCGATGGATGCAAGTTTCTCCGACTGGATCAAAAGATCTCTCGCTCTTTGCAGCTCTCTTTCAGTTTGATTCCGTTCGGTTACGTCCTGTACGATGCCGATCATTCTAATGGCTTTTCCAGTATCATCGGAAATCATTTCAAATATCTCGTGGACTTCACGTACTGAGCCGTCGCTTCGTACAATACGATGGTTGCAGACAGCTTTTGCCCTCTCATTCAAGTCCATGTTAATGGCATCTTTTACGATATCTCTATCATCGGGATGAATCATTTCGAGGAATGCTTCATACGTTCCTACAAATGTTTGGGGAGTTGTTCCGAAGATCCTATGGATTTCATCTGACCAGTACGTTTCGTTGGTTTGAATATTCCATTCCCAGTTTCCGATGTGAGCGACCCGCTGGGCTTCAGCAAGACTCAAATTGCTCTTTTGAAGGGATGCTTGCGCCTGCTTGAGCTCGGTAATATCTTCAGAAACAACGACGACTTTCGATATTTCTCCAGCGGGACTCTGATCCATTATAGGGCTGAATGTACGGAGAAAATACCTCCCATCTCTTTCGCTTCTGTGTTCCCGGTTGATCGGTTTACCGGTTTCGCATACTTCTCTGACACAATCCGCAAACTCCTTTGTGTTCTCCTCGGAGTGGAATTCGCCGTATGTTCTGCCGATGATTTTCTCCAATGGCAGGCCGAATCTCATTCTGCACCCTTCATTCATGAACAAATATGTGCAGTCCCTGTCCAACAAATACATGGAAGCGACGGAAGCTGCCAATGAACGGTATTTCACCACTGCTTCTTTCAGCGCCTCTTCCGCCCGCTTGCGCTCTTCACTCTCCTGCACCAATTTGATATTATGTGTTTTGCTTTTCTGTAACTCTATATCGATTTCTGAATGCAGCAATGCATTCTCGAGGGCAAAATTTATCTCTCCCAGCATTATTGAAAGTACTTGCTCATCGTTGCTGTCAAAAAGTTGGCCGGTTTCCTTATGGGCAAGATTCATAACCGCAGCCAAGCGGTCCCCAATGAATATCGGTATGCTCAAAAATGAAGGGGGTCCGTATTTGGGATCGTTGGCTTTGAGGGTTCTTGGATCCTTCTCAATATCTTGTATTAACAGAGTCTTTCTTTCCAGAACGACCGGTTTAGCGAGAGAGCTATCGATACTGATGTATGAACCTCTCTCTAATTCTTTATCATGACCATTTGTTGCAACGACACGAAAACGACCAAATGCTGACCCCTCAGCCAAGATCGATCCATTTTCAGAGCTCTCTGGAAATACTAAGGATTTGTTACGAGGATCTACTTCAACCATGAACACCGATCCAATTTGTGTACCGGTTACAGCCATGCACTTTCCCAGAATGAGATCCATAAGGTCATTGATATTCAGCTTCTTCTTTGCATTTTCAGTCAATTGTTTTATTATTAACAGTTCAAACGTTCTTTGGCTTAACTCCCCCGTTGTCTCTTTGAGTTTTTGGGCGAGATTATTTAATGAAAGTGATATGTCATGCAATTCAGAAACATCTTCTTTGGTGGTGATTGTAACCGTGTCGCCTTTTTCGACTTTTTTTATAGAAGTGGCAATTGTAGAGATTCTCTCGAAAATTTGACGAAGGATAATTAATCCTCCAAGTATGAGAAGAAAAATCAACGAGAAAAGCATGAGATGTGAAATATCCAGGTAATAATTGCCGTGGTAAATAATGTATGAAATACAGAGAAGAGGCAGGACAAAAATCAAAGCTTCCACAATGACGAGCTTGTAGCGAATGTTGGGCTTTAGCAAACCACTACTGGAAGAGAAAAAACTTACCATTTTGCTGCTCCAGACTACTTAATCATTTCAAACTATAGATTTTCCCACCCCACTCTCCGATTATGGAGACGGATCACGTCAAGTCTTAAACGTGGAGTGAAGGGATGTTCGCGATGAAGATCTGTTTTACAAAAATCAATGAGGAAGTCGCGGAATCCCTTTTGAGCCCGAGTGGATATGCAACACAGTATTATGATATCAATTTTCTTATATTTTATTTACGTAAGAGAAATTACTATGATTGTCAAGGATTATTCCAGTATTTTCTGTGTCTTTATGAGAATTACTGAGAGAAATCTTCTTTTTCATTGGAAATATTCAGGTCGTTGACGACAGGAAGTGACCTCACAATATCAGTAGGTAGAATAAACATGGAAATGTTCCAGAAAAGATTTTTTATCAATATTACGATCGATAATACTCACGACTTAAAACAACTTTAGAGTGAAGAGTAGGTAGGTGTAACACGCAATTTGAATAACCATTTTTCGGAATGGTAAAAACCTACCGCCCATTGTGCGGACACGGTATTTCATCTCTCACATAACAGGAGTTTCTTTTCAGATACTTATTGCCGCACTCGTGATTCTTGATCATCGCTGCCTGATACAACATTTCGATTAGTACTCGATAACGCATATTGTTCTTTGTCCATGGTTGATGTATAAAATGGCGTCAATTTGCAAAAGGGAACACATACATGAAGTCCATCTGCGCTGCCTTTTGCTTGACTCATCCGACAAACCTAACCCAGTCAGTACTCGGTACGAGTAGTAGATCAGTCAATGCCCATACAAGAGCATCCATGCGATTAGGGGAAGGATCTCCAGGCACCCAGAGGCACATTTCATCTTCAAGGGCATTAAATCTGCCAACATGATGAATGCGACCCTGCTCATATTGCGCTGCCACTGGTTCTGCTCTTGTGTGCTTGTCCCTGCTTGCATGCACGAGCCTAACCGGGACATTTCGGTCAACCTGTTTGAGGACCAGCTCAACCATTTCCCCACCATTATTCTTTTCAGCAATAATTTTATTGGCTTCATATTTATGATAGGCGGCAATCGCGGCTTGTGCCCACTTTAATGGACTTCCCTGAAGCGTTTCATCGGCCAATATATATGCTTCATCGTTGTATTTTCCGGCGACCACAATACCTGCATCATCGCCTGTGCTTGTAGCCGATGGATCAACAGCAACAACGATTCTGCTTAAATCCGGGGCTTTTTCCATCCTCGCACTTTCAATAATCTTACGCGTCCAAAGAGCTCCGGGGGCTTCATAAATATCTTCCGCAAGAATCTCCATCCGAAAAGAATTGGAAGTCATGTCTTTCGATATTTCAGCTAACGCCTCTTTGCTGATATATGGATTGTCGTATGAGGAAAAATGGAATGTTTTATAGCGTGCCGGATCCGTTGCTTCTCTTTCCTTGAATAATTTGAACATCTTTGCGGCGTGCTGAATGTCGTTGGCTTTACTGACCGAGCGGCTGTGAAGAGACGGCGGTGTATAGATAAAAATGGCATCGCCGTTGTTATCGAGAAGCATCGGGGCTCCGACCGCATCCCATATATTTTCGCACATAAGCTGGAATTCATCCAGAATCAGATCATCGGCATAGTCGCCACGAAGTGAATCAGCGTTCCATGCTGTCTTTGCCTTAATGCGCTGCTCTTTACCGGTGAGCTCGATATATCGCTCCGTCTCGTTTTTGTAGAAAACCTTCTGCCTTATGGGTTCGGCTAATGCTCTCGTAACCGTCGTCCAGAAACTTCCGACCTGTTCCGCCGTGGGCGCTGCGTAGAGAACTCGTCTGCCAGCCAGAAATCGCTTTACAGCGCGGTTGGCAACCCCGGTCGTCTTTCCGCCACGCCTGCCGGCCCGAATCATAATGCGCTTGGCTTCGCAATTAATAAACTCCTGCTGTATCTCGTGCTTGCGTCCGGAGAGGTGGATTTCAATCGTCATAAATCACCTTCAACTCTACGGGACCGCCGTCCTTGCCCGTGTATTCGATTTTATCGGTCACCTTGCCTTCAAGCCGCTCGATGATCTCCTTGAAGTAGGCCGCATTACCTTTCATGGCATGTTTTGTAGCAGCAATGGCCAAGAGTTCAAGGATTGACTTTTTACTTGCTTCATCTTCACCTTCTAATACTTTTTTAATTTCATTCGTAATTGACAACGAACCCTTTGGCCTTCCTCTTTTCTTTGGCTGATTTTTCGAAGTGAACTTCTTAAGGTTTTTTCGTGATTTTTCGTTATACATTTTTATTTACCTCCCTTTTGTTTAAAATCGGTTTCTTGCCCGTAAAGTCCTTCCATCTTTTGCAGATGACATCACAATAGACGGGGTCTATCTCCATGCCGTAACATATACGGCCCAATTGCTCGGCGGCAATTAGAGCAGGACCGGATCCGAGGAAGAGGTCGAGAATGATCTCTTCCGCTTCCGAATAATTACTTATGCAGAAGGCGAAGAGGCCGACGGGCTTTTGTGTCGGGTGGACCCTTCTTAATCCTTCGACATCACGCTTGCCTTCCCGCGTATACCCGTTCCAGAGCTGGCGATACATCCTGGCAGGAGACGTTAAGCTCGTCCATGCGATCTCGCAATCGGCGAAGTTGTTAGATGCAGCCTCGACTCGCTTGTCCCATATGAGCCAGCAGGGTGATGGCGGTAGAAAGTCAGTGAAATAATTGCCTCCCCAGAGAATGATTTTTCTTATGCCGATCTCCTGACTCAGGAGATAAATTTTCTTGGCCGTTTCTGTCGTCTCATCCCCGATAACCGGCGGATACCTTTTTCCGCCACTGCCTATTTGACCCTTGCCTGTCGCCTTGTCAACCTTGCCCACAATGTTAATGCCATAGGGAGGGTCAGTAAGTAGCAGACCTACTCGTTGTGGTCCCATTAACCTTCCCACGTCCTCTTTTTTCGTAGAGTCCCCGCACATGACCCGGTGTTTTCCCAAAAGCCAGATGTCACCCGGTTGGGTAACGGGCTCGACTATCTTGTCTGCTTCGGCTTGGGCATCGAATTCATCCTCCACTACTTTGCCGGCACCGGACAGCCACCCCTCCGGCAATTCGACGCCCCAATCTCCAAGGGGCAGGTCAGACCACGCACTGGCAAGTATCGAGAAATCCCATTCCCCAAAGGCGCCATTATCCAGGATGATGATTGCCTTCTCCTGATCCTCGGTCAATCCCTTCATGATGATCGCCGGCACCTCGGTATATTTCAGTTCCTTCGCCGCAAGATATCGCATGTTGCCGCCCATGATCACTAACCTGCCGGTGCGATCCGAGCAGAGCAGAGGGCGTGCGCGGAAAAGGTCCGGGCTTTCCTGAAGGGATTTGACCAGACGTCTGAAGGCTTCATCCTTGATAAGCCGAGGGTTCTTCTCATTCAGGTGAACCTTGCTTATGGGGAGATATTCGGTCTTATAGGTATCTTTCATAGAGCTTCCTCCAATAAAGAATTACTTGGTTAAATAAATTTTCAATGCCCTGTAAGGTTAACATTGGGCAATGCCGGTAATTATAGGCATATGGGCATAAAAAACAGGCGCTGAGCGGAAAAGTAGGGGTGTATTTCTTTATTTCATCCCCTTCCTGCATCGCTCCCAGCAGTTCATTGCTTTCCATGTTTTGCACCTCCATCATCAGGTAATAAAAAAGCCATGACCGTTCCAGATCATGGCTATAATAATACACTTTAAAGGATTGTCAATATGTAAATAGTGGATATTATTAAATAATTGTCGCTATAGGGGGCATAACGACAAGTTTCATGTTGTTGGTTTCTTTATTATCCTCCTTATATAGTCTGGATTTCCGCCCATTTTTTTTACAATGAACTTTGCGACATTGGATTTAGACAAATTAGGATTCTTGTCCCACGATCTATTGGCTTCACTTTGCCATCGCTCATGTAAGGCGAGTACTCTCTCCCGTTCTTTAGCCCATCTTGCCTTTGCACCTTTGCGACCGCCGTCAATGATCGCCATGCTCCGATCTTTATGAGGAGCCATTTCTTTTTTTTCGCGATAACGTGCATCAAGATAAATATAACATCTGTTTATTTGTTCAATAACATCTTTTAAAAACGGATATCTCAAATTTCCGTCTTTAGTCGGAGAACAAATATTGATAATTTTCAGCATATCGTCGCAATCCCGTTTCAGGACAACATAGGCTCCCTCGTCATCGGGATTGAATGGAATAACTTCGAAACTATCTAACCGCCCCGTTTTTGAGAAACCGTCAATCATTCTGTCTCTTTTATCAAAAAAATCTTCCCATGATTTATATCTCTTAAATGGCGGGTTTGTTAAAATCTCATGAAGCTTCCGGTTAACTGGATACTTTATTTTTTTAAGTGTTTCTGCAAGAACCGACGTTTCCACCCACTCAGGCCATTCGGGAAGTTTTTTATAACGGTCAGGATTGTCATTAATCCATGATTCCAAATTGGCAGATATGAATTCTAACTTCCGTCTTATGGATTCAATGGCTGTTACTTTATAGTTTCGTGTTGAATTCCTTACTTTCCTCATATTTCCTGTCCTTATCAATTCGACTTGGAGTGTTATTGAAGGGGCAGCCGGTGGAACATGTCCGGTCTTCGATTCGCGAAACCTATCCTCCTTAATAATACTTTACCAGTTAGATCCTTATGTTTCCATTGGTTTCTCGTGATCTCATTCTGAATCTTTTCCGCGATGGTCTCATAAGAGGTCCTCAATACCCCGCACATGCCGGTGATATCGGCGAATGCCGCGTCAATGGAGCATACCTCCACCTGAAAGGTATAAAGCCAAGTTCAAAAAATATTCATATGTTCATTTGCCTAGTTAATAAATAAGGTGCTCTTTATCTCGTTCCCCGAAATCACGTTTATTTCTCGTTTTTCACGAGAAAAGGAGAAAGGTCATTATTGGGGAGCCCAATGAGAGAAAAAGGATAGCTTTTAACAGGAAATTTGGTATAAGAGAGCCGTTCACACTAGACTGCTAACACCACCATATAATTAATAGAGGGTTAGCTTGAATGGGTTAACCCTTTTTTAATGTTACTCTCTGCAACATCTCAACGCATTGAAAATCCCTCCCAACCTCCCTTTTACAAAAGGAGGATTAGACGGTTTCCCCCTTTGACAAAGGGCGAGAAGGGGATTTTATGACGAATTTTTGCATTTCGTGAGGTTTAAAATTTATTTTTTAAGAACGCTGGATTTTTACACACATTGTAAATCCTCTGCATACTTAATCGAGGAGGTTCCATTGTATGTCTGAAATGAAACCTGATAAGTGGATGTCATGGGTGGCCCTCGCCACTGCTACCATGTCGGTCTTCGCTGCAGTTACGACGCTGTACGTCGGCAAATATTCCTCCCGGGCAATTCTCAATCAAGGCCAGGAAACGAGCCAGTGGGCCTATTATCAGGCGAAGAGCATCAAGTCATATGTTTATGAGATACAGAAGTAGAAACTGGATTTAGAGATGATGGCACCGGCAAACAGGCCGAAAGCCGTCATGGACAGATACTCTCAGCTTATCAAAGACTATGGCAGAGAGATCAAGCGATACGATGCGGAGAAGGCGGAGATTAAGGCAACTGCCGATGCCCTGGCAAAATCGACCGAACATCAGGAACTCATCGATGAGGGAGTTTGATTCGGACACTCTGGCGCAATTCAACGGACAGGACGGAAGACCTGTATATATTGCATACCAGGGAAAGGTCTATGATGTCAGTCAGAGCGCGATGTGGAAGGGGGGCGGCACATGAAACGCCATAGCGCAGGACTGGATCTTGCTTCGGAATTCCCGGCGGCACCTCATGAAGAAGAGGTCTTTGAAAGATACCCTCAGGTGGGGATTCTCAGAGAAAAGACTGCACCGGAAAGATATATGCCGGCATTTATCTCATCCCTCATCAGGCGTTTTCCTTTTCTCGAAAGACACCCTCATCCCATGACAGTCCACTTTCCCATCGTCTTCTTTTTATCCGTTGCCCTTTTTAATATTCTATATCTGCTTTACGGCGTAGAATCGTTTAAGAGTACGTCTTTGCACTGTCTGATCGCCGGGCTGTTATCTATGCCGGTGGCCACGCTGACGGGTCTCTTTACCTGGTGGCTGAATTACTTAGCAAAACCGATGAAACCGGTGGTGTTGAAAATTATATTTTCCGGCATCCTTGTCGTTCTTTCTGCCAGCACTCTTTTCTGGAGGATTGCTATTCCCGGCATCCTTGATGATTCCGGGTTGGCGCGTATTGTCTACCTGGCCATTACTCTGTCGTTTGTTCCCCTGGTGTCCATCATCGGTTACCTGGGCGCGAGCCTGACGTTCCCTCTCGGGAAAAAATAACGAGGGTGCCTGTCTTTCTCATATTCCTAAAAAACATTCTTTAACCTTTTCGTTTTCCAAAAGGTCGCATCCGAGCCCTTCCAGAACAATATGGCCGTTTTCCAGGACGTAGGCACGATTACACATGCCGAGAGTCTGTCTTACATTCTGCTCTACTAAAAGGACCGTAACCCCCGCTTCATTGATCTTCTTCACCATATTGAAAATATCCTGTACCAGAAGCGGGGCGAGGCCGAGTGACGGTTCATCAAGCATCATAAGCTTGGGGAGCGACATAAGTCCCCTGCCTACGGCAAGCATCTGCTGTTCTCCCCCGGAAAGGGTTCCCGCAGTCTGCTTTTTTCTTTCCTTGAGCCTCGGGAACAGGGTATACACATATTCCATGGTATCAGGACGTTTGCGTTTGGCCTCACCGTTGAGAGACCCCATGATCAGGTTTTCCTCGACAGTCATATCCGGAAACAGGCGCCTCGCTTCCGGAACATGGACAATACCATACTCAATGATCTTGTTTGCCGGCACATGATCGATACGCATGCCATTGAATTCAATCGTCCCTTTTTTCGGGGTAAGAAGGGCGGATATGGTTCTCAAGGTTGTAGATTTCCCCGCCCCATTGGAACCAACGAGGACGACTATCTCCTTTTCCTTCACCTCAAAGGCGACATCCCAGAGGACCTGGAGGTCTCCATAAAATACATTTATTCCCTTAACACTGAGCATACGCCTCCCCCAGATAGGCCTCGATCACTGCCGGATTATTGGCTACCTCATGCGGCGTGCCTTCCGCAATGGTCTGGCCGAAGTTGATTGCGTGAATCCGATCGGATATGGTCATAATCACTTTCATGATATGCTCTACAATCAATATGGTGATGCCGCTGTCCCTCATTTTCTTGATCAGCCCTATCGCTGTATCCAGTTCTGAAGGGGTCAGGCCGGCTGCCGTTTCATCCAGAAGAATGAGTTTCGGCTTCGTTGCCAGGGCCCGGGCGATTTCAAGCCGCTTTCTTCTCCCTATAGGAAGGCTCTTCGCCAGCTTGTCTTTCTCGTCTATGAGGCCGCTGAATTCCAGGATCCTGAGTGCTTCCTCACGTGCTTCTTTTATGGATGCAACGCGGCAGAAGGCCGACGCTGTTACATTATCTAAAACCGTCATCCGGGCAAGGGGTTTGACAACCTGAAAAGTCCTGCCGATCCCCATATGACAGATCGTGTGTGTTTTCAATCCCTTTACGCTTTTTCCTTCAAAAAAGATGTCACCCGCAGTGAGGGTGTAGTACTGGTTGATACAGTTGAAAATGGTTGTTTTCCCCGAGCCGTTGGGACCGATAAGGCCCATGATTTCTCCCTCATTGACTTGAAAGGTAACGTCATTAACCGCCTTGAGTCCCCCAAACATTTTTGTGAGATTTTTCACTTCCAGGAGTGCCATAGCTCTTCTCCAATAAGTATCGTCAGTTTGATGCTCCGATCCGGAAGACATTTCTTTTTATTTTTGACCAGTCACCCACCACACCGTTCGGCAAAAACAAGATCACAAAGATAACCAGGAGACCAAATACCAGTGCGTGGGCTTCGCTCGTCCATGACGGGGCGAGGCCGAAGAACGCGCTTCGGAATGTCTCCTGGAGACCCACCATAATGAATGCCCCGAATGCAGGTCCCATAATTGTGGCGACGCCACCTACGATTCCAACCAGGATCGCCATAATGGATATATAATGAAGGGAGAACACGACGTGAGGATCGATAAAGCCCATGTAGTTCATGTAAAAAGCGCCTGCCATTCCTGTAAAAAATGAGCTTACCATCAGGGATATATTTTTATAGCGCGTCGTATTTATTCCCAGAGATTCCGCCGCATCCTGGTCCTCCCGGATTGAAACGAAATAGTATCCCCATTTGGATTTCATGATCAGGTGAATGGAGAATATGCAGAGGAACGCGAGCGCCAGGGCTATGTAGTAATAGGGCAGTTTGCTCGTGAAGGTCTGGATAATGAGAATTCCCACCATGCCATCGGTCAGCTCCTCCCAGTTGGTGGCGATAAGTCTGAATATTTCGCCGCCGGCAAGCGTGGCAAGGGCAAAATACGGGCCTCTTAATCGGAAACACACCCAGCCGACAAAGAGACCGATAAGCATGGCGACAATGCCTCCAAAGGCCATGCCCCACCAGGCGGACATCTCCAGTTTTGTCACGAAGATGCCGGCGGTGTACGCGCCTATTCCGAAGAATATGGCATGACCGAAGGATACCTGGCCTGTGTATCCCGCCA
>Ga0315294_10004048_pt1 | contig 15974 bp, 16 predicted proteins | sample YL17G13_40_MG_FD_203626 | JGI IMG/M metagenome (GOLD analysis project Ga0315294, IMG submission 203626) | Sediment microbial communities from Yellowstone Lake, YNP, Wyoming, USA - YL17G13_40 | ecosystem: Environmental > Aquatic > Freshwater > Lake > Sediment | place: USA: Wyoming | collected... | reverse complement strand
CGGATTTGCTCTGTGCAAAAAGGCAAATTTTGCCCGCACCCAAAATTTGCCTTTTTGCTGGTACTCAAGCGCTATTCGTGAGAAGCTTTGCCTCCCGCCGTTCAGATGAGTTTTTAGTTTTTTATAGGCGGGAGAGCGGACGAACCCGCTCTTTAAAAAATTGTTTTCTTTCTGTAAGGAACTTGATGTGAAGACGCTGTGTTTTGCAGCCGCCCGCACCCGGCTGCAAAACACAAGCAAAGCCGAACCCGTATTAAAATTAGCAAGAAGCCAGCCGACCCAGGCTGGCGCCGAATGAGCCCCGCTCCCAAGCGGGGCGAATGGGGCGCGGGAGATGTGGGAGCGCCGACAGGCGCGGTGCCTATAAATCTTTCTTCTTGCTACCGTGAATAGTGTTTGGTAAGATTATGGGGAAAGTTTGAGAGTTAAACCAAGGGGAGTAAATTAAAAAAGCGCCGAGAAAATCGGCGCTTTTTTGTTAAAGAATTGTTTTATTAAATAATCTGCTCTTCCAGCTTATTTATCTGGCCATCAATTTCGGAAATTCTCTTCTCTATCTCCTTCATCCTGCGGCCGTATTCTCTTGCCGTATTTTCATCGCGGTAAATGCGCGGGTTGGATAAGGCGCGTGCCTTGGCGTAGCTCTCAAGCCTTAGCTTCTCCTTTTCTTTATCAAGTTTATTTATCTCTTCGCGCAAGACTGCATTATGGGCTTTGCGCCTCTTTTCTTCTTCCCTGCGTTTTCTTTCTTCCTCTTTAGCCTTTTCTTTTTCTTCGTCTTTTTTCGGACGTTCTGCTTTGGGTTTGGGCTTAGATTCCGCAAAAGGTATTTCGCCTTCTGCCTTTTTGCTCAAATAATAATCGAGAGCTCCAGGAAACTTTCTAATCCTGCCATCTTTTACTTCAAAAACCGTATTGGCCAGGGAACGCACAAAATAAATGTCATGACTGATAAATACGATTGTTCCTTCATATACAGTCAGGGCTCTAATCAAAGCCTCCACTGCATCTACATCCAAGTGAGTGGTTGGTTCATCGAGAAGAAGAAAATTCGGTGGATTAATTAGAAGTTTGGCCAGGATTAGTCTGCTTTTCTCCCCGCCAGAAAGCACCTTAACCGTTTTATCCGCATCATCGCCCGTAAATAGAAACGCTCCCAAAATGGTACGGATAACCGTTTCCGACATAAACCCGGGTGCCGCAGAATATGCTTCTTTAAGCACGGTGTTCTCAAGGCTTAAGACATCCATACGCGTCTGGGAAAAATATCCGATACCCGCATTATGCCCGACGCTGCGCACGCCGCTATCAATATCAATAACCCCGGCAAGAATTTTTAGGAGCGTAGATTTTCCTGCGCCATTTTCACCCACGAGAACTGCCCTCTCGCCCTGCGAAACTTCAAAATCCAAATCCTGATAAACCTTAATATCTGCGTAAGACTTGGAAATCTTCTCTAAAGTCATTACCCGATAGCCGCTTCTTTGTGTCTGGGGAAAATGAAAGTCTCTGATGCTCTCCCCTGGGTCAGGCGGGATAAATATTTCTTGCATCTTTTCTAAGGCCGTGCGCTTGGCGCGCACTGATGCGGCCTTATTCGGCTGGGCATGAAAACGGTCAACGAATCTTTGCAGTTGTTCCCGTTTTTTCTCCTGCTCTTTAAACTGTTTAAAAAGAAAAGTGCGCCTCTCTTGCCTAATTCTTTCATACTGCTTATAATTACCGCGAATTTTGGTAATTGTGCCATTTTCCAAAATAAGCGTATAGTTGGTAACTTCGGTTAAGTAGGCCTTATCGTGGGAAATTATAATAAAGGTACCCTTAAAGGCGGTGAGAAAATCCTTTAGCCAGAGCGCGGCATTCAAGTCCAGATAATTAGTCGGCTCATCCAGAAGCAAAAGGTCGTAGTGATAGGTAAGCAATTTGGCAAGCAAAGTGCGCATCTGCCAGCCGCCGCTCATTTGAATTATAGGACGGTTAAAATCTCTTTCCTTAAAACCTAAGCCCATTAAAATCTTCTTGGCTTTGTGTTCCAGCTCAAAAAATCCCAGCGTCTCTAATTGGTGTAAAATTTCTCCGTAGTGCCTTGAGTCAGCTGCGCCTTTCTCTTCGAGCTCTTCTTTTTCTTTTTTTAAATGCATAATCTGCTCGTTGCCTTCAGTTAGTTCGGATAAAACCGTGCGCTCAGATTTTCCCGCCTCTGGCGGGATCCCGCCTGGCACTTTAATATCCGGGCGGGAAAAGCTTACCTCCTGAGGGAGATAGCCGATATGAATATTCTTAAGAACCTGGATATTGCCTGCCGAAGGCTCTATCTCGCCCTGAATCAAGGCAAAGAGCGTAGTCTTTCCTGAACCATTAGGGCCGATAAGCCCGACTTTCTCGCCTCTATTGATATTAAGCGAGATGTTCTCGAAAAGGGTTTTCTTGCCGTAAGCTTTGGAAAGATTGGTGACGGTAATCATGGGTTAAATCACGCGGCGGGATTCTAAGGCCTTGGAGAGAGTAGCAGAATCTGCATATTCTAAATTTGAGCCAACCGGAAGACCTAAGCCAATACGGCTTAATTTTACAGCTAATGGCTTGATGAGTTTGGTAAGATACAATGCCGTGATCTCGCCTTCGGTGTCTGAATCTGTAGCAATAATAACTTCCTGGATTTTTTCCTGTTTAATTCTGTTAATTAATGTGTCAATCTTTAAATCAGAAGGGCCTTTGCCTTCAAGCGGGGCGATAGCTCCCATAAGCACATGATAAACACCGTTAAAGGCGCCGCTTTTTTCCAGGGAAGTAATATCATTTGGCCTCTCCACCACACAAAGTATGCTTTGATTCCGCCGCAGGTCACGGCAGATGGCACATTCATCCTGTTCGCTTAAGTTATGGCATATGCGGCAGAAACGCACATTCTCTTTTACCTTTAAGATTGCCTCAGAGAGTTTTTTGATTTCATCGCCAGAGACCTCAAGTATATAAGTGATAATGCGCTCAGCACTGCGCCTGCCAATCCCGGGTAATCTGATCAACCTATCAATTAATTTTTCTATGGAATCAGTGTAGCTAGCCATTATATCTCCCTAATCACCCTGCCTTGAAATGCCTCTAAAGCAGATCTAAGCAAAGGATTGTTCTCTTCAACTTCTTTTTGTAAGGTTTCTTTGGATAAGACAAAGTTGACTCTGACATTAATATTAAATAATTCACAGATTATCTTCTCAATGATTGCCTTATTTTCTTTCTTTTCCAGGGTCTCTTTATGCAAGGAATAATTCTTGGGGAAAGATACAGTCAAGACATTATGCTCTAATTTAATCGGGCTGCCTTCATTTAAGTAAGTGGCTACGGAAATCTTCACCCTGGCTAGATTATCAATGATACTCTGCCAGGAGTTTTTGATATTATCTAAAGAGGCGGAATTAGAGGGTGAATTTTTTGGTTCTTCTTTAAGGGGTAAAGGCTCGGCATCTTGGGTTTCTTTAGATTCCGTGGCCTGTCTGACATCTTTGTCTTTTCTTGCTGGCACAGAATTTAGGCTTGAGCCTCTTTTGTCATGCGCTAACTTAACTAAACTTATCTCTAAAGGTATGCGTTGCGAGTCTAATCTTTTGGATATCTCGTGGGTATTCACCAACAGATTAAATACACTGAATATCTCCTCCAGGCTAAAGGTCTGGGTCTGCTCTAACAATCTCTGGCAAATCTCTTGGGGAAGGTCAATTAATTTGGAATCCGCCTGAACCACCTTGGCAATCATAAGATTGCGGAAATGTTCAATGAGATTATTTAGAAATAAACCCGTATCTTTGCCCTCATCTATTATACTATTCAGTAACTCCAATGCGCCCCGCGCATCCTTGCGGATTATTTTATCCGTTATGGCAAATAACGCCTCCTGCTCAACCAGGCCTAATACAGAAATGACATCCTTTAAAGAAATTTTACCCTGGGAAAAAGAAACCAGTTGGTCCAAAACTGATTCTGCGTCTCTTAAGGAACCATCGCTACTTTTGGCTATGGCAAATAAAACTTCCTTTTCTACATCTATTTTTTCTTGGGCAACAATCTTTTCTAATTGGGCGATAATTTCCAATACCGGAATGCGTCGAAAGTCAAAACGCTGGCATCTGGAAAGTATGGTCGGTGGTACCTTATGCGCTTGGGTAGTGGCAAAGATAAATTTAACAAAATCCGGAGGCTCTTCTAAGGTTTTAAGGAGGGCATTGAAGGCTTCGGAAGTAAGCATATGCACTTCATCAATGATGTAGACTTTAAAGCGGCCGCTTGTAGGCGCAAATTTAACGTTTTCGCGCAGCGTCCTGATTTCTTCAATACCCCTATTGGAGGCGCCATCGACCTCGATGACGTCAAAGCTATGGCTTTGGGCTATCTCAATACAAGAGGCACACTTCTGGCAGGGATTTATGGTTGGTCCATCCTTGCAGTTCAAGGCCTTAGCCAGTATTCTTGCCGTCGAGGTCTTGCCTACTCCCCGGGGACCGGCAAAGATATAGGCGTGGGCAAGTCTATTCTTCTGCAAGGCGTGCTTTAAGGTATTAACGATGTGGGGCTGGCCGATAATCTCGTCAAAATTCTTGGGCCGCCATTTTAAGGCAAATACAATATACGACATCTTTTAAAAAATTAAGGTTACTGAGGCCTCGAAGGTATCAGAATCGTAATAATGAATACGGTCAATATGCCTCCAGTTGACGGTTGTCTCTACATATTTGTTGAGCGGCGCAGTCACGCCTATAGCTACTTCATTACAGATACCCGCGCCCCTCTGGAAATCAAGAGTATATTCGTCTAGAGCAAAACCCTTTAATTTAATATATCTATCAGGCAAAAGATTGTGGCTGAACAGTAATCTTGTTACTGATTCCGCATGATTTTTGCTTTCAAAAATTGTGTGATATCTGTAATCTTCTTTTATCCAACTTTGCTGTATTGCCTCTCCAAGATAAACCCAAGGAAATATATCCTTACCTATCTCTATGCCGAGCAATTCTCTCTCCCAAAGGCTTTTATGAATATTTCTCCTGGCTTCAAAAAATGGCTCGAGCTTAAACAGCGCTTTTTCTTCTCTGTCTCGATAGGTAAAAACAGCTGAGAACCTATCAGTGTAAAGCTGGTGGTCGTGTTTACGCAGATCAAAACGGTATAACTGGTTAAAACGAAACTGCGGTTTCTTACCCCGGGTAGCTGAAGCAACACAGATAAAAGATAATAAAAATAATCCCGCCAAGACTACTATCTTAATTTTCATATTCCCTCTTTCTTGCAAGTTTCTACGAGGCCCTACCATCTACCTTAATAAATTGACGGGCGAAGCACAACGGCGCCGAAACAATGTGTTTCGGTACCCAGACACTCCGCTCGCTATTTTGCTTGTCGCAAAATTACGCTCGCTTGAGTGTCCTCTGAAATTTTCATTAATGAAATAGGTTACGGCGCCGGATTACATTAATCCGGCATCCGTTAGCATTTTTATTAATAAAAATGCTAACGGAGAGGCTGGGATTCGAACCCAGGGACCCAGTTTCCCAGGTCAATTCATTAGCAGTGAATTGCTTTCAACCACTCAGCCACCTCTCCAAATTTTCTCGTTATCGATATTCAGAAAATTTGGATCCCGAGCCCGTCAATAATCCGTCTGCGGGCGAGGGATCTTTGGTTAATTTCTCTGTGCGCGTTTCTTTCTAAAAAATTCTGATAGTAAAGAGCTGCATTCCTTTTCCAGTATGCCACTCTTCACTTTTATGCGGTGGTTTAATTTCTTGTGATTTACGATATTGATTACTGAGCCGCAGGCGCCGGTTTTAGGGTCTTTAGCGCCGAAGTATAGATTTTTGATGCGCGAGAGGACTAATGCACCCGCGCACATACTGCAAGGTTCAATTGTAACATAAATAGAACACCCCGACAACCATTTGTTGCCTAAATAATTCGTGGCTGAAGTCAAGGCGAGCATTTCGGCATGGGCGGTAGGGTCTTTAAGGCGTTCTATCTGGTTATAACCGCGACTAATGATTTTGCCTTTTAAAACGATGACAGCACCTACAGGTACTTCGTCTTCCACAAAGGCCCTCCCTGCTTCTTTTAAGGCCTCTTGCATATATTTAGTATGATTATTTATCACAATAGAAAACTAAATGCGCCTGGGAGGAGTCGAACCTCCAACCTTCGGCTTCGTCCCTCGCTTTCTGCAAGACGGAATCCCGAGGTTTTATCAATAAAATGTGCCTGACTGGGATCGAACCAGCAACCCTCAGCTCCGTAGGCTGATGCTCTATCCAATTGAGCTACAGGCACATTAAAATTATTCCAAAATAACTAACTAAGCTCGGGACAGAGTCTTAAATAAAAACCGAGGGGCTTCGTAGGCCGTCGCTCTATCCATTGAGCCACAGGCGCATAGTTATTAAAGAATCGGAACCTATCATGGCAATAAGCAGTGTGCAAAGGAAGGTGAATATTCTTTTGGAACTATACCTCAATTATATAAACTAAGTTATAAAAATTCAATACTTTTATTGCCTATTGCCAAAATTTAATTACATTAGCTTCGGCATCTTTAATTTCAAATCTTTCCACATTGAGGCATTTTCCATGCATAGATACACCTTAAGCAGCCGGGAATGCTTAAGAAACAAGGCGAGCATTTTCTTATATATATTATACCTTAAGGCGTAAGGATATCTTAATTTACCATCATGACCTAGCAACAGTTCTTCATTAAGAATTTTATTTCCAGGAAATCGCCTCTCAATAATCTGCTTCAAGGATGGTCTAAATCTAAAAGTACCAAGACTTATCCAGGTAATATGCTTAGGATTTATCTTATTAAATAAACTCTCAATCAGCAACTCATATTCATCCTGCCATTCAGCAAAATAAATTATGGGGTCAAAATGGAATCCCGCTCTATAGCCTGCATCTATGCACTTCGCTAAGGCATCTAACCTTTCCTTTAACGAAACAGTGAAGAATTCATTTTCATCGATAATACTTTGCGGGCTTAATGAGCAGGAAATCACGATATTGCCTGCATGCTTTGTTTTCAAGAGATTCTCTATATTCGCGCTTTTAGTCTTAAACTCAAAAGTAGCATCCTTATACTTACGAAAAAATTCGATTATAGGAATTGAATATTGGGTAATCTCATCTAAAGCTAAAGAATCAGAAAATTCGCCTGTTCCGATACGCATCCCTCTTTTCTTATAGGAATTAAACCTGGCAAAAAATCTTTCAATATTTGCAGGAAATATTATTCCGGAGCTATTAGTATAATCCTGAAGATAACAATAAGTACATTCAAATATGCAACCAAACCCTAAATTAAATATATGATAACCGCAACTTAAGGCATTTTTGGTGCAGGGGCATTTTTTAAAAAAGTCATAACCTTCATTGATAATAAAAACTGAATCTTGCCGTCTATTATAGTCCTCTATCCCGAAGCTCCGATGATGACAGCGATAATCCTTTAATGAGTCTATCTCTTGAAAGTTTGCTCTGGGGAAAGTATCTTTAAACTGCTTTGCCAAGAAGCTATTTTTTGCCTTTTTCTCAACCAGGATATTCTTAGGAGAGAATTTTCTTTTCTTAGGGTAAAAACAATCCTGAGCCCTCAATTCTATTTTGGGCAGATAAGGCTTAAAAACTTTACTCTGAAAAAAAGTATTGGGATATCGTCTTTGCAAGAGATATTTTTTAGGATGATGATAACGGATAGGAGCAGATTTTGCTATAATCTTAGACGGATAAATATCTTCTCTCTTAGATATCTCATATAAAAGTCGGATGAGCTCCTGTTTTTTATTTACTCCAAAATGGGAAAAACGAGATTTTACGAGAAATTTTACTTGTTTTAGGCGCCTGAATTCTTTTTGATAAACTCGCATAGCATATTTGCAGCGGTTTTTATTGAGGAGGATAATCTTAATTTTAAAAGAGGATCCAAACCTGCGTAAAAAGGCCTTTTCTTGATTATATCGCTGATAAAAAAAAGTGCAATTGCCTTAAGGCCAACAGAATTAGACGCGGCAAAAAATGCCGAACACTCCATATCTACAACATCTATTTCTTTTTCGATGAATGCGTCTAACAAATCTTGCTCAAGTTTCAAAGAAGAAATTGTCGCGCAGGTTACTTCTTTTAAGCCTTTTTCTTGGTTAGCGTTTGTAAAACTTTCGAATAAACCTTGGTGCGCATAAAAAACTTTTTCCTCTTTCAGACCCTCTAATAACATTTCACTAAAACTCTCTTGAGCATAACATTTAAAAGGACTCACTAAGCTGCCTAAGGACAGGTCTGCTTTTTCTTTTACTAACCCGCAGGAGCCAAAAAGAATTATATTTTGGCAGAGCGTATCTTTAAGATACAATACCGCATCGCCCACCAAACCCGCACCTATCCCAGTATGAATCAAGCTAAATTCCTTAGTGTTAGCCACGCCATATAATTTGCCCCTTAAGATTTTTTTAACCTTAAATTCACTTAAAATTATTTTGGGAATCAAGGGCAGCAAAATACAATTCTTTTTGATTTGTTGAGTTTTTATACCAAAGATGGCTTCAAACGGGCTCATACATCTATAAGATTATATTCCAGATTTCCCAGGCCTTTTCTTGCAGCATATTCCAACATTGTCTCGTATACATTTTTTGTATTGTCTAGAAAATCCGAATTTCTTTTCTTATCAGCTAAATCTACAGTAGCCTTATCCAGGCTTACAATATCGCTTGAGGCAAGTAACCCTAAATTTTCGGCTATCATCTTATCATCTTTTGTCGAAATGCAGTCGCACTCCTTAGTAATATCAAAGGCGAAATTGATAAAGAATTTATTTTTAAATTTAGAAAGAATGAAATGCGCTACACTAACCATGCGCTTACAGAATATAGCTGGTTCCTCCTGCCAATTTATAGCTACGGCATCAAATTTACAGGCGCACAGGCACTCTGCGCAACCAACGCAAATCTTCGGGTCAATGTATGCCTTTTTATCTTTAAGGACTATGGCTTTAACCGGACAGACGGAAACACAACAGCCGCAGGCAGTGCAATTTTTCACTATCACAGAAGGCTTAAGAGAAGAATGCTGCACCTGTTTGGTCGGCCGACAAGACATACCCATAGCCACATTTTTTATTGCCCCAGCGTAGCCAGATACAATATGACCTGTAGCATGGGAAAGCACAAGCAGGTTATCTAACATACCAATAAAAGAAGGAACTTTTATTTTCTTTATATCTTGTGCGTCTATAATATATTCCTTGCCATCCTGGCCCAAGAGACCGTCGGCGATGACAAATGGTGCACCAACCTTGGAATGCCCAAATCCTTTATTCTGGGCTAAAGTCAGATGGTCAACGGCGTTCCGGCGCTGTCCTGGATAGATAACCGAGGTATCAAAAAGAAAGGGCTTTGCTCCCTGCTTTTTTATCTCAAGAATAACCACCCTTACTAATTCCGGATTAATGTGGTATATACAAGATGATTCTCCAATGGTAAGTTTAACCGGGATGATTTCCTCTTTTTGGTATCCTGAAAAGGGCTTAAGCCTATCCAGAAGTCTTTTAAAAGCCAAAGTCCTTTCTTCTGTATCCTGGCTTTCTATTTTGACAAAATATACATCACTCTTCATATCTTATCTTTCTCTCCTTTAACTTTGGCTTTAAGCATAGACATTTTTAAAATAATCGCCGAAACTATGAACGTATATATTATACCTCTTTTAAAACTCTTTGGCTTGTTTCTTTATATCTTCTTCTATTTCTTTCCAGAACTGCGCATAGAAGCGCCTATCCTGAAGCATTCTTTCATATTTTGGCTTTAAAGACGAATCTGCAAGAGTAATATTATTGATTATTTCTTCGATGTTATTTAGTCTGAAATTTAAGCCCTCAAATCCAAGTGCCTGCGCCTTTTCAAATTTTAAAAATACATCTTTTATATCCGATATCCAGGGAAACACAGGAGAAAAATAAGGCTCAACCGGCAAACCTTCATTGAGCAGCGTATTGACAGCTTTATCCCTTGAATCAAACCCCGGGCTCTTTGGCTCAATCTGGAGTTTAAATTCAGGGCTGAATTTATTGATGGTAAAATATATCTTCTTACAAAATCCGTCTTTTAATAAAACAATGTAATCCAAAATATAAGGCGAACGCGTCAGTATGACATAATATATTTTGTATTTATTCAAGATCTCAAGCACCCTTTTAGTAAGTTGATATTTTCTTTCAATAGGCTGGAAACACTCCGTAGTTGAACCTAAGAGAACCTGCCTGGGTTTTTTCGATATTATTTCTTTTTCCAGTAATTCTGGGGCATTAACTCTTATATCCACATATTCTCCCCAGGGCTTGGTTTTCCTACTTATTACGCGGTTTGACCGGACATAACAATAAAGACAGGCATGCTCACAGCCCATAAAAGGATTAATCACGTATTCGCCCAAATCAATGGCGGTGGGATTAAGTATGCGCTTTATCTTTACTTCCTGGAATTCTAACATTGCGAAAATAAACAGCCAAATACATCAGTATTTGGCTAAATAGACAGCGCCGAAACACATTGTTTCGGTGCCCAGACACTTCACTCGCTATCCCGCTTGTCGCGGGATTGCGCTCGTTTGAGTGTCCTCTGAAATTTTCCTTGTCGGAAAATTTCATCGGAGAGGCAGGGATATTAACCCTTTTGTGCTTAAAATGCCCCTTTCACCACCAATTTCACCACCAAAACCTAAAAGCCATTCCCTCGTTTTCCCTGTCTTTTGAATGAACTGCGTACAACATCTGGAGAACCATTTCAAGGCTGTGCGCATCTTCTAACATTTTTTTTAATACACGCTATAAGTTCTCTTACAGTTACTGTCTTTGATAAAAGCGAATATCCCCTAGTAAAACTTGCTTGAGAACTGGCCTCTTCTTCTCTTACTATTGCAGTCAAAAATACAATAGGAGTATCTTTTATGCTCTCATCATTCCTTATTAGAGAAATAACGTCGGCACCATCCATCCCCGGCATTACTATATCGAGCAATATCAAATCCGGTTTTATCTCTCTAGCTAACTCAATACCGTCGCCCCCATTTGTTGCTATATGTACCTCAAACTCACCTGTCTGTTCTATATTTTTCTTAACCAGCTTACAAAAATTCTCCTCATCATCAATAATTAATACTCTCTTTTTATACATTTACTCCCTCCTTCCTCCTTGGAAATTCTTAAAGTAATAATTACCCTAGTTCCTTTTTTCACCTGGCTTTTTACCTCTATTAGCCCTTTGTGCATAATAATAATATTTCGGCTTACAGATAACCCAAGACCAGTCCCTTTGCCCAGGCCTTTTGTAGTAAAGAAAGGATCAAAGATTCTTTTCAGGTTTTCTTCAGAAATCCCCATTCCTGTATCCTCAATTTCAACAACAACGACCTTTTCTCCAGCTTCGAAAGAATAATCTGATCTCTCATCTATACTATTTCTTGTTTCTTCCAGTTGTTTAACAAAACTGCGAATAGTAAGTTTTCCTGCCTCAGGCATTGCATGGATTGCATTTATGAACAGATTAATAAATACCTGCGTTAGTTTATTTTTGTCTACTAAAACCTTTGGCAGATCTTCTTGGATTTCCCTGACTACTTCGATATTCTTTAATTCTGTTTTTACCAGATTTAAAGAACTCTCTAGTATAGAGTCAATGTATTCTGGATGCAATTCTAGCCTCGTAGCTCTAGAGAAATCCAAAAGCGAGGTTACAATCCTATCTGCCCTTTGCGCGCTCTCCTTAACTATAGATAAAGTCTCGCGTGGCTCTTTTGCCTCCGGAGATATTATTTGTTCCAAATAAGCAACTCCCTGCATTATGATTCCTATAGGATTTCTCATCTCATGGGCTACGCCACTTGCCAATTGACCGATAGCCTTGAGTTTTTCCGATTGGATTAACTTATCTTGCATTTCTTTCAATTCATCGTAGGCCATTTTTAATTCTACTGCTCTCTTAGACATCTGCTCGTACAGCCGGACGTTCTGCAGAGCTATCGCACCCATACGAGCAATATACATAACCATTGACGCCTCCCGCTGCGTAAAAGGCTCAACTGTTTTCTTATCGCAAACGTGCAATACGCCTAGAACTTCGTTCTTAAATATGAGTGGCGCGCTAATAAATGTTTTCTGTAAATACTCTTCTTTTTGCAGGCTATTCAGATAAAATTCTTGCGCCAGATCGGATACAACCAACACATCTCTGTTGTGTATCACCAATCCGGATATGCTATCTTTGCCTATCACCAAAAATTTCTGGTTGCGATCATGTTCCCACCCAATTGCGCATGCAAGCGTAAAATTTTGTGAATTTTTGTCCCAAGTAAGAAGCACAGCGCGCTCAATCGGTAAGAAATTATGAGCAGCCTCAGCAATACACTGTACTGCATCCTGAAAACTAAGGCTCAAAGACAGCTTTTCATTGAACTTAAACAGGAAATTCAGTTCTGTTTCATACCATATTTTATCTTCTAAATATGGCGGGGGCTGCGGCGGACTAGAATCCTGTTGCGGGAGTTCCTGAGGAAGAGATAGCTTCTTCTGTTGGCACCCAATTGCTATTGTGTAACCAAGCGCCAAACCAAACAAAAAAAATATAATAAAAAATATAATAATAGCCATAATAATAAGACTAAACGGAGAGGCAGGGATTCGAACCCTGGGACCACTTGCGCAGTCACGTGTTCTCCAGACACGTGCTTTCAACCACTCAGCCACCTCTCCAAATAAACTACATTGATTTTACAACTCTATTAAAAAGCGAAGCAAAACGGAGAGGGTGAGATTCGAACTCACGTGGGCTGTTAGCAGCCCAAATCGCTTTCGAGGCGATCCGGTTATGACCACTTCCGTACCTCTCCTAAATCTACTCTTCTTAAGAATATTAATATTTTTATTTAGTGAGGAAAAGAAAAATCATTATGGAAAAAATAACACAGATCAAACCGACGGTCCTCTTTCTGGTTAAAAGCCACGCATGAAAACTCTCGATATTAATCTCTAGACGAGGTATTATCTTCTTCCTAAGACCGCCTATCTCTTTATCCAATATATTTTCTAGCTTAGTATATGCCTTAGGGGTTGTAAAAAAGAGAATCAGTCCATTTATAAGAATCAGCGGGCTTGTCCAAATCAAAACTAACCTTACTATATCAAAAAATGTAATCTCTTCTGGCATCGAAATCACCTCCCTTTCTCTGCCTGTAACTTAAAACAACGTTCCAGAACCACCATTATTTTGTTAATGAAAACCCCGTAGGGGTGAGATGCGAACTCACGTGGACCTTACGAACCAAATCACTTCCGAGGCGATCCGGTTATGACCACTTCCGTACCTCTTTAGAATTGATCTTCAAGAATGCCGAAATTACCGCCTTAAGAAAATAAAAATTAAAATAGAGCAAATAATACAAATCAAACCAACAGTCTTTCTTCTTGCCAAAAGCCACCCATGGAAAGTCTCAATGTTGGTCTCTATAGCAGGCAATATCCTCTTTGTAATCCCGCCTATATCTCGATTTAGCTTATTCTCTAACTCGCTATATGACTTAGCAGCGGAAAAGAAAATAAACACACCAGCAAGAAGAATTGCGGGGCTAATCCAAAACAGAAAATACTTTAAAACATCAAAAACCGAAGCTACTTCTGGCATTCTGCCCTCCTTATTTATTTTTTAGAAACTAAACCAATATTTTACCTGGCGGTGTTCTTGCGACGATGTCAGAACTTTTTACCGCCAAAGTTTAATTGTTTATTAAGCTCGCGTTCAACGCTTGAGCCAAAAAGTCTTTGTTTGCTCCCGAGCAGTGTGTGTTATAGCGCTCGGATACTTCCTAAATTGAGGCTCGCTTTATGCCCCCTCTTCCGCTAAGCGTGCCGTCCCCGAGGGGACGGCAGCGGAAAAGCGTAACCTCTCCCCCTTAAACCTCTAAGAGAGAAATCTTCCCCCTCTCCTCAGGGAGAGGGGGAGAGAAAAAGACAAAATTTTTCAAAGAAACAAACATACAACAACTTCAATGGGCGGGCGTGCCCCCACCCACGCCCGCCCCATATAAAGGACGGGCAAAATTTGATGGTATTATCTACCTTATTATACCTTATAATACCAAAATATTACTTTAAATTAATTTCCTTCAACTCGCTAATCAAATTATCAATTGTTCCGTGATGTCTATATTCAAGTCGCACAATACCTACATTAGGGCAAAACCACTGGGCAGTTTCGTCTGGTAATGTGTGGTGGATTATCTTAAAGCAATCTTTAAAAGTGCCAGCGGGAGCAGTTATATCTTCTAGGCTTTCTACATAGGGAAAATACATCTTATCTTTTCTCTCTAATGATTCAGGGTCTCCCCACTTTGAGCCTACTTGCAGGGGGAATATATATTCGGGTGAACCCTCTATGGTTACATCGCTATTATTGGGCAGAATCATTTTTATCTGCTCGTTGCTATAGCTATATATCCTTCCATTTTTATTATCTATAACATAGAAAAATGTTATTGTTCCTTCCGGAGTGCCTTCTTCCTGCATTTTGGCTATTTTAAAATCGCCTCTGGTTTCGGTAGATAGAACCTTTAAGGTGCGCAACTGATTTATCCTTTTGACCTTGACTTTTTCTCCGATATATTTATTTTCTACTTCAAACTCGCCGTCTGTATCTTGGATTTCTATCTGGTCTTGATAGACCCAATAATTACCTTCTGTTAAAGGAAAGTAGTCGGTCTTAGATTCGGCATAAGCGAGGGGAGAGGTGAGGAATAATGCCAGAATTGATATAGTCAAAGACTTCATTTCTTCTTATCCCTCAAAGTATAGATTAGCAGACCACCAATGACTAAAGCTATTAGTGAATAATTTAAGATTATGCTCCAATTTGTTAACGGCGCAAGTTTGTCGATAAAACTTGCCCCTTCCCGACTTTTAAGATAAGTATTCTCACCATAATATATTTTGGGTGTGGTTAGTAATATTGCAGATATACTAATTCCCATTACCCAAGCAGCTATCAATTGTTTTTTATTCATTTTTGTCAACAATTGGCTCAACAAAAAACTTTGAACGACGCATAGCCCAAATAACAAGTGGAAATGCAGCAAAAAGAGAGGCCGCCCTGTCTAGAAGGTGAGGTCTAGATATGAAAGCTGCAATAAAACCAGCAGGGATTATTAGAAAAGCGTGAATAATCCAAACACCAATTACCCAAAATATGCGCTTGGGAATACTCCAGCCTCGGTCAGTGCAAGCAGCGAAAATAGCAAAAATCAACATTGTCAATACGATGAATCCAGACGCTTGGCTATCAGAGTTCCCACTTCGTACGATTATCCCAGCACCAACAGTGCTTATAAGCCAAAAGAGAATTAAGCCTAACCATAGGCGTTTTGGTCTCCATTTCCAATTTGTTTTATTACTTTCTTCCATCACCAAGCAACTATTAATTGCTTTTTATTCATTTATTTTACCCACAACTTATTTCGTCTTAACAGCTTTTTAAATTTTGCATATAAATTTTTGTGGTATCTCTTACTGCCTACTATATTATTTACAGTGCTTATTTCCCCATTTTTATTCCTTTTATTCGCTTCAAATATTGCGATATGTATGTGTTTGCCTCTTTTCCATATTTTTGCCTTACAATTTAGTGTCTTGGGTTTCATTTCATCTCTCCCAATATCCTTAACTCACTTTCACAGAATTATTTTTATTTCTCCATACTTTAATATAGGAAAATAAAAAAATTGCTGGTATTATTAAGAAACCAAGAGGATATTCGTACCAAAATCCTCTTAGAATTCCTATCAGAAATAACACTACAATTATTATGACTGAAGGTATTTCAATTAGTAACCATAAATTTAACCCTTTTGCTTTTTGGCTTTTCCTTGCTTGGTATCCTAATACTCCAAGCAAAGTAAAT
>Ga0315294_10004046_pt1 | contig 15979 bp, 12 predicted proteins | sample YL17G13_40_MG_FD_203626 | JGI IMG/M metagenome (GOLD analysis project Ga0315294, IMG submission 203626) | Sediment microbial communities from Yellowstone Lake, YNP, Wyoming, USA - YL17G13_40 | ecosystem: Environmental > Aquatic > Freshwater > Lake > Sediment | place: USA: Wyoming | collected... | reverse complement strand
AAGCGGCCGAAGCCATCATGGAGATTGGAGTCCCTCCGAGGGCAAAATATATCCGGACGATATTCGTGGAACTGGAACGCCTCCACAGTCATTACCTGTGCTTGGCCCTCTTGGCGCATGCCGTTCACGAAGGCCAGCATTTTGTGAAGATCATGAAGGACAGGGAAATGCTGGTCGGCCTCCTGGAGCGCCTAAGCGGGAATCGGGTTCATTACAGTGTGAATACCATCGGTGGTGTGAGGCGAGACCTGACGGAGGAACAGGCATCGGAAGTACGAGAGAGCTTGCCGAGCCTCAAGCAACTGTCCGAGTATGTCGTGGACGCCTTGGGTGGGAGGGGGGTTCTGGGTTCAAAGACCGTTGGGTACGGCACGGTGAGTGACAAGGAGGCGATTGAGCTGGGTGCAGTGGGGCCCACGCTTCGGGGGAGTGGTGTGGCAAGCGATGTGAGAAGCGAAGAAGGGTATGCGGCTTACGGCGACGTGGATTTCAATGTCGTCGTGGAACAGGCAGGGGATGTCAGGGCCAGGTTCATGGTGCGAGCCCGAGAGACTCTCGAAAGCATTCGCATCGTGGGTCAATTATTGGACAAGTTGCCAGACGGGCCCATCCTAGGCGAGCTGAAGGAGCCGCATCTTAAGGACACCAGGGAAGTCATCGAAAGGGTTGAAGCCCCCAGGGGCGAGCTGGTCTACTACGTCAAATCAAACGGCACCAACGTGCCTGAGCGCGTGAAGGTACGGACGCCAACCTTTGCCAACGTGTATTGCCTGACGCGGGTTCTCAAGGGGGAGCAGGCTGAGAACGCACGGGCGATCATCGAGAGCATTGACCCGTGTTTGTCGTGCACGGATAGATAGTCTCCAGCACGCCGTTGAGGTAGAGGAATCCCCGAGATCCCTCAAGACTCTGCCAGAGGACACCCTTCACAACCTCCCTCTCTCTTGGGCGGGTGAACGTGCACAGGCATGCGTGCAGCACCGTCCGCCTTCCTGGGCGGATGAATGTGCACGGGCATGCCTGCGGCAACTTCGGCGGCTTCCATGATTGCTTCTGACACGGTCGGATGGGGGTGGATGGTCACCATGATGTCTTCCACGGTGGCGCCCAATTGAACCGCCAGGGTTCCCTCGGCGATCAGTTCCGACACGTACGGGCCCACCATTCCGACCCCTAGGATTCGCCCGGAATCTGGATCGCTGATGACCTTCACCAATCCTTCGGTGCGACCCAGGGTTCGCGCTCTTCCCGACGCCAGCAGGGGGAAACGCCCCACGGTGACCTTCCGGCCCTGTTCGGCAGCTTCGCGCTCGGTCAATCCGGTCCAGGCGAGCTCGGGGTCGGTGAACACCACCGCGGGGATGGCGCGGCTGTCGAACGCCGACGGATGGTTGTTGGCGATCGCCTCGGCTGCCACCTTTCCCTCACGGCTCGCCTTGTGGGCCAGCATCGGTCCGGGAGTCACGTCGCCGATGGCGAAGATGTGCCCTTCCGCAGTCCGTCCACAAGGATTCACCTCGATGAAACCGCGCTTGTCTGGCCGGATGGCGGTATGTTCCAACCCCAGCTTGTCGGTGTTGGGACGACGTCCCACCGCCACGAGAATCTGGTCGAACTCATGGGTTTGCTTCTGACCCTGATGCTCCACGGTGACGATGTACCCACTGGCTCCTTTCTGGATTCCCACAACCTTGGACTCGGTCATGATCCGCTGGAATCGCTTCTCGCAGCTCTTCACCACCACTTCCACCAAGTCGAGGTCGGCGCCCGGGAGCAGCCGCGGGAAAAACTCCACCACCGTCACCTGTGAGCCCAGCCCGGCATAGACCAGTCCCATCTCGAGTCCGATGTAACCGCCGCCGACCACCAACAGCCGCGGTGGTACCTCCGGGATGCGCAGTGCCTCCGCCGAAGACCACAGCGGCAACTCCTGGCCCGCCGGTAGCCGGTTGATGTCAGACCCGGTGGCGATGATGCAGTTCCGAAACGCGACCGTGGTCGACCCGGCACCTTCCACCGTCAGCGTGTGATTGTCGTTAAACCGCGCACGGCCATGGAGGATTTCCACCCCGCGGCGCTTCAGCAGGCCGTCTATGCCCCTGGTCAGGGTCTCTACGATGCTGTCGCTCCACCGGCGCAGCGCCTCAAGATTCAGGGACAGCTCGCCGAAGGTGAGCCCCATTTTTCGGGCCGCCCGGGCGGTCTCTGCCAGCTCAACCACGTTTATGAGGGCCTTGGACGGGATACATCCTTCGATCAGGCATACACCGCCCAGCCGTTCCCGCTCTTCGATTAAGACCACCTCCTTGCCGAGGTCCGCGGCACGGATGGCGGCTACGTATCCCCCTGGTCCCCCGCCGATGATTGCTACCTCTGTCTCCTCACGCAGGTTACCCATGACCATGTCACGAACCTCCAGATCGTCGTCAGCGAGGTGAGGTGGATCTGCTGTTGCCCCGGGGCGCGCACGAGTCATCCTCGGTCTGCCGCCGGCCTCGTGGAAGCGCCGCACGGGCTCGACGCTAGCTCAGCCGGGCCGGGGGTGTCAAGCGGGGAGCACATCATCCGGGAAGCGGACGCCCTGGAACGAACGGTAGCCGAGCGCTGGCACCAGGTCAAGAGGAGGTTCCACAACTGAGGAAGCCGTTGACACCCCTAGGTTCCTTTGGTAGCCTCCGCTCTGCAGAGGTGCGAGCAACACGGGGCTGCCCAAAGTGGAGGGTGGCGAGATTTGCACGAGAGGGGCTGTCAGTCAGCTTCCGAAATCTCCCCATCTGCCGTTGGTCATCAGCGAGCCCCCCCTTGGGGGGCTTCATTCTTCTCAGCTGGAAAGGGGCGGGTAGAGAGAGACGGATGGAGCTGCTCCAGATCGAAGGAAGCCCAGCAACTCCGCGGCGGCTGCCGCCGTGGCTGCGGGCAAAGTCGGGCCACTGGGAGCGCGTCCACGACATGAAGGTGCTCCTTGCCGAGGCGCGCCTGCACACGGTGTGCGAGGAGGCGCACTGCCCCAACCAGGGCGAATGCTGGACGCGGGGGACCGCGACCTTCATGCTCCTGGGGGACACCTGTACCCGGAGCTGCGGCTTCTGCGCCGTGGCGACCGGGCGTCCGGCGCCGCCGGATCCGAAGGAGCCACAGCACGTAGCCGAGACCAGCCGCCGCCTCGGCCTCAGATTCGTCGTCGTCACCTCGGTCACGCGGGACGATCTCCCGGACGGCGGGGCCGCCCAGTTCGCGGCCACGGTCCGGGCCATCCGTGACCTGAACCCCGGCACCCAGGTGGAGGTGCTGGTCCCGGATTTCAAGGGCGAGCGCAAGAGCATCCGCACGGTGGTCCTGAGCGGCCCCACGGTCTTCAACCACAACCTGGAGACGGTAGAGCGGTTGACGAAGCAGGTGCGGATCCAGGCCCGCTATCGGCGATCGCTCCGCGTCCTCCGGATCGCCAAGGAGCTGGGGCAGCCCCTCACCAAGACCGGGATCATGGTGGGGCTGGGGGAGACCGACGAGGAGGTTCTGGCCGTGCTGCGGGACGCGCGGGCGGTGGGCTGCGACATCCTGACCATCGGCCAGTACCTGTCGCCGACGAAGCGGCACCTGCCGGTGGCGGAGTTCGTCCACCCCGACCGGTTCAAGGCCTTCGAGGAGGCCGCCTACGCGTTGGGGTTCACGGCCGTCTTCTCGGAGCCGCTGGTCCGCAGCTCCTATCACGCGGAGCTGCTGCCGCGCGGCTTCCGACCGGCAGGCTGAGCCGACGAGGGTCGGGAGGCTTTTCTGTTTCCTCAGGAAGGCGTAGTTTTGGAATCTGCGTACTCTCCGTGCTCTGCGGATACTCGGGTTCTGCGATCTGCGGGTTCTCGGACTCAGGGATGGGGAGACCATGGCAGAGTTCAAGCGGATCAAGCGGCTGCCACCATACGTCTTCAGCATCGTCAATGAGCTGAAGGTCAGGGCCCGGGCGCGAGGGGAGGACATCATCGATTTCGGGATGGGGAATCCCGATTTGGCCACCCCGCCCCACATCGTCGACAAGCTCTGCGAGGCGGCCAGGAACCCGCGCAACCACCGCTACTCGGCTTCCCGCGGGATCACCAAGCTTCGGCACGCCATCTGCGACTGGTATCGCCGCCGCTACGCGGTGGAGCTGGACCCCGAGACCGAGGCCATTGCCACCATCGGCGCCAAGGAGGGGCTGTCCCACCTGGCCCTGGCCATCGTGGATTCGGGGGATGTGGCCCTGGTTCCCAACCCGACGTATCCCATCCACAGCTACTCCGTCATCATCGCCGGGGGCGACGTGCGGCACGTGCGCCTCGGACCCGGCGAGGACTTCTTCGCCAACCTGATCGCGGCCTTCCGCGAATCCTGGCCGCAGCCGAAGCTCCTGATCTTGAGCTTCCCTCACAACCCCACTACGGCCGTGGTGGACCTGGACTTCTTCAAGAAGATGGTGGAATTCGCCCGGGATCACGAGCTGATCGTCATCCACGACCTCGCCTACGCGGATCTGGTCTTCGACGGCTACACGGCCCCCAGCTTCCTGCAGGTCCCGGGCGCCAAGGAGGTGGGGGTGGAGTTCTTCACCCTGTCGAAGAGCTACAACATGCCGGGCTGGCGGGTGGGCTTCGCCGTGGGCAATCCCCGGATCATCCAGGCCCTGACCCGGATCAAGAGCTACCTCGACTACGGGATGTTCCAGCCGATCCAGATCGCCTCCATCATCGCCATGAACGGGCCGCAGGACTGCGTGGGCGAGATCGTGCGGACCTACGCGTCGCGGCGCGACGTGCTGTGCGAGGGGCTGACGCGCATCGGCTGGCAGGTGGACAAGCCCCTGGGGACGATGTTCGTGTGGGCCCGGATCCCGGATCAGCACCGGGCGCTGGGGTCGCTCGAGTTCAGCAAGTTCCTCCTGGAACAGGCCAAGGTCGCGGTCTCGCCGGGGATCGGCTTCGGACAGTACGGGGACGAGTACGTCCGGTTCGCCCTGGTGGAGAACGAGCACCGAACCCGGCAGGCCATCCAGGGGATCAAGCGCGTGCTTTGATTCCGAGAATGACCAATAAGGAGAGGCCGTGTTCGATACGTTCCACGAAGCCTGCGGGATCGTCGGCATCCTGGGGAGCGCCGAGGCGCCCAACCTGGCCTATCTCGGCCTCTACGCCCTCCAACACCGGGGGCAGGAGAGCGCCGGGATCGTCGCCTCCGACGGGGAGATCCTCCACCTGGAGAAGGCCATGGGGCTGGTGGCGGACGTCTTCACCGAGGCCCGCCTCACGCGCCTGAAGGGCTCGCTTGCCATCGGGCACGTCCGGTACTCCACCACCGGAAGCTCTCAGCTCAAGAACGCCCAGCCCATCCTGGCCACCTGCCGGCACGGCACCGTGGCCCTGGCGCACAACGGAAACCTGGTGAACGCCCACCTGCTGAGGGCGGAGCTGGAGGCGCAGGGCGCCATCTTCAATTCCAGCAGCGACAGCGAGGTCATCGTCCACCTGATCGCCCGCGGGAAGAGCGACGGCCTTCTGGAGGCAACGGCGGAGGCGCTCGCGCAAGTCAGCGGTGCCTATTCGCTGGTGATCATGAACGAGCGGGAACTGCTGGGCATCCGCGACCCGCGCGGCATCCGACCGCTGTCCTTGGGGCGACGGGGGGATGCCTGGGTGCTGGCGTCGGAGTCCTGCGCCTTCGACCTGATCGAGGCCAAGTTCGTGCGGGACCTGGAGCCGGGCGAGTTCCTCCACATCACGGCCGATGGGATAAAGTCCTACCATCCGCTGCCGGCGGCGCCGTCCGCCCAGTGCATCTTCGAGTACATCTATTTCGCGCGACCGGATAGCTTCCTCTTCGGGCAGACCGTGGCCAGCGTGCGGAAGACCCTGGGGCGGCAGTTGGCCCGGGAGGCGCCGGTGGAGGCCGACCTGGTGATCCCGGTGCCCGACTCGGGGGTGCCCGCCGCGCTGGGTTTCGCCCAGGAGTCTGGCATTCCGTTCGATCACGGGCTGATCCGGAACCACTACGTCGGGCGCACGTTCATCGAACCCAAGCAGAGCATCCGCCACTTCGGGGTGAAGATCAAACTGAACCCGGTCCGGGAGCTCCTGGAGGGAAGAAGGGTGGTGGTGGTGGACGACTCCATCGTGCGGGGCACGACGAGTCGCAAGATCGTCAGCATGGTGCGTTCGGCGGGGGCGCGGGAGGTCCACCTGCGGATCAGTTCGCCCCCCACGGTCTCCCCGTGCTACTATGGCATCGACACGCCCACGCGTCGGGAGCTGATCGCTTCGAGCCACACGGTGGAAGAGATCACCAAGTACATTCGGGCCGACAGTCTCGGATACCTGAGCATGGGGGGGCTGCTGAGGGCGGTGGGGAAGGACTCCGGGTTCTGCCACGCGTGTTTCAGCCTGGAGTATCCGGTGCCGTTCCCGGTGGAGCGCGAGGCCCAGCTCCCGCTGCTCTAGGCGCCGGTGTTGGGAGGAAGGGTGCCCATGGCTGCAGATCGGAAGGATCCGACCGAGCGCGCCAAGCGCATGGCGCGGCTCATCATCCGGGACATCGTCCTTTACAACAAGGACAAGATCGCCGAGGCGATCAAGAACGACTCCCTCTTCGATGCCCTGGAGAAGGAACTGGAGGAGGGGCGGAAGTACTACGAGAAGAACGTGGACCCGGCCGTGGCCAGCCAGACCAACTATTTCGACGAGGCGGTGGTGGATATCCTGGTCAAGGGGCAGGGGGACGTCGCATCGGGCATCTGGTAGCCGCTTTGCTCGCTTGGGAAAACGGCGCGCGGCCCGGAGAGTCCTCTCCGGGCCGCGTCGTTTTGAGGTCAACCGCAAGGCAGATGACCAATGACCAATTTCAAATGACCAATGGCGGCGGATGCATTGGTCATTGGTCATTTTAATAGACTGGCGTGCACCAGTGGCGATACTTGGGGTGCTTGCCCTTGACCGCCTCGAGGTACAGCTGCTGGATCCGGGCCGTGATGGGGCCGACCTTGCCCGTGCCGACCGGGCGCCGATCCACCTCGACCACCGGGGCCACCTGGGCGCCGGTCCCGCACAGGAAGACCTCCTCGGCGACGTAGACCTCGGTCCGCCCGATGGCCCGCTCGGTGACCCGGAGCCCCAGCTCCTCCCGGCAGAGGGAGATGAGGGAACTGCGGGTGATGCCCTCGAGGATGTCCTGGGACAGGTCGGGGGTGACGAGGGCGCCGTCGCGCACGAGGAAGACGTTCTCGGCGGACCCCTCCGACAGATAGCCGTCGTGGGTGAGGAAGAGGGCCTCGTCGTATCCCTGCTCGAGGGCCTCGGTCTTGGCCAGCGCCGAATTCACGTATCCGCCGGTCAGCTTGCAGCGCGCCGGGATGGAGTTGTCGCTGATGCGCCGCCAGGAGGAGAACCCGACCTTGAGCCCCGCGGTCCCGATGTAGTCGCCGAGCGGGATGGTGTAGATGGCGAATCCGGTGTCGTACCCGATGAGCTTGGGCCCCAGCCCCTCGGAGCTCACGTAGGCGATGGGGCGGATGTAGGTGTCCTCCTTGGGCTGGTTCTGCCGGAGGAGGTCCACCGTGATGGCGCACAGTTCCTTCACGTCGTGGCCGACCTTGAGCTTCAGGACGCCGCAGTTGCCGAGCATGCGCTCGTAGTGCTCGGGGAGCCGGAAGACGAAGAGCTGCTGTTCCGTGGCGTTCCAGTACGCGCGAATCCCCTCGAACACGGCGGTTCCGTACTGCAGGGCGTTGGTCCGGATGCTGACCTTGGCGTCCGCCAAGGGCACGAACTGCGTGTTGAAATAGGCAGTCTGCATCGAGCCTCTCCCTTCTGAGATCCCGAACCCACAGCAGCCCGTGACGCTATCGCAGCGCAGGCACGGCTGTCAACGAGAAAGCAGGCAGCCAGCGCGCCCGGGAAAATGGCTTGCAGCGGGCCCCCGGGCGTGGCATCCTCTCGGCCGCCCCCGTCGGGGCGGCGGACGGCGAAGTCCTGCGAAGGTCCGGTCAAGGGAGCATCGGCTTGACACTTGATGCTGTGTTTCGGTAGTCTGTCGCGGTGCGGGATCGACCTCCGACGAAACAGGCGCGGGAGCGCAGAGAGGAGACGAGGCGATGAGGCGGCGCGAATTCCTGAAGACGGCCGGCCTGGCGGCCGCGGGGTTGGCGGTGGGGGAGGGGCCGCGGCGGGCCACGGCTGCCGCCAAGCCCGAGCAGCTCGTCGTGATGACCTGGGGGGGCCTCTGGGGTGACTCCGTCCGGAAGGGGGTGGACACTGCCTTCGAGAAGGCCACCGGGATCAAGGTGGTGCAGGATCGCGGCTCCAGCCCGGTGGAGCGGGTCACCAAGCTGAAGGTGAATCTGTCCAACCAGATCTTCGACCTGGTGCAGCTCCACGACGGCCTCTTCCCTCTCGCCATCAAGCAGGGGGTCCTCGAGCCGCTCAACAAGAAGTCCCCGCACCTCACGAACCTCAAGGAGGTGTATCCGGACTTCGTCCACGACCATTGGATCGTCCAGATCTTCTCGGCGCTGGGGATCATCTACAACACGAAATTGGTGAAGAAGCCCCCCGTCGGGTTCGCCGACCTGTGGTCGGACGAGTTCAAGGGGCGCATCGTCCTGCCCGAGATCTCGCACTCCATCGGTACCTATATCATCCCCGTGGGCGCCATGGCGCGGGGGAAGAGCTCCAAGGACGAGGAGACGGGCTTCGAGATGCTGAAGCGGGTGGTGGCCCTCCGGCCCATCTGGGCGAAGGACACGGACACCATCATGAACAGCCTGAAGAGTGAGGAGGCGGTGATCGGCCTCCTCTACAAGTCCCAGACCTACACCGTGCAGGGGTGGGGCGCCCCGGTGCAGTGGGTCTTCCCGAAAGAGGGCGCCATCTCGATCACCTGGGGAACGGGAATCGCGAAGCACACGAAGAACATGGAGTGGGCCGAGCGATATCTGAACCTCACGCTGGATGCCGAGGCGCAGACGCACTTCACGCAGGCCTTCAACTATCCCGGCTCCAACAAGAAGATGGTTGACCTGTTGCCTGCAACTCTGCAGCAGCGCGCTCGGTTCAGCGCGCAGGAGTTGAAGGAGCTGGTGCAACTGGATCATGGCTTCATGAGCGACCGCCGGGCCGAATGGACGGAGCGGTGGAACCGGGTCGTGGCGGGCGGGTAGAGACGGACCAATCGCCCATCACCAATGGCTAATGACTAATGCCGGATCGGCCCATTGGTCATTGGGAGTTGGTCATTGGCGTGGTTCGGGGAGGCAGTGATTCCTCGGAAGGCCATTCGAACTGTTCGATGGCATCTGTCCTGGCGACAGAACGGCGACAACCTTGATGTGGGGCTGGTCGCCAATCGTTTGCTCACACACGGGCACCCCGCCTGGTGGTGCCTGCAGCCCTCGGGCGACCTCGAGGCGGGAGATTATCTCGTCGAGGCGCCTCCCGACCTCGGCGAGCGACTCCTCGGGATCGGGATCTCGGCGGCCCGCCGGAGCGGGCCGTTGCCTGGCGGCGCCCGCCGGCTCGCCCCCCCACGCATTGCTCTCCTCGCCGGCCGCGCATCGGCCTATCCGTACTTCGCCTACTACGCCCTGTGTTTGATCCGGCTGGGGTTGGCCTACGATCCGGTGGATGGAGCCTCCGTCGCCGCCGGCGCCCTCGAGGACGCCAACCTGTTCGTCCTCCCCGGGGGTTTCGCCATCTGGGGCCTGGATCAGGCAGAAGGGGTTGCCGGCGCCGACGCGGCCGCGCGGGCCTTCCTGCGGGGGGGCGGGGCCTGCATCGGTTCGTGCGGCGGGGCGTACTACCTGTCTGCGGGACGGCCGGGCTGGACGGGAACGGCGTGGGCGCGGCCCCGCTACACGCACGAGTACCTGCAGAGCGGGACCGGCATCGTCGCGCTGTCCTTGGCGAAGACCCCCCTGGGCCTCGGCTGTCCGCGGACGATCGAGGTCCCGTACTACCATGGTCCCGTCTACGAAGAAATCGGGCCGGGGCTGACAGTGGCCGCGACGTTCCTGGCCCTTTCGCTGCCCGGCCGTCTGGGCATTGATAATCGGCTGCGTGCCCGACAGTTTGCGGATGAGATGGCGGGGCGGCCCGCGGCGCTCTTTGCCGACGGGCGGCGCGGCCGCGCCGTGCTCTTCTCGCCGCACCCCGAGATGGGTGACCTGGTCCGGAAGTACGTCGCCCTCGACGGCTACGTGCGGAAGTACCTCCCGATCCGGGGTCGACAGACCATGGAGGAGACGCTCTTGGCCTATCGGCCGCTGGAGAGTCCGGCGTTCCGGCTGGTCCTGAACGCGGCCCATGTCCTGCTGCGGACATGCAGGGGAGGCCCGTGGGCATCCGAGGCAGAGATCGCCGCGGGCCGCCCCGACCCGCGCGGACCTCTCACGCATCTGCGGCGGTTTCAAAGGGCCGCGATCGAGGCGCTCCGGATGGTTCGGACCTCGGGGGCGACGCCCTACGACCAGGTGGTGCGCACGGTGGCCGCGGACCTCGGGCGCCGCCTGGGGGCGGCGGCCGAGCGATTGGCCGACGCCTTCCGCACGGGCGACCTGGCGGCACCCGAGGAGGGGGGCCGCCTCCTCTGCGCCTGGAACCATCTGGCCGAGTCGGGGACGGCCGGCTTACGCGGAGTCTGCCAGGCGAAATGCCCGGCGGCCGAGGTGCTGATGCAGGTCGAGTTGGCGCTCTGTCTCTGGGACGCCTGGCATCGGCTGCTGGCGGTGGAGCAGGCGGTAAGAGGATCATGAATCCAACCGATGGGATCGACGTCCGGCTGCAGGGCGTCACCAAGAGCTTCGGATCCGTCGTGGCGGTCGATGACCTCACGCTCGAGATCCCGCGCGGAATCTTTCTCTCACTCCTGGGGCCGAGCGGCTGCGGGAAGACGACGACCCTGCGCATCATTGCGGGCTTCGAGCGGCCGTCCCGGGGCGACGTGTTCATTCGGGGGCAGCGCGTGAACCACGTGCCCCCGCACCGACGCGACTTCAGCATGGTCTTCCAGAACTTCGCCCTGTTCCCCCACATGACGGTGGCCGAGAACGTGGCGTTCGGCCTCAGGATGCGACGCACGGCACGGGTCGAGCGGGAGAGCCGGGTACACGAGACCTTGAACCTGGTCCACCTGGCGGGGTTCGAGGACCGGTACCCACGCCAACTCTCCGGCGGGCAGCAGCAGCGCGTGGCGTTGGCCCGGGCGATCGTGGTCCGGCCCGCGGTGCTGCTCCTGGATGAGCCGCTCGGCTCCCTCGACAAGAAGCTGCGGGAGGAGATGCAGGTCGAGCTGCGCCAACTGCAGCAAGCGATCGGGATCACCACCGTGTTCGTGACCCACGACCAGGAAGAGGCGCTCACGCTCTCGGATCAGGTCGCGATCATGCAGGCCGGGCGGATCGAGCAGATGGGGCGTCCCCGGGACATCTATGAGCGGCCCACCACGAGCTTCGTGGCCAACTTCCTGGGGGTGACCAACCTCTTCGAGGGACGGGTGGTCGGGCGCGAGGGCGGGGAGGCGGTCATCGCGGTCGGAGAGGCGCCGGTTCGCGTGCCCGCGGGGGGCGACCTCGCGGTCGGGGAGCGGGCGCGCGTCGCGATTCGGCCCGAGAAGATCGCCATCGTGCCGCCGGGCCGGCCCGGCGGCCTGGCGGCACGGGTGCGCCACGTGGTGTACCTCGGGCCGATCACGCACTATTACCTGGAGACGCCCGAGGGGCAGTCGCTGGTGGTCTATGCGCAGAACACCGCCGCGGCGACGGTGCCGTGGAAGACGGGCGACCTCGTGTCTTGTCTCCTGGAGGCGCAGAGTGCCTTCCTCCTGCGCGGCTGACCCGCAAGGGGGGGTCCGAAAACCATCCCCCCGCGGGCGATTCTGGCTCTCGGCCGGCAGTTCGGCCTGGATCCTGGTGGCGCCGCCGGTTCTCTACTTTCTGGCCTTCTTCGTGGTGCCGCTCCTCTATCTCTTCTTCGTCAGCCTGCACGTTCCGTCGCAGACCGAGCTCTACGGCAGTCGCGTCACCCTCGACAACTACCTGCGTGTGGCGACCGACTCGTTCTACCTGCGCATCATTCGGCGAACGCTGGTCGCCGGCCTGGCCGTGTCGGGGCTCACCCTGCTCATCGCGTATCCGGTCGCGCTGGCCATGGTCCGCATGCCGGCGCGCAGACGCAGTCTCCTGCTCATGCTCCTCCTCTTCCCCCTGATGGTCAGCAACGTCATCCGGGCCTACGGGTGGATCGCGATCCTGGGGCGGCGGGGGGTGGTGAACAATCTCCTGCGGGACGCGGGCCTCGTGCAGGCACCGCTGCCCTTGCTCTACTCCGTGGAGACGGTGGTGGTGGGCCTGCTCACCATCCTGCTCCCGTACATGATCGTCTGCCTGGTGAACGCCCTGCTCACCATCGATCGGTCGCTGGAGGAGGCCGCCCAGTCGCTGGGAGCGGGCCCGCTGCGGACGTTCTTTCACGTGACGCTCCCCTTGAGTACGCCGGGGATCGCCTCGGGTCTGCTCCTGGTCTTCCTCCTCACCCTGAGCGCCTACGTCACCGTGCAGCTCCTGGGCGGACCGCAGTCCAAGATGCTGGTGAGCCTGGTCTATGACGGCGTCATGAGCTTCGTCTGGCCGCGCGCGGCGGCCCTGGCGTTCATCCTCCTCGGCATCTCGCTCACGATCACCACGCTGATGCTCAGGGTGCTCCGGCCGCAGCGGGTGGAGGGGAGGGGATGATGCGGCGCTGGGGCGCGTTGGCGGCGAACCTGCTGGCCTTCCTGCTGATCCTGGGGCCGATCGCCATCGTGGTGCTGGTGTCGTTCAGCCCCGGCGACTTCTTCGCCTTTCCGCCGCGGGGGCTCTCGCTCCGCTGGTTCCGCGAGTTCTTTGCCCTGCCCAGCATGCGGGGGGCCTTCCTGCTGAGCCTGGAGATCGCGCTCGGCGCGTCCGTGGTTTCGACCGTGCTGGGGACACTGGCCTCGCTGTTCCTGGCGCGGCGGCGGGGGGCCGTGGTGAGCCTGCTGAACGGGCTGTTCCTGTCCCCGCTGGTCTTTCCCACGATCATCATCGGGGTCGCGCTGCTCCTGGCGTTCCGCCGGGTCGGGATGCCGATCCTGCCGGGACTCGTCTGCGCCCACGTCCTGATCGGGACCCCCTACTGCATCCGCTCGATCCTCACCAGCCTGCAGGGCTTCGACGTCTCGCTGGAAGAGGCGGGGCAGAGCCTGGGGGCCAGCCCGGTGCGGACGTTCTTCCTGATCACCCTGCCGCTCATCCGTCCCGGCCTCTTGTGTGGCTGGCTCTTCGCCTTCATCGTCTCCTTCGGCGAGCTGAACACGGCCCTCTTCCTCACGGGACCCGGGGTCACCACGCTCCCCATCGAGATCTTCGCCTATCTCCAGTTCCAGGGGAGCCAGTTGGTCATCGCGGCGGCCTCGACCCTGCAAATCTGCCTGATCATGGTCCTGGTGCTCAGCATCGAGCGGTTGGTGGGCCTGACCAACATCGTGCGGTGACCCGCGGGCGGGGCCGGGCCGGCGGCGTGTGTTCGGGAATGTGCTTGACTCCGGGTGAGGCATGGGATAGGAAAGAATTGATAGGCGACCACCACTCATGACGGCTATCTCGGGGATGCACTCCGGACCGAATACGGTGACTGACGTGCACAGACTCTTTGGGCCCTTCGCGGCCCGGAGCGCTTGTTTGTCTTTCGGAGGATCGGAAGGGAGGTGAGACGCACCGACTGACTGGACCACACGGTGTGCCTTGGGATTCGTTCCGAAGGGAGGAGCGAAAGATGAGGACATGTCCACGATGGTTTGTGTGGGTTTTCCTGTGGAGCCTGCTGGCCCTGGCCTGCCTCGGGCCGATCGGCGAGGCGCTGGCGGGGGAGGCCTCGGGCCTCGCGTACTTCCGCCAGGCCAAGATCAACTGGCGGGCCTATGAGGGCCAGAAACTGACAATCGGCCTCAACAAGCACCCCTTCACCGAATCCTTGTTGCCCCTCATCCCGGAATTCGAAGCCCTCACGGGCATCAAAGTCGAGTACCTCATCCTGCCGGAGCAGGAGTACTTCTCCAAGCTGGTCGCCGACCTGTCGCAGCAGCGCGGCGAGTTCACCGTCATCATGACCGGCCCCATGCGCAACTGGCAATACGCCACGCCGGGATGGCTGGTCCCTCTGGACGGGTTCCTCAACGACCCCAAGCTCACGGACAAGGCCTGGTACAAGCTGGAGGACTTCTACCCAGGCTTGATCGCCGCCAATCGCTGGAACCTGAAGAACGGCGGGGGGGTGGGGGAAGGTTCGCTCTGGTCCATCCCCGTCCTGGCAGAGAGCTACCTCCTCGCCTACCGCAAGGACATCTTCGATCAGTACAAGATCAAGGTGCCCACCAGCATGGAGGAAATGGCGGAGGCCGCACGGCTGGTGAAGAAGAGCGCGGGAATTGACGGCATCGTGGCGCGGGGTATTCCGGCCGCCTCGACCATTGCGACGGGCTTCATCAGCGGGATCAAGTCCTACGGGGACGGGAAGTGGCACGAACTGGACGCGAACCTGAACCCCGCCTTCCACGATCCCCGCTCGGTGAAGTTCACCCAGATGTGGGTGGACATGGTGCGGGAGAGCGGCCCGGCAAACTGGGCCAACACGACCTGGTACGAGACCATGGAGAGCTTCGCGGCCGGGCAGGCGGGGATGGTCGCCGACGCCGATTTCTTCGCCGCGACCTACGAGGATCCCAAGAAGTCGAAGGTTGCCGGGAAGGTGGGGTACGCTCTGATCCCACCGGGCCCGGGCGCGGTGACCTACTCCGGCCTCTGGACCTGGGCGCTCGGAATGAGCAAGGCCACCAAGAGCAAGGAAGCGGCCTGGTACTTCATCCAATGGGCGACCTCGCCGCGCACCCTGCTCAATGCGACGGTCGAGTACCGGAACTACAACCCCTCGCGGGCTTCGGTCACGAACAATGCGCAGGTGCAAAATATCATGGGGGCGTGGGAAAACGGCGGCTACCTGAAGACGGTCCAGGAGAACCTGAAGACCGCCCGGGTGGGCTGGGTCCCCAACCCCGAGCGCACGCGCCTGGGGGACATCTGGGCGCGGGCCCTGCACGAGATCTACTTCAAGCGGGCCTCGGCGGAGGAGGCGCTGAAGAAGGCGAGCGCCGAGATGGACAAGGTCCTCATAGAAGTCGGCTTGAAGAAGTAGCCGGACGTGACCGCGAGGGCCCATGCCCCTCCGGCCGCGGGGGCATGGGCCCTCGTCTGCCGGGGAGCCAGCGTGCGATCTGGGCTGGGGATGGGGCCTGAACGACGCCGGGGATTGCGGCAGGAGACGCTCTTGCCGTATACCCTGCTCCTGCCCGCATTCTTGCTCCTGATCGGGATGCTCTACCCCTTCTGCCTGGGCCTCTACTACAGCTTGACCAGCTACTATCTGCAGTATCCACACCTCTTCAAGTTCGTCGGCCTGGCTAACTACCTGGCGCTCCTCAAGGAACCCTTCTTCTTTTACTCGCTCAAGTTCACTCTTGGCTATACCGGGATCGCCGTCCTGGTCCAGGTCAGCCTGGGGTTGAGTGTTGCCCTGCTGCTCCACTCCCGCATCATCGGGCGTGGCGTCCTGCGGGCAATGATGCTCATGCCCCTCATGATGCCGCCGGTGATCACGGCACTCATGTGGAAGGTCATGATGGCCTCGACCAAGGCGGGGATCCTCAACTACCTGCTGTCCTTCCTGGGGATCGGGCCGATCAACTGGCTGGGGTCGGTCGACTCGGCCATGGTGTCAGTCCTGATCATTGACACTTGGGGCAATCTTCCTTTCGTGGCCTTGATCCTCCTGGGGGGCTTGCAGTCCCTGCCCTACGAACCCTACGAGGCGGCCCTGGTGGACGGGGCGTCGGGGTGGGGGATCTTCCGCTACATCACGCTCCCCCTGCTCAAGCCGTTCATCATCCTGGCCAC
>Ga0315294_10004045_pt1 | contig 15980 bp, 19 predicted proteins | sample YL17G13_40_MG_FD_203626 | JGI IMG/M metagenome (GOLD analysis project Ga0315294, IMG submission 203626) | Sediment microbial communities from Yellowstone Lake, YNP, Wyoming, USA - YL17G13_40 | ecosystem: Environmental > Aquatic > Freshwater > Lake > Sediment | place: USA: Wyoming | collected... | reverse complement strand
ATAACAACATTTAGCTTTTTAATGGCCTCGTCCTTTCCAAACATCGTCTGGAAACACGTTCCTTTGAAATTCTTTGGTATAATAAGAAAGATGTCTCCTAAATCCGCAAGGATACCATTTCCATCTGGATAATTATCAATCTTTTTGAAATCTGGTAATTGTTGTGGTATGAAATGTTTCCGGAATGCATCCCATTGCTGGTTATCTAATTCAATTACATTACTTGGATGTAAATGGAGAGTACCAGCAAGAATTTTCATATTAATATTTATCCTATCATTTAATAAATCCAAAATTAACCCCTTTATGTGCAAATTCGCAACAGGGTAAGAGACAATGCAGTAGAAATAACTAATTCTGTATTCTTTAATCGAGCTTTATGAGCGTGGTGACGAATGAGGTTTAGAGGTGATTGAGTATGTCAGGTATTGACATTGGACCCCATAAGAAAAAGCCGGCAGGAGGGACTTCCCCTCCTGCCTCAAATGGGGCAAAATGCCCTTCTTGTGGGTATGATATAACGGATTATTTTGCGGAATGGTTGCATAATCTCACAGGAGTGTCTCTTGACAGCCTGAGGAACGGCAACGGTCTTCAGGAAATAAGCTGGAAGATGCAGATTGCCGAGCGCACGCTCACTATTGCGGGTGTTGAGGTAAAGCAGACCCAGATATCCGAAAAGGTTCTCGAATACGTTGACAGGCTTCTCAAGCAAAGACTCTCCGAGGAGGAGAAAAGGAGATACGAGAAGGAGATAGAGGATTTCAGAAGAACGACGGAGGACCAGAGAAGCCGGCTGGCGGAAATGCAAAAGAACTATGATAAACTTGAATCGGAGCATTTGGAGCTGAAGACAAAGGTGATGTCCAACCCCGCCCTCAAGGGGACCCTGGCGGAGACCGAGCTCCTGGAAGACATCGAGGCATGTTATCCCGAGCAAATAAACCATCTCACGGACATAGCCAGAAAGGGATACGGCGACATCCTCTGGGATAACATACAGATAGACGTCGGCAGCTGGACCAACTCCGGGATAAGCGCCACAATAGACAGCAAGGACAAGGGGAAAATATCGGAAAGCGACCTGGTGAAGCTTAGAAGGGACATGAAATTCAATAATACCCTTATAGGGATAATAATAGCCAAAAGACAGGACCAGCTCAGGATGAAGGAAACCCCTTGCGGTATACACAGGGCGGAAGAGGGTTTTGTCATAATCACATCGCGGGAGAACTCCAACTACCACATCGCGATAAGGTTCGTGAGAGATGTCCTGGCAAGGATGTTCTATGAAACGAGGGAGATAAAGAAGAAACCCATCGATACAGGCAGGCTCGCGGCCCTGCTTTCCGACATCATGAATTCCAAGGAATACCGCAAAAGAATCAGGTCCAAGGCGGAAGGCATAATAAGAGACGTCAACGAGGAAGAGGATTACCTGAACTACAAGTTCGAGGAGGCCTGGCAAGTCCTGAACTCGAAGGTTATAAAATAGGTGATTTCATGGGAAACAAAAATCTGAAAGCCATGTTCACTTTGTTCGAATATGATCCCAGAGATAAGAAGATCGCAAAGCACTTCAAATGCTGCGTATGCGGTGAGCAATTGCACGAGGGCTATTTATTGTCGCCTTTGAACGAGAAAGCATTGGAAGCCATGATAAAGAGGTTCGGAATGGTCGAAGGGTATTCCTGGGTTGTGGGAGATTGCTGTTTTGGAGGCTTTTGCGGGGCGAAAGGGGCATCTACTCCGGACGATTGGTTTAAACAATATGTAATTTTAAAAAGTTAGATTAAACTTAGCAATCGCTACTCATATTCCATATTCTTTTTTACTCCATAAGTTACACACTGCAGTAGAGGCATAATTGCTATAAATTTTTACGCAACCGTTACTTGTAGATTGCGTACTGCAATAGTAAACACCATATGCAAATGGTAGAGTAGCATCATTTGGATAATTACTAATGGTAAATTCTTGATGATGCCAATCTACATTCCAATTTTCTTCTTGCCATAAAGTATCACCGGGTACATAAGTTTTGGGAATTGGGCTACCTTGGCCAGAATACTTATTTTCTGGCAAAACCCATAGATATTCACCGATTTTTGTATTACCTCTCAAAACTTTAATTTCTAATGAAATTATAACGTCCTTTAGATTTATAGTATCCCGATATGTACATCCAGATTTAACAACTTGTAATTGTGTTGTTGGTACTGGTATTGAATTAGGTTCTATTGGAGAATTTTGTGGAGAATTAACAACTTGTCCAGTCTGGGTACATCCAGAAATAAACAAAACTGCTAAAGCCCCCAAAACCACCAAAAAATTGGATTTCATGTTATCATACTCAGCTTTGTTTTTGGATAAAAGCTTTATAAATAAGTATGTCCAAACTTATGATATATAATAATCATATGTGATAAGGATATGCCAAAAAGAGACATAAAAAAGGAGATTGTGGAATTCCTCTCAAAGCAGGAATGGCCAGCTACGAGCGAGGACATAGCAAAGGGGGTAGGCATAAGCTGGAATACAGCCCAAGTTCAGCTCCTGAAGCTCCAGACAGAAGGCAAAGTGAAGTTCAGAAAGGTTGGAAGGCAAAACCAGTGGTGGTTAGACAAGAAGTATAAGGAGAATTTTTAGAACTATCCAAGTTCTTCCAGTTCAAGACGGCCTTCAAGAAGAACCCGGAGTTGCTTTGGAGTTTATAGATTTTTAAATCCTGTTATCAACCTTTGAACATGAATAAAGCAAACCGGAAAATAATCGAGTATCTGGATAAAAGAATAGTGAGTTTACGGGGCATCATGAAAGATTACAAACATCCAGATATTCGATTCATAGTATGGGATACAGAAACAAGAAGATTTCTGAAGAGAATATTCGGAGATGATGTTTTAACCGATTATTTGAGTTGCCTAAATTGCGAGCCATCTTCACACGAAATGGGATTTACTGAGGCTACTTGGCAGTTATATCGTGCTATTCCGAAAAACTTTGAATTCGAAAGAAGCATCGAAACCAAGAAGTTTTTCATCAGGTCATTGAGAGTAATATCTCTTCTTAAGACGCTTGAAAAAGAAGTACTGTTTTTTCAGGACAAGGATATCGAGAAATACACAAAACATATTAGGAAATATTGGAAAGTGAAGGCTGGACTGACAGGTAATGTACCTTATGTTCAAGGTGAAATAGGAAAGGAAGAAAGAAGCTAAAAATCTTTTAAATCCTTCTTAGGAAGATTTTATATGCCCAAATCCAACCTTAGTGTTATATTCAAGTTCATTGCAAAGAATCCGGCAATGGCCCTCATATGCGGAGGCATACTTTTCATGCTTATAGGTGGTGGTGCCTTATTGATCAATGGTGGAGTCGCGGCTTTTTTCATAGCGGCTGGCATATGCCTCTTGATTCTGGGAATTTTTCTGCATTTTGCCTGGCTGAAATCCCGGAGTGGAGGATGATAAATCCGGCTGAAATTAGTGAAGGAATAAACCTATTTACAAATGCAATGTTTCCACTCTAAGAACGGTTTTCCAGGAGACCATCCCTTTATCTGGCAGGTGAGACCCAAAGCCGAGTATTCTGTCAGTCCGTTGTCTTTCATATATCCACATACCATGGATTTCTTGGTCAAGTAAGGAGCATTGGAGAGGTAGCCCAGAATAAGCGACGTGAAGGCATCAAGACTCTTCTGCAACAGAGAAATGGAGTTCTGGATTGCTGATATACTGGCTTCCAATGTTCCTATCTTCTCTGTGTTTTCTTGGGTCTGACTCTCTATGGAATTGACTTTATCCTTCAGTTCGGTTAGGTTTCCCTCAAGAGACTCTATCTTCTGTTTGAGTTCTGAGCAGTTGCAAGGTGGCGTTTTGCCCCAGATTATAACATTGTCTATGCGTCTGACTTCGACATTACAAACTTGCCCGCTGCCACAATTCTTTTCGCTTTGTTCAAATCTTAATGTAACCTTTTGGCCATCAAAAGAGCTTATATCAACTGATTTAAGAAACCATGTGGAAGAATCTATTGCCAGGCAGTCATCATATAATACATGCCATGTTCCTGTCTCATCCTTTATCTTGAAAGTCACACCACCATCATAAAGAGGATTGACGCCATACAAAGGCCAGCTGCCAGATGTTTCAAATGTTAGTGTTTCTGCTCCTTCAGGAAGAGTTACTTCAATATGAATTTCTGAGCAGCCGTCATAAGTACAAAATTCATCTGAGGGAATAGATGTAAGGCAAGAAGCACATAGTATAGAGCCTGGAGGATTGCCAACATAACCCTCGCCAGAATAATCTTCCCAAATACAGTATCTTACTGGTGGGTCTAATATTTGAGGTGACGCTGTCCATCCTTCAAGGTCTGTATCAAAGGTCCATTCCATTAATTTCTGAGTTTGGCATGGAACATTACCCAAGTATTCATTCATTATTTCGACATCACTCAAGGCATAATCGAATATTTTTAATTCATCCATAATCCCATTTAATCTATGGATATTGTCTGGGACAAAATCGTAAGTGTAGGGAACTCCTATAAGTATTTCATCATTAATCATCGGGTCCAGGGTGAATGGTGTACCCAGCATATAAGGGAAATCTTCTCTTTTTACCCCGTTAAGATAGGTTTTCAAAGAGCCTGTTGAGGCATCCCATGTCGCAGCAATGTGATACCAGACGCCTGCCTGCCAAACTGAATTATTTACATAATAAAGTGAGCCGTGGTCAGGACCGCCAGCTTCGTAATAAAGAATTCCTATAACTTTCTCGTTGGGAAGAGTGGTGTCTTCTATATATTTTCTGAAGCGGAGGGCATCTGTTGTCCATCCGTTATCAACATATGAAAAAAAGTAATTTGCTTCTTCGTTATTTCCCGACCAATCAGTTTTTACCCACATCATCACTGTTCCTTTTTCCTTATTGAAATTGCCGGTTGAAGGATATGACAGAATGTCGCTGGTGTCAATTCTGACTCCACTGTTTATTTTTCCTGTCTCAAAGGATACCCACTCGGTCGATATTGGAGTCTCTCCTTGCTCGCATGTTGTTGTATCATCAAATTTGCAGTACAAAATTGGTTCATCTGCATACACAAAAACAGGGCTGAGGAGAATAACCGAGAAGACCGTCAAAAGGACAATTGACGTTCTCATAATGCGCCTTTAGAAGAATACTTTATAAAGGATTATTGTTCCTTAGTTCCTTAAGCCTCTTTTTAAGCCAAAAGTAGAAGTTTTTTATATGAAATCCCAGATTTTTATGGTTTTGGGGATTTTGGCAATCTTAGTTGTTTCTGGTTGTGCAACTAATAACAATGTTGCAGACAATTCAAATTATAATTCTATAAGCCCTTCTTCTCAAACTGGGCAAATTACAGGTCCTGATAGCAAGGAAGTGTTAACAGAATCAAATATACCTGGCGATGCCGATAATCAATATAAGATTAAATTCGCAGAGCATAAAGCATATACAGATAAAAAAGGTCTAATTCATATTGTTGGTAAAGTTATTAGTAACACAACTAAAGGCATAAGTTCGGTGTGGATTGATGCTACCCCTTATGACAAAAATGGTAACTTGATTTATCAAGGCCCTATATCATCGGGTTCTACGATAATAGAGGATTGGAACCCAGGTGAAGTGAAGGATTTTGAAATAGAATTACCAGCATATTTGTCATTAAAAATAGCAAGGTATTATTTGAAATTTGATGGGGAGACATTAATACTTAAACCTGGACAAGATAGTAACACACAAACATGCACACCAAATTGGCAATGTTCGAGTTGGTCTGAGTGTAACACGACAGGAACTCAGACAAGAAGTTGCATAGACATGAGTAACTGTGCAACCAATGAAAGCAAACCAATAGAAAGTCAAGCTTGCATAATGACTCTATATGACGATTTTTCTGAAAGCGAACTGAATCTGACTAAATGGAGTATTGATTATGGTTGCTGTGGACCTCTAACGGAAAACTATATTGATGTAACAAGAGGAGTATATCACATGCTCCAGGACACTCCCTTTTCGCCAGGGAAAGGTGTCTCTCTGACAATGGAAAATCAATTACAACCAGGAAACATTATAGAATATGACCTCGATTATGTTTCTGGAAGCGGAAACAACATCCATAATGTAAGAATAAACAACATTCCATGGGGAGACCTCGAAACCTCTCAATGTTCGGATTGCTATATAGGATTTTGGAATAATCCTGGCCGTGGAGGAACCGATTTTGGCAAATATAAAGTCAGGATGGAACTTGGAAACTCTTTATTTTTGTCTGTAAAAAAGCCTGATGGAAGCTATTGGAACCAGACATTTAGCCTATCAAAAGTAGGGTCTCCTCCCTTCACACTAACATTCATAACGGGAACAGGTCACGATGGCATTATGCATTTTGATTTGGATAATTTCTATATAGGTTAGAACATGCTCATGATGATAAAATGGTAAATGAAAAAACAACAGTAAAGGAATACAAAAGGAAATGCAATGAATGCGGGAAGGTCTGGCATTCCTTAGCAAGCAGAGAAGAGCAGATAAACAAGAACATAGGTTCTAACGCATTTAGTCAGTGTGCCTTTTGCGGTAATCCAGGTGCCCAATTGCAAGCAAAAAGGAATGTGGAGGCCGGACAAACAGAGTTAGAGAGGCTTAAAAAATGTCCAGAATGTGGGTCCATGAATTACACAGAGGAAGTTATTACTTATGAAAAAAGGAAATAATCTGCTTGTACCTCTATCTGTATTCATCATTAAAAAGATATGGCATGGTTCTTTTGGCAGAAGCTATAACAAGAGGCAGAGAATTATCTGCAGATTCTATCCCTCATGTTCAAACTATGGGATAATGGCTATAGAGAAATATGGCCTTATTAGAGGATGGATGATGACGATAAAAAGAATCAGAAGATGTGTCCCATCCAATTGTGATAGCTGTATTGATTTTCCATAACAGTGCCAGAAAAGCCCCCCTTTAAGCCAAAAGTTAGGAACCTCTCATCTCAGCCCACACAAGATAGTGATCTGACATATCAGAAGTCACGTTCTTGTCAATTCCGTAGCCTATGAATTGGTCTTTAGCCTGCATATTCAATATTATCCTGTCATAGGCACAGTTCGTGCTTGCGACTGTTGTGTCCTCATTATCCTTTATTATCCAAAACCATGAGTCGAACTCTGGACTTGCTGACGGGTTATAATAGGAGCAGTCCGCATTAAGGTCTCCAAGAATAATGACATTCCCACTTGAATTGACCACAGATTCCAGAGCTTTAAGTTCAGAGGCCACTTTATCAGGGTCTATGTGAATGTTATAAACACTGAGATCAGATAGGGTTAGGTTAAACACCACAAGAAGCGGGGGTCTTTGGAAGTCAGCCTGGTACTTTTGGTTAAAATCGGTCATGGAAAGGAGCTGGAGGCCTTTTCTGTACATGACTCCATACTGCTCTTTCGAGGACGTTTGCCCTGCTCTTGAGCTCACCTTGCAGTCATATTCAGGGAGTAGGGAGCATAGCTCCTCGAACGCTATTCCAGAAGAATCCCTTATCTCCTGCACAAAAACAATGTCGTATTTGCCTATCTCTCCCACATATTTAGCCATCAGATCGGGCTTGGATGCCTTGGACTGTCCGAATATCTGAAGGTTCCAATTGGCTATTCTGATAGTTGCGTTCAAGGATCTGTCTTGAGAAGGCTTGTTTACGACCTGTCCTTCTATTGTAGGCTTCCTCAGAAGAAAGAAAATTAACAATGCTACCACGAGTAAGACAATCAGAATTATGACTATTTTGTGAACGGGTTTCATCCTTAATTAATTGGGTTTCAGGTATTTAGGCCTGCGGACACTATTCTTCAATTCTTGTAGGCAATCCAGAATCCTTTATCCTTTTAAGGCGTTCTTCGTGGGATTTATTAGTTGTCCCTGATATTAGCGCCTCCTTTATTTCTTGCTTGGATTTTCCGCATTCTGGGCATTTATTTTGAACGTCAATTCTTTCTGGGTGCACAACAGGAATTTTCTTTGCCTTGCCAAAAGCACGTGCAGTCTTGTAACTATAGAATTCGGGAGTTGTGACAATATCAATTTTTCCTTTTTTACAGAATGGGCAATCTATTATTTCATTTTTGGGACTTGCTATGTCTGACATAATGTCTTAATCTTAACTTAATAATTTATAAAAATTATTTTTTTCACATAGGTTTTTTATTTCTTTAGCATGAATTAAACCTAAAGATTTAACTTTAATGTTAAAATATAAAGCAAATATAAGATCGTCTACATAATTCTTTATTTCGTTTTGTTTCTCATAATCAATTATTTTAAGATTTTTTATATCAGATAAATAGATTTCTTTTTCAGTTCTTTCACTATTTAAAATTTTTCTAATCAAGTCTAACTGCGATTTTATTTTTATTTCTGTTATATCATTAACTTTTATTAATTGTAGCTTATTTTCCTTGACTTTTATAGAATCAAATTTTTGTGTTAATATGCCTGAAAAATCTACAAAATCTGAAAGCCTTTTGTTTTCTAAGTCTAAAATTTCTTCAGTTTTATTAATTATTTCATCTTTTATATCTTTATTAGTTTCATCTATTTTCGGAACTTTTATCTCGCCTTTAATGATCTGAAGACTAACTAAGATTGTTCTTGTATCCTCTTGTTCAATCTTTACATATTTTTTCAAAATATAATTTGTAATCTTTGAATTTAATATTGAAAAAAGATAGCATAGTTCCCTTTTGTTTTCTGTACCAATGCCCAATATTTTGTTTCTGGCCCAAATAAGAGGTAAATCTGTAAAGAAAAATCTCGTGGTGTTATTATAGGACCAGATTAATTTATATTTGCTATCTAATAAATTATATCCCTGATTACATTCCCTTAAATTAATAACTAATTTAGAATTGCCTTTTCTAATATTCGGCCAATATCCAGAAGTATCTTTTATTGTCCAGAAATTATCGTTTAATTTAGGAAATCTATAGTAGATAATATCTCGATTTTCTGGTTGATTTAATACATTCCTTTCATCGATGCTATAACCTCCATCAAAATAAAATCTACTTCCAAACTTAGATTCGGCAATTTTATGATTATAATAAATCTCCATTTTGTCATTTTTATTGTATTCTTTATATAATTCTGAAGATAATGCATCTTGCTTGATAAAATTCCAGTTACTTATGTTATTTAACAAATCTTTTTGCAATATTTTTTGTTCATTAACTCCTTTGCCTTTTAAAATATTGTCAAGTGTTCCTTCTATGGAATCATCAATAAAATTGTAATTTATAATCTCCACTTTATGTTCATCAGATGGCGTAGATTTCTCTATTAAAAAGATCAAGCTTGAAGTTGGGACAGATTTTTTTTGATTTATTCCTCGACCAACAAACATTTTTCCTTTAAAGTTAATTATTTTTTTAATTGTGACATATTTGGCAAGATGGTATCTAATTACATCAAAATCTGGATTTATTAACACAGTTTGTGGAATAATATAACAAAGTTTGCCATTCTTTTTTAGTAAACCCAGCCCTAAAGCTATAAAAAAGGTATATAGATTCGGATTGGGTCTGTATTTCTTTCTATTTCCTGGAACACTGTGAAGATTAACTCCATAAATGTTATTTAATTTCAACTTTCCTTGCTTTATCAATCTAAAACTTTCTAATCCTTGTTTTGAACATTTATTATAGGAAACATAAGGAGGATTACCAATAACATAATCAAATCTTAATCTGGGAATTCCAGAACGAGGAATTAAACTTTGTTTCATTTCTTTAATTTCATCTTTATCACGCATAAAAGACTTATATTGTGGTTCTTGGAAAGCAAGAATATTTAATTGTGCTTCTTTTGCATTATCTATACCTGTGCCAATAAATTCAGAAATGCTATCTTCGGTCTTGAATACCTTTATTTTTTTATCAAAAGGATTATTGTATTTCTCATTTATTATAAATGGCAATAATCTCATTAGAATGCTCATTTCGGCTAAATAAAGAGGAAATTCTTCAATATCTAACCCAAAAATATTGTTTGAAACTAATTCTTGTATTTTTTTAGATGGATTTGAACTATTTGAAAACGTTTGAATTATGCTATCTACTGCTGTATATAGGAATGTTCCACTACCACAAGAAGGATCTATTATAGAAATTTTATCTTGCTGATTATTATTTATTTTTTCCCTAATTTCTAAAAATGTATATCCTATTTGCTTAATCATGAAATTTACAATAGCAGGATGCGTATAGTATTGTCCTAAATCTTCTTCCGAAAACATTTCTTTCAAGTAATTCTCATAGATATAACCAAAAATATCATTTTGTATGTTTCTAAAACTATATTTTTTAATATAAACAAAAATATCTAACCATGGAGAAATATCTGATAATTCATTCTTGGGTTTATGATATATTTGTTTTATCTTTTCTGAAATAACATTCTGTTCATTTTTAAATGGGCGGTAAATATTTTTGGATATTTTTTCGCTAATGCCTTCAATTATTCCGAATATATCCTTGAATTTAAAACTATTGATATAATCAGATATAAACATTAAATATTCTTTATATTCTTCTTTGAAATCATCAAAATCATTATCTACTAAAGTTTTGTATAATATAAATTGAATCAAATAAGCATAAACTATCTGTGTTACTTCCTTTTCTCTTTGTTTAGGTTTTAAGTGAGCGAAATAACCTTCATTAAAGTAACCTTCATTTTCAAGTTTATTTTTGAGATTCTTTATAAGAGATGTGGTATCTTCAAAAAAAATCTTATAATTTTGTTCAACCGCTAACTCATTTTTTTCAGAGAATTCTCCCTTAAAAAATGCAGTATAATAGTGAATTGGTTTAATATATTCCTTCCAGAAATTTAGGAAAAGCTGTGGATTATCAAAAATTTCATAAATAGTGAATTCTTTCTCTATAATCTGATTATTATAAAATCTCCAAGAAGAACCATCTGTTAGAATTCCATACTTTTTTTCTAAATCTTTTTGATAGTTATATAACTGTTCTATACCTCTGTCTATATGAGTAGATAATTCAACTTCTATTGGAATAACTATATCGGAATTGATAAAAACAATAAAATCTGCTTCCCTTCTCCCTTTGGTTTTATGACGATGGATAAATTCATTTTTTCTATTTTCCCTTTTTGTTTTAAGTAATCCCTCTTTGAGTTTGAATAAGTCTTCACACTCAAGAAGTTTTTTAACGAAATTCTCACTACCAGTACCAATTTCTTTCTTTTTATATTCCTCTTTTTCTTTGTTCCACAATTTCTTTATTTCCTCAAGGTTGATTCTAATCACCTAATAATAAATAACTATTATCTGTGTCATATTTAAACCGTTTTTTGGGAGGTCTGCAATACTTTTCTTATCTAATTGTTATTGGTTAATCACGAAGATAGAATAAGGTTTTATTCATCCTGTTTCAAATATGTTCTATATGACCCCAATAATCCTCTCCCCCTCCTCTATAAGCCTCTTTTTAGACTGTCCCCGCTGCTTCTGGTTAGACAAGGTAAAAGGCATCAAGAGGCCTTCCGGCATATTCCCGAGCCTGCCCAACGGCATGGACGGAGTCCTGAAGGAGCATTTCGACAAGCATAGGGCTTTTAACACCCCTCCTGAGGAGCTGCACGGGCATTCCAAGGGCCGGCTATTCCCTGATATAGGGAAGCTGAAGGAATGGAGGGATAACAGGAAGGGTCTGCGGTGGACTGACCCCAAGACCGGATTTGGGCTCATGGGAGCCCTGGACGACCTCTTCGTGACCGAGGAAGGGCTTTACGCGCCCCTGGACTTCAAAACAAGGGGCTTCCCTTGCAAGGAGGACACACATGAGCACTACCAGCACCAGATGGACATCTACAGCTTCCTTCTGGAGAAGAACGGGCTGAAGCCTGCCGGGTTTGCCATTCTGATATTCTACCATCCAACAAGCGTGAATGAGAAGCATGACGTCTGCTTTGACCCGGATCCTGTGAAGGTGCATACGAACCCTGAGAAGGGGGAGGAGCTGTTCCGGAAGGCTGTGGCTTGCTTAGTGGGGGAGGAGCCGAAGCACGAATGCGAGTGGTGCAAGTGGGTTAAGGTTTAGGTCCTTGGCAGACGTCGGGAAAGCTACCTCCCTTTTCGCCTCGTGGAAGAGGAATTTAGATATTCGTCCAGAATTGCTCTTTCCAAGCATTCCCATCTTTGTCTATGCTTGACATTCTCTTTTTCCTGCTGTATGTGTCTCTTCATATCTTCAGGTATAAACTCCTCATATTCCTTAGCCGTCAACAATATACTATAAATAACCTGTCCGCAGTATTCATCTAATTTATTCGCAAGACAGTGTGAAAGGCCACGTGCATCAATAATATGATTATCAATCAGCCAGCGAAAAAATTCACTTATTTGACTTATTTTTACTTTTTCTGACACTATGGACTGGATGATAAGGGAATTGCACTGGTTTATGCAATCCAAATTTTTCTGAGTGAGTTTATTAACCGTGTCCTGAAATTCCATAATTATTTCTTCCCTCAAGAGCTCGTCTCTTGAAATTTTTTCCTCATTATCCTTAATCTTATCAGCAATACAATGCAATTTTTCGATACACTTACCGTGTTGGATCAGAGAGCTCATGATAGAGTGTTTATCAATCCTTAGGGCACCCTTCTCAACCTTTTTTTCCATGATTTCACGATTAAATTTTGCACATTTGCATTTAAAACCAATCAAAACTTAACAGATTCCCATTCGAGGTATCAACAAACACTAAAAAACCTTCTTTTTTCTGTATCTTAGAGATGGTCTGATATGGTGTGTATCATGGTTATAACTCGCTCCTCCGCTAATAGGAGGTCTTCTGCCATATATGCCAATTTCCCTGCCTCTGGAGCCGAGAGAGGCCTTTCCAGTGATATGACTCTTTCCTATTCTAACACTTGGCAGTATTCTGGCGTAAGTATGTCCTCTTCTACTCATTAAGGCACCATCAAGCTTTAGCGAAAATCTCCCCCTTTTGATGGTGGTTCCCTTCCTTCCCAATATCTTTCTCATAATCTTCATAGCCATATTCATGGATTCTAATTCCGATTTAAGAAGTTAACGAACCGATGCCAATATGGAAGGAATCAATTGATATATGCTTCATCTTGATTCCATGCCCCTTGGCAACCTCAATAAATCCGAAATCCCGCAAGATGAAAAGGACCTCCCATATCTCCGACTTTCTCAGATGGAACAGTGTTCCTAATCTCCTAAAGACCTCACGAAAAGGTATTATCCTTCTGCCCTTCTGGATTTCCGAAAGGCGGAATAATACCAAATTATAAAGCCCTGGACTGCAGCGCTTTTCGTAATATATACTCATATTTTCCCCTCCATTATGGCTTAAAAAGCCGCTTTCCATGGATTCATTATGACATTTGAGACTGAAATCATGAATTGCATGTGCAGGATATTCGCCATGACGTATTTGGAGGAGAAACACCCTCAAACAGAACAGCTGAAGAAATTGATTAAGGATATTACGGACAGCAGCTTTAGGTCCCTCGAGGAGTATCATAAGCACATGAAGCTGAATCCTGATGTCTACAAAGATTCGCAAGCATTCCAATTCCTCGATTCGCTTTTCAATGACAAGCAATCTGAAGATGTGGAGAAGGCAAGGAAGCTACTGGAAAGCAAGGGATATAGAGTGGTGAAGTAAGCATTACAACGATTTCAGCCTTTCGGTTCTTGTTTTAATCTTTATATATCCATATGTCCATATGTAAATATGGAAAAGACTATCAAAAAAATGAAATTGGTGGAAAGAGGTCCTGGGACTCGTACTGTAAAGAAATTTAGTGTGGGGAAGAAGAATACCCTTCTGTATATGGATGCCAGCATTGTCAGGAAGGCGAAGAAAGAGGGCTTGAACATGTCGGAAATAGCAGAGCAGGCAATAAGATCGCAGCTGAACATAAAAACAGGATTCGATCCTTCAGAGTATCTGAATGACAGGTGGGCAGAAGACACGGCCCGCTTCATTCCTATGAGGATAAAGGGCATAGAACTCACAAACATAGGACCCGTAAGGAAGGCAAAACTGCAGTTCCACGACCTGAACATCATAGTCGGCGGCAACGCCACGGGAAAGACGACCATACTCACATCAATAAACTATGCCTTCAATGATGCCCGCTTCAAGAATATGATAATAAACGAGTCCGCCAAAACAGGAGAAATAACTATTGAGTTGCCGGAAAGAACGAAGTTCTTTAATTTCAAGTTCGAGAAGGACAGGAATACATACAGAAAATGCCTTCTCTTGGATGATGCCTTTGCAAGGCTTGATCCGGAACGTTCCCAGAAATTCCTCGATTACTTGAAGAAAGACCTGCATTTGCAGATAATAATGACATGCACGAAGCTGCCGGAAATCGACATGAAGGGCGTAAACGTCATAAAGCTGTAGATAGGGATCACTGTGGTTAAGACTTATAATAAGTTAACCCCGGAAGTAATAGAAGAAATCAGAAAGAGAGTAAAGAATGGAGAATTCAAGATAAACTTAGCTAAAGAATTCGGTGTTTCTCTTGATAGAGTTCTCTATCACACACGCGACTTTCGGAAATTGCAAAAGAAGTTGACCTTGGAGAAAATAGAAGAAGTCAAAAAGCGGCTAAAAAACGGTGAAGCCAAAAGGAAGATAGCTGAAGATCTCGGCTTAACTCTTGGTTCGGTATACTATTACGCACACGAGTCACCAAAATATAAGTGGCTAACTGCGGACACGATAAAGGAAATCAGAGCGCGGGTTAAAAATGGCGAATGTCGGATGAAAATTTCTAAAGAATTAGGTGTAAGCCATAGCACCGTTTGTAATCATACTCGCGATTTGCCAAATTTTTATAATAACAAGCTGAAAATGACGGCATATCTAATAGAAGAAGTCAGAAAGAGGGTGAAAGATGGCGAATCACGGTGCAAAGTTGCTATAGCCTTGGGCCTTGCATTTTCTACCGTATATAACTATACTATGGATTTGCCGAAACGTGAGGTTAAGAAAAATAGAATATCCAAACAAACAAAGAGAAAAATCATAAAGGCCGTAAGTAATGGAATCGACAGACCTTGTGTTGCTGAAGAGTTTGATGTTAGTGATACTACTGTCCGTAAGTTAACAAGAGATTTGCCACATTTAGGAGGCGAATCTGTAGGCGGGAGGTCTCAGGAATTTTTAGAAACCGCTATGAAGGAAGGATATATTTTTCCAAAAGGGAGGGATAATAGATTACATGCATCCATGTGCTATCGGTTACTGAGAATTCGTGGTTTTAAAATCAAATACATCCTAATGAGCAAATGGCATGTCCTGTATTTTCTGGAGGGCAGAGGGGAAGAAGCTTTCAAGGCTTACTTGGAAGTCAAGAAAAAAGCAAGAAGCCGCTGGGGATTACTTCAGCTAATGGATAAATTTGAAATAGCCAAAAAAGACTATAACAGAATTCTATTAGAATGTGGATACTAATCTTTTTATTTCCTCACAAATAATTCAACGTCATGCCGAAGAAATTAGATTCAAGCGTACAGCTACGAATAAGGGAAGCCGTAGGAACAGGCATGTCAAGATATGAAGCGGCCATGAAGATTAATGTCGACCCCAAAACGGTGTACAAATACACGAAGGACATGCCTATCCAGCAGCATAAAAAGAGAACGATTGTAACCGAGCAAATGAGAAGAACTGTCAGAAAAGGTGTTAAGGCGGGTGTATCAATGGACGAAGCTGCGGAAGAGGTTGGAATTTCCACTACTACCGCTCGCAGAATAGCCAAAGACCTGCCTGATGGGAGGAGAGTCACTCACGTTCGTGGATGGACCCTGACTTTTTTGCGGACAATTTTTAATGAAGATTGCTTCATTGCTAAGCGATCAGAAGCCGGGAGGACAAA
>Ga0315294_10004044_pt1 | contig 15981 bp, 26 predicted proteins | sample YL17G13_40_MG_FD_203626 | JGI IMG/M metagenome (GOLD analysis project Ga0315294, IMG submission 203626) | Sediment microbial communities from Yellowstone Lake, YNP, Wyoming, USA - YL17G13_40 | ecosystem: Environmental > Aquatic > Freshwater > Lake > Sediment | place: USA: Wyoming | collected... | reverse complement strand
AAGAATATTTAATAGTTGAGGACAATGGTAAAGGGTTCTCACAAAAACAATTTGAAAAACATTTAACAAAGTATTCAAAGAAGGCCGATGTCACTGGTGACGAAAAAGGTCTTGGGTTGAATATTTGTGTTGCAATATTAGAAGAACATGGTTTTAAATTGAGTTGTGAGAAAATTGAAAGTGGGACCAAAATGAAAATAAAAATAAAATAAAGAAAAAATGATTGATTCAATTTTGTTAGTGGATGACGAGGATTTGTTCCACTTGGTATTTGAGGACTCTTGTTCATTACTTGACATTACATTGTCGTTAAGAAGTTTGAACAGTTCAGATGAAGCCGCTAAATTATTTGCCGATTGGCAAAAAAGCCCTAATGGGAAACCTGAATGTGTATTTGTGGATTTAAACATTATAGGTTCATCATTTGATGGTATTGAACTTATCCGTAAGATTAATTTTGAATATGGTAATAATGTAGTTATTGGTATCATATCTTCAAGTAACGAACCTGAAGAACAGGCTAAAGCTGTTCAGGCTGGTGCTCAGTTTTGGATTATCAAGTCAGACGATATTGAACCAAGATTGGAAGAATTTAGAAAAGATTACGAAGGATATAAAAACAGAACCGCACCATTTAAAGTTTATAAATGATAGTTTTAGATAAAGATACAAAGAAGATATTAATAGATACCCTTAAGACCAAGAACATTGGACTTGAAGGTAATATTACTAAATTAATAGATGCTCAAGACGACGAGGAGTTCAAAGAGTATCTTAAAACTTGTATTGAAAAAGATGGGTTAACTAGACGTAAACGTTTGGAGATAACAAAACAGGTTCAGATTCAGAACAAAGATTTGACCACACTCAATGAAGAGAATCAAAGAATGATGGAGGAACTCCAAGAAACATTAAAAAATGTTGAGGAGTCAAAACTAACATTTGAAGTTCAAAACAGAGAATTAAATGAATGGAAACAGGAGAATTTGAGATTGACTGATGAACTTCAAACAGAAATGGTTAAGTCAGAACAAGCAAGAATAACTGCTGAAAATGCTAAGAATGAAGCGGAAAACAATTTAGATTTAATACAGAAGAAAACTCAGTTTGAGTTGATAAACAATATTGTTAGAGTTGCTCTTTATGTAATCATAGGTGTTGGATGTATTACGACTGGAATATATGTTTATTCTATGACAATAGGAATGGATACAGATATCATTGGTTCCACTTGGAGTAATATGTTCGGTATTCTATTAACAAATAGTTTCAGTATCGTGGGAACAATACTTGGGGTGAAGTATGGAGCAAGTCCTAACAAAGATAAATAAATAAAAAAATAAAAAAAATGAGTAGATTTAAAAGATTAATTTTCGGTGAAACTCCGTATGTAAAGGTTGAAGATAAAAATCGTTTTTATTATATGCTTCAACAAATGCAAGCAAACAGATGGAAGATAACAATGATTGTATTGTTTTTATTCTTCTTTATCATTGCCGGTATAAACTCCGCAGTATTTTTCGGTGTATCAATTGAAGAGAACTGGAAAGAAATGTTATTGATATTGTTCGGAGCGTTCGTTGGTAATCTTAACAAGGTTGTTGATTACTGGTTTAACTCTGAGGACAGAGACAAGATGTTAATTCAAAAGGTTGATGAAGAGGACGGGACAGTATTATCTAATGTTGCGGAATACCCAACAACACCAAGACCACCACAAGAACCAGTTGTTATAGTTACAAAAGTTAAAGAAGAAACTCCTGTGGTTGTTGAAGAACCAATTGTTTATACTGAACCTGAAGTATATGAGGAACTAATCGTTGAGGAATACCCAACTGAGGAACCAACACAAGAAGGTGAAGAAAATATCTAATAAATTAAGATAGTATTAAAAACCCCACTCTTTCAAGTGGGGGTTTTCATTTTTAATATCCTGTTGATTCAGTTTCCCAAACCTCTTCGTTAAGTTTTTTATTTAATTCGTAAGCTCTAGCTAAACGAGTCATTCCTATTCCACCACCAAATCGTGGGAAGAAATCATGTGATAAAAACTCTTCCAATTCTTTTTCAACTCTTTCTTTACCGAATAATTCAAACAACTTCGCAGAATAACCACCATTTTCTATCGTGTAGAAGTTATTTCTCATTTCTTCAACATTAGAACTTCTTTCTGCTGAACCAATTGTTTCTTGACCAAATAATATCACATCAACTTTGTTGAATATTTTGTTTTTACCTTCTCTCATATTCCAAAATGGATTTGTTCTGTACGGGAAGTTCTGTAGAGATACTACTGGACCTTTTTCTTCCCACATTCTTGTTTCGTGTTCGTTCTCTAAAATTTGAACTCCACCATATTCTTCACAAACATCATCATAGTTTACTTCTACAGGACTATCAAATCCAAGATAATCTAAAAGTTCTGATTCAAGTTTTAACATTTCTTTTATTCCACCTTTTGATTCAAACTCAAACATTGGGAAAATCATTTCGTGACGACCTGGAATTGGGTCTTTTTCTTGTCTATAAGACGTTGAAATACAATATACACCATTCCATTCAGGATTCTTAAGAAGTTCGTATTCTAACCACATTTGACCTGTCTGTGGTAATGGCCATACTTCTCCTTGATAATTAAATGTTGTTATTGAGTGTGGGTTTTCACATGCTGCCAAGATTGACAATCTTGATTGGGTTGGAACTTCTTTAAATCCTTTGTTTTGGAAGAATGTTCTCATCTTTTGAACTAACTCGTTGTAAGTTTCTGTGTTTTTCATTTTTTGTTTTTTTTTATTTTATTTATTAAAAGGGCAAAAAAAATCCTCCCGAAGGAGGATTATTTATATATTTTCTAAATTGGTGTTTGTCATTTTGAAATAAATATGTGATATTTTTGAAAAATAAATGATTTAATATGATTTTTATATTATATTGTAAAAGAAATATGAAATTAATATTAGCAATGTTAGTGGGAGCGCTCGCTCAAGTACTAACTTTCTTACAACTACAAGGAAGATGGAAGTTTGAGTGGATGAAAAATCATCAGTGGTTGGTCGTGTTAATGGGGATTCCTATATCAATATTATTTATGACATCGGTTGGTTTGATGGTCCAACATTTTAATGGTCAGTTGTGGCCATCTAGATTAATAGGGTTTGTTATTGGAACAATAATGTTTACAATTATGTCAACTACATTATTTGGGGAACCGATAACAATTAAAACTGGTGTGTGTTTAGTATTGAGTTTAATGATATTGATGGTTCAGTTGTTTTGGAAATAAGTGCCATTATCTCAGTTTGATTTATATGACAAAATGTCAGTTTTTTTTATTTTGGCACATTGTTTAATAATGGGGGTCGGACTTGACTCCATAAAAAATAATCAATATTATTAAACAAAATTAAATTAAACTATGGGAAAAATTATCGGAGTGGATTTGGGTACTACAAATTCATGTGTTGCCGTAATGGAAGGCAACGAACCAATTGTGATTACAAACAGTGAAGGAAAAAGAACTACCCCTTCAATTGTAGGTTTCTTAAATGGTGGTGAGAGAAAGGTTGGTGACCCGGCTAAGCGTCAGGCGGTCACTAATCCTGATAAAACTATTTCATCTATCAAACGTTTCATGGGAACGAGCTTTGATGAAAGTAAGGGTGAGGTTAAACGTGTTCCCTATAAAGTGGTGAACAGTAAAGGGACTCCTCGTGTTGAGATTGACGGTAAGGAATATTCACCGCAAGAGATTTCAGCAATGGTTCTTCAGAAGATGAAACAAACTGCTGAAGATTATTTGGGAAGTGAAGTAACTGAGGCAGTTATTACAGTTCCGGCATACTTCAACGACGCTCAACGTCAGGCGACGAAAGAAGCCGGTGAGATTGCGGGATTAAAGGTTCGTCGTATAATAAATGAACCGACATCCGCAGCGTTAGCTTATGGTCTTGACAAAAAGGGCGATAGTAAAATTGTTGTCTTTGATTGCGGTGGTGAAATTCACGCCTCCACGTATTAATTTATTAATATGTAAAATTAAAAATCGGTAAATTGACGGGGAACCCCTTAGAGTTTGACTAACCAAACTATAATAGAGATATGTGTAGTGGCTGAATTAATCACTCAGGTATGGTAAAATAAGTTAAAATTGGGAAATCCGCAGCGAAGTGTCTTAGTGATAAGATAAACGTTCAACGACTAGGTAAAGTAATCTTAATATTTAAGAAAAAATACCCACGAAAACCGATAATAGGTGGAACTTTTGATATTTTTGTGATATTTATAATAAAAGGATATCATGAAAAAATTAGAAGACACAAAAAAGTTCTTTGTTTTATTGGAAAAAAGTATTATAGAGGTTTATAATAACGATAGTGTTATTATAAAAAAAGAATCTCTCAAATTATTAGAGTATAAAAACAAATACTCTAATTTAGATGTCTCGTCATTAACATTATTTAATAATGAAACACCATTAAACAGTAAATTATATAAAGTAAAATACGAGTGTTTATGTGGAAATATAAATAACATTCATCTTAAAAAATTTTTAAGTAAAACCACATTAGTATGTCCTAAATGTAAAGAAAATGAGGATAAACGAAAAAAACATAGTGAATTATTAAGAAACCCTAATTTTAAAAAAAAAATAGTTTCGGTCAAAAGAAATGACTTAGAATTTTTAATTAAGAAATCAACAAATGATTTCAAATTAGAAAATAAAGATTTTATTAACAAATATTATGAAACACATATTTTAGAGTCAGAATTTGATGTACTTAAACCTAAAATTGTTAAAATTAACGGATTTGATATAATAAACAAAAACATCCAATTTTTACCAACATTAAAAGTTGGTAATCAATCTAAGTATTCTCAATATGTTATAATAGATAATGAAAAGGTACTATTAAGTAACATTCAATATAAATGTGATAATTGTGACGATGTTTTTAATACCACAAGAAAACCTAAAGATAAGGTAAGTAATTATAAAATTTTATGTCCTAAATGTTCTTTTTGTAATAAAACATTCAAACTAAGAAGATATGAAACTAAATTTGGTGATGTGATAACATACCAAAGTAAATTAGAAAAAGATTTTATTGTTAAATGTGAATTATTAAATATTCAAATATTAGATGGTGTGAATGTTGATTACAAATATAAAGGTGTAAATCACAAATATAGGGTTGATTTTTTATTACCAAAGTATGGTTTTTTAATTGAGTTAAAAGGTAATCACATTTGGCATAGGAACCAATTAAAATCCGGAGTTTGGAAAATTAAACAGACGGAGGCGGAAAATTACTCATTAAAAAATAATTTAATCTATAAACTTTTATTCCAAGAAAACGTAGAAGATTTTTTAACATCTATTAAGATATAGTCTGGACTATGATGAAAGTCATAGATGTTAGGATAAAGAACCTAACGATAACAAAACGGGAACTCATGACGTATCTGTGCTGGAACTTGGTGATGGTGTATTTGAAGTATTGTCTACTGATGGTGACACACACCTTGGTGGTGATGACTTTGACCAAGCAATCATTGACTGGTTAGTTACCGAGTTCAAGGATGAAAACGGAATTGACTTAACAAAAGATGCTATGGCTCTTCAACGTCTTCGTGAAGGAGCTGAGAAGGCGAAGATTGAATTATCTTCTTCACCATCTACGGAGATTAACTTACCATATATTATGCCTGTTGATGGTATACCGAAACACTTGGTAAGAACTTTATCTAAAGCTAAGTTTGAACAACTTGTTGATAGTTTGGTTGAAAGAACTATTGCTCCTTGTAAGTCGGCTTTGAAAAATGCAGGACTTAAGACAACTGATATTGATGAAATCATTTTGGTTGGAGGTTCAACACGTATTCCGGCAATTCAGGAAGCAGTTAAGAAGTTCTTTGGTAAGGACCCATCAAAGGGTGTTAATCCTGATGAGGTTGTTGCTCTTGGAGCGGCTATTCAAGCGGGAGTATTAGCAGGTGATGTTAAAGATGTGTTATTGTTAGACGTTACACCACTATCACTTGGTATTGAAACAATGGGTGGAGTATTCACAAAATTAATTGAAGCAAATACCACAATCCCAACCAAGAAATCACAAGTATTCTCAACCGCAGTTGATAACCAACCTACCGTTGAAATTCATGTATTACAAGGTGAGAGAGCGATGGCTAAAGACAACCGAAGTATTGGACGTTTCCACTTGGATGGTATTCCACCATCAATGAGAGGGGTTCCACAAATTGAAGTGATATTTGATATTGATGCGAATGGTATCATTAATGTATCAGCAGTTGATAAAGGAACGGATAAGAAACAAACCATTAGAATTGAGGCTTCTTCAGGACTTTCAAAAGAAGAAATTGAAAACATGAGAAAAGAAGCTGAGATGAACGCTGAATCTGATAAAAAGGCAAAAGAAGATGCTGAAACAATAAATCAAGCGGATTCACTAATCTTTTCAATTGAAAAAACATTAAAAGATTTAGATGATAAACTAACTGAAACTCAAAAATCAGATATCAATACCGCACTTGATGAATTGAAAAAGTCACATTCAGAAAGAAATGTTGAAGATATTAAGGTTAACATGGATAAATTGAATTCAACATTCCAAGAGATAAGTTCAACACTTTATGGTCAAGGTGATGAAAACATGACCGAACAAGATTCTGAAGTATCTGATGTTGATTTTGAAGAAGTTAAGAAATAACTTAAAATTTTATAAAATAAGACCCTCAAAATTTTGGGGGTTTTATTTTTTTTAGTATATTTGTATATGATTGGATTTTTTATAAACTGTTTAATATTCACGTCTTTTAGCCGATTTATGGATTACTATAAAAGAGGTGCTAAATTTGAGGGAATACAACAAGAAATTGCAAACCTAATAGGTACGTTTTTAGTTGGATTAGTGGTAATTGGTATTTTTTATTTAATTTTATTTTTAATACTTTAATATGAAAATAGTTACAAGAGTTTACGAAGATGAAGAAACAATATCAACATGGACTTATGATTTAGATAAGTTCAAGAACGGACCAATTTCTGTTGATATCAAATACAAAAACGAACCTGTAAAAAAACGTTCAGGTAGAGAAAAAAACCCAAAGAAATAATATGCGCGTAATAATGTTAGACCACGATGGAGTTATCTGTTTATCAGGTAATTGGGGGTCACGATTTAAAAAACAAACAAAGGCTAAAAGAAAGTTAAGTCAAGATGTGATGACATTACCTGTTGATGCTCGCTTTGATAACTTTGATAAGAAGGCAATCAAGGTATTAAATGAAATCTTGGAAAAGACTGGCGCTGAAATCGTTGTATCTTCTGATTGGAAAGTTTGGTGTTCAGTTGAGGAGATGGGTGATTACTATGAAAAACAAGGTATCATCAAACGACCAATTGATTTCACAACAAATGTGATTGATGGTGACAAAGTAACTTGGTTCCGAAATTGGGATTTGGAAGGAACAAGAAGTGTACAAATCCAAGAATGGTTAAAGGAACATCCCGAAGTAACACATTGGGTGGCGATTGATGATTTGGATATGGGAAAGACCGGACTACAATACGGAATGGAATTTGAACACGAGTGGGGACTTGATAACTTTGTTTTAACACCTTTGAATAATGAGGGTATCAAACAACTTGGGGTTAAAGAAAAGGTATTATCTTTCTTACAAGGGTAATATTTATTCTATATGAAGTATATTATTACAGAGTCACAAGTTAAATCACTTCAACCGACAATTCAATCATTAATTGATTCTGAACTTAATTTATTACGTGCAGAATCTGAAGATTGGGGAATGGGTGAGATGGATGAACTTGATGAAATTAATTCTGTTAATAAAATAGTTGTTAATGATGTGGCTAAAAAGGATTATATTCACTTTAATGACGGTGTATTAGTTTTAGTTACCATACACAAAAACTCAAAAAGAGAAGATTTTGATAATTTAATTGAAGAAATTGCCGCTAGAGTTAGTGAGTGGATTCCAAATATAGAATTGTATATTGAAAACATAATAGACGACAGGGAATTTGGACCTGGAATTGATTGGTAATTAAATTATATATGAAAAATATTAATGTATTGTTTTTTATCTTATTATTCACATCTTGTGCTAGTTTTGAAAATCTAACAGATGATAGACACAGACCTGAAGATGATGAAATGTATTGGAATAGAACTGAAGAGTTTTGGGTAACACACCACGAACCAAAATCAAGACCAGAATCGTCTGAAGATTATTATGGTAACAGAACAGTTTTACCTCCGACTTATTATAACAACTATCCTGATTATAACTACTATAATAGAAATAATAATTATTATCCAAACTATAACTACCAACAACAAAATCCTCCACTACAACATAACCCACCACCACCATCAATTAGTGTCCCAAAACCAAACGTAACTAATTATAAAAGAAATAATGAACCACAAAGAGGTAATGGTAAACCAGGTGTTAGAAGATAAAAAAAACCCCAAAAGGGGTTTTTTAATTTATTTCAGGTTGGTCTTCATCAGTTGTTGGTAAATCTTCTTCTTTCTTTTCTTTTTGAATTTGGTGAATTATATATCCTGAAACGGCAAATTCAACACCGGTCCACATTACTAAATCAGTTATTGACATCTCAGAATGTTTTTCCAATAGAAAGAAAATCATACCCCATTGTGCGATAACAAATGCAATACCTGATTCAATTCTTTTTTTAGAAAAAAATGAAGGTTTACTTGAATACATTTTACCTAATTCAGAAATAACCCATTTAATATTTTCCCATCCAAAGAAAAATTTCTTGTTTTTCATAATTTTAATTTTTTTTGGTTTATCTACCTTGTCCTTTGTAGTTTTTTGGTTTTTGTTCTTTTGGTCCGTATTTTTTCTTTGATACACCTTCTCGTCTTTTTCCGAAAGTTTCTTTTGACCCATCAGTTGAAAGTTTTCCTTTTGCCATTTTAACTATTTACTTTTTAATTTGGTTTATTATTATAAATAGTTTTTAAAATAAAAAAAGGGACACATGTCCCTTCTTCATTTATCGTTAAATTGATTATTTTCCTTTAACTAATTCCATACATCTTTTTAAGTATTCTTTAGCTCTTGGTGATGGAGTTAATTCATCATCTTTGGTCTGTAATGATAATACTTTTTCAATGTCTTTAACTAACTCAGTACCATGTTCATTTTCCTTGTAAAGTTCAATTACTTTGTCCATCGCTTTGTTACATTGACCTGAAGTTTCGTCAAAATAATTTCTATTTCTATAATTGTTTAAATTTTGTAACATTTCGTAAGATAGATGTTCACCACCATCATTAACGTCTTTAAATAATCTTAAGTTATTTAAAATACCTAATGTATCTACTAAAGAGTTAACACCATTTTTTCTTTTTGTGATACTTGGAGTGTATTCCGTAAAATTTTCAGCTTCTCCAGTGAGTTCCGTTAATGGTAAAGAATTAGTTGTTAAACATCTTGGTTTCTTTTCAACCATTTCGTCTTTAACAGGCATATCTTGTTCTGAGATATATTGTCTAAGTGTGTTGCGAATTAAATTAGAGTTAATACTTCTTTTTTTCATAAATTGACTATTTTTCTTATATAAATACTTATAGATGTTAAATTATTCAGTATTTCAAATATTTATCAAATGATAATTCCATTTGAATAAATCATAAATAGTAAATCCGTTAGCATGGAAGATGGAGATAGTATACAGAACTTGGAAAAAAATATTTTTAGAAAATATTTCCGTAAAGCTTTTAATGTTAGGTATGTTCTTCAACCCACTTGGATTCGATGCCGTTCAATATTGGCTTATTTCACTAACAGGGAGTTTGTGGTATGCAAATCTAACTTTGTATTTTATTTCGGGTTTTTTCTTTGGTTTGTCTTTCTTATTAAAAAAATATTCTAAATGAGAAATTTAAATAAACATTTAATAAATGAGGAAAAATCAGAATCTAAAATTAAAAAGATTATTGATATTTTAAAATATAGTGATGTATACAGTGCTCAATTACAGAAAGATTTAAATCAAGTTGTTGATTATTCAAAAAATCAAATTGTTGATTTTAATTTATTAGAAAGAGGTGTTTTGAAAGTCCTTAAAATGAAAGGTGATAAAAATAGAAACATTTTGGATTTCTTCAAAAAGTTACTAAAGTCACTTAAAAAACGTGAAATAAACATTATTTTACAGGAACCTGAAAAAGATGATTTACCACAGTTAGAACCACAAGAACCTTCTATCATTCCAAAAAAAGTTTATAGAGAAGAACTTTATTATTTACAGGTTGAATTATTAAAATTACAAGAATGGTTACATAATACAGGTAAAACTGTGATTATTGTTTTTGAAGGTAGGGATTCTGCAGGTAAAGGTTCAGTAATTAAAAAATTTGTTGAGAATATGAATCCAAGATTTTATAATATAATTGCTCTTGGTATACCAACACCTGAAGAAAGAAAAAATTGGTGGGATAGATATAGAGGTCAAATTCAACCAGGAAAAGTTAATTTATTTGATAGAAGTTGGTATAACAGGGGATTAATTGAACCTGTCATGGGTTATGGTTCTACTGAAGAATATGAAGATTTTATGGATAACGTTGAAGGGTTTGAACAGGGGTTAGTAAAAGACGGGGATTACCTATTTAAATTGTGGTTTTCAATAGATAAGATAACACAAGCGAACCGATTTGAAATGAGACAACAATCACCTTTAAAATATTGGAAGTATTCACCTAATGATGAAAAGATGCAAGATTTGTGGGATAGATTTACAGAATTTAAAGAAAAACTATTTGATAAGACATCAACAGTTAATCATCCTTGGGTGATTATTGATTCAAACGATAAAAGAATTTCAGGATTGAACGCTATTAGATATATTTTACAAAATATACCATATAACGATAAAAATGAGGAAGTTTTAGATAAAAGTTTCCCTGAAGCGTTAACCGTATTAAAACCACCAACAGATGAAAAACGATAAAATAATTTCAGAAGGTTTAAAATATCACTTGGATTATGAGATTCCATTAACTGAAAATGTTTACAGACCTCTTTCTGAAAACTTCTTTAAATTAATTAATGAAGTAAGAGAATTATACAAAAATGATATGATTGACTTAAATGAAGATGAAACAGATATTGTTGAATCTGATATGGGGAAAACTGTTACTTTGTCTAATGGGGATATTATCTATCTTGACGTTCCATTTATTGAAGAGAACTTAAATGAATCTGAATACAAAGGTAGAAAAGTACAATTAGGGAAACCTATGAGAAATTCTGGTGGTGGAAAAAAATATGTTGTTTATGTTAAAAACCCATCAACAGGTAATATCAAAAAAATATCATTTGGTGATGTTCATGGTGGGTTAACCGCTAAGGTCTCTAACCCTAAAGCACGTAAATCATTTGCTGCAAGACACCAATGTGATAAGAAAAAAGATAGAACAAAGGCTGGTTATTGGGCTTGTAGAATCAATAGATTTGGACACCTTTGGGGTGGTAAGACATATCCGGGTTATTGGTAATCCAAATGAAAAACGATATTAAACCATACGAAGACGTTATATTAAATTCAAATGTTAAAGAAAGGACATTTGAAGAGAATGTTACTGACGTTGAATTATTATGGCATCGTGACAGAGAAGATAGAACTATTGAAGTTATTGAAGGTAATAATTGGAAACTCCAATTAGATGACGAATTACCTGTTATATTAGAAAAAAATCAAAAATACTTTATTCCGGCAGGGGTTTACCACAGAGCAATTAAAGGTGATGGTAAATTAAAAATTAAGATTCAGGTTTAGAACTTTTGTCAATTAAATTTGTAATCCTTCTTCTTGCCTTTTCGCCTAAAGGAATTGGATTACCGTCTTCATCAATACTCACAAATTTAATATTTGTTCTTAAAACTATGATTTGATTACCTGTATAAACATTATGAGCTCTTGCTTCCATATATAATGTAACAGATGTTATTCCTAATTTTGATGGGTACCCGTAAATCTTTAAAAGTTGACCTTCCTTCACAGGTTTTTCAAAATAACATTTATCAATAGATACTGTTACCATTCTTGGGGTATCACAAATTTGCATAGAATATCCTGCGGCGGCGGCATCTAGAATAGATAATAATTTTCCCCCAAATAGGTTACCGTGAAACCCTAAATCAGATTTTTTTACGGGATGTGTGTTTAATAGTTCCATAAATGGAATTATAATTAAAAATAAAGTAATTTGAAATAGTATTTATTAATATGAATTATGAAAAATTAAATCATGTCTTCAACGAACAAGTTTTTGAATACAATGGTCCTGTTTTTACAATAGAAGATAAAAATAAGATTAGTTTTAAAATTAATATTGTTGGAACTAAAGATTTGATAAATATTGGTGATTGGGTTAAGTTTTATTTAGTTGATGTTGAAATTGTTAAAATAAATAAACCTTTGTTAACTTATCTATATCTTACCGGACCATCTTCTATTGAAGATTTAGATATCTCAAAAATTAAAAGTGGGGATATAGAACCTAATGATTTAGATTTTGATAAAATTTCGGAAAAATTAACAAAAACCAATCTTATTACATGGGGGTTAGAACACGAAATTGAATCTTTATTAAGATTTGCCAATATTGAACATGTTAAAATAAATAAAATAAATCTTAATCTTCCTAAAAAAGATTATTTAACAGAACAAAGAATGAGTCGTAAAGCAACAAGAGATGTTGTTAGAGATATTGTTAATATTTTGAAAACTAACAAAAAGGGGGATTTTTTTTTACCTGGTGATGAAGATTTTTATACTTTTAAAAATTACCCTTTAGAATTTATAGTTGAGTTAGATATACGTCACGATAAAAAAATGGAAGGGTTTAAGATTAACGGTAGTTATGTTCCTGAAGAAGAGATTATTGAATTATTAATTATATGTAATCCTAAAACATTAAGACGTGATTTTTATAATATAATTGGTGAACTGAATGAAATAATTACTCACGAATTAGAACATGGTAGACAAGAGTATAGGGGAGATTTAGATGACGTTAGTTTAGATACCGAGAATAATTTAGAATATTACTTGCAACCTCACGAAATACAAGCCCAAGTAAAAGGTTTTAAAAGATTGTCAAAATTAAAGAAAGTACCATTTGTAGATGTTGTTAGACATTGGTTTAACATACATAAAGATATTCACGGTTTAACAAACGACGAAGAAAATATAGTAATAGATACTTTGATTGATTACAATTCAAAAAATTAATTTTTGAATCTTTCTAACATTTTATTAACTAACTCTCTAATAATCAAACTAGAAACTGTTAAAACTCCAAAAGAGGACAATCTCAAGGCAATTTGTCTTATGTCGGTTTCTGTGAATTCACCATTATGAGCCAATTCAAATAATTGTGGGATTAAAGGTACAATAAAAGTATAACTTACTATATTGATTATCTTATGTGTGGTTAAATTTAAAGATTGAATAAATGTAACAAAAACATTCTTTAACTCTTCTCCTTTTTTTAGAGTGGTTTTGAAAATATCTTCTAAACCTTTTTCTTTTATTTTCTCTAATATAGTTGTTATCAATTTTTTATTGTCAAAATAAATAACGGCAATGACTCCGGTTAATAATAAAGATAATTCAACATCATTAATTTCAGTAGAAACTCCCATAACAAAATCATTAAGCGGACCAACTAAACCGCCAATCGTTGCCCCCCAAGTGATGGCAAATTCTAAATTAACACCTATTTGTTCTGACGCTTTTTTTAAAATATCTTTCACAAATTCGTAATTTTCTTTCACTATCTCACCTAATTCTGAACCAATTGATTCATTAATTATTAATTTTTTTTGTTCTTCAGTAATAATAAAGTTAGAATTCATATTTATATAAATATTAGTTAATATTTAATTATAAAGGCATAAAATGATAAATCCTGAACTTAAAGTTGGTGACAAAGTAATTCTTCTACATATGGAAGACGAATATAGTAATGTCCCACCAACGACTGAAGGTGTTGTTACGAATGTTAATGACGTAATGGGTGAGACAATTTATTCAGTTAGATGGGATAATGGTTCATCTTTAAATCTAATTTCTACAACTGATTTATGGAAAAAAAAGAATGAAGATTTGAAAGAATCTTTTAATAATGCCGAGTGGAAAAGAACCGAAGAGTTAATTAAAAACATTGATGTTTTTAAGTATTTTAACAGTAAATTTTTAAGAGATTATTTAAAAAAACTCAGAGAATGTAGTTTGGTAAATATGGCTGGTGCAGCACCATACCTGTATATGGGTAGGGATAGAATTAAAGCTGATATTTTTCTTAAAAATCATAAAAATGAATATTGTGATGAAGTTTTAGAAATGGCAAATCAAGCTCAATCAGAAATGATTTCAGGGGCAATGAAATTCTTAGAAAAAAACAACAAGGAAATTAATTTAGAAAATATTAATAGATGTATACAACGTTTATCCAGTAAAGTTTTATCGGTATATATTTTAACTTTCTAAAAATTCAAAATACCAAGAATCGTTTGTAAAAACAGGTTTGATGGGTATGTCTAAAAATACTGCGTTTTGCTCACCAGCATAAAGACCAAGTATGTTATAATCATAAAATTCTTCAGATTCTTCCCTGGTCATTGAATCTCTTTCACAAAGTATTGATAGAATCTTTGGTTTTGAATATAAGATTCTTCTACCATTACCAAATTCTTCAACAATACCAATTATTGCCGATTCTAAACCATCTAAAAGGACTGCCCCTTCGGCATACTCATCAATATCAACTTTCATATTATAATTGTAATTAAATTATTCTTCTTAATCAACATATTTATATTTAAAACAATATTATGAACGCATATTTTACAAGTATAACACCCGAAGAGAGAGCAAATATATTAGATAAACACAAAACAGTTTATGATGGATTTGCTACAAACTACGCACAACCAAATCAACAACCTTTATATGTTCAAGATTATGCAAACGATAAAGGTGGAATTACTGTGAGTAACAAAAATAATGTTACCACATATAAAAACATGCATATTAATGAAGATGTTTACAGTGGGATGGCTTATGACCCTGAGGAGACATTTGAATCTTTAGATATGATTGGTGACGGTCCTGATGATTTGGAATACGGAACATTTGGTCAGTCTGAATTAGAAGATTGTCAGTTTTGTAATGGTGTTGGTAGAGATGAGTTTAATGATGAAGAATGTGAATGGTGTGTGGGAACGGGATTTAAAGATAATAGTTCACATCATTATGATATTGAAGTTGAGCCTGAGTTTAGTGATATTGAAGTTTTGGACTTAGAAGATGAGTTGGATGATGAGATGATTGAACCATTACAAGAACAAGTTAATAAATCACTTGATATGTTTAGAAGGTTTAATAACATTTAATCTGTATTTTTTAAATTTTTGTGATATTTCTTAACTAAAGATAAGATAATGGAAATTAATGAATTGGTTTCATTTTATATAAATGAATCATCCCAAACTTTAGAATACACATTTAGAACTATTGATGATTCTGAAGATGAAATTAGGACAGGGTCTATTGAATTTGACGAAATTAAAAATTTTGGTTACGATTTTTTAGATGACATTACAAATTCTTTCAAAACATTGGAAGAGGATGGTCTTTTTGATGATGATGATTATGGAGAATTTGGTGATTTGTTTGAAGATGAATTTGATGAACAAGAATTCATTTCTTTTCTAAATGAATATTATTTGGTTAACCCCAAAAAACTACCAAAATCAGAACTTTTTTAAATAAAAAACTATATATAGTATATGAGAAATGATGTTGATTATATTATTAATATTTTAAAAAAATATTCAACAAGTGATACCGAAACACCTGAAGAATTAGGTGAAGATGAGGCAGCATCATCAAG
>Ga0315294_10004042_pt1 | contig 15985 bp, 16 predicted proteins | sample YL17G13_40_MG_FD_203626 | JGI IMG/M metagenome (GOLD analysis project Ga0315294, IMG submission 203626) | Sediment microbial communities from Yellowstone Lake, YNP, Wyoming, USA - YL17G13_40 | ecosystem: Environmental > Aquatic > Freshwater > Lake > Sediment | place: USA: Wyoming | collected... | reverse complement strand
CGGGACTGACATGGACAACTCACTCGTGGAATTCATCACGCAGGAGTTCAAGTCTGACACCGGTATCGACATATCGAAAGACAAGATGGCGGTCCAGAGAATCAGAGAGGCGGCTGAGAAGGCCAAGATAGAGCTCTCGTCCACTCTGGAGACTGAAATCAATCTCCCGTATCTGAGCGCTGACGCCTCTGGGCCGAAGCACATGACAATGAAGCTCTCCCGTGCGAAGCTGGAGGAGCTGGTCAGACCGACAGTTGAGAGGTGCCGCAAACCGATGCTCCAGGCGCTGGAGGACGCCAAGCTCACGCCGGACAAGATCGAGAAGGTCATTCTCGTAGGCGGTCCGACCAGGATGCCGATGGTACAGAGGTTCGTCGAAGAGATGGTTGGGAAGAAGATCGTGGGAGGCGTCGACCCGATGGAGTGCGTCGCCATGGGGGCTGCCATCCAGGGCGGCGTCCTGGAAGGGACAGTCAAGGACATCTTGTTGCTCGATGTGACACCGCTCTCCCTTGGCGTCGAGACCCTTGGAGGAGTGTTCCACCACCTCATCGAGAAGAACACCACGATACCCACGCGTAAGAGCGAGGTGTTCAGCACCGCGGCAGACGGACAGACCAGCGTGGAGATACACGTGCTCCAAGGCGAGAGGCCCATGGCGCCCGACAATGTGACCCTCGGGAGATTCCACCTAATGGGCATCCCGCCAGCACCTAGAGGCATGCCACAGATCGAGGTGACCTTCGACATAGACGCCAATGGCATCATCGATGTGAAGGCAAAGGAACTCGGGACTGGCAAGGAACAGAAGATAACAATAACGGCCACGACGAAGATCGGAAAGGATGACATCGAGAGGATGGTCAAGGACGCAGAGAAGTTTGCGGACGAGGACCGAAAGCGCAAGGAGAAGGCAGAGCTCAAGAACAGGGCCGAACAGAAGGCCTACGAAGTCGGCAGGATACTGGAGGAGATGGGAGACAAGGTGCCCCAGGACCTCAAGGACAAACTGACCAAGCTGGCTGATGAGCTGAAGGAGATCGTGCCGACCGATGATGTGGCCAGGATCAAGGAGAAGCTGGACGAACTCGAGAAAGCACTTCTTGAAATCGGTAAGAGAGTCTACGAGGCTGCAGAGAAGCAGCAGGCGCAGCAGGCTCAGGGACCGCCGCCGAGCAACGAGCCCGAGAAACCATCAGGAGACGACAAGGGGTACGTCGATGCTGACTACAAGATCGTAGACGACGAGGACGACAAGAAGAAGTGAGCCTAGTCCAAATCATCTTACCATGAAACTCCTTGACTCTCATTGATCCGGATAAGGATGCGCGGGACAGCAGTGGAAGGCTCGCCGAGGGACCGAAGAATGGCAGACAAAAGAGACTACTATGAAGTGCTCGGGATTTCCAGAGCAGCCTCCAAGGACGAGATAAAGCAGGCCTACCGAAAACTGGCCATGAAATTCCACCCCGACATGAACAAGGACAACCCCAAGGCTGCCGAGGAGAAGTTCAAGAGTATCTCGGAGGCCTACGAGGTTCTCGCCGACGATCAGAAACGCGCACGCTACGACCAGTTCGGACGCGAGGGCGTCGAGAGCACGTTCAGGCATGGCGGGTTCGACTGGTCAGATTTCACGCACTACGGCGATATCAGCGATATTTTCGGCAATTTCGGGGGGTCCGGAGGCAGCATCTTCGACCAGCTCTTCGGCGGAGGGGTCCGAAGAGGCCCGCAGGAGGGGCGATCCCTCAGATATGACATCGAGGTCACGCTGGACGATATCTCCACAGGTGTTGAGAAGGAGATTCGAATCCCCCACTCGGTCCAGTGCCCGGGGTGTAGAGGGGAAGGAGCCAAAGAAGGCGATTTCAAGACCTGCCCCACGTGCAAGGGCTCTGGACAGGTCCAAAGAGGACAGAGACGCGGGAACACCAACTTCGTCACGATCACTCAATGTCCGACATGCGGAGGCTCTGGCAAGCAGATAATCAGGGAATGCCCGAGCTGCGGTGGCGCAGGCAGGGCGCAGACAACCAGCAACATCAAGGTCTCCATTCCCAAGGGCGCGGACGAGGGCATGAGGCTCAGGATCAGGGGAGCAGGAGAGGCCAGTCCGAACGGCGGGCCGCCAGGGGATCTCTACATAATCGTTCACATGGCAGAACACCAAACCTTCGTAAGAGAGGGTAAGGACCTCTACGTGGAAACGCCGATATCGTTCGCGCAAGCTGCAATCGGGGACGAGGTGCAGGTCCCGACCCTAGATGGGACCGCTTTGGTGACAATACCGGCAGGAACACAGACTGGAACGGTCTTCAGGCTCAAGGGCAAAGGCCTGCCTGACATGAGAGGGCGCGGCCAGGGAGACGAGTTCGTGAAGGTCACTGTAATCACGCCCACGAAGCTGAGCGGCCAGCAGAAGGACCTGCTGAAGCAGTTCAGTCAGTCGGTCGGGAGCTATGAGAAGTCGACTCCAAGGAAATCGTTCTTCAAAGGCTTCAGAAGAGACGGTTGATGGGAATCTATTTATCCAGAGTATCACAGATACTATCCAGATGCAGCTGATAGGCATCCTGACCGAGAACCCGCGGACCTACTTCGAGATGATCGAAGCACTCAGAGAACAGGACCTCAGATTCGTCTCACTTGATTTCTCGGACCCAGTGCCTGCCTACATAGGAGCCATAATAACCTCCAGAAGCGAGAAGGACCGGGTGGCTTTCGACAAGGTAGTGACTGACGAGGAACCAGACATGGCGATTGCTCGCGCAAGGATGATGCTCTCGGGGGAGGATGAGGTCAAGGAGCTCATGATCGGCGTGGATCCCGGGGCCAGGCCAGGGTTCGCTGCGATCGGTGACGGCATCGTGTTATTGAGATCCCTTGCCGAATCACCTGAGGCTGTCAGCACACTTGTTGAGAACGTCGCAAGGGCGTATCCGAATGCGAACGTCGTCGTACGGATAGGTCACGGTGACAGAACCAATAGGAACAGGATATTCAACAGGCTCTGGGACCACGGGCACAAGCTGGAGATAGTCGACGAGCGGAACACCACGAAGCGGTCCCAGACACCAGATGAGGATGCTGCCATTGAGATAGCGATGACCCCTGGCTACACGCCAATGAAGAGACAGGAAATCGAGCCATGCCAAGGCGAAATAAGGAACATACAGAGGATCAGCAGGTTGGAGAGCGCGGGCTCTTTGACCGTCTCCAAGGACCTCGCCAAGAAGGTGGCGAAGGGCGAGATTTCACTCAGCGATGCTATCGACACGCAGAAGAATGGCTCGAACGATTGTCACTAGAACAAATGTTCGTCGGTCACTCGGGCGCTTCCGCCGACTCCGCACGTGATCGTCTCTATGCCCAGTTTCTTGATCCGTCTCTCGACCTCTTTCACGTGCTTTGGCTTCGTGTTGACGTACACGGTCGCTCCCGTATCGATCGAGAAATATGCAGGCAGTCCCTCGGAACGCATCTTCTTTACCTCGAGAATCACCTTCACAGTCTCAGGTCGCCAGAGAATCATCTCGTCCACGCTGGTCATAGTGATGCCGTGCAGGATCAATGAGTCCCTTTCCGCTAGAGCGCCGATCTTGTCAACGTTCCTCTTGCGAATGGCGTTCTCCATCTCCGCAAGCGCTCCATGGACGAATGCGAGCCGCGAATGGAAGAACGGTGACGTCAGCACCGCCCTGTGAGCGTTCTCCGTGAACTTGAAAGCAGGGATCAATGCGATTACAATGCCCATCTGGAAGTCCTCGGAAGCAACTTGATATGAGTACGATTCCTCGTCCTCGAAGCCAGCCCTCCACCTGGAGAACGCCCCTGTGACCGACCGCGTGGCCGAGCCCGCCCCTCGTCTGGCTATCACAGACGTCCGTTCGAGGGAAAGCTTCAACCCAGAAGCCTCGCAGGCCGCCACGGCCAGAGCCGCAAACCCAGAGGCGGATGCGCCAAGGCCAACGTTCGACGGGAAGTTGTTCAAGGACACCATCTTGAACCTCTTTCGCATTGCGCTTCTCTTCCGCACCTCGTCGACCACTGAGACGACCCTCTCGAGTTCACGGCCAGACAATCGCTTTCCATCAACGGACGCCGAGTCCTTCTTGAACGCCCCGAACTCGATCGTCGTGTGCGAGGCGGTCGGTGCGGTGGCGACCGATATGGAATCGTGGAACGGAATCCTCAGTTTTTCGTCTTTCAGTCCATGGTACTTGATCAGGCCTTGGATCGGATGTGCGATTGCAGAGCCTTTCATGTCAGGACCTCATACGTCGAAGAGAATGGTTATTACGCCTTCCTCATCATCGAACTCGAGCCTGTGATATGTCACACCCTTCACGACCGACCTCTTGGGATGCTTCTTCTCATCGAACTTCTCCCCGCGCACACGCGCGTCTAGCTTCTTTCCATCGGTCGTCACATCGAACTCACAGAAGACGAGGTCCTCAGCATCGTGAAGGAATAGGAGCTCCTGCAGAAAATCTACCAGAAGCTGGTCGCGCGACTCGGCGGAGAGGACTATCTCCATCTCGCCCTTTGGCTCAACTTTTGTGACGTCCGTAATCTGATCGAACAGTGCGTACGCAGCATTTCCGAACCTTTCATCCAGATCCTTGCCGTGGACCTCGACCATGGCATCGGCTGTGTGCTCCAGGAGTCTGTATCTCATCGGGACGAAGAGCCATTTGACGATATATCAAGTCTGTGCCTTCGCTAGTCTGCCATGGAAATCGCACAGCTGAGATATCTTGCAGATTTCGCACTTCGGCTTCCTGGCCTGGCACACGGCTCTGCCGTGCTCGATTATGTCGATGTGGAAGTTGTAGAATTCCTCCCTTGGAACGAGCTTCGCCAGCTCCTCTTGGGCCTGCTCACGGGTTGTCTTTGATCCGATCAGGCCAAGACGCCTCGTGACCCTGTGGATGTGAGTGTCCACAGGGAACGCGGGCATGCCAAGGGCGAAGAGCAGAACGATGGATCGCGTCTTTGGCCCAACGCCCTTCATCTGACCTAGCCATGCTTCAGCTTCATCCGGCTCCATATCTCCCAAGAAGGCCAGGTCCAAGGCTCCGCGCTCCCTATTGATGAACTCGAGAGCATCGAGTATCCTGGCCGCCTTGATGCCAGCTAATCCACCAGACCGGATTATCTTGGCAACCTTCTTCGGGTCTTCGCCGAGCATACGCTCCCATCTCGGGTAAGCGGCTTTGAGCTTCCTGAAGGCCCGGCCGGAATTCTTGTCCGTGGTGTTCTGAGAAAGAATGGTCTCTACCAGCGTATCTAGAGGGTCATCATCGAGCTCGAGCTCTTTTCGGCCATAAACGCGCGTCAGAATCCTATCGATCTTCAAGGCCCTCGTCTTCAGACTGATCACGGCGGACATTTGTCTCAGACTCTTCCTCCGTCGTAATGACAGCTTGGCTCAAATAATGTGCGGAAACGCGAAAAAGCCAGGTCTCGTCAGTGAAAGCTTTAATATCTCCCCGCTTTCTGTTTTCCTCGTGAACATCTGCGTCATAGGCTGCGGAGCCATCGGAACAACTATCGCACGAGCTGTCGAACCAATGCAAGACATCAATATCGTTTACCTAACCGACCGCTCCAAAGAATGCGCCACACTCCTCCAGCAGAAGATGACGAAGGTAAGGTACGTCCCCGACATAGTCCCGATACTCCACGACATAAAGCTGGCCGTGGAGGCGGCTAGCCAGGACGCGGCGAGATACTACGTGCCACTCGCTCTGTCAGCTGGGGTAGATGTGCTCATTATGAGCGTGGGTGTCTTCCAGGATGAGGATTTCCAACACGACACATTCCAGCTCGCGAAGCGCAAAAGTGCCAAGATATACCTGCCGAGCGGGGCGATTGGCGGGATCGATGCTCTTGGTGCTGCCAGCTTGGAAGCGATTGACGAGGTCACGCTCATTACGACGAAACCTCCGTCCGCCTTCGGACCGAACCCATATCTCGAGTCGAAGGGCATCAAGGCCTCAGAACTCAGAGAGAGGACCGAACTGTTCTCCGGAAGTGCAAGAGAGGCCGTCAAGCATTTCCCTCAGAACATCAACGTAGCGGCAACGATATCTCTCGCCGGCATCGGTTTTGAGAAGACCAAGATCCGGATCGTTTGCGACCCACAGGTGCAGACGAACGAGCATCATCTGAAGGCGAAGGGCAAGTTCGGCGAGCTGGATGCTGTGACTAGGAACGTCCCGTCCCCCAGAAACCCGAAGACGAGTTACTTGGCCGCGCTGTCAGCCATATCAGCCATCAAGAAGATCACGGGGACGGTTTGGGTAGGCGTGTAGCCAGCGCAGCTCTTTATACGCTCAAGGGCATTTCGCAGACGCGTTGTGAGTCTATGGCCACCAGGGAGAAGAAGATATTCTCAGAGCTGAATGATGACGTCGACGCAGTCGTGTTGATCAACGGCACGGAGCCGCATCTGGACCAGAGTTTCTTCTATGCAACAGGCATCATCAACGGCCTGTTCGAGGACTGTGTCGCCATCGTGAGGCCCAGAGGAGTCGAGGTGCTTTCCTCGGAGCTTGAGGAACTGAGTGCCAGACAGGCCGGCGCGAAGACCGACATCTACAAGGATCGGAAGCAGAGAACCGGGCTGACGACCAAGCGGCTCAAGGGGCTGAAGAAGATCGGCATCAACTCGAACGAACTCACGCATTCCAACTACCGCTTCATCAAGATGTGTTCGAAGGGAGCACGATTGGTGGACGTGTCCAAGTATGTGGCAAGGGCGCGCATGCTCAAGGATTCAGAGGAGGTTACTCATATCAAGAAGGCATGCGTCATCGCCTCCAGGACCGCCGACGCCATCCCAGATCTCGTGAAGAAGGGGATGATAGAGACCGAGGCGGCAGCAGAGATCAACTACATGATGATGAAGCTCGGAGCATCCGGCCCGTCCTTCGGAACCAACGCTTCTTTCGGCTCCACGACCGCCGAGCCGCACTATGTCCCCGGCTCGAGGAAGTTGAAGGCGGGACAGCTGGCTCTCTTCGACTTCGGCGCCGCATACAAGCGCTATGTATCTGACATCACGAGAACATTCGTGTGCTCGACCCCTAATGCCAGACAAAGGGAGATGTACGACGTTGTTCTGAGGGCGCAGCTCGCAGCGATTGACGCCATTCGTGACGGAGTCCATGGCAAGGAGGTCGACCAAGCCGCCAGGAAGATAGTAGACCGCTCCAACTTCAAAGGGAGATTCATCCACAGCACAGGCCACGGACTGGGGTTGTCTGTACATGACCCAGGCTCGATCTCATCATCTCGGGACATGATTCTGAAGGAGGGCATGATCCTGACCGTCGAACCGGGTGTCTATGTGAAAGACTTCGGCGGCGTGAGGATAGAGGACGATATCATTGTCACAAAGAAGGGATGCCGGATACTGACGACGGCCTCGAAGGAGTTCGTCCGCCTCTAGAATAGCGATAACAGGGCTATGTGGGAATAGCGACTTGCCAGCTCTGCCACGATATAGATGAGAACTACACCTATCAAGGCTATCACGATCGACGCTAGCCAATCATCGTTGACTGTGAGCTCGTCGACCAACACGAACCTGATCACGATGATCAGCAGAACGAATGCAAACAGCAGTCCGAGCTCTCCAAGATCGAACTGGTTCGCGGCGTCTCTGAAGACGGGTATCACAACGACGGCAATCACGGAAACCAGCAGGACTCTCAAGATGTACGTCCCACTGGCGGACCAATCCTGGCCCACGATAGCTCCGCTTATGTAGAATATCACTGCCGCCAGTAGTATCGCAATCAGGAGTAGGGCAAGCTCTTCGAGGCTCATGGAAGTACCGTCAGATGTACAGGTCACTCACAAGATATTACTTTCGACCTCTCGTTTCATTTCTTACGAGGCATTGCTAGTATCTCCCTCACCTGGAAGTTGAAGAATCCGTTCGCGTGAGCAGGTCTCACGACGCAAGCAGTATCAGCCCCGCTGCTGCTGCCGGCAACAGCTATGATCTCGACCTCACCGCAGGGAATTGCCGCATTGTCCGCGGCCATGATGACGATCTCGACGCAGACCTTCATCCCGTGCCCGAACAAAGCCCTCAGAGCCTCGGCTATCGTCTCGACTCTTGAGGCCCCTCCGATCTTCTTGTTGATGGACCTCTCGACCCCTGAAAGAGCGTGTGTGGCCTGGACAATCCTCGCTCCAGATTGGCGGAGGGATTTCTCGACATCTGCATCCATGATCGACTTGCCCTCCTCCTCGGAGCCGCAGGCCTCGGTCACTATGATCACCTGTACCCCTGTTCCATTCAATCTGGAAAGCATCTTCTTGCCGGTCTCGCCGCTGTCGCTCGCGACCACGACATATTTGACATCGCCATTCTTTACTCGCTCTGCAACGACATCTAGTACGGCTTCAGTGTTCTGACTACCAGCGGCGTCGAAGTATGTTATAGAGGATTTCGACATGTTGTGACCGATTCGAGATGCCTCGGCGGAGATAAATTGGTTGCCACAGACCTCGGTCGGGTCAAGATAACCCTTATCTACGCCGAGCTTGCTTCACGCACTTGTGGCTATCTTCTTCAACGAGGAGTTCTTGAGTCACGTCCAAGATTCGTTCCATCCAGAATCCCCGGAACGCCTCAGAGGTATAATGAACAAGCTGAAGGAGAACGACCTCTGGACGGATGTGTTCCCGTCTAAGAAAGGCAGGCTGGAGACACTCCTGCTTGTCCATGACGAGGACTATATCGACTACATTAAGACCTGCGGCGAGTGCGCCTTGACCATGGACACAAACGTCCATCACGAAACCTACGGCATAGCCTCCCTATCTGCAGAATGCGCGGTCGATGCCGCCAAGTACTCCAAGGAGAACAACAGGCCGGCCTTTGCGCTGACGAGGCCTCCTGGGCACCATGCAGGGAAGAGCTACGGCATGGGCTTCTGCTACTTCAACAACATATCAATCGCGGCCAGATGGTTGCAGAAGCATGGCGACAAGAGGATAGCGATCATCGACGAAGACGTGCATCACGGGAACGGGACGCAGGAGATCTTCGCGATGGACCCGAGCATTCTGTACGTATCTACACACCAGGCAGGCATATTTCCAGGCTCGGGCCCCGTCGAGTACGTGGGAAAGGGCGAGGGAGAGGGGTTCAAAGTGAACCTCCCGTTCCAGTCGGGCTGCGGAGACTCGACCTTCATTGTCGCATTCAACGAAATAATCAAACCCATCGTCACTCAGTTCAAGCCCGACGCGATCCTCGTGAGCTGGGGCATGGATACTCATTATAGAGAGACGCTCGCTTCTTTGACTCTGTCCTCTGAAGGACACGTGTTTCAGGCTGAGGAGCTCATCAAACTCTCCAAGATTTGCGGGAACAGGATCACTTTCATGCTCGAGGGAGGGTACGATGTGCCCGCGCTATCAGAGGTCGTGGCGGGTGTCATAGGAAAGGTCAGAGGCGTTGACGTCCCATTGGAGTTCACCGATATGGTGGACAACAGCTGCCTCGGCCGCAATACGATAGTCCGAGCGAAACAGATCCATTCGAAGTACTGGGACCTATAGTTCAGACTTCCTCTTCCTAAGGTCCAGGAACTTCTCGTGCTCCCTCTTGACGTTCTTCTCGAGCTGATCGAGCAGGGAATCCATTGTCTTGAATAGGTCCCAGTCAGTGCTGTTCGCGTAGTACATGCTCTTGTCCGTCGTGAGCCTCCCGTGCAGGCTGTACTTGCTCCTAGCGCCTTCGTGGTGGTACACAGAAACGTGAACCGTGAACACGCGCGGGAACTGTATCTTGTCTATCCTCTTCATGGATTTCTCGATCTGGTCGTACATGACCGTATAGATCTCGGGATCCTCTTCGCTCAGACCAGTGATCTGGACATAGACTCCTTCCATCTGCTTCAGGCTGATGATCTGTTCCATGAGGTCGGCGTGAGATATCACACCGACGAGCTTGGCATGCTCTTCCACGAATACCGTTGCAAGACCCCTCTCGGACATAAGCTTGGCAACCTTGCCCGCAGTTTCGCTCGGCGAAACTGATATCGCTGGCTTGCTCATGACGCTCTCGACTGCGATCTCAGGCGCCTCCTTGCGACCCGTGATCCCATTGGGACCCTTGTTTGCCTTCTGGGTCCAGAGGACGTCCATTACCTCTTGCATGCTGACCGCACCCACTAGCCTGTTGTCAGCGTCAACGACTGGCAGGGATTTCTCCATTAGCCCCTTCATGAGCATCTGCGCCTTGCGTATGTTTTCCTTCTCTGTAACCGCTTGAGGGTTCCTGGTCATGAACTCAGAAACCATCTTATCCTTGAGCTGGTCGAGATTGGGTATGATCTTGATGATGTCTGTCCTGGACAGGAAGCCGACCATCTTGCCGTTCCTAACGACGGGCGCGCCCCTTACTCCGGCTGCCATCATCTCTTGGACTGCGCTCGTGATCGCCATGTCTTCCTCGAGCCTGGGGGCAGGTCTCATGACCTGCTCGACCTTGGAGGAAAGCGGAAGGCTCCTCCTCATTAGGAATGACGAATAGCTGACGAGTCCAACAGGCTTGTCCCCATCCATAACGGGGACCTCCCTGACATGGAGTCTCTTCATCTGAGCGATCACATCGGAGAGCGTGTCTCCCTTGGTCGCGGTCACTGGAGCACTGCTCATGACGTCCTTGACGAACAGCTGGTTGATGTCCATTCCCTTCAAATCAAACACATCCAATCAGGATCCCGCGGTGCAAAAAACACAGCCGAACTCCATTTCATTTCTGCTAAGTCGTTTCCCTAACTAAATACTTTCTATCCTGGTGTTAGGGACGGTACTCATTTATATCGAACACTTAATCTGGGAGAACAGGGGAAACCCCTTCCGAATGCCGGGCGCTCGCCCATGCGCCGGGGGATGGTACTCTGGGAGACAATTCCGACGACTCCAGCTGCGTTCGCCAAGTGCTCTCTGCAGGGGAGAAGGGGTTGATGGGGAGAGATCTGGGGCCTGGTCCTAGGACCGTGAGCGGGATGGGGTTCCACACGCTCGATGATTTTGATGTGCGCGGGAGAAGGGTCGTCCTGAGGATAGATATCAACTCTCCGGTGGACGAGAAGACTTTGAGGCTGCAAGACGGCTCCAAGATCAAGTCCTCCATCCCTACGATCAGGGAGCTCATGGACAGAGGGGCCAAGGTTGCCATCATAGCACACCAGGGCCGACCCGGGGACTACGACTACATACCGATGAACGAGCATGCAGCGTACCTGAGCCAGTATCTCGCCAGAAGGGTGCGCTTCATCGACGATCTCATGGGGAAGCACGCGGCCAACGCGATAATCGCCCTTGGAGAGGGCGAGGCGATACTTCTGAGGAACGTCAGGGATTTCCCTGGCGAACAGGCGAAGAAGACCCCGGAGGAACATGCCGAATCGGCCCTGGTCAAGGCGCTCGCCCCACAATTCGACCTGTTCGTCAACGACGCATTCGGCTCATCTCACCGATCGCATGCATCCCTTGTTGGATTCACGCCTATCCTCCCTTCAGCTGCCGGGCGGTTGATGGAGCGAGAGGTGAAAACCCTAACCCAGGTGTTCCAGAATCCAGAGAGGCCATCGACCTTCATTTTTGGAGGAACGAAGTTCGCGGACGCGCTTCCCGTTATCCAGAAACTCTCCGAACGCGAGTCGGTCGACAACATCATTGTGGCTGGACTTGCAGGCTATGCCTTCCTTTACACCCTCGGGAAGAGCATCGGATCGAGAACGGAGGCCCTCGTGAAAAAGGACCTGACCGACGAGGTCGCTGCTAGCGCGAAGAAGTTGCTCGAGGCCAAGAGGCGGATGCTGCACCTGCCCGAGGACGCTGCGATCGATGTCGACGGTCAGAGAGTAGAGTACACGCTTAGCGAGTTGCCGGCAGATGCTGCCATCAAGGATATCGGCTCGTCCACAATCGAGAAGTTCAACAGGATAGTCATGGGTTCGAAGACCGTGTTCCTCTCAGGACCGCCAGGAGTCTATGAGAAAGAGGAGTTCTCCAAGGGGACCGCGATGCTGTTCAGCGCGATAGTAGATTCCGAGGCGTTCTCCGTCATCGGGGGCGGCCACTCGTCTGCAGCGGCCAACAAGTTCGGCTTCATAGACAAGATATCCTATGTGAGCACTGGAGGAGGCGCCCTCGAGAGGCTAATGCTGGGCAAGCACATGCCCGTGGTAGAGGCGCTGAAGGCTTCGGCGAAGAAGTTCTAGCTGTAAGGGAAGCCTTTGCTGGCCCCACCGCCCAATATGGTCCCGCCGATGGACCTGGCCCTGATGAGACCACGAAGCGGCACGCCGTCTATCTCGTTCATGCTGCTCTTGTTGACGATGACCATAACGAGCACCGGCTCCCCGCCTGCCTCCTTGATGTCCGCTATCGCGCCCTTGACGGTAGCGCCTGTGCTTAGCACGTCATCCACTATGATGATTTTCTTCTTGCCGTCAACGGATGCGAAATTGGAGCTGAAAGCTCCGCCCGCCTCGCTCTCTGCGTGAGGCCTGTATACCCCGAAGTCGAGGCCCATGATCTCTGAGAGCATCGTAGCGAATGGCACGCCATTGATCGACACGCCTAGAACGACATCTGCATCCTTGTCGCGCTTGCTCAGCTCCTCGAGCGCTATATCCGCCAGGAGCTCTGACATTAGGCCAACGCGGTACCCTGAGACGCCCACCGACCTCCAGCCGATCTTGACATCGGACGGGGGCAGGCCCTCTGAACCGTACTCGATCAAGTAGTTGACCGTGTCGAGGGACAGGTGAAGCTCATCTGCGATCTCGCGTACGCCCAGGCCTTTCTTCCTGAGCACTTTGGCGTTGGCTGCCAATTCTCTTACATCCACCATCTTATCACGGCTCGGAAATGCATCATGTCACGATATTAACCTTTCTGCGTTGCGGACTGGGTCTCAAGGGCATTCACCATTGCAGCCAGGCACTTGTTGAGCGGGGTCGTGACGCCGTTCTCCTCGCCCTTCTGCCAGAATACGCCGCTTATCTGGTCGATCTCTGTCTTGCGGCCTCGCGCGATGTCCTGAAGCATGCTAGATCTGTTGTCCGCAGTGTCCTTGGCCACTGCGCGCACGCATGCGTTCATCATTCTCAGCACTAGTTGGAAGCCTTCAGAAGCGGCGACGGCTACGCATTCTCTACACACTTCGGACATGAGCTTTGAAATCACTGTGCTCTCCAGTAGCCGCCCGTTCTGTATCCGAAGCACGGCGGTGAGAGGGTTGATGCATGCGCTTACGACCGCCTTCGCCCATATCACAGACATCACATCTTTCTCGACGGTTGTCGGGATACCGGACGATGAAAACGCGGCGGCGATCTCGTCAGCGCCTCTGGGATCGAGGTCCGCGCCTATTATGGTCCTGCCTAGCCCTGACACCTTGACCTTCCCGGGCGAACCGAGGGCGGCGCCCATGGTCGTAGTCCCGCCGAACGCATGCGCTCCTTTCCATTCTCTAAGGATTTCGAGATTTCCCAGGCCGTTCTGGAGCGTCAATACCTTGGTGTGTTCTGTCGTCAGGCGCCTGCATTCAGATACCGCCTCCATCGTGTCATACGCTTTCGTGGTAACTATCAGAAGATCGGAGCGGTCCGAATTCACCACCGATTCGCGCGCCTCCAGTCGAACGAGTCTCTTGACATCGCCAACCAACCGCAGACCGCTGCTGTTGACCGCATCGATATGAGGTCTCCTGCCTATCAGGGTCACTTCGTGCTCGGAGGAGAGGATGCCCCCCAAGGCGCTCCCGAGCGAACCCGCACCGAATATGCATATGCGCATCAAGCGTTGATGACTGACTAGCGCCTATTTGTGGTTTGTTCTGAACCTGGCGCTCTCAGCCACGAGGTGTGCCACCCGGGTCGGCTCAGGGACCCTATGCTTGAGGAATCTCACCGCTATATCCCTGGCCTGCTCAGAGGATACCTTGTGGCCCGCAGAGACATAGACGGGGTTGCTGTTGGTCTCACCTACAACTACGTAGCCTAGGACGCGGCCATCCTGAACGACCACTCTAGCACGGCCCGATGACCGCCCTGAGACTGTGCCGCAAAGGAGCTTCTTGGCAACCCCGACTGTGGGAACATTGAACACCACGCCGACTTGGCTAGTGATTCCGAAGCCCTCGGGGTGAAGGATGCCGTTGCCATCATACATCAACACAGTCGTGGGATTCACGTGCTTCATGAGCGGCCTGATAATCGGCATTTCCCTGAAAGCCAGGTAGGTCGGGATGTATGGGAACTTCGCGTCGCCCTCCACTACGATCCTATCCGTCTCTTCTCCAGATTCGTAGTCGAATGTGACCATGGCCGCGTACGCGTGCTCGCCTTTGTAGGCGACGTCCATGCCTGCAACCTGCCCTATCCTGCCCTTGAACTCATCTAAAGTGAGGTGATTCTTCAAGCTGGTCTGCAGCCTCCTCAGCTTTTTGAGCGGATAGATTGTTTTGAAGTCCTTGAAGAGGACCTGCCCAAGATTGACAACTTTCCAGTCTGAGATATCCATGCCCTCTTTCCTAAGGAGCCTGACCTTCTTCTCAGGGCCACCGCCCGTGTACCCCCCAACATAGCCGTCTGACTGGACGACTCTCCTGCATGGCACCCTGACGATGTCATCGTTCCTGCTCATCGCGAGTCCGACGAACCTGCTGGCCACGATGTCTCCGAGTGCCTTCGCCACCTCGCCATACGTGGTCACCTTACCTTCAGGCACCTGCGCGACCAGGTCGTAGGTTGCCTTCCAGAGATCCGGGATGCCTCCCAAGGAGTCGGATCGCATCGCGCCGAACAACCGCTCATGAAAGTATTAAATGTGCGCAGGCACAACTACGATTCTGAATGCCCGGTCATGCGCTCTCGAACTACTACAGAATCCTCGACGGCGAAGATACTGCGAAGTATCTCAGGACTAAGGAGCACATTGTCACGGTCGACCTCTCTGATAACGAACATGAGCTATGGAGCTTGCATGACTCCGCCCTCTTGAGAGAGGCGCACACTGTCGAAGGGATGTCATTCCTCGACTTGAAGATGGAGCTCGCGCACAGGATGCTCGACAGGTGCAACCTATGTGAGCGCAGGTGCGGAGCCAAGAGGAGTGCTGGAGAGAAAGGACATTGTGGAGTCATCGAACCCAAGATCAGCAGCGAGTTCATACACATGGGAGAGGAACCTGATCTTGTGCCTTCCTACACGATATTCTTCTCGGGGTGCACCCTCGAATGTGTCTTCTGCCAAAACTGGGACATCAGCACGAAGCCGACTTCAGGGATTCAGATGAGCGCAGACATGGTAGCGCGAATGATCGAAGACAAGGTTGCGAGCAAGTATCCAAGCAATCAGAGATTGAGGACCGCGCATTTCGCCAGGAACGTGAATTGGGTTGGAGGAGACCCCACTTCGAACCTGCCGTTCATCCTAGAGGTCCTCAGAGAATGCAGCGCGAACATCCCCCAGGTCTGGAACTCCAACATGTACCTGACTGAGGAGTCACTGAAGCTGCTGGATGGCGTGATTGACGTCTACCTTACGGATTTCAAGTACGGCAATGACAAGTGCGCACTCAAACTGTCAAACGCGCCTGATTACATGAGAATCGTCGGAAGGAATCACCGACTCGCAAGGGTACAGGCCGAGATGATCATAAGGCATCTCGTCCTGCCAGGTCATGTGGAATGCTGCAGCCGACCGATCCTGAATTGGATAGCGAAGAACCTGAGCGATGTCAAGGTGAATGTGATGGCGCAATACAGACCAGCACACAGAGCCAAGGAGTTCAAGGAAATTGCTAGACCACTCGCGATGTCCGAGTACAGGAGGGCGGTAGAAATCGCGGACGGTCTCGGACTCGATCTGTGCGATTAAGTGAGTTGCTTCGTCATCTCCTTGATCATTACTGAACGCCGGGGACCGAGCAACTT
>Ga0315294_10004041_pt1 | contig 15987 bp, 8 predicted proteins | sample YL17G13_40_MG_FD_203626 | JGI IMG/M metagenome (GOLD analysis project Ga0315294, IMG submission 203626) | Sediment microbial communities from Yellowstone Lake, YNP, Wyoming, USA - YL17G13_40 | ecosystem: Environmental > Aquatic > Freshwater > Lake > Sediment | place: USA: Wyoming | collected... | reverse complement strand
CAGGTACGGGATCAGCAGCGCGGTCATCCCGAACGACGGGATGCCTGCCGCCACCAGCATCATGCTGAACACGAGCAGCAGCTCCGCGGAATCAAACGGCCGCCGCCGCAGCCGCCGCAGCGCTCCATTGCCGGCGGTCGCCAGCAGCGCGAAGATGAAGAAGCTGCTGATGGGAAAGGCGGTGAGGCCGACCCACGTCCCCTGCATGACGAGGTCGCTGAAGGGGATGCCTATGCCCAGCAGCAGGGCGAATGCTGCGCCGGTGACCAACGCGCGTACGGTCATGGGTCGTTCGCTCGGCGCCGCCCTTCGGCGACCCTGAACGGGCCGCTCACGATGGCCCTGAAGGGCCGTCGTCGGTGGGGCCGGATTGTATCCTGCCATCTGGTTGGCAGATTGAAAATCTGCCCCACCGGAGCGGGCGGCGCCGGGGTCTTTCTTTCTCTGGCGCCCGCCCCGCTTCCTACGCTGATCAGGGCTCGGTGAGGGTGCTCGCCACGCGCGCGCCGATGCGCGTCAGGTCCGCGCGCGCGCCGATGATAAGCAGGCTCACCGCGCGGTCGGCATCGATTGATAGGTCGCACACGCCGGGTTGCGCCGTCGCGGCGACGGTCTCAAACGGCGTCCAGCGTCCGCCAACCACTTCGCCGACCTGCGCCGCTGCGCCCGCGCGCAAACCCGGGCAGGAAAGCCGGACCTGGCCCTCGCCGGCCGGCATGAACAGCAGCGCCGAGGATTCCGCCAGGTCCTGCCCGTCCTCGGTTGCGAGCATGAAATGCACGTCCCCGCGCGCCACGCCCCGGCCGTCGCGCAGGAGGGTCCCGCTGGCTTCCGCAGCGAGGGTATGACCCGCGGCGTCCTCCAAGATAAAGCCCGGCTTGTGCGGCCCGAGGGTGAGGGCGTACTCGTGGCGCGGCGTGCGCAGCGTGACGCGCCGGTCGCGCACCGGGTCCGGGTTGAAGAGCACATACGCCGCACCGCCTGCTCGCGTGGGGACCTCGAACACGTGAATATCCGGCGCGTCCGGCCGCACCTGCAGGCGCGCGATTCCGGCGAATCCCAATACCGCCCGGTAAAGGTCGCGCAGCACCGGCATGCCGCCGACATCGGCCTCCAGGGCGTCCGGCGTATAGACCACTGTTCCCTCGCCAATGTGGTTCACAACCAGCCGCGGCTCACGCGCTGGCCCGCGTGCTATGACCTGCGCGTCCGTCTCCTCGATATTGATCGCGGGCCATCCCCGCCAGTCGTACAGGCCGAACCAGCCCTCGCCATCCACGCGCGCCTGCGGCGCCTCGCCGCCGGGCAGAACCAAGCCTTCGGAACCCTCACCCACAAAACGAACCCCCGCCAGGCGCTCCAGCCGCTCGCTGCGCGTCCGCTTGCGGTTCGGGTCAAAGCTGAAGTCGCCCGACACGTACGCGCATCCGCCGCGCGCGACGAACGCCTCCACCGCGGCCACCGCCTCGTCGCTCGGGCAGTAGGGGAGGGGCCAGAAGAGTACGCGCGCCGACTCCGGCAAAGCCTCCGCGACCCGATCCTCGTCAATGACGCCGAAATCCACGTGCGCGCCGACCAGGCCGTCAATGCAGCGCTGCACGGCCTGATATACCTGATCGCCGTCGGACCCGGTACGATGACTGGTGGGCACGACCACCCACGCCGCCGGCTCGCGATACAGGGGCTCGAAGTGCTTGAACAGCAGGGCGGTGTTGCGATAGACACTGAGCACGCGCTTGGGCACGCGGTCGTTCGAATGCACCAGGCCCCAGGGGAATACGCTCTCGTCCGCGTCGGCCCAGCACCAGTTGTGCACTTTGCACCCGCCCAGGCCCAGCGCGTAGTGCGGAACCGCGAGGTAGAGGTCGAGCTGCTCCTGCTCGGTGCGCGTCTGGTGGTAGTCGCACACCGCGGCCCACGCCGGGTGCGTCTTGGCGCCGAACTCGCCGATGCTCAACCCCTGGCCGTACGCGCGCATGTCCGAGAACTTGAAGCGCGCCGGGAACTCCTCGATGTCGCTGCCCTTGAGGCCGAAATAGCCCATATTGCCGATGTCGATCGGGCCCAGGCTGGCGCGAATGTCGACGCCGCCATAGGGCTGCCCGTAGAACTCCACGGTCGTGGGGCGATTCCCATCACCCTGCTTGAGGGCATCGTGCATCGCCGTCAGCCACCGCCGCACCAGCCATTGCTCGAACAGCTTCCGGTCGCGCACGCGCAGGTCGTCCCAACCGCGCGATACCACCGGAGTCAGTTCCGCCTGGTCGAACGACGTTATCGGCGGGGCCGCTCCCCATGCCTCCTGCAGCGCGTCGGCAACGCCGTAGCGTTCGCGCAGGAACCCGGCGTACAGCGCGCGCATCTGGGGCGTGTCCTCGATCTTCAGTCGCAGGTCGCCGTTCGTATAATAGATCACCCCTGGCGTCCCGGAGAGCATCTCGGCGAAGCTCTCGCACCACCCGGCCTGCCGCTCAAGCTGCTCGTCGTCCGCCGCGGTTTCCCAGCCGATCAGCAGCCCGGGCACGTATATCAGCCGCAACTGCTGAGCGATCTGCACCATCCCCTGCACCTGGCGGATGACGCGGTCGTCGGCGACATAGGGCTGCGCGAACGCCGCGGGGTGGAACTGCAGGTTTTCGTACACCGTTACCCCGTTGTCCCGCATCGCCCCCAGGTCGCGCGCCCACGTCAGCGGGTCTTGCGCCGCCGCGGAGAACATGTTTGCGTAGGTGTCGGTTCCCAGCAGGAAGTGACGCGCCCCGTCCGCCTCCACGTAGTTGCCAGCGAAGCGCACCGCCGGCCCTGCGGCAACCGCCTGGGGATCGCTCACAGAGAACGCGGTCTCCATGCGGTCAACCGGCTCGCCGTCGAGGCTGAGCGTTGCGCGCACCCGGTAGAAGTCGGCAGCGACCGGTGCGCCGGCTGCGAAAGCGCCGGGACGCCAGGCGGTCTCGATCACCACCGTCTCGCCCGCCGCGACCGGTGCGCCGGCTGCGACCGAGCGCGCGACCTCGGCGGGCGCCGGGACTTGCCCGCCGGATGCAATTGCGGGCGCGACCTCTCGTGGAGGTCGCGATAATTCCGCGCGGCGTACACACCGCGCGCCCGGTGCCGTCACGCGCCACGGTTCGATGTCGAATCTCACCTTGACTGCGCGCGGACGGCGGCCGAAATTCGAGACGCGCACGGTTATGGCGACCGGCTCGCCCTGGTGATAGCACGCGCGGTCGGTGGCCAGGTTGTGCAGGTATGTCTCGGCCAGCATCAACCGCACCAGGCGCACGAACCCCCGGCCCATCTCGCGCTCGCCCGCCGGGAACAGGTCGCGGTTGGTGACGCCGAAGAACGCCCAGCTCGAGCGGGCGTACGCGCCTGCGTAGTTGCGCACCAGTGCGCCGGCCGCGCCCCGCAGACGCCCGTAGCGGTCGTATGCGTTGACCAGTGGCGTCCATCGCGCCTGGTCCCAGCCGACCACGCCGCTGGCGGCGTAACCCTCGAGCGGGCCTTCTATCCGCACACCCGACGGAAAGACAAACCCGTCGGCGCTGCCGCGGCCGTAAGCGACGCGCTCAAGCGTGTACGATGGATCGAAAACACCGATCTGCTGCGGCGTTACCACCAGGCCGTCGCGGGGCTCGCCCGTGCGCGTGTTCATCACCACCACCGCCGGCACGCGCACCAGCTCCAGGTCGTCGAACCACGCGCTCCCGCTCGTGTTGTACAACCCGGCGATAAGGCGCGCCCGCGCGACCTCCGGCGCAACGCGAAAGCGCCAATCGTATCGCTGCCAGTCCTGCGGCGCCGTCATGTGTGCCGTATCGCGGAATATGACGAGCCGCCCGTCCGCGGCGTATTGATAGACCGCGAGGTACGCGAACCCGTCGGCCTCGCGCCCCAGGTTGCCGGCCTTGATCCAGCCCGTGAAGACGTACTCCTGTCCCGGCTCGACCGCCACATCGTGGTGACACCCACCGCCCAGCAGCGCCGCGCCTGGCTCCACGCTTACGCGAACGGAGCGCTTGCCCGAGTGCGCCTCATCGGCGACGACCGCGCACGACGCCGGTGTATCGGTATCCCACGGTGCGCCCTCGAAGTTGCCGCCGACGGGCACCGATTCTTGCTGCGCCGCCGCCGCCTCGCTCTGCGTCAGCCAGCCGCGGGGTCCTCGCACGACCAGGTTGTCGAAGGCATACCCGCCCACGCTGATGAAGTCGCCGCCCTGCGCAAGGAACGCTTGAAACGCGCTGTGGGCGGCCAACGGGAACGTCGCGCCGTACGGAAGAACGACGAGGTCGAGACTTTGCCGGTTGAGAAGTTGCGGGTCGGCAAGCTCCTCGGCGGTCAGAAGACGAACGTCAACGCCGGCTTGCCGCAGCAGCCCTGCGAGGTGCTCCGGCGACGCATGTGGCACAGCGAGTTTACCCTGAGTCCGTCGAAGGGCCCCCGGCTGTGTCGGCGCCGCCTTCGCGGCGCCGGAATTGACAGGCGAAGCCCGCCCCTTCGCGGAGTTTATCCTGAGCAAAGTCGAAGGGCTCAGGGCAGGCTCTGAGCTTGTCGAACGGGGCGCCCGTCCCACGTAGACCGCCACGTCATCGCGCAGAATGGCGACGCGCGCCTCGCGGTCGGCTGCAAGGGTTCCCACGGCAACCGCCGTGGTCGCCAGGGCAACGGCCGTCACTATCGCCCGGCGCACGAGAGCACAGATCATCTCATCCCGCTCCGCGGCGGGCCCCACACACCGCAAGCGTGATTGAGCCGAAGAGAGGCTCAACCGAAGTGCCGGCGCACGTACTGAACGTTAGCGCGGGTGTCGGCGATCAGATCGCCGCTCGGGCTTGAGGTCTCGAGCACGTACCAGCCGCTGTAGCCGGTGTCGCGCAGCGCTTCGGCGCACGCCGGGAAATCGACGTTGCTCGCGGTGCTCAGCAGCTTGTCGCCATTCTTGAGGTGCACCTGGCAAATGCGATCGCCCAGCAGGTGGATTTCGGCCGGAACGTCGCGCCCCTGGTCCGCCGAGTTCTTCAGGTCATAGTAAACCATCACCCACGGGGAGCCCACCGCCTCCACGATACGCAAGTTGTCGGGCGCGCTGAGGGTGTTTTCGAGGCCGAGGATCACCTTCGCCTTCTCCGCCCGCGGCGCCAGCTCCCTGAGCGCGTCCACCACCCGGTTGACGTCCTGCGCGCTGTCCATTGGCAGTTCCCCGGCGCCGAAGAAGGCAAGCAGCATGACCCCGGCGCCGAGCGCGCGCGCGACTTCGATGGCGTCGGCCACCCACAAGGCGGCTTTGGGCTCGGACTTGAGGGGCACGCCGTTGAGCACCCCCAGCGCCACCGACGGCGCCAGGATGCCTTCCCGCTTCATGGCGCTGATGAACTCCTGCTGCATCGCCGGGTCGCGCAGATGCTTGCCATAGCCCGGGAAGTTGATGCTCACCTCCACGCCGTCCAGCCCGATCTCGCGCGCCAGGCGGATCGCTTCGACCTGCCCGGTCTTGCCCAGGTTCCAATCGCACATCGCGATCCGCAGGCCCTCGGCGGCCTGCCTCGCCTGCTGGTCCGCCGCCGCTGGCCGGCCCGCGAGCGCCATCCACGCCGTGCTCCCCACAGCCGCTTGCAGCAAATCCCGTCGCGTGATCGCCATTGCTTCCTCCCTCGTCGGCACAGCGGGCGCGCGGTCGCCAGACCGCGCGGATGACCCGCGACTTCAGGCGAAATCGCGCCCAGTTCCCTAGCCCGGGTTATTCACACTGTGCTTGAATCCAACGCAGTGCGCGTACTGCAATTCTGGTGGCACAGGATTGCATCCTGTGTAATCTCGCAGGTTGAAAACCTGCGCCACCGGAGTATGAATAATCCGGGCTAGCCGCGCTGCGCCTGCCTCATGCCGATCGCAGCATCTCCTCCCACGTCACCGCGCGGCCCTCGTCATAGGCTTTGCGAATCAGCAGCCCCACCAGCACCGCGTCGCGCCCGTTGTACACGCCGCTGACCGCCAGCTTCCCCTGCTTGACGCAGTCGAAGAAGGCGCGCAGGTTCTCGCGCGTGTCGTTCACGTCGCCGCCCACCGACCGCGCCGCCTTCGAGCGGTCGTGGTAGATGAAGCGTCCGTCGCCCAGGTCGCACCCGCCCAGGCGCCCCACTACCCGCTCGTAAACCCCTCTGAAGCCGTCGTCGGGCGGGCATATCCACGAATGAAGGGCGACGACCGTGAACTTGTTGGGGTACTCGATGATTGCCGAGTAATAGTCGTTGACATCGCGCCCCGGCTCATCGGCGTTGTAGATGTCCGCGCGGGCTGCCGCGTAAGCGCGCAGCGGGGTAGCCGCGGTCACCCAGTTGAGCACGTCCCAGGTGTGGCACGCCTGCTCCAGCACCCAGTCGCCCGATTCCGCCCGGTGCGAGAACCATCCGCGCAGCGGGCCCCAGTCATTGGCCCATGCCACTCGCCCCTCCAGCAGCTCGCCGATCTCGCCCTGCTGGATGAGGCGAATCGCCTCGATGTAGTGCGGATTCGCCCGCCGCTGGAATCCGATGTACGCCACCACCTTGGGCGCGCGCTCCGCCGCCGCGACGATGTCATTGGCCTCCTTCAGGCTGATGCACATCGGCTTCTCGCCGTAGAAGTGCTTGCCCGCCGCCAGGGTGTCCAGGTACATCGGCGCGTGCCAGTTGCAGGGCGTGGCGATGACCACCGCGTCCAGGTCCTTGCGCTCGAGCAGGCGCCGGTAGTCGAACGGCCCCTCGCCGTAGCCGTCGGGCTTGGCGCCCTGCGCTTCCTCCACGATGCCCAGCGCGCGGGCCAGGTGCTCGGGGTTGATGTCGCATATGGCTGTGACCTGGACCTCGCCGAGCCCCAACGTCTCCTTCAGCAGACCCGTTCCGCGGCCGCCGACGCCGATGAACCCGCAGCGAATGCGCTCGCTGCCTTGCTGGCCGAGCGCCAGGCGACCCATGCTCGCCGCGGCGCCCGCGGCGAGCCCCAACTTCAGGAAATCACGCCGGCTCACAACTCGTTCCGCCATCGCTTGCGCCTCCTGTGTCGGGGATAGTAGGGGCACGGCATGCCGTGCCCCTACAGCTCCGGTAGGGGCAAGGCATGCCTTACCCCTATTTCCCCTCCCCGCGCCCGAAGTCCTCTGCCCTTGCGCGTCGAGTCGGGCCGTGACGCCCGGCGCAACTGGGCCTGCGTCTTATGCGGCACATACTGTAGGGCGGGGCTTCCATGCCCCGCCGTCCCGTGGGCGGGTCATGCGTGTTGATTTCGGCGCGGGATGGAACCCGCGCCCTACAGGCTGGCGGGCGAGCATCGCACAGGCAGGAGTGCCCCGCGCCCGAAGCGAACACCCATAGCAAAGGTCGCCCCTCGACCTTGCTCGGGGCGACCCTGAGCGGCTAGGCTAAGGCCGCCGTGGCGGCCCGATGAATCGGGCTTAGCCACCTGTCGAAGGGTCGGCGCTCGACCGACCGGCGGGGGAACGCGTGATGAGACTCGTGTGGTGCCTTGCAGCTCTTATGGCCGTGCTTGTTTCGTCGCTGCCAGCGGCAGCCGCGGACTTGCTCGTCGAGCGCGCGGTCTATGACGCCGGCGCGCGCATCCAATGCTCGGCGACGGTAGTGGACCTGGAGGGCGACGGAACCCTGGACATCGTGGTCACCACCCAGGGGGGAGAGGTCATCGCGTTGGCGTCGGACGGCGCGCCCAAGTGGGTGGCGGCGGGAATGCCGCAGATGACGGTGCCCGCCGCGGCGGCGGACCTGCTGCCGCAGCCGGGGCTGGAGTTGGTGGTAGCCGACCGAACCGGGCGCGTGCGCTGCCTCAGTGCGGCGGGGCAGGTGCTGTGGGAGCTGCGGGTAGGGCAGGAAATAGACTGGAGCGCGCCGGCCATCCTGGGCCTGCCCGGGGCGGAGCTGCGGCCCCGCGGCGGCGCCCCGCTGATTGTGGTGGGGGACGAGGTTACGGGACTCTGCGCCATCTCGCCGCAGGGGAAGCTGGTGTGGACCTATCGCGTGCCCGGCATCTCCGGCGTCGCTTGTCCCCCGGCGGTGGGTGATGTGGATGGCGATGGAGCGCAGGAGATCATCTTCGGCGCCGGCGACGGACTGATTCGCTGTCTCAGCCGCGAAGGCAAGGATAAGTGGAGCTTCAAGACCGGCGGCGACGCTTTCACCGGCCCGGTCATCGCCAACCTCGACGGCGATGGGCGCGTGGAAGTTGTGACCGCCTCCGGTGACGGCTTCGTTTACGCGCTTGACGGCGGGAGCGGGAAGGTCGTATGGAAGTTCGAGTCCGGCGCGCCCGTGGACTCGGCCATCGCCGTCGCCGATGTCCTGGCGCAGGCCGGCCTGGAGGTGCTGTTCGCCAACAACGCGGGGCGATTTTGCTGCCTGAGCGCCCGCGGAGAGCTGGTGTGGTCGCGCCAACTCGGGCGCACCACCACCCCGCCGTGCATCGCAGACCTCGACGCCGACGGCGCGCTGGAGCTGACCATCGGCGACCACAGCGGAATCCTCTATGTTTTCTCGCCCGCCGGCCAGTTGCTGGAAAAGCACGAGTTCGCCGGCCGCGTCAACGCCGCGCCGACCGTGCTCCCGCTACCTCAGGGCCTGGGCCTGGTGGTGCCCGATGAAACGGGCAAAGTGCACATCTTCGCCGCGCCGCGATCAACCACCGGCGCCCCGGTCGCGTGGTCGGGTTTTCGCGGCGACCCGGCGGGGCGCGGCGATGCGCGCATCGCCGCCTCCGAAGCGCGCGGGCCGGTCCGCATTCTCGCGGCCGACCCCGGGGCGCTGCTCATGGGGCCGAACGTCTTTCGTGCGACCGTGCGCAACGACTCCGGAGCGGACGCGCTGGTGACGCTTGAGGTCGCCGCTCCACAGGGGCGCACGTTCGTCATGCAGCGCCGCCAGCAACCGGGCCAGGTAGGGGCAAGGCATGCCTTGCCCGTACAGTACGAACTGGAGTACGAGATCGCGGCGCGCGGCGAGCACCGCTTCGTCGTCAGTGCCGTGCCCCTGTCCGCCGGCGCCGCGCCCGCGCGCTCTGAGCGCTCGGTGGAAGTGACTCCTTTCGCGCGCGACGAGGCGCAGCTCGCACGGCTCCTGCAGACGGCGCGCGAGACCGCCGAGCATCTCGCCGCGCTTGGCTGCGGTGCCCAGTACATAACGACCACGGCCGATTTCCTCCGCCGCGAAGCCGGCCAGCTCGATGTCCCTGAATTCGACGCCCTCGAGCAATCGCGCCGCCGCGAGCTGGCGCGCGCTTTCCCATCGGTGCTGGAGCGGGCGCGCAAGCTGGCGGCGAAGGGGCTGTTCGCTACAAGCGCGCTCGAGCAGGGCCGTCGCGATTTCGCGGTTTGGCAAGCGCAGCCCTACGCCGGCTTCGACCCGGATGTCGTCCCGCTCGAACCCGCCGCGACGGCGAATGTCACGCTATGTCGCCGGGAAAAGGATCCGGTTGCCCTTAACATCTTCAATTTCCGGGATGAGCCCCTGCCCCTGCGCGTGCTGCACGGCGACCTCAAGGCGCAGGGCAGTGACACGGTCGTGCCCGCCGCGCAGGCCATGACCCTGCGCCGGGTGGTCTTCGCGCCCTCGACCGACGGCAAGCTCTACCCCGACGCGTTGCCGCGCCTCGACGCCATCGACAGCCTCACCGTGGCGCCCTGGCAGGCGGCCCAGTTGTGGATCACCATTGACGCCACCGATCTGGAGTCAGGCGCCTACCAGGCGGCGCTGACCCTCGCCCCCGTCCCCCCCGGCGTCGAGTCGCTGACAGTGCCGCTCACCATAACCGTGCGCTCGCTCGCCCTCGAAGGACCGTCTCCGCTGGCCTCCTGCCAGTGGGCTTACCTCGACGCGGCGACCACCGCGGACAAGATGCAGGAAGCGGCGGACGACCTGCTCGCCCACGACACCAATGTATTCGTCTTCACTAACCCCTGGACGCCGATGCCCAAGACCGATGCCGAGGGCAACCTGCTGCAGCCGCTCGACTTCACCAGGCACGACGAGCTGTTCGAGATGTACCATCGCCCCAAGGGCCACCTGCTGTACTTCACCGGCTCCCCGCGGTTGTCAGGCGCGGTGGAGCTGTGGTCCCCGGCGTGGGAGAAGGCCTGCGCCGCGTGGCTCAAGGGCATGGCGCAGCACCTGCAATCCCTGGGCCTGGACTACCAGGACTGGGCCTGGTATCCCATCGACGAGGCCGGCAAGGAGCTCATACCCGATCTGCTGCGCGCTGCCAAGTTCGCCAAGCAGGTGGACCCGCGCATCCAGGTTTACTACGACTTCTTCCAGGGTCCGGTGGAGGTCGGCCTGGACGATCTCAAGCGCCTCGACCCTTACATCGACATCTGGCAGCCCCACCGCGGAATCGTCGGCAGCGAGCGCCCCGAGGACACGGAGCGCATGGACTTCCTGCGCTCCACCGGCGAGCCGGTGTGGACCTACGATACCTCGGGCGGCAGCCACTCGCTGTCGCCCAGCGGCTACTACCGCAGCCAGGGATGGCTCGCATGGGACCGCGGCATCACCGGCGTCGGCTTCTGGACCTACAACTCCACCGCCACCGACCAGTGGCAGGAGGGCAACGACCGCGAGTACCTCGCCCTATATCAAGGCCGCGAGATCATCCCCAGCAAGCGCTGGGAGGCGTGGCGCGACGGCATCGAGGACTACTGGTATCTGACCCTGCTGCGCGATGCCGCCGACCGCGCCCGCTCCGCCGGCCGCCAGGATGTGGCTGCGCAGGCTGACCGGGTGATCGCTTCCGCGGTAGCAGCCGTCATGGCCGACAAGGACAACCCGGAGGTGTACGAGCGCCAGCGCCGCATCATCGGCGACCTGGCCGAGCGTATCGCAAAGGAGTTGGGGGGCGGCGCCTGAGCGCTCGCCGCCCTGCGGCGGCAGGGGGCCGCAACTCGCGAAACGGCTAGGCCTGCGGCCGCCGTGGCGGTCTTAAGATGGCTCTGCCATCCCGAGGCTCTGCCTTCCCGTTGGGGAGGCAACGCCTTCCCCAGAGGGATTGGGATGGGCAACGCCATCCCAGAGGGACCTAGCCACCCAGGTTCCGCGTAAACCATTGCACGGCCGCTCGCGTATGGTATGCAAACCATACCCAGGAGCAGGCCATGCAGCTCGTGCTTCGTAGCGAAGGGGCTTCGCGACCCTCCTTCGCGGGGCTCCATAGCCCCGCTTCGAAGGGGCGACGGAGCCTTCGCACAGCAGCAGCAGTAGCCATGACGAGCCGAGGCCGGAGTGAATTCGCGCAGCACGGCGACGAGGATATCGCAGCGCGGTTCAGCGCCGGGGACGCCGCGGCCTTCGCCGAGCTGATGCAGCGCCACATGGGCACGGTGTTCGGCGTGGCCTACGGCGTCCTCCACGACCGCGATGACGCCGCCGACGTCGCCCAGGAGGTCTTCCTCAAGCTGTCCCAGTCCCTGCCCCGCATGCGCGTGCACGGCTCGCTTGGTCCTTGGCTCTACCGTGTGGCGATGAACCAGGCTATCGACCGCCAGCGCCAGGCGCGCCGCCGCCGCACCGTCAGCGGCTTGGAGGAGCATCGCTTGAGCGCCGACGAGGACGACGCGGAGGCCGTAATGGGCGGCATCGAGCTGCGCGCCGTCCTGTTCCGCGCCGTCGCCAAACTGCCCGAAAGGCAGCGCATGGTGTTCACCATGCGCCACGTCTCCGGCCTGAGCCTGGAGGACATCGCGGCGGCCACCAACTGCGCAACGGGCACAGTCAAATGCCACCTTGCGCGTGCGACGCGCCGCCTGCGCGAGCTGCTGGAGCCATACCTCAACGAGACGTGTCCGCCTCAGGAGGACCCACCGGGAGGTTTGAGATGAAAGGGTGCAAGGGGCTGCAGGACCTGATCGCCCTGCACGCCTCGGACGATCTGGCTGAGAAGGACCGCCGCCGCGTCGAGCAGCACCTGCAAAGCTGCCCGGAGTGCAGGCGGGCGGCTGCGGCCATGAGGGAACTGGTCGCGGCGGCGTCCCGTGAGCGGGTCGCGCCGCCGCAGGGCCTGGCGGACCGCGTCATGCAGAGGATGCAGCAGCGGCCGCTGCCGGCGCGCCAGCCCCCGTTCAGGTGGTTCGCCGCATTGGGCTATGCTGCGGGCTTGGCCGTGGTCTTCGGCGCCGGCATCCTGCTTGGCATGCAGTTGACGGCGTCGTCGGTCCACGGCGGTGCGGGCCCGGTCGCGGCGTCGCCTCCCGTCAGCCCCGCCCGCCACCATACGGACGTAGCCGCCGGCCCGCCGGCCCGCGAGGCGCCGGCAACGGTCGAGCAGGAGGAGCCCGCCCCGGCTGCGTCCATGGGCTATGTAGGGCGGGCCTTCCAGGCCCGCCGCGGATCGGCGCGGGCAGGAGCCCGCGCCCTACAGCCTCGCCATCCCGACCGCGGCGTCGCGGCGGAGCACCCGGCGCTTTCGCCGCCGCCTTCGTTGCCGGAGCCGCCCGCGCCGTCGGAGCCCCCGGCGATCGAGGCGCCGCTGCCGGCGGGCCTTGATGACGCGCGTCTGGCCAGCGCGCCGGAGGAGGAGCCAGGGTGGTGAAGAAAGCCTTGGCGCTGTGCCTCGCGCTCGCTTGCTTCGCGGGGAGTCCGGCCGCCGCGCAGACGGCCCAACCGTTGATCCTGCTGGACGGCGAGCCGGCGGCGTTGGAAGCGCCGGCGCTGGTGCAGGACGGCCACCTCATGGTCTGGGTGCGCGACCTGGCGCGTATGGTCGGCGGCCAAGTTTACCCGCGCTCGACCGACGGGGCGGCTGTGATTCGGCGCAATGGCGCGTGGACCGCGTTCCCGGTCGGCAAGGCCGAGGCCGAGGCGCCGGGGCGAATGATCGCCCTGCCCTCGGCAGTCATTCTGGTGGGCGACAAGGTCATGGTCCCCCTCGAGGCCGCCTGTCGCGCCCTGGGCGTGGGATGCACTGTCGAACAGCGGATTGTGGCCGCCGTATCGCGTCCCGGGAGCTCCCCCAGCCGCGGCGCGCGTCTGGGCAGCGTCAGCGGCCGGGTTGCGTACAATCGCAAGGGCGCATCCGGCGTCGTGCTGCGACTGGTGCGCGCCGACGGCCTCACCTTCGTGCGCGGCGCCCGCGCCGTGAGTGGGCCGGATGGGACCTACGAGTTCCTGGGGGTGGCGCCCGGCGCCTACCACGTTTACGCCTACATCGGCGACAACCCGCAGTACTTCAACCGCCAGACGAGCTTCGTGCGCGTGCTCGGCAGTGCCGCGACGGTGGAGGATCTCGAGCTGGGGATGGTGCTGCATCCGCTCGCGCCCAGGCTGGGCGGCGTCGTGTCAGCCGGCGGGCCGGCGCTGTTGCGCTGGAGCGAGTGCCCGGGGGCCGCGGAATACGAGCTGGCCGTCGCGGACGATAAGACCGGCGACAGCGTCTTCGCCGTGCGGACGCCGGAGCCTCACGCCGCGGTGCCAGGCGAACGTCTCATTCGCGGGCGCACCTACACGTGGCGCGTCACCGCCCATGCCGCCGACGGCGCTTTCTTGGGATCCGCTCCAGGCAGCGGGGCCGAGCCGTGGACATTCGCGGTGCGCTGACTTCGCCCTCGGGCGCCCATTGCGCACCATGGCGGCGCGGGACGGAGCCCGCGCCCTACAGACCGCCTGCCGCCGTCAGCCGATCAGTTCCTCCCGGTCCGGGTCAAAATGCATGGCCGTGCCCTCGCGATACGCCTTCACGCCCAACGCGATGGCAACCATGGTCTTGTAGCCTGCCTGAGCGTCCAGATGTGGCTGCTTGCGGCTGCGGACGCATTCCAGGAAATTGGTCATGTGATCGGCGCGCGGCTCCGTCGCAACCTGCAGCTCCGGGCGCTCTTGCTTGTATTCATCCTCCGGCCGGACGATCACGCCCGGGCCCTCGAGGTAAAGGGTTGCTTCGTGCCCGCGGATGAGGTCCTGCGCCCCCTGGCGGTTGCCCATCGACGACGTCAGCAACATCGTGTGGTCGGTCGGGTAGTCAATGAGCATGTGGAAAGTGTCGGGCACCTCGCGGTCGTGAAAGATGAAGATCCCGCCGCCCGCCGACACGCGCCGGGGGAACTCGGGGGTGAGGGCGATCTCCATGTGCGCCAGGGTGTGATAGAACAGGTCGGTGGCGATGCCCCCGGAGTAGTCCCAGTACTTACGGAAGCGGAAGAAGCGCTCGGGGTCGAATGGGCGCTGCGGGGCGGAGCCGAGGAACCGCTTCCAGTCCAGGTTCTGCGGGCTGGCCTCCGGCTCGATGTACCAGTTCCACTCGCCGTCGCGCGAGTTGCGGCTGTAGCCGCCCTGGCTCCACAGCAGCTTGCCCAACGCCCCGCTGCGGATGACCTCATTGGCCTTCCACACACGGTCTTCGCTGGCCGACTGCGCGCCCACCTGCATCACGCGCCCGGTCAGGGCCTGGGTGCGCGCGACCTCCTTCGCCTCCTCCCAGTACAGCGTCATGGGTTTCTCGCAGTACACATCCTTGCCCGCGTTCATCGCGTCGATGGACATCCGCGCATGCCAGTGATCGGGGGAGCCGATGACCACCGCGTCGAGGTCCTCCAGCGCCAGCATATCGGTGTACTCATGGAACAACTGGCCGCCGCAGATGTCCTTCGCCCGCTGCTTGCGCGGCTCATAGATGTCGCACACGGCGATGACCTTCAGGTTCGCGTCGGGATTGCGCGACCGCGCGACCAGGTCATTGAGCAGCCCCGTGCCGCGACCGCCGCAGCCGATGACCCCCAGGTTCATGCGGTCGTTCGCCCCCAGCACGCTGGGCGCCGCCATCGAATACACCCCCACCGCCGCGGCCGCCAGCGCCGACTGCTTTAGGAAATCCCTGCGATTGAGCTTGCCTTCTTTCGCCATGCTGTGCTCCCTTCGCACTTGCGCGGATTCCGCGCGGTTACTGCACACCGCCCGTCGGCGGCTGCCACGACGGAGTCTTCACGCGGATATCGCGGTACGCGACCGGCGAGTGGTGATTCTGCAGCCCGAGGTGGCCCGCCGGCGGCAGGCTGCGCAGCTTGTCATATTCGTCCAGCCCCACGTCAACCACCTTCTCGCCGTTCATCACCACCGTGAGTCTTCCTTTGTCCACGGCGACCTCGAGCTGGTTCCATTCCGCCGCCGGCCGCGCGGCGTTCTTGGTTGGCGCGACCAGGCCGTAAATCGCCCCTGCATCCTGCGTGGTCGGCTCGCGGCCATAGCTGCCCAGCACCTGCACCTCAGCCCCCGAGCCCGGGAAATCATTGACATCGCCGACCCGGAAGAACACGCCGCTGTTGCCGCCGGGCGAAATCCTATACTCCAGGCGCAGGGCGAAATCGCTGTAGCGGTTGACTGTGTAGATGTAGCTGCCTTCTTGCCCGCTGCACACCAGCGCCCCATCCTGCACCGACCATGAAGTGTCGTTCGGCCTGACCGTCTTCCAACCCTCCAGGTCGCGCCCGTTGAATATGGGCACGAACCCCTCGCTAATGCGGAGGTTGCGGAAGGCGACCGGCGAGCCGTGGTTCTGCAACCCGATGTAGCCTATCTGCGCCCGGTTGGGGAACTTGCGTTCCTCCGCCTGCTGCGCGTTCAGCTCCGGGTCGGCGAGGTTGACCTCGTAGAGCTTGTCGCCGTTCATGTAGGTTGTGAGCTTGTCGCCCCAGCAGGTGATCTCGACCTGGTTCCACTCGCCGGCGGGGCGCGACGCATTCACCGCGGGCGCCACCGCGTCGTAGAGCGACCCCGCGCTGTGCTTGTCCGGCTTATCGCCGTAGTCGTTGAGGACCTGTATCTCCATGCCGGTGAAGGCCGGGTTGCCCTCCAGCGTGGAGCGCACGAAGATGCCGCTGTTGCCGTCGGGCGAGACCTTGTATTCGAGGCGCAGTATGAAGTCGCGGTACTGCTTGTCCGAGCGCAGCCAGCCGCCCTCGCCTCCCTTGCACACGAGCTCCCCGTCCTGCGCCGCCCAGGTCTCCGCGCCCATCGCCTGCCA
>Ga0315294_10004040_pt1 | contig 15987 bp, 12 predicted proteins | sample YL17G13_40_MG_FD_203626 | JGI IMG/M metagenome (GOLD analysis project Ga0315294, IMG submission 203626) | Sediment microbial communities from Yellowstone Lake, YNP, Wyoming, USA - YL17G13_40 | ecosystem: Environmental > Aquatic > Freshwater > Lake > Sediment | place: USA: Wyoming | collected... | reverse complement strand
CGACCACGTTTCCAAAACACTCTTTTCCTCGGGAGACAAGACGATTTTGGGGGCTGTTCTGCTCATCAAGCATTAGCTTACACCCAAAAACCTTATATGTCAAGATATTTATGACGCACTACACTAGGTTTCATGGCTTACCTAAAAACAAAACTAGCCCTCTCCAAAATTTTGTCACTGAATTGTCACTAAAAAATGCCTAAGGGAGCCGAATCCAGCTAAGGGAGCCTAAAAGAAAAGAAGCAAAGATTTTGTCTTTTCCAGGGAATTTCTTGAGAAAAAGGGAATAGCGGGGGTTGGATTTGAACCAACGACCTCCGGGTTATTAGCCTGACGAGCTACCAGGCTGCTCTACCCCGCAGTGACCCGTATTCCCCCGAGAAATTGCCTCTTTGACTTTTATCTCCCTCAGCTGGAATTAGGCGACTTTAGACGTTTCTTTGTGACAAATGGGTGACAAAGGGAGAAGCTTGTCTTTGTCCCCAAATTGTCCCCACGGCGAGTATAGAGGGAAGGGTCTGACGTTCGTATTTGACTCACTTTTCTAATGGTGCTATTATCTTGACAAACAGCTGTCTGGGGAAAAAATGCTATTAAGTTTCCCGAATGTCAGATTGAGAATTATTGCGCTTTTATTCCTCGTTTCGATCTTTGTCGGAGCACAGAAAATTGAGACGGTGAACGGCGTCCGCATCGTCCATAATAAGAAGGGCGGACAATGGGGCGCCAACCTAGAAGTCAAGCTAGAATTGGTCCGGACGATTGGCGGGCTTGACGCCGAAGAAAATCTATCGTTCCACGAGCCTTCTAATATCGTACGAGATTCGGTCGGGAATCTCTATATCCTGGACTCCGGCAATAACCGGATTCAGAAACTCGATCCGCAGGGAAAATTCATCAAGACAATCGGCCGGAAAGGCCAAGGCCCGGGGGAGTTTCAGGGCGCTAGGTCAATGGATATAGACGAACAGAACAACTTGTTTGTTTTCGATGTGAGGAGTTGGCGAATCGAGGTTCTTTCGTCCGAAGGAAAGTCTTTGAGGACTATTAAATTCCGTGCCTTCTCGCAGAATCAGATTCGGCTGTTGAAGCCAGGTCTAATCGCAAAAGGAGGTTGCCTTGATAGCGGGATCATGTATGGCACGCTGAAAAAGCTCCCGAAGCTCCTGGAGATGGTGGACTTGGGCGGAAAGACTAAACTTGCCTTCGGGGAAGCTACTGATTATAAGGACGGGAATACCAATTGGCATGCCAACCATTTCTATCTCGATACGGATGCGGAGAAGAACATTCTCCTAAGTTTCATGGTTCAGAACAGAATCGAGAAATACTCGCCGGACGGGAAGCTCCTCTGGGGCATGGACCGGCCCCTGAATTATGGGACGGATGTCATAGAAAAGGGATCCATCAGCCAGCGAAGGGGATATGTGGGAGTACAGGGCCCAAAGATGAATATAGTCTCTAGGGGGATCGCTGCAGACGGGAAAGGCCGGATCTGGGTCATTACCTTATGCCGCCAATTGGCCGACGAGGAGAGAGCTCCAGGCGGTTCGGTCGTAACGACGGATGCAGGAGCCGTATCCAGAAAAATTCCGTCCCAGCCCAAGGTCGTGAAGGGGGACGTCTACAAGCTCGAAATATTTAGCCCGGACGGCGTGCTTCTTGGCGAGATTCCCCTCACCCATCATGCCCACGGCATCAGGATTTTCGGCAATAATCTTTTCATCCTAGAATCTTACAACACGATATTCTATCAGTATAAGATCGTCGAGAATGAGAGTCATTAAAAGTCCTAAACATCGGGCCGATAATCTTGCTGAAAGTGTGGAGGGGATTATGAAAATGCAAACTTGGTTTTTATTGGTTAGCTTCTTTGTTTTTGCCTTCATATTTGCCGAGGCAAGGGAAAATCAAAAGCCCGAGTGGAAAGGCAAAGTTGAAACAGAAAATGGCGTCAAGGTCATAAAAAATCCGAAGGCGCCGCTCTATCCGGCCGGTATTTTCCGTCTTGAAGAAGAGCTTTCGCTGGGCAAAGCAGATGGCGAAGAAGCTTATCTTTTCTCCAGAATCAACGGCCTCGATGTCGATGATAATGGAAATCTTTACGTCCTCGATTACCGCTCCGCCCATGTTCGGGTTTTCGACGACCGAGGCGTTTTTTTGAGAACGATCGGCCAAAAAGGACAGGGACCCGGGGAGATGGAAATGCCTGTATTCGTCCAGGTCGAGCCTTCGGGCGAACTCGCCGTTTTCGATTATCTAAGACGAAATTTGATCACGTTTTCCTTGGGCGGAAAATATCTTCGGCAAAGCCGAACCCGAGAGTCCTTTGTTCCCCTCAGAATCGACCCCCAAGGAAACATCGTCGGTTCGGTCAGCCTCGCTCCCGCTCCGATCGGCGGGCGGGAATTGAAGAAATACTTCCTGACGAAAGATCAACCTCTCGTCATCGCAAGGGAGGACCAAGACAAGAACCGACAGAAAACGGAAATGGCTGTCGCAAAACCCACTTTGGCCTGCGCTGTCTCTCCGCAAGGAAAGATCGTCTGGGGCAAGTCCGACGATTATGAACTGCGGGTTCTCGATCCCCAAGGCGCTCCGATCCTCTTCATTCAGAAAAAATACGATCCCGCGCCATTTTCGGAACAAGATCGAAAATTTTATCAGGACAAATATGCGGATTGGATTCGGGCGGGAGGGAAACTGGTCTTTCCGGATCATTTACCTGCGTTCATGGATATCTCTGTCGATGCTGAAGAGAGAATCTTCGTTAAAACTTACCAGCGCATCGAGGGGACAGCAGATAGCCGATATTTCGATATATTCGATTCCGACGGCAAGTATCTCGCCAGTGTTCCGATTCGAGCGAATCTCGACCACGGTTCCGCGTGGAAGAAGAACAAGCTTTACACGATCGAAACCGACTCTGCCGGCAATCCTGTAGTGCGGAGATACGGCGTCCATTGGGAATTCCAGTAATAAGCCCGCCCCGGCCTTCCCGGTTGCGAGAAGGACGCATTAATGCGATTTGTCGCCTAGATAGGATAGACGAATCCTGGAAGGGGAAATTCTCATTTTAGATGATAGAAGGAGGCATGTGTTGAAGTGCTATTCAATCCGTCTTTTTCCTCTGATTGCGGCTCTTCTTATCACCCTGTCTGCTTCCGCTGCCAGAATGGACCGAATGCTGTTCTTCAGGCAGACTCAAATCACGACCAAGGAAAGACTCGTCGTGATCCGGAACGGGAAAAAACCCGCGCCTGAAGCCAAGGCCGAACTCGTTCTTAAAGAGGAATTTACTATAGGTACAGAGGCTGCGCCTCTGATAGTCACCCTGGAGGATCCTACTTACATTGCCGTAGGAGACGACGGCCTGATTTACGTTGCCGACCGGAAGGCCGTCCAGGTAAAGGTCTTTGGTCCAAATGGAAAATTTCTCCGTTCCATCGGAAAGCAGGGGCAGGGACCCGGCGAAGTCGGGGGCATCCGCGACTTCTCTTTCACCCCATCCCGGGAGATCCTGGTCAACGACACCCGGAGCAAACGCCTTCATTATTTTACTCTGGAAGGAAAATTCTTGCGGACTGTACCGGCTCCCAGTACGATCGGTTTCGAAGGGCCCAGCCAGGATCCGCGCGGCCGGATATTCGCTGTCCAGACCGCTATGGTCACGGACAAGGCGATATCCGAGCTGGTTGAATTCACCGCCGAAATGAAGAAGGTCCGGACCCTGTTCTCCATCCAAATCGCCAAGTATCCGGACTTCAATCCCGTCGGACCGCAAATCCGGTTTCTTCCGGCGGCTGATGGCGGCCTGATCTGGGGCGTGACGACGCAGTATGAAATCAATGTTCTCGACGCTGATGGCCAACCCGTGAAAAAGATCCTCAAGGATTACGATCCCCTGCCTGTCACTAAAAAATATCGGGACAAACTCATGAAGGAATCCCGATATGATCCAAGCTACGTCAAATTTTCGGATCACTTCCCCGCCTTCCTTGATTTTCGGAGGGACGATGACGGTCGTCTCTATGTCCGCCTCTACGAGACCACTCCGGATGAATCGGGACATGTTTATGATGTCTTTGACCGGGAGGGCCGATACATGGCTCGCGAGGTCATCAAAGGAACCAAAATGCCAGCTTTCCGCCACGGCCGGATTTACACAATCGAACAGGCACCGGACGGAACACCCTTCGTCCGCGTTTGCTCGGCTTCCTGGAAGAAGGCCGCATCATAATCAGTGGAATCGCCAAGGCGGTGCTTAACTCCCAAGCCTCTCGAGAACCTTTAAGACCGCCGAATTCTATCCAGGAAAAGCGCGTTCAAGGTAAACCCTGGGAATGATCCCCCCTCCGTCCTAATCCACAAAGCGCTCGAAGGCAAATATTTAAGATTCCTCAAAGAATTGCAACGTAATATGGTCTTTGCTAGTTTCACAATAACGAGAGAAGGAGGATCAAAATGAAAATAAAAAAAGAATCTATTATCACGTTTTTCCTCATTCTTCTGAGTCTCTCTTTCCTTAGTTTCGGTCAGCAATTCAATAATGTCGCTGTTATCGACTCGGCGAAAACCATGCAGATTTCCATCGAAGGAAAAAGGGTCCTGTCAGTGCTGCAACAGAAGGAACAGCAAATCCTGAGCGAACTTTCCAAGCTGGACAATCAGGCCCAGTCTTTAGAAACCAGGCTTTACACGCAGAAATTCACCCTTGCCATAGAAGCCCGAGAGCAAATGGCCAAGGACCTAGAGGCCCTAAGAACAAAAAGGAAAAAAACAGAAGAGGAATCTACAAAAGAATACAATCAGCTGGAGTTCAATCTGGTCACTAAGATCAAAACAGAAGTCTTACCTCTGATAAAAGGCATTGCTCAGGAGAAAGGATTAAGCCTGGTCCTGGACCTCCAGGCAAGCGGTGTTGCTTATTTCCTGCCTACCATTGATATCACCGAAGAAGTGATAAAGAGATACGATGTCCTGAAAGCAGTCAAGAAAGAAGGTTAAGTATAAAAGACCGGGCTTTTGGGACAGCACTCAAGATAAGTTTATTTTAGGAACCCAAAGCTGGGTCAATTGGATATGTGCATCTGCTCCGTTACCCTGTGGGCTTGAAGAGATAACAAACAGCCTGAGAGAATATCCGAGACCCCCGAATCTAATCGTGGCTGAGCAAAGCGTTAACGCTTTGCTCAGCCACGATCACCACTTCCCGGACCCTCGTTCTTTTGCCCGTCTTTCGCGTCAGCCGTGGCGCTGAGACGGGGTTTTTCCTTGGATCTCCGGTCACCCCCCTACCTCCCCTACGTCCTCGCCCTTGACTTCTTCACGATCAGGCACGATATTAGAGACAGAGGGGAGGATGAGATTTCTAGCGATCTTCTTCCAGGTTCTCGGCTATCTGTGGCTAGCCGTCGCCGGAGTCGTGATCTTTATGGGGTTCATCGGCATTGAGATAAAGAGCGGATTTTCCGCGATCCAAAAGCTCCTCAGTCCGTTCAACCTTCCAAACTTGGTCGTTACGCTTATCACCCTGGCTCCTGGAATCGGGCTCCTTATCATCGCCGATATACTTAGACAGAAGATAAAATCAAAACGCTTTTTCTAGCCATGGTCTCCCCCTGGGCCTTTGCTTGACGTCAGCGAAATTCGGACAGGGATTGATTTTTCCTAAGCTATGGTTTCCAATAACAAAACCAAGCTAGGAGGAATGAATGACTGGGAAACAGGGAAGCTCACCAGAATCGATTGTCCGGGAGATCAAGCGACAGACCCGCCGGAAGTTCAGCGCCGAGGAAAAGATCCGTATCGTCCTCGAGGGACTGCGGGGAGAAGCAAGCATCTCCGACCTCTGCCGGAAGGAAGGCATCCATCCCACGATGTACTACAAGTGGAGTAAGGCGTTCCTCGAGGCCGGGAAAAGACAGCTCAACGGGGATACCATCCGGGAGGCGGGCTCAGATGAGGTCAAAGAGCTCCGGACGGAGAACGTCGCTCTGAAGATGCTGGTGGCGGAGCTGACGCTTCGGAACCGGACGCTAAAAAAAACCTTGCAGGGTTTGGAATCCGAATCCATCGATACATGAGATTCACTCAATCGGAGAAGATGGAGATCATCCGGATGGTCGAGGAGTCCTCGCTGAGCGTCAAACAGACATTGAGAGAGATGGACGTTCCCCGCAGCTCCTTTTATGAGTGGTATAGGAGATACCAGGACGAGGGCTACGATGGACTTGCCTCTCAGCCTAAGGATCTGCGGCAGGTGTGGAACAAGATCCCGGAGTGGGAGAAGGAGCGGGTCGTCGAGGTCGCCCGGGAGTATCCGGAGAAGTCCTGCCGCGAGATCGCCTGGCTCATGACAGACCAGAGGGAATACTTCATATCAGAGAGCAGCGTCTATCGGATCCTCAAGGCTTACGACCTGATTACATCGCCGGTGTTTACCGTGGTCTCGGCCAAAGACAAGTTCGAACATCCGACAACCCGGACGAACGAGCTGTGGCAGACGGATTTTACGTATCTGAAGGTCGTCCACTGGGGCTGGTATTATCTGTCGACGGTGATGGACGACTTCTCGCGCTATATCATCGCTTGGCAGCTTTGCCGGACCATGAAGGCCGCGGACGTGAAAGACACCCTGGATATGGCTATCGCAAAAACCGGGGTGGAGCATGTCCAGGTGGTCCAACGGCCGAGGCTTCTTAGCGACAACGGGGCCTGCTTTATCTCCCTGGAGTTGAAGAAATATCTCGAGACTCGCGAGATTCGGCATATTCGGACGAAGGTGTATCATCCCATGACCCAGGGGAAGATTGAACGGTACCATCGGTCGATGAAGAACCTGATCCTGTTGGACAATTACTATGCCCCCGCGAAGTTGACCGAAAGGATCCGGGAGTGGGTGGATTATTACAATCACCAAAGGTATCACGAGGCCATCGACAACGTGACCCCCGCAGACAAGTATTATGGAAGGGACCGCATGATCCTGGAAAAGAGGGAAAAGGTCCGCACAGAGACCATGAAGTTGAGGAGGGATTTGAACCGATTGGCTATGATTGAAGCATTGCCAAATGGAGTCAGCTAAATTATCATGAGAGACGGAATCCGTAGCTTAAAAAATCAATGCGCGAGTCCGAAACTGCCTGACGACGAACACCCGCCCTGTCCCCACGGAATTGTGGAGGTCTAGGAAAGTTCAACAAGAATGCCGGCCCGTACACCGGAAGCAAAACAGACTCTACACCTTAAGATAATCCGCCCGGCCCGATCAGCCGCCCAGAGCCGTGATAACCTGGTTGGCCCAGGCAATTATCTGAGCGGCAATTTCCGGAGTGATCTTCTTGTCTGCCTGGGCCTCAACCTGATTGACCAAGGCCGAGAGATCGCTCATGGCCACCATGGCGGCACTCTTATTTGCCTTCGCCAGGGCCTGCGAAGCGGCTGCGACTTTGGCCAGCAGACTCGTCTCAAGTTCCGGGTCTATCCCTCCGGATGCAACAGAGTATTGGATCAATTTCGCCAGGTTGGCAAGCTGGTTTGCAGGTGAACCCGGCACTACCGTAACCTTCTGTTGTGTGGTCGCTACATTCCCGGAGTCGTCGGTAGCCGTCCATGTAATGATTGTTTCGCCAAGAGGGAACAAGGGGGGAGCGTTATTCTGGACGCTCGGGCTGGGATCACAGGCATCGGTGATCGTTGGCTGACTCAAGTTGACCGCCGTACCATAAGGGTCGCTTTGATCCAAGGTTAAATCCGCCAGTGCGGCGATGGTAGGAGGTGTAGTGTCCCGGATGGTGACCGAAACAGTATCTGATGAATTCAAACCATCAGGATCTGTCACCGTGAGGGTGAAGGCATAAGTTCCAAGTGCCCGGCTCAGAGGGACAATCGATTCCGTCCCCACGATATTGCCGTTCCCATCCTTCCAACTATAAATGATCACGTCACCATCCGGATCGCTGGAGTTCGTGCCGTTCAAGGCGAAGTAGGTCGACTGGCCAGTGGCCTCAATCACCTGATCAGGGCCCGCGTTGGCAACCGGAGGAGCGTTGAACCTAAGCTTTACAACAAAAGCGTCTACTTCGCAGCCTTTGGTCTGTCCCGGGAAAGTGCCCCAGGTACCTCCGGCCACATAAATCCCGGTTGAGTCAACCGATATCCCATAGACAGCATCCGGATCATATGTGCCGAACTGGCGAGTCCAGAGCTCAGTACCGCTGGTATCATATTTGCGCACAAAGCCATCCGCTCCGCCGGCGCTTGTCTGTCCCGGGAAAGTGCCCAGGGTATAACCGGCCACATAAATCCCGGTTGAGTCAACCGATATCCCTTCAGCATAATCATTTTGACTTGTGCCGAACTGGCGAGTCCAGACCTGAGTACCGTTGGTATCATATTTGCGCACAAAGGCGTCTTGGCCGCCGGCGCTTGTCTGTCCCGGGAAAGTGCCCGGGGTAATTCCGTCCACATAAATCCCGGTTGAGTCAACCGATATCCCATAGACAACATCCCAAGCATATGTGCCGAACTGGCGAGTCCAGCCCTCAGTACCGTTGGTATCATATTTGCGCACAAAGCCATCCGCTCCGCCGGCGCTTGTCTGTTCCGGGAAAGTGCCACAGGTAACTCCGGCCACATAAATCCCGGTTGAGTCAACCGACATCCCTTCAGCATAATCATTTTGACTTGTGCCGAACTGGCGAGTCCAGAGCTCAGTACCGTTGGTATCATATTTGCGCACAAAGCCATCCGCTCCGCCGGCGCTTGTCTGTCCCGGGAAAGTGCCCGGGGTATCTCCCGCCACATACACCCCGGTTGAGTCAACCGATATCCCACGGACAAAATCCGAACCATATGTGCCGAACTGGCGAGTCCAGAGCTCAGTACCGTTGGTATCATATTTGCGCACAAAGCCATCCGCTCCGCCGGCGCTTGTCTGTCCCGGGAAAGTGCCCAGGGTAATTCCGGCCACATAAATCCCGGTTGAGTCAACCGATATCCCATAAACAAGATCATTTTGACTTGTGCCGAACTGGCGAGTCCAGAGCTCAGTACCGTTGGTATCATATTTGCGCACAAAGATATCCGCTCCGCCGGCGCTTGTCTGTTCCGGGAAAGTGCCATAGGTAACTCCGGCCACATATAGCCCGCTTGGGTCAACGGATACCGCATTGACATGAGTAGTATTATTTGAGCAGAACTGTCTTACCCATTCGATAGGCGGCGGGTTCTGAGCAAACGCCGCAGCCGAAAGCCCCAAGAATACCATGGCCCCAAAAACGATGTAAAAACGCTTCATAAACCTCCTCCTTCTTTAGAAATTGACAATAATGCCATTCCTTCTGGCCAAAGACCGCCCCGCCGGGTTATAGCCATAGCCGAAAATCGCATATGGCCAAACAGCATTAGGGAAAATCTGCTAATGCGCCTCCCTTCTTAACTTCAATATAGGCAGATACAGGAGATATGTCAAGCGTTGTGAGAAAATGACCGATTTTGTTTCTTTATGATGCTATTTTGTCCCATCTTATTATGTCTGGACGGCTCTGCACTCCTCTCTGGCCACGACAATTTGGACTACTTTCGCCTCTCTTAGCACCCTCAGGCCAACCGGGCAAGGGGGGCAAATAGGCCTTACAGGGTCTTTGAACAGGACCCGGCACGTTTCCCGCTCAGATAGACGCCGATCCCGGCCTCCCCGAGCTTGACGATGCCATGGAGAAGCTGGCGGGGCTGAAGGGTATATGATTTAGGTGAAGTTGAGGCGCGTGGGAAGCCAGAGGCCCGGAGGCATGGCTTCCCGGCTGCGAGAAGGACGCTTGACGCGATTTAACGCCTCGATAGGATAGACGGAGGCGGGGAGGGGAAGAAAGGATAACGCCTGGAATCCTGATCGCGTCCGTGCGCTTTCCTGGTTCGCCTCCTGCTGTTTTGCTCTCAACTTGACATCCGATCACGCTGCGATTTATCATCCCCAACGATGGGATGGGGCAAAATCGGCACATAAATCCTAACCCAGCCATCGCAGCTGAAAAGGAAATTATTATAAATCAATAGGCAATCTGTTTTTTGTCCTAATCTCCAATTCCTCACTTTTAAAAGCGTTAACAATATCCTTAGCGAACTTTACGTTTGCGAACTCGTTGCTAAGATACTCTGGATGTTCCCTAAATTCGTCGTTCTCAAAATCGTTTAGATATTCAACAAATATCTTTACGCGATCAAGACGGCCTCCCAGATCGGTAAATTGGCCAGCCCTTTAAGGCGACTGGCTGTCCTATGATCCGAGATGGGCGAATCAACGTAAACTGAATCAAGATAAACAAACTCATGCTTAAGGTGCTTTAAATAATACTGCCCCGAAGCGGTAATTTTTACAAAAGCAGCGGATTTTATTTCGGTCTTGGATTGATTATCATATTCAACCAAATTGAACCCCGATAATCTTAAAAGGGAATCCGTTATTACTTCTTTTTTAATGAACACAGATGACGCAACATTCACCAAATCCGATATATCAACGTACCCGCGGCCAATGCTAGACCCAACGTTTGTTCTCTTCAACAAATAGTGCAAAATTCTGAGCAAAATAAAGTGCGAATCCGATATCGAAGTATCAAAATCATATAGGTTCATGATGTGGCTTCGGCTCTGTACATAGTATCGGTACTCGCCAAGCATGATCGATTTAAGGTATTGGTGATACGCAATTTGATATTCGCCAGTAACATCAAATATGCAAAATATTTCATCGATGTTTGTATTGCCTGAAATGATGAATTTGTTAAACATTTCTAGTGCTTCTCTCATATTTCCAACAGACACATTATGCATAAACCTGACTATTTTTCTGGATTGCTCATTCATTTTACGCAAAGAATGTTTGATGATTAAAAAATATTTCTCAAGCTCCTTCACATCTGTCTGAGTGATCCTCGGCAATAATTTTGATATTGCCCCTGCACTGATCATGCCGATGGTGAATTCTATTCTCTTGGTGATCATTTCTAAGAAATTTGGAGAAGCAATATGAAATTTCGGTATGTTATATGCATCAAAGATGCCCACTTTCGTCGACAAAACGAAAGTTTCCTCCCGCATAGAAACGATGGTTATTGTTCTTAGCACGTCTGTTAAATGTTGGCAACACAAAAATATCTTTTCTTGAAATGAAGCATTGTGGCGATCGACATTATCAACCACTAATGTTATTGAGAACTTCAGCAAATTGAGCAATCTAAAAAGCTTTGAAAAATACTTCTTTTTATCTGTCGTGTATGCATCGAATCCGTAATCTTCAATTATTGGCCTGATTTCCGGCGAATATCTCCCCTCCCATTCTTCAAGTATCTTACCGAGTATGAATTCTTCTATTTCCGTCTCTTTCGGCGGGGCAAACTTGAAATCTACAAAGAACCATAGGAGGTTTTCGTGTTCGGCCAACACGAGCCGGAAAAATCTCAACAAAAACGTTGATTTGCCGGCACCTATGCCGCCCAACAATACTAAGAGCGAGCCTTTTGCCCCATCAATGGGCTTGTCCTGTTTAAAAGCCTGTATGATATATTCTTTCTCGAATGACCCCGCTTTTGATTCTCGTTCAATGATGTCTTTTATTTTAAATTTCTCTGCAAAGTGTGGCAACCTATCGATGAAATAATCCTCCATATCCTTACTAAGTGGGTTAGTGCTTCGGCCATAGACGTAGCAGCGCTTTAGTACGTCTGCCCTGGCCTCATCCAATATTTCGGTAAAGACAAAATCCGATATTGGTCTTATTTGTGAATATAACCGGTTACGTGCCCAGGACTGATCTGGGAAATGAATATCCGCAATAGTCTTTTCGAATGAGAGTTCTCTTTTTCCCTTTTCAAAATGTTCTATTAGAGAAGATCGGATAATTACTTGCTCATAGGCTAACATATTCCAAAATAGGTTGAAATTTTCTTTAATATCTACCAGAGAATGAAATACATAACAATAACCGTCTTTCCAGTTTTTTCCCAATGTTATAGCTGCAAAAATCACCAATTGATACCCGTTACAAACAGCAGCGTACTTGCATCCAATGTCGTCGCAATATCGCCTGGCTTGTTCAAGCGCCTGCGTTAAATTGGCAACTGTCTCTATCGCTCCCTTAAGTTTATACCGTCTATTCATCATGCTTTTAGGAATATCGAAATATTCGCCTGCCTTTTTGGCCTCAACTATTATGATAGGAACGTCTTGGTACACTAATTTATAGTCAATTCTTCCGGACTCAACATTCTCTTCTCTTCGTATGTTTGCTTCGCTCCAACCCAAGCATTCTCTAAGAATCGCATCTATTATCTTTGCTCTGGTATCGGCTTCATTGAAAATATGGATTTTCTCATTGTAAATGCTGAATAACTTTATGAAATTTTGATAGCCAGTATCTGGATGCATTACAACTCCTCTCAGGCCTACTCAGACTCCCCTCAGATTGTTATCAAAAGAAGTAGAGATGCAATAATATTACTGCCGAGTTTAATAATAAGTCAATATGGCGAATCGAGTCATTTAAGATCTAACCGTAAAGCTATATATTTTGTCATTTATAATCTAATCGATAATGACGAGGGTTTGGCAGTGATGATAAGTGATAAGAATTTGGGAATAAGATAACATGATGATGTTATGCACCTCCTCGGGGAGTCTGGTAGACTTCCCATTGGAAACATTTTTTAAGGAGGTACACAGATGAATTATCTCGGTATTGCCATCATCGTCAATACTCGCATCTGACGTTGATGGATCAAAACGGTCGCGTGCTTCGATCTTTCCGGGTTCCCGACCTTCAAGCCAAGATAGGAAAGTTTCTCGAAGGTTTCGAGGCGCCTGGAAGCCGGATAGTCCAGCCTCCCATGGCATAGATGATGCTTATGCGGATAATCGCCTCAATGGGAAAGACGAATCCGGGGAGGGGAAATTCTCATTTTCAAGATACGGTTGATATTAGTTTTTTAGGTATGTTATATTTCGTTTAGGAAGTCAGCGTATACAAGATCATGGCAAAAGGCACAAATTAATCCTAAAACAATAGAATGGGCATAAAGCAAATTTTAGAAAAAAGGTGAATTTCGCATGGGGGTAAACACCGGGGACTAAAAATGAAAAAGAACATAATAGCCTTAATCTATGATTTCGATGGAACGTTGAGCCCTCAACCGATGCAAGAATATACGGTATTTCCAGAATTAGGAATAAAGCCTAGAGTGTTTTGGGACGAGGTTAAACTAGAAAATAAAAAAATAAGAGGGGAAGAAATAATTACTTATATGATGTTAATGTTAAAGAAAGCTAATAATGCGCACCTAAAAATTAGCAAATCAGACTTAGGCAAAATGGCGGGTAATGTAGTTTTTTTCCCTGGCGTCGAAAATTTTTTTAGACGAATGAACAAGTTTGTATCCAAAGAGTCAAAAGGCAAGATCAAGGTAAGGCATTATATTATCTCTTCAGGACTTAAAGAAATCATTAATAAAACTAAAATAAAAGGGAATATTTATAAGATCTTTGCTTCAGAATACCAGTATGATGAATATAATGCACCTTCGTATCCAAAGCTTGTTGTAACCGATACGGTAAAAACACAATTTTTGTTCAGGATAAATAAGGGGAAGGAGGATCTGTTGGAGAGCATTAATGAATATATGGCAGAGGAAGACCGCCCCATACCGTTTTCAAATATGATATATATAGGAGACGGTTTGACTGACGTTCCTTGTATGACGGTTGCGACGAAAAATAACGGATACGCGATCGCTGTCTTCAAGCCAAAAATAAAGAACGGATTGAAGACATGCAAAATGTTATTCAGTAAGGCCAGAGTAGATTATATAGCGCCGGCAGATTACAGGAGGAATAGCGAACTTGACAAATTTATTAAAATTCTATTAAAAACTATAATTCAAGGTATAATAGTCTATAATAGTCAAAGAGATATGGTGATCAAGAGAAAAATAGGAGAGGCATAACATGAAAAAATCAGCAAGAAGTCTCTCTGAAAAAGAAGAAAAAAGGGTTAACGCGGTATTTTATTGCAGGTACAAAAGTATAAGCGGATATGCAATTAGAAAACGTGTACCGAGACAAATTCATTATGCGATTGCAAAAAAACATAACAATTGTTCAGGCAAATGACTGAGCAAAAGACGGTTTGCTACATCTATCAGACGAATTTTGTTTAATCTCTCGAAAATCATTTCTGCCCAATCCTTAAAAATTCCATTAACAGGTGATTTAAAGAACTGAAAGCGGTCTATTCGTTTTTTGGGCACTCGCATTTGTCTGCAACGATGATTAAATTGCGCCCATGTCGCACGCTCGCTGCTTGACGTCAGCGAAATTCGGACAGGGATTGATTTCTCCTAAGCTATGGTTTCCAATAACAAAACCAAGCTAGGAGGAATGAATGACTGGGAAACAGGGAAGCTCACCAGAATCGATTGTCCGGGAGATCAAGCGACAGACCCGCCGGAAGTTCAGCGCCGAGGAAAAGATCCGTATCGTCCTCGAGGGACTGCGGGGAGAAGCAAGCATCTCCGACCTCTGCCGGAAGGAAGGCATCCATCCCACGATGTACTACAAGTGGAGTAAGGCGTTCCTCGAGGCCGGGAAAAGACAGCTCAACGGGGATACCATCCGGGAGGCGGGCTCAGATGAGGTCAAAGAGCTCCGGACGGAGAACGTCGCTCTGAAGATGCTGGTGGCGGAGCTGACGCTTCGGAACCGGACGCTAAAAAAAACCTTGCAGGGTTTGGAATCCGAATCCATCGATACATGAGATTCACTCAATCGGAGAAGATGGAGATCATCCGGATGGTCGAGGAGTCCTCGCTGAGCGTCAAACAGACATTGAGAGAGATGGACGTTCCCCGCAGCTCCTTTTATGAGTGGTATAGGAGATACCAGGACGAGGGCTACGATGGACTTGCCTCTCAGCCTAAGGATCTGCGGCAGGTGTGGAACAAGATCCCGGAGTGGGAGAAGGAGCGGGTCGTCGAGGTCGCCCGGGAGTATCCGGAGAAGTCCTGCCGCGAGATCGCCTGGCTCATGACAGACCAGAGGGAATACTTCATATCAGAGAGCAGCGTCTATCGGATCCTCAAGGCTTACGACCTGATTACATCGCCGGTGTTTACCGTGGTCTCGGCCAAAGACAAGTTCGAACATCCGACAACCCGGGTCAACGAGTGTAGGCGGCAATCAAAAGGGAGCCAAAAACGGCAGCAATGGCGTCGGGCGGAAAACGCTTAGTTCAAGCCTCTCTCCATTTTTATATTTGCGGGACGCAGTCTAGGGTTCTCGTTGGCTTCATCTTTCACTTCTTGCTCCGATAGGACCTCCCCTCGCAGATGATAAACCGGCCGTTCATGCTCAGCCGGTCGAGGATGGCCGAGGCTGTGACCGAATCGAAGATCTTGCCCCACTGGGAGGGGATGAGGTTGGTGGTGACGATGGTGGTCCGGACCTCGGTTCGTTTGGAGATAATCTGGAAGATCGAGTCGGCCTGCTCTTTAGTCGGGACGACATAGCCGAGCTCGTCCAGACACAGGAGCGGCACCTTGGCATAATACTCGATGAGGTTGAAGGGACTTTTGGCCTTGGCCAGTTTCGAGGTGAAGTCGAAGAGGGTGATGAAAATGGTTTGGTGGCCTTGGAGGACGGCCTGATGGCAGAGCGCTGTCGCGAGATGCGTCTTGCCGACACCGGCCGCACCGACCAAAACGAGATTGGCGGGCTTTTTGAGGAAGTCGGTTTTGACGAACTCCATGATCTTGTCCCGGGGGATTTTGGGGTTGAAGGTCCAGTCGAAGTCGTCGAAGAGCTTGGGCCGGCCGATGCCGGACATTTTCATCAGGTACTCGGTCCGGCGGCGTTCGCGGCTGCGGTGTTCTTCGTGGAGGAACCGCTCGAGGAACGTCCGCTCGGCCTCGGAAAAGGCCTCCGGACTCTGGAGCA
>Ga0315294_10004039_pt1 | contig 15989 bp, 12 predicted proteins | sample YL17G13_40_MG_FD_203626 | JGI IMG/M metagenome (GOLD analysis project Ga0315294, IMG submission 203626) | Sediment microbial communities from Yellowstone Lake, YNP, Wyoming, USA - YL17G13_40 | ecosystem: Environmental > Aquatic > Freshwater > Lake > Sediment | place: USA: Wyoming | collected... | reverse complement strand
GTATGCGTATCCCAGGCCCGGCGAGAGGCCGCTGATAGTGGTAAAGCGGCATGGTCCGCGCGGAGAGAGACTGTCTCAACCGCTGGTCATTGACCCCGATACCCTGGAAGTATCCGTCTCGGAGGCTGTGCTCTCAGAGGTCACGCGCTACTATTTTGCCGACAACGGCAAGGTCCTGGGACTGAATGTAAATGATATATGGATGTATCCTTCTTTATCTGAAGTCCGACGCAGAGACTATGAGTACCCGCTGGTTCACAATCCCTACTTAAACACGAATAGTAATCTGACATTCTGGAAAGGCCGGGTCTATGTCATGGGACAGCCGTGGTGCCGCATCGATCCGACCACCATGGAGGTCGAGTACCTGTCTGCGCCGCGCGCGCCGATTGGCTTATATGAGGCCACGCATTACGGCATTTCGGCCCACTATGGCCTGGTTGTGTGGGGAGGACGGCTTAATAAGTTTCTCCGAGTATTGGTGAACGAAGAGGCGGTGACGAAGGAGCCTTCCGCGGCCACTGGACCCGACAAGGATTCCGCGAAACCGCCCGCCTCCGCGGCGTCTAACAGGTAGAACGGCGTGGCAAGGGAATCGAATGGACGACAGCCCGGCCAATCAGATCAGCCTTCACGTCCCGCGGATGTACCGCGTGGCGTACCGGCTGCTGGCCGACGCCGACAAGGCGCACGACGTGGTGCAGGAGGCGTGTCTGAAGGCGCTGACCAAGTTGGACGGCTTCGACGGACGGGCGACGATGGCGACCTGGCTGCACCGCATCACCGTCAATTGCGCAAAGGACGCCATGCGAAGCGAAACCCGCAAGGAGCATGCCCACCAGCGGTTCCAGTCCCAGCCGGTCAATCAGGGTCCGGGGCTCTGTCCGGCGGAAGCGGCCGAGACCAAGGAACTGGCGGACCTGGCTTGGACGCTGCTTGATAAGTTGCCCGAGGACTGCCGCTCGGCCTTCGCCCTGACGCAACTTGACGGCTACCGCTACGACGAGGCGGCCGAGATCGAGGGCGAGCCGCGCGGCACCATCGCCTCGCGTGTGTTTCGGGCCAAGAAGATTTTGCTGGAACAGATGAATGCCCACATGGATGGGAGGGCGAAGCCATGACGAATGAGCGCGACGAAATTCTGATGTCGCAACTGGCCGACGGCGAGTTGTCCAGCGACCAGGCCAACGAGTTGCTCCTGAGCGTGCTCGATGCGCCGGCGGACCGGGAAAAACTCAAGGCGCTGTTGTGCTTTCGGCAGGCGACGGTCGGTTGGCGCATCAGGCAGCCACCGCGTCCGGTGATGGTCGTGGCCGAGCCGCCGCGGACGTTCCGCCGCAGCCGCATGGCACGGCACATGGGCGGTCTGGCCGTGGCGGCCTGTGTGGGCGGACTGCTGGTGCTGGCAGGCATCTGGGCGGCGGGATGGCTGGGTAGCCCCGTTCGGCCGATGCACCAGTGGCAGATCGCCCCGGGGCCGGATGCGCCGCGGGCGGCCGTCCGGGTGACGCCCGAGCAGATGCAGCAGGTGGCCATGGTCTTCGCCCTGCACGAATCGGTCGCGGGACCGCTGGCCTGGTATGCGGCAGATGATCAGAATATCCGGCTGGCCTCCGCCGGGGGGACGGAGGCCGGCCAAACACCCATCGCCGTGCTGTTGAAGTTGGGGCCTGCCGGCCCCGACGCAGCCGCGCGGACGCTGGTGATCGTCTGCCGGGAGGACCGGCCGGCCGTCATCGAACTGCCCGCCGAATCGCCCGGCCGAGCGGGCCTGCGGGTGTACCTTGCGCCGCGGACCGTCAACGGCAAAGTGGAGATGCAGTACGCCATTGCCGTGGACGGTGGCGAACACCAGCCGGCCCTCGCCAGCCTCGCGGGCCGGCGCCGCATCGGCCTGGCCGAGACGTCGCTGGGCCAACTGGCCCTGGGCGAGAAGGTGCTGAACGTCGAGGCGTCCGCCTGGCCGATGCCGCAGGAGCGGAAGTGATGAAATTGCGGATCGCGGATTGCGGATTGTCCTTGTTGCGTTGGACCCCGTTGGGGCGGATTGCCTTCGGTGTTGTCGCACTACTGCTGGTGGCGATGCCGCTACCGACCGCGACGGCCCAGAGCTTGCCCACCGATACGCAAGGAGCTGCATCGACCGCACCGGCGCCCCAACCGGCCCGGCCGGCTGTTCCGATCACGTTCGCCCGGTCGGGGAGCAAGGCCGTTCTCACGATCGAGCCGATCAACCTGCCATCAATGAAGTTGGCACTGCGAGCCTACGGGAGGATCTGGGCGACAGCGATGGCCCAGAATCAGAAGGACTCCTTCTTGCTTGAAATTGACGTTCCGGAAGTGCGGGTGCCAACCGTCTTTTCGGTCACGCATGCAAACTTGCAGAATCCCGAGTTGGCGCAAGTGGTGGCCTATCCCGACCGCGATATCGAGTGGGACAAGAAGATCGTCTTGCTGGCCGCGGGTGCGCCCAGATGGTTTGCCGAGTGGTCCCAAGCCCTGGGTCTGCCGGTTACGTGGGTGCCGGACAACGCAAAGATTCCGGCCGATCTGCCCGCAATTCGGGAGGACCAGAAAGCCCTGTTGATCCCCGGCCGTGCGAGGGCGGGCAAGAGTTACACCCAGTTGCGCAGCCTGTATGACGAGAGCAGGCGCAATCTTCTCGTCCTCGACGCCGACTGGTTCGGTGACGCCGCCGGCCCGGTGGCCGTCGGCGGCGGGCAGATGCGAGGAGATTTGCTGGCAATCACCGGCAAGCAGATGTGGGCCGGCATGCTGGAGTTCCACTCGCATCGGCAGCCCTGCGGCACGATTGCCAACCGGTGGCTGTGGATTCCCGACAGGGACGGCCTGCCGCTGGTGGAGGCGATTGCCGTGGTCGGCACGCCCTTGACGGCAACACATCCCGTGGTTTTGAACTATTTGCCCTGGGCGGAGCAACTCGGTCGGAGCGAGTCGGCGGACGCCACCTTGCTCGCGATCCTATCGGCAGCCGCGAAGGCGGCGACCCAGGAGGTCGTCGGCCATCCTTTGGAGTTCATCTATCCCAAGAAGAGCGAATTGAACGGGAAAGATCGCCCTGTTCTGTCCGCGGTGCGGTCGGTGGAGCCTGTGCCACGAGACGATAGGAAGCCGGATTACAACCCGCCGATCTACTGCATTCTGGATCTCCGCGGCAAAGAGCGGATTCAACATCCCGAGGGCGATTTGTCCGCAATCTGCCGCAGTTCCATCGGGGGCCGGCAGGCCCTTTCCACACTGATCATCCTGGGCGATGACCCGATGCTGGACGAGTGGAAATGGCTGAAACTCGACCGAGCCAAGAAGACCGTCAACCGTGCCGACGTGGTGTGGTTGAGCGACGATGATCTTCCGCCTTCGAAAGAGAGCCGGATTCGACTGATGCTGAAACTGACCGAACTCGGCGTGCCGCTGGGGCCGCCGGACCAAGAGGAGGAGAGAAAATGATTACCTGCAAGCGTTCCATTTGTGTCGCATGCATCGCCATCGCAGCCCTGCTGGGAGCGGCCCAGGCGCGGGCGCAGCCGGAAGACAAGCCTGCCGCCATCCAGACGGCCAGAAGCGTGACCAAGGCGGCCGACAAAGCGGACCTGCGAGCGATCCGAGTGGCCGTGTTCGACTTCGACGTGCTCAAGGGCGTGGACCTGGAGCCGGCCGCTCTGACCGACCAGGTCAACACGATGCTGGCCGGGATGGACCGGGTCACCATCGTCAACCGCGACCAGATCAAGAAGGTGGCCGACGAGCACAAGATGGCACTCGCGGGACTGGTGGACACGGCCTCGGCCTCCAAACTGGGCAAGTTCCTGGCCGCCAATTACGTCATCGTCGGCCGGGCGGGCAAGATCGGCCAGACCAACTACCTCGTGCTCAAGATTGTCGACGTGGCCACGACCGTCCAGACGACCGTCTCGACCAAGTCGGCCGCCGAGAATGGCCTGGAGGCGCTGCTTGAACGACTGGCAGCCAAACTGGTGCCGCAGGTTCGCGAGCTTCAAAAGCCCCAGCCCGCCGAGGAAGACGACACCCTGACCAAGGTCCGCCAAGCGGCCAAGGCGCTGATCGGCAAGGTGATTCTCGTGGATGTAACCGAAAGGCACGTCAACCGTCCGCTGGCCGACCCGGCCGCCCAGATGGCCATCGCCAATCGCCTCAAGGCGCTGGGGATCGAGGTGATCGTGCCCAAGGACCCGGTGTGGGGTTGGAAGCAGTCGCTGCTGGAGACAGGCCGATACGGCGAGCAGAAGGTGGATTTCGTGCTGGAGGGTGAAGGCACCAGCGCCTATGCGGCCGCGATGGAGGGCCTGATCTCCTGCCGCGCCCGCGTGGAACTGCGTCTGATCGCCGTGCCGGGCAGGACCGTCACGGTCAGCGACAAGGGCGTGGCCGCCCGCGTGGACTTGGGGGAAGCCCTGGCCGCCAAGGCAGCCCTGGAAGACGCCGGCGCGAGCGCCCTGGACGCCGTGATTCTCCAGCACGCCAAGGCCCAGGAAGAGAAACATGGCGGGGATAGGGAAAGATGACCACCCGACAGAGACTTTCTCTCGCTTGGTGCATAGGGACAATTCTGGCGTCGCAGGCGGTACTCTTGGCGCAGACGCCAGGGTGCACATCGCGGCGGGTGTCGGAGCCTTCGGTCAAGGGGCAGACGATAACCCCGGACATCGCCGCCGTGGCGGTGATGCCCACCGAGCCGATGAGCCTCTTCTTTCCGGTGGAAGATGCCGCACTGTTGTCTATCTGTGAGGATGTTCTCACGGAAGTCGTCCAGACGGACCCCCGGATCATACTCATAGACCGTGCAAACCTGTCCCGCGTGCTCTCGGAACGCACGCTCGCCCTGATGGGTTATGAATCGCTGCCTTTCGGGCCGGTCGTCTCGGCCGATATCTTTTTGGTGGCGCAGACGATCTCGGTCAACGGAAAGCCCTGCCTTCGGGTACGGGCGATACACGGGGCGACAGCCGGCCTGCTGGGGGAAATCAATCTGGAAGTGGCCAACAGCGATGTCGGCAGGTTGCGCCGAGTATTGGCGCGTGATGCGGCAAAATGGTGGCCTGGCGTGATGGACCGCCTCCGGGCCGCCCGATCCAAGGCGGTCTGGACCGTCTCGGATGTCCAGGTTGCCTCGCGTGAATTGTGGAAACGGGGGGAGCAGACCTGGGCCGCTCTGCATGGCGGATTGGCCAGGCAAGAGGAGGTATTCTGCATCACGCAGGCCGACTTCACGGATGCCCAACTGGAGATGTTCCTGAAGATGACCGGTCAATCTCGGCCGGCGGTACTCCCGTACACGGCGGCGGCCGATTACGTGCTGCAGGCCAGGATCGTTTCGCCGACCAGCCTACGGCTATGCGTTTGCGAGGGTCGCAGCATGGAGACGGTGGAACAGACCACGATCACGGGTTCCAATGCCTCAAAGGCGCTCGCCGCCGCCAGCCAGTGGGTCATGGTGCAAGCCACCCGGCTGGCCAAGCCCACAGGCGATCGGCCGCAGACCTCTGGCGCTCGCTACCAGGAGTGGGCCCTGCGACAGGCCCGCGTGGAGTACGAGCAGGGACAGCTGATTTACGATGAGTATTTCCGCTTCCGTTTTCCTCGCACGGGCAAGGCGACTAGCGACTCGCCCGAAGACAACGCGATCCTGCAGTACTACCATACTCGTTATTGTCGGCATTTCCGCCGGGCCGCCCAACTGGACCCCACTTGGGAAGAGGCAGCCTGCGAGGCGGCCAGGAGTTGGGAAGCCTCGTTCGGTCCAACCTGTGAAGAATATCGTTCGACAACTATTCTCCATACATACAAGAGGGGCAGCGATGTCTTGTGGCGGTTTCTCCAGCAGTTCCCCCAGTCCCTGCATCACGAGGAAATGCTGGTCCGTGCCTATGGCAATAGTTCAACGCTTTACGAATGTGCTGTCCGCCCTGCCGGTCTGAGCGAGCAGGCATTTGGCAAGATCAAGGAGTTCTATTTGCAGCGCGCCTTGGAGTGCTCTCTGGAATTTGCCGAGCGATACGACCTGCCGGGGAAGGCGAAGCAAACGCAGTGGGGGTTTGCCGAACACCTGCTCGTGATTCGCAAGTACCTCAACGCCAGGCCTCGCACCGACGCGGAACTGGCTTGGCTGGTCCAGCAATGGGCCGGCCGCTTTGACAAGTATCCGGACGCCGCTCCCCACAGCGATTTCGTCCGCCTGATGGTGTTGGCCCACAAGAACGAGAAAGAGGATTTCGTGAGGCTGCTCGATAACCTCAAGACTCGCTGGCCGGACCCCAAACACCGACAATGGCAGTACGCTGGGGGCATTGTTGCCAGAATGATGTCGGACCGGCGCTGGGAAGACAGCAAGTTCATGTTCTACAAGTGGTGCTCACCGATATGACAAGGACGCTGTCCAGGCAGACGCCCAATAGCGGAGTCGGCCTAGCATGTGGTGCGCGCAACGTCGCCTGCCTATGACAGTGTCGTATGTCTCGACAGGGGATATGAGCACCGCCGCACGGCAGCGAGGGCGGCCCCCTCCTGTGCGAGGGACCACGATTAGAGTTGTCGAAACAATGGGTGGACGCATGCGACGATTCGGCATCCTGGCAGCGGTCGTTCTCGCGGCGGCCTGTCCCCCCGCGGCAATGGGCGAGCCCTCGCGAAACGACGCTCCGTCCGGGACGACCGTCCGGAATCGCCCCGTGACCCTGGTTTTTCTGAGGCCCCTGTTCGAGAGCGGGGACGCCTCCACCCTCCACGCTGCGCAGGACGTGTTGGACCAGGCCGCGACCCGCCTCAACGACGAGCCGGGCATCGCGGTGGTCGACCGCACGCAATTGGACCGCGTTCTGCGCGAGCGTCTGATCGACGGCAAACCGGTCGGCCCGGTCCTCAGTTACGACGCCATGGTCCGGTTCGTCGCGGAAGGGTCGCCGCTGCTGCCCGATATGCGGGTCCAGGTCCTCGACCTATCAAGCGGCAATGTGCTGGCCGAGCGGGCGATCCCGTGGGGGCCGGAGCCCCATCCCGACGCTGTCCAGGCCGTCGTCGAGGCCTGCCGGGCCGGGGCCGAAGCCGTCCGGGCCGACGACGGCAACGTTCTCTCTGTGCGGCACCTGGGGGTGCAGAGCCCCGAGGGCGTGGCTCGCCTCGAGGCGCGGGCCCGGCACCTGGATCGCCTCTTCGAGCAAGTCCTGGCGCGGTGCCGACGCGTGCGGCTGGTGCAGCACCTGGAGGCGATGACAGCCCGGGAGGAGTCGCTTCTGCTGCTGATGGGCCTCTCGCGGCTTCCCGGTGGTCGGCAGTTTCAGCCGCAGGCCGATGGCCTTCTCGAGGCCCGCGTGTCCGAACGCGACGCCGTCGGCAAGACCTTCGAGGAGACGACGGTCGAAATCCGCTTCCGCCTGAGCACCACCGCCGGGGACGCCGAGACGTGGGAGACGGTCGCCGGGCCGTTCGCCCAATGGGACGCCCTGGCGCGGGAGGCGTGCGAGCGGCTGGCCCGCCGCCTCGGCGAGGCCGACTCGGCAGCGGTGGGCGACTGGGCGGCCGAGATGCTCCGCCGGCGCCGGCAGGCCGAGGCCGAAATGCCGCCTGTCCAGTGGGGAGTCTCGAGCGAGGCCGCGCCGACGCTTGAACAGGCCGCCCGGGCGGCCAAGATCGACCCGACGTACGAACCGGCGGCCTTCTGGATCGCCGAGTGCCTTCAATTTAAGCGCGACCCCGCCGAACGAGAACGGCACTTGCCAGAGGTCCTTTCCTACCTGCGCCGGTTCAAGACCAACACCCCTCACCGCCGTCGCATGATCGGGTGGGCCTATTACGGGATCCACGCCCTCGACAAGGAGGCGAAGAAGGGGGGCGTCACGCCGCAGATGCTCCGGCGAATCGAGGCGGCCCGCGAGATCGTGGAGATCGGCCTCGCCGGACCGCCCGAGGAGTACGAGGGTGCCGTCATTCCGTGCGGGCTCTGCGTGCCGGTCATCGACCGCCTCATGGCCGAGGCGGGCGTTGCCCTGGAAAGCCGCCGGTGTTGGCTGGACCATTGCCTGGAGCAGGCCGACCGCATGACGCAGCGCCTGACGGGCACGAGATCGCTGGATCGCTTACAACGCGACAAGGCGCTCTGGAGCCTCCTGCACGTGCGGGTGCACGCGTTCGGCTTTGCGGCCGAAGAGGGGGACGTGGACCGGGCCCGCCGGCTGTTGGGGGACCTGCGTGACCTCGGTGCAGCATTCTACGAGAGGATGGCGGCCAGCATGTGGCTGCTCCGGGACCAAGTCGAGCCCCTGCGCAAGGCCGTAGCCAAGACAGGCGATAAGCGTCTCCTCGGGGAGTTCGAAGCCCTCTTCGGACCGCTGACGGCCGTGCTCCAGCCCATGGACGTTCGATGGGTGGAACCGCACCTTTACCCGCCCACATCGAAGCCGCCGCGGGTGCCGGTCACGTGCTGCGCCATCGGGGACACCCGTCCCGTGGCGGCCGATGCCGGCCGCGTCTTCGCGGTGACGGCCAAAACCCTGGAATGCATCCCCGTGGACGCCGAGGGCCGGCCGAAGGGCAAGGCGAGGCTGTGCGAGCCTCCGCCAAACATGGGCCGGGACTGCCTCTTCACGGGTGCCGCGGCCATGGTGGACGGCCGGCTGTTCCTGGGGACCACCCGCGCCGGCCTGCTGGCGTACGATGTCGCCAAGGGAACCTGGCAGCGGTTCGATGCCGGGGCGGGCGCGCCCTGCTGGAGCGTTGATGGCGTCCATCCGCTCAACGAGACGACCCTGTTCTGCACGGGCGGCGACCAGCCGGTCGAGCCCGGCACGTGGTTCACGTTCGACACCCGGCGCGACCAGTTCACCCTCCTGCGCCGGGGACGGCCCGAGAAGCGGGAGTTCCTCTACAAACCGCACCACGTCTGGCTCGCTGGCGGGCGGCTGACCGGCATCGGGCCGCACACACTGATCAGCGATTTGCTGGGCACCCCGCGCGAAGATCCATACTGGCCCCGCGTGACGCCGTTCGGCTGGCCGACCCTCCAGGACTGGTGCGGGATGTTTCGTCCCTGCATGGCGGAAGTGGGCGGCCGGCGGTTCGTCCTCTCGCAACTGGGGTTGCACGAGATCGATGACGGGGCTCGCGTCCTGCGGAACTGGTGGAACCCGACATTCCTTTGGATCGAGCAACCCAAGTTGCCCCCCTCGTTGGGCGGTGACCGATTTTTCCGGGTTCCTCCCACGCTGCCTATCGACGGCACGAAGACCCAGGAAGTCTATCGCTGGCTGACGCACGGTGCATCTCACCTGATCCTGATTCGCGACGAAAGCATCCTCTGCTACGACCCGGAGGCCGACACGTGGTACGGCCCGGTGCCGACGGCGGGCGGGCGGAACACCCGGTTCCTGCTGCCCGCCCCGCATGGCTTCTGGCTGGGCGACGGGCTGGACCTGTCGTACGTCGAGGTGGCGGACCTTCTCGCGGCCGCCCGGAAGGCCGGGCGGGTCGTGACCTCGCCTGAGGTCATGCCCCGGCAGCGGCGCCGCATGGAGGAAGTCGGTCCGCTGGAGGCCGCCATGTTCGAGTTCGAATCCCGCAACTTCCCGCGCGCCCAGCAGTGGCTGGACACATTCCTCGCGACCCATCCCGAGCACCCCGAGGCCCTGCTGCTCATGGCCTACCTGCATGACCTCTGGGCCTGGAACAAGCCGGAGACGGCCTCACGGTACTATCGCCGGCTGGCCGCAATAGAGGACAACCCCCGCGCGGCCTGCACCGGCCTGTGCGGGGAACTGGCCCTTCGGTATGCCCTCGGCCAATGGGAACGTGTCATTGCAACGGGCGAGGAGATCCAGAGACGGTTCCCCGGCCTCGATTGGGAGCCCCAGGGTACGCCGGCCGTGGCCTGGGCCCTCCAGCACGCCCGAAAGCACCTCCGCCGGAAGGGCGGCGCTGACCAGCAAGCGGAAAGGAGCGCGAACGAGGTCGGCGAACCGGAGTCTAACTGATCGGGAAACGGGTGGGCCGCCATGTGGCCAAACCGTACGAGTTGAATTCGGCAGGTGGCTCGACACAGGCCGCACATTGAAGGGCCTGCCAGGCACTTTGAAGGGGGGTCGGCCGACATTGGGGGTGCTGATCGTGGGGCAGAGGCGGCCCGCGATGGAGGGCCTGATTTCCTGCCGCGCCCGCGTGGAACTGTGTCTGATCGTCGTGCCGGGCTTGCCACGGCGTCGCCCTGGCGTGCCGGGCAGGACCGTCGCGGTCAGTGACAAGGGCGTGGCCGCCCGCGTGGACTTGGGGGAAGCCCTGGCCGCCAAGGCGGCCCTCGAGGACGCCGGTGTCAACGCCCTGGACGCGGTGATCCTGCGGCACGCCGAAGCCCAGGAAAAGAAGAAATGATGCGGTGCGCGCAACGTCGCCTGATTGGCTGGTTGTTGATGGCGTTGGCTTCGATCCCGCCGGGCCTCTGGTTGGTCCTCGGTGGCGCCCAGGCCTTCGCCGATGATCCGACCCCGGTCCCCTCCCAAGCCAGGGCGGAATCACCCGCCGCCGCATCGGACTTGGCCGCCAGCCCCGCCTCCGGCGCCGGCGGCCAGATCTCGGTCGGACTGGCTGGATTCCACTATGAGCTGAAGGCAGCCGCTGAAGCCTACGCCCAACTGCACCCCGAAGTGCAAGTCAGTTTCGTTGAGGATTCATTCTACGCGCGGCGGGATTTCCTCGCCGGCCGGGTGGACGTGTTGGGCCGCTACGCCGACTTCTCCTACCATGTAAACACCCCATCGCTGCAGGAATACATCAAGGCCCATGGTGGGCCCCCGAAGGAGGTGACGGTAGCCTATTGGCCGTTCATGGTTGCCGTGCACCCGGCCAATCCGATGAAAGCCATCACCGTCGCCCAACTCCGCCAGTTGTTCTTCAACCCCGAGGCGCGCTGGCCGCACCTGGGCCGCTCCACCGATGGCCGAATCCGCCTCTACGTTTTCGACGACAGGCTGATCGCCCAGGCACTGGCGGCATCCGAATCCGAGCCGGCCTCTCCGCCAACGTCCGATTCCCTCTCCAAAGAGGACGCACAGCTACTTTATGGCGCCATGCAGAAGCATCGAGTGCGGATGGGCATGCTTTTCGCCCGAGAGTTCTTCCAAGCGATGGCCGACGATGAGGACGGCATCATGGTCTGGAGGCACAATAAAGAATTGGCTGCCAGCGGGCTGAAAGTCCTGCCGATTGTCTGCACACCGGGCCAGCCAGGGGCGCTGCCGACCGACGCCGCCGCGGCTGGCGTTGTCGACAACGATGGTCTCCACGGCGAGGCCGCCCGCCCCGGCCGGCAGCGAGTCCAGGCACGCGGCCAGTTCGCCCCGGCAGTTGAACGAGACGATGATGACCGATAGGTCCGGCCGCATCAGCCCCGCCCTCCCTGGCTGGGCGCCGTGGCGACCGCTGCCTTGCGGCCCGCGCACACCGTGAGGTCCCACCAGTGGCGTATGTTGCGGAAATACCGTTTGCCGAACAGCGTGCCGCCCAAGCCCGCGCCGAGGCGCATCCACAGCGACGGCTGCTCGTGCCAGTGGCCGAGAATCTCGCGGCGCCAGGCCTCCGCCAGGCGCTCGGCGTCCGGGCGCCGCTGCTTGAAGGCCCACGCGAAGACCAGCCGCGGCGACTTCGCGTGGCCCTGCCAGCCGCAGAGGACCGTCTCGAACCCCCCCAGCAGCCGCGCCAGGGCCTGCGGCGTGAACCGCCAGTAATCGTCCGGGTAGGCGTGGATGTCAAAGTTGAACGCCGTGGACAGGATGGCCGACCCGCCCGGCGCGGTCACGCGGTGGATTTCCGAGATGCCCTTGGCCACCTCCCAGGCGTGTTCCACCACGTTGAGGCACAGCAGCGTGCCGGCCCAGCCGTCGGGCAGGGAGAGGGCCTCCAGCCGCTCGATGCGGTCCACGCCGGGGCCCGGTTCCATGTCGCACCCGATGTACTCCAGACCGGGGAACAGCGGACGCAGGTTGGCCATTTCAAGGCCCTGCACCTGGCGCGAGCCGATCTCCAGGACCGGCCCCTGCGGCGGCAAGACCGCCACGGCTCCCTCCACCAGTGCTCGTGTCAGGCCGTCCAAACGGGTTCCCCTGGTGCGATTGGCCCGCCGCTTGCCGCACAGCGGCCACATCTTAGCCGTTTGCGCGCGCCCGGCCAAGGCAAAATGCGGCAGGGGGTCCGCTGAGTGATCCGCTGAGTGTGGCGTACCGGCTCCGCGCGGCATGCGCGAGGCCGGCAGAGATGAAGCGGCGCGCGCGGGGCGGCAGGCGTTCTTAACCGCAAAGAGCGCAAAGAACGCAAAGGTAAGACGGGTTGAACAAAGGGCTTCTAATGCCGCGAGCCGTTTTTCGCCGGTCTTCTCTTTGCGTTCGGAGTTTACCCGCCGTGGCGGGCGCTCTTTGCGGTTAGATAAGCCCCCACCCGACACGGAGACCTGGCACGACGGCGCCGGATCGCGATTTGGCGCGGAAGTTGGCCGCGGGCCGTTGGCCATTCCCTGGCGCCGGGCGCCGCCAGAGTTTTCCACATTTTGTGGATAACTTTTCAACACGGCATTTCGGACCCCCGAAACACCGGTTTTTGACCCTTTCGGACCTCCAAAACGGCCCTGGCGCTAGCGCCAGAGGGGGTCCACCCCCAAAATGTTAAGATGGGCATGACGAAATGCGCGCCTTTTTGATGCCTTTTTGACGGAAAACGTCGCCTTTTTGATCGATTTTGACCCGAATTTGATGGTTTTTGCATGGACGGATGGGCATACGCCGTTGTGGAAAACTTGTTGCGAAAAAGCAACGTCGGGAATTGGGAACATGGGAAGGGGACCGGGAACCGGAAAGGCCAAAGACGCAGGGCGGGACGGCCTACAGCGCCATCATCGCGCTGTCGCCAAAGCACTGTTGCCAAGGCGACCGCCGCCGGTGCCGATGTCTGCACTGCGGCCAGGTGCGGATAGACAAGGTGTACCTGTAACGCTCTGCGCCAGCCTCGCGGTCTTCCGGGTCGGCTGAAGGTGGTCGTTGGGCACTCCCGATCCCGTCATGGGCAGCGGCTGTAAGTAAACGGTCCCAGGATGACAGACAGTTCACGCTCCTATCCCGTCACTGCCCCGCAGAGAGGGAGCGATTCACACTGGCGGCGTAATCGGGGTGCTCCTCAAACGCTCCCATCCCCGCAACAAACTCCTTCGGAGTAACACCAATCCTCGCCAGTGCCTGGATGTCTTTCTCCTTCAGCAATGCCCGGTAGTCGATGCGCCCGTCTTTCCCGACCTTGCCCCAAGGACTCACAATGTGCCGAGAGCCTTCTTTGGACTCGATCCACCTGACCGCCTTCAGTGCCTCCGCCATCTTATCCGCAGGCGGCAGGTCCTTCCCTGCCTTCTCCGCAGATGATGCTTTTTCATCTGTGCACTTGCCACAGCCTGACACTGCGATAACACATGCGAGTCCCAGCGTGACGGCAACCAAAATACCACGTCCTGCTTCCTTCGTGTTCATCCTCCTACCTCCTTTCCACTGCCCAACGGCAAGACTCGCCGGCGGCAATGGTTTGCGTCGGAGTCCGGTGAGGCACATTCGTTGGGCATGCCCACTTCATCTCGCTACATAAATAGGCGCGTCATTGCCCTCAAAACAACCAAGAACCCAGTAACGCAGAGCGCCATAACCAAGGAGCAGAGTATTGGATGTTTCATTGGCAATCGATACGTGGGCTTATTAAGTATACGTTGAAATTCAACGCCATACTGGCTCCTTTCGATCCCCCGCCTTACAAAAACGAGACGAAAACCTTCTGGAATCTTCGAGTAATCACCAGACTCTAACACCCGACCCATGCGGCGGTTTTGCCATATTTGCACTACCAGCATGACCACAAACAGACTCACGAAGAAGCAGACGTATAATGCACCAATGACTAAATCGCCAACATTCATATCTACCTCCTTTCGATTGCCCAACAATAATTGGACAGGCCGTATAAACCGGCCCAGGCAGGCTGTCCCTTTCCGCCTAAACCGGGCAGCATCCGACGGTCGTTTGCTCCAACACCTTGTACCACGTCATCTTGTCTCCGTCATCCGTTTTCGAAGCCTCGTTTTATGCAGTCTGTATAAGACGGTTCACGGGCCATCGCTTGCCGCAATGGAAGTGCCCCCCGACGGCACAGACTGACCCGCCTGGAACTCAGCCCTGCATGGCAGATTGAAGCATACCTGACGAATTCGGCCTTTGCCAATACATTCTGCGCCGAACCAGCGGGGACGGCGTCAGTTACGGTTGGGCCGGGGATTATGTAGCGCCCGCCAAGCCTGAGGGCGGGCGCGGCCGTGCGCGGCCGTACGGCCGCGCTACAGTCGGTGAGAGCGGTTGCCACAACCGAAATTAACCTATTACTACCGAACCAGCGGGCGACCGGCGGGACACCGGCAGGGACAAGCGACTTGATTTCCGCCGCATCTTGGGGTAGAATATGAAGATGGACGCCCTCGGGTGGGGGCGATCGGTATCGACGGGGCCTAGGAGGGCTTGAAGTGGCGCGAAGAGGTCGTCGGCCACCTCTTAAAACCGCCGGCACAAGTAAAATGCCAATCCTAACATGGCAATGGCTGCCTAAATAAGGTAGCCACGTCCGCCCGGGTTCGCCCGTGGGTCTGGAACGGACGTCAACACACGGGCTGGCCGGCACGAGCGTCGGGCGCGTCGCCGGCGAGAAAACAGCCTGGCTGGGCTTGCGGGGATCCTGTCGGTCGGAGCCTCGCGGGCCGAGATGCAATAGACCGACTACTCGCGTAGAGGCTTCAGGTCCCGGGCATCCGGACGTGGGTTCGATTCCCACCGCCTCCACCATTTCTACATCTCTACCCGCGTTTTTGCCACCGTCAGGGCCGTTTCTCCTGCCCGACTGTGCCCACGTGTGCCCCTGTGCGTCAGGCGATGTCGTACTTTTTGGCAATACTTTCGGCTTCGTCGATATGTCCGCCGTCGCGCCGTCCGTGCCCGTGAGGCGGGCCGCGGCGGCCGCCGACGCGAAACGGCGGCGGCCTTGCCGCGCTCGGCGGGTAGGATGGCTCCGGCCCCCAGGCCCCCAGGGGGACCGGAATCCTTCGCCTCGCGAATTCGCCCCACAAACAGAGTGGCAAGAAACGCAGGGCCTTGTACAATAGGACGGCCGGAATTCCCGGGAGGCACACTGGAACGCGCGAACGCGTACCCAACAGGAGGCCAGGCATGTCTGAACAGGCAGCGCACCTGAATCGGCGGCGGTTCTTGAAGAGGGCGGTCCAGGCCGGCGCCTTGCTGGCGGCGCCGTACGTGATTCCGAGCGCCGTCCTGGGCAAGGACGGCGTCGTGACGCCCAGCGACCGGATCACGCTGGGCGGCATCGGCATCGGCAGCAGGGGCTCCTATGACCTGGGGTGCTTCTTGCAGGAACCGGACGTGCGGTTCGTGGCTGTTTGCGACGTGAAAGCCGCCCGCCGCGAGGACGTCAAGAGAATGGCCGACTCCAAGTACGGCAACCAGGACTGCGCCACGTACCGCGATTTCCGGGAGTTGCTGGCCCACCCCGACATCGATGCCGTGCTGATTGCCACGGGGCCGAACTGGCACGCGACGGCCTCGATTGCGGCCGCCAAGGCCGGCAAAGACGTCTATTGCGAGAAGCCGTGCACGAAAAACATCGTGCAAAGCCTGATGCTGGCCGAGACGTTCCGCCGCACGGGGCGCGTCTTCCAGGGCGGCATGCAGCGGAGGAACCTCCCGCAGTTCGATTTCGCCGTCGAACTGGCCCGCCGCGGCAAACTGGGCAAACTCCGGACCGTCCACGCCCACCCCGGCGGCATGGGAACCGGAAGCAGCGGCTGGCTGCCGGCGGAACGCGAACCGCCCAAGGAAGAGGTGGACTGGGACCTCTACCTCGGCCCGGCGGCGTGGCGGCCGTTCAATCGGAGCCTCCTC
>Ga0315294_10004037_pt1 | contig 15994 bp, 15 predicted proteins | sample YL17G13_40_MG_FD_203626 | JGI IMG/M metagenome (GOLD analysis project Ga0315294, IMG submission 203626) | Sediment microbial communities from Yellowstone Lake, YNP, Wyoming, USA - YL17G13_40 | ecosystem: Environmental > Aquatic > Freshwater > Lake > Sediment | place: USA: Wyoming | collected... | reverse complement strand
TGCTCGCCTACTTTCGCTCCCGGATTCAATACCCCATGGCGGTCCTGCACAGCGGCCTGTCCGCCGGAGAGCGGTACGACGAATGGAGGAGGGTGAGAAAGGGGCTGGTCCGACTGGTGATCGGGGTGCGGTCGGCCGTCTTCGCCCCCCTGGATTCTCCCGGGATCATCATCGTCGATGAAGAACACGATCCCTCTTACAAGCAGGGAGATAAAGTCCGCTACCACGCCCGGGACCTGGCCCTGGTCCGGGGAAAGATGGAAAATGCCGTGGTGATCCTGGGCTCGGCCACCCCCTCCCTGGAGTCCTACCATAATGCCCTGGAGGGGAAATTCCAGCTTCTATCCCTGCCGGCCCGAATCGACCAGCGGCCGCTTCCGGAAATCCGGATTTTGGATATGCGCCAGGAGCAGGGAGAGGGGAAAGAAAAACCGGTCTTCTCCCGCCCCCTGCGGGAGTCCCTGCAGGAGAGCCTGGCCAGAGGCGAACAGGCCTTCCTCTTCCTGAACCGCCGGGGATTTTCCACCTTCGCCCTCTGCCGGGATTGCGGTTTTGTGTTTAAATGCCCCAACTGCAGCGTCTCCCTGACTTATCACCTTCCGGATAAAACTTTCCGCTGCCATTACTGCGATCATGCCCTGTCCGCCCCGGACCGTTGCCCGGAATGCGCCTCCCCCGGTGTGCTCCTCTTCGGAATCGGGACCCAGCGCCTGGAAGAGGAGATCAAGAAAATGCTTCCCCAGGTCCCGGTGAGCCGCATGGACCGGGACACGACCACGCGGAAGGGGTCGCACCAGAAAATCCTCGGGCAGGTGCGGCGGGGAGACGTGAATCTTCTCATCGGCACGCAGATGATCACCAAGGGCCATGACTTCCCGCGGGTCACCCTGGTGGGGGTTCTGGCCGCGGATCTTTCCCTGAACGTCCCCGACTTCCGGGCCGGCGAGCGGACCTTTCAGCTCCTGACCCAGGTGGCCGGGAGGGCCGGCCGGGGAGATCTTCCCGGCAAGGTCCTCATTCAATCTTTCACCCCCCAGCACTACAGCATCCGGATGGCTCAATCCCAGGATTACGCCGCCTTCTATCAGCAGGAGATCCAGTTCCGCCGGGAAGCGTCCTATCCGCCCTTGGTGCGGCTGATCAACCTCCGCCTGGAATCCAATTCGGAAAGCGGGCTCCGGAAATACGCCCAGGCCCTGGAAGCGCGGGTTCAGGGGATCCTGAAACGGGAGAAGAAATACCGGGGAGAGGTGGATGTGCTGGGACCGGCCATGGCCCCTCTGGCCCGGCTGAAAGGAAAGCACCGCTGCCAGATGCTCTTCAAGGGGAGGAGATGGGACTCTCTTCATGAATTCACGGAACAGGTGATCACCAGGATCGAAGCAGAGATCCCGGCGCGCGGCGTCAAATTGATCGTTGATGTGGACCCGGTCCATATGTTATAAAAAATTCGATGGCTGTCCTTGACATTCTCCATTATCCCAACCCGGTCCTGAAGCAAAAAACCAGGCCCGTTCAGAAGATCGACGCCTCGCTCCGCAAGCTGGCCCAGGACCTGGCCGAGACGATGTACTCCGCTCCGGGCGTGGGCCTGGCCGCAAACCAGGTGGGCCACTCCCTCCGTCTGGCGGTGATCGACGTGACCCCGGCCGACCAACCCAAAAAACTTCTCGTCCTGATCAACCCCGAGATCGTGGCCGCCGAGGGGGAGTGCACCTGGGACGAGGGCTGCCTGAGCGTCCCGGATTGCAACGAAGAAGTCAAACGGAGCCAGAAGGTGGTCGTCCGCTACCAGAACCTGGAGGGAGAGACGGCGGAGATCGCGGGAGAGGACCTCCTGGGCATCGCCCTGCAGCATGAAATCGATCATCTGGACGGGGTTCTCTTCATCGACCGGCTCAGTCCCCTGAAGAGAAGGCTCATCAAGAAAAAATTGCAGAAGAAAGAAAAAGAGGAAAAGAAGGCTTGAAGGTCCTCTTTCTGGGAACCGCCGAATTCGCCTGCCCCACCCTGGAAGCCCTCCTGGCCTCTCCCCACGAGGTGATTGGTGTCGTCACCCAGCCTGACCGGCCCAAGGGTCGGGGGCAGAAAACGATCGCCCCGCCGGTCAAATCGCTGGCCCGGAAAGCCGGTCTTCCCGTCCATCAGCCGGAAAAGATCCGCGATCCGGCTTTCTTGAAGATCCTGGAGTCCATCAAGCCCGAACTCATGGTCGTGGCGGCCTACGGGCAGATCCTTTCCGCTCCGGTGCTGGCCGTTCCTCCTCGCGGTGGCGTGAACGTTCACGGTTCGCTCCTTCCCAAGTACCGGGGCGCCGCCCCCATCGTCCGGGCCATCCTGGGCGGAGAAACCCGAACCGGGATCACCACCATGTTCATGGACCCGGGAATGGACACCGGACCGATCCTTCTTGCCGAGGAAACGGACATTGGGGAGGAAGACACCGCCGGAACGCTCCACGACCGCCTCGCCCGAATCGGCGCCCGCTTGCTCCTGCGCACTCTGGAGGGACTGGAAACGAATACCATCATCCCCAAGCCTCAGGACCCTACCCTGGCCACCCTGGCGCCGAAAATCGAAAAGGAGGAAGCCCGGATCCGCTGGAGCGCCCCGGCGCGGCAGACTTTCAACCAGATCCGCGCCTTTGATCCCTGGCCCGGGGCTTTCACCCTCTTAGCCGGACGGATTCTCAAGCTTTTCCGGCCCCGCCTGATTGAGGGAGGAGCGCAAGAGCCGCCCGGAACCATCGTCCGGGCCTCGGATGAGGGGCTCCGCGTGGCCGCATCCCAGGGGTATCTCCTCGTCCGGGAGGCCCAAGTGGAAAGCCGTCCCCGCATGCGGGTATCCGATTTCCTCCGGGGAAACCCTCTTGCCGCCGGTGAGCGACTGGGAGAATGACGGGAGACAACCGCATGGGAAACTCGCCGCCCTATGATCCCGTGCGTCTGCTCGCCTGGAAGATCCTGCAGGAAATGGAGCGCTCTTCCTCCTTTGCCGATCTGGCCTTCGACCGGGCCTTCATCGAATCCCCCGATATGCGTCCCCTGGACCGGGCGATGATATCCGAGATGGTCCTGGGAACCCTCCGCTGGCGGGGCAGGCTGGACACCCACCTCCAGCACGCCCTGAAATCACGGGGCAAGAAAATCGAACCCCGCCTCCTCCATCTCCTGCGGCTGGGCGCCTACCAGATCCTTTTCATGGACCGGGTGCCGGAATCCGCGGCGGTGAACGAGTCGGTCCGCCTGGCCAAGGTTCTCTTCAAAAACGAGAAGATCGCGGGGTTTGTCAACGCCCTCCTCCGATCCGTGATCCGCAACCAGGACCGGGATCTCTTCCCCCCTTTTCCCGAACGGCCGGTCGAGCATATCACCCAGGCCTTTTCCCACCCCTCCTGGCTGGTGGAGCGCTGGGTCAAGGAGTTCGGACCGGAGACCGCCCGCAACCTGTGCGCGGCCAACAACCGGAAGCCTCCCTTCGCCGTCCGGACCAACACCCTGAAGATCACCCGGGAAGAGCTTCATCGAAGGCTGGGGGAAGCGGACCTTTCCTCCCAGCCGACCTTTTTTTCCCCCGAAGGTTTGCTCCTGAGAAAAAGCCCGGTCCTGGCGGAAGAGAGGTTATTCCAGGAGGGCCTGTATTTTGTCCAGGATGAATCCTCCCAAGTGGTTCCCCACCTCCTTTCCCCGCAGCCGGGAGAGCGGATCCTGGATGCCTGCGCCGCCCCCGGGGGAAAGACGACCCACCTCGCCCAGCTCATGGAGGATCGGGGAGAGATCCTGGCGCTGGAACTCCATGGGTCCAGAGTCAAACTCATCGAAGAAAACTGCCGGCGGCTGGGGATCACGATCGTGCGAGTCATCGAAGCGGATGCTTCCCAGTCCCTTCCGTTCCCCCCGGGAGAGACCTTTGATCGGATCCTCCTGGATGCCCCGTGCACCGGGCTGGGCATTCTCCATCGCAACCCGGAGGCGAAATGGCGGCGCAAGCCCGAGGATATTGCCCGCCTCGCCCAGTTTCAGAAGTCGCTTCTGGACAACGTCTCCTCCTGGTTGAAACCGGGGGGAAGTCTGGTTTACAGTACCTGTACCATGACCCCGGAAGAAAATGACGGGGTTGTAAATTCTTTTCTGGAGACCCATCCGAAATTCCGGCTGGAAAACTTGCGGGAGGTTCTTCCGGCAGGCTTGCGCCCCCTGGTCGATTCGCAGGGGTTCTACCGCACCTATCCCGAAGGGGTGATTCCGGAATCGAACCGGATGGACGGCTTCTTCGCCGCGCGTCTGAAAAAAACATGAACCGCGAAGACCACCACGCAGTAAAGCCACAGCCCAAGAATTTCTTATGAGGACACAGATGAACACAGATAAACACAGATTTAATATTTGCCAAAGACTTAAAGACCTAATGGGACACGGAGGAACGCGGATGAACACGGATCACCTCCAGAGAAAAAATATCAGCAGCTAAAAGGTGGCAACCTAGCTCAGCAACACTCTATCCCCAAGAGTTGATTTTTGCAGCCGGGCAATTCCAGAAATCCCCCCTTCGCCCCCCTTTGCTAAAGGGGGGTTGAGGGGATTTCAGAGAATCGTGGCCGAAAGAGCTTTTTCTTTACAAAACTTAATGAGTCTGCGCCTTCGGAATACGGAGAACACAAGAGGCAAAGAAGGGTTTCCGGTTTTAACATTTTCACAATGCAAGGAGGGTTCTTATGAAAGCCAAGAAAATTTCCAAACTGAAATTCATCGACCTGAGCATTCCCATCGAATCCGTTCCCAGCGACCCGGAGTTCATGATTCCCCGGCTGGAGTACGTGGACCATCAGGCCGGGCTGGCTTCGGCGCAGGAACTCCTGGGCTGCCGCCCCGAGGATCTTCCCCTCGGCCTGGGCTGGGCGGTGGAGAGAGTCACCCTCTCCACCCACTCGGGAACCCATCTGGATGCCCCCTGGCATTACGCCCCTATCTCGCAGGGGAAAAAAGCCAAGACCATTGACCAGATCCCTCTGGGATGGTGCTATGGGAACGGGGTTTGCCTGGATTTTCGGCGCAAGAAGGACGGCCAGGAAATCACCATCGAAGACCTGCAGAAAGCTCTCCAAAAGATCCGGTACAAGATCAAGCCCAGGGATATCGTGCTGATCATGACCGGGGCCGACAAATTCTGGGGAAGACCCGAGTACCTGATGAAAGGCGCGGGGATGGGAAAAGATTCAACCCTCTGGCTTCTGGATCAGGGCGTGAAAGTGGTGGGAATCGACGCCTGGAGCTGGGACCGCCCCCTCCCCTACCTTAAAAAGGAATTCCAGGAAAAGGGAGATGCCACCATTCTCTGGGCGGCCCACTTCGCGGGGATCGAAAAGGAATACCTGCACATGGAGAAGATGGCCAACCTCCAGAAGCTTCCCCCCTACGGCTTCACCCTGGTCTGCTTCCCGGTGAAGGTCAAGGCGGCCAGCGCAGGATGGGTGAGGCCCGTGGCCATGGTAAAAGGATAAGGATCAATTATCAATTACCAATGATCAATGGTCAATGACCAATGATTATTGATCATGGATCATTTTAGGTTCAGCATCTTCCTCGCCTCCGCCGGGCTGGCGATTTCCCGCTCGGCCAGCTCGGCGATCCGCTTGGCTACTTCCACCTGTTCCCAGCTTCCTTCTGCCAGCTTGCCCCCGAGCACGCGGGTGTTGTCTTCCAATCCCACCCGGATGTGGCCCCCCATGATGGAGGCCATGATCCCGGCGGGGAACTGGTTGGGCCCCACGCCGCACGTGGACCACGTCGCCCCCTCGGGCAGCAGGCTCTGCATGTGGATCATGTTCAGGGGGGTAAAGGGAACCCCCCCGGCAACCCCGAAGACGAGCTGGAAGTGCATGGGCTCGACGAAAATCCCCTGCTTTCTCACCAGAAGAACGTTGTAGAGGCCCCCGAAGTCGTACACTTCGCATTCCGGCTTGACCCCGTTTTCCTTCATGGCCGTGCCGAAATCGACGAGCATCTTGAAGGTGTTCTGGAAGATGATCTCCCCGAAAATCTTTCCGCTCTTGTGATCGGCCAGGGCGAAGTTCATGGAATTGGTGTTCAGCGAAGCCATCTCCGGTTTGATTTCCACGATCGGGGCAATGCGCTGCTCCGGCGTGACCCCCGGCCCGATGGCGGAACTCATGTTGATGATCAGCTCCGGGCAACGGTTCCGGATGGCGTCGATGGTCTCCCGGATCTGGGGGATGTCCGCCGTTGGATTCCCGGTTTTGGGGTCCCGGGCGTGGATGTGCACGATGGCCGCGCCGGCCTTCCAGCATTTGAAACACTCTTCCGCAAACTCCTGGGGCGTGTAGGGAACCGCCGGGTTCTGCTCCTTCCGCGTGGCAGCCCCGGCCAGGGCCGCGCTGATAATAACTTTTTCCATATGTTTTCCTCCTTTCCGGAAAGCGGATATTTAAAATTGACTCGCAGAGAACCCTGAGATGATTGAAAAAATGCTTATGGGCAGGGTGATGAATTTCTCTCTCATCATTGCGGCTTTTAAATCTGGCTTTAAAATACTGAAGGGAGCAGAAGTTGTCAACCAGACTTTTCTCCTTGCCCACCTTCACTTTTCGCCAAGTGGGCGTAAGACCGATTGAATTTCAGGCGTTGCCGGGCCACAAGTTCGGTTTTTCGCAGAAAAGGCAATCGCCAGGGGGCGAGAGTTTTTTCCCAGACTTTTCGGGAGGAAGATAAAATTGACATTAAAAATTCATTTTGCTATCCTCAGCCTTAAATTTTATCCAAACACGAGGAAAGCAGATGAAGGAATCTTCCCCGTATCTAAACAAAAAAGGAGAGAACATGTGCGCATCGAGCTATGAAAACGACCAAGGGATCACCCGCAGAGGGTTTGTAAAAACCGCCGCGGCTGGAGCTGCCGGCTTGGCTCTCCTGGGTTTGCCCTCCGGCAGGAGCGAGGCGGTGGAGAAATATCCTCATTGGGGGGAGGTTGTGGTCATTCGAGATGACACCGCTACTCAGGGACCGAATGTCAATATGAAAGTCGTCCAGTCCATGCTGGATGAAGCCATCCGGGCTTTTACCCAAGGCGGCGGATGGCCATCTTTGATCCCTTCTTACAAGACCGGGGAGACGGTGGGCATTAAAGTCAATTGCGGGGTGCCGATGGTATCCACCCAGTGGAAGGTTGTGGCCGCCGTCGTCAAGGGTTTGGTGGGGATGGGAGTGCCGCAGAACAAAATTGTCGTATGGGATGCCGAGGGTGAAAGCATGAAGTATTCCGCCATCAACTGGCTCACGAATGTTTTCAACGGACTGCGCATAACCGCCACGGATAAATTGAGTGATCCTTTTGACCGGAGTAAGTCCATGGATATCGAAGGAAATCCTACCTGCCTGAGTCGACTTTTGACGGAGGCAGCCCATCTGATCAACGTTCCAGTCTTGAAAAACCATTTTGAAGCCGGAATTACCTTTGCTTTGAAAAATCATGTAGGCTCGGGCGGGGAAAGCATAAAGGATCGACAGAAGATATTTCACCTGCCGCCCGAAGAAGGGAATCGATGGCATAAAATGTTCGGGCGCGGGCAGCCAATAGCTTCCCGTATTGCCCTGATGAATACCGCCCCGGATATCAAGAAAAAAACTCGTTTGATCGTCGGAGACGCTCTGTTTGGGGTATACACGAGGGGACCGGCCGGGGAACCGGAATTTGCCCACAATGGGTTGATCGTTGGATTGGACCCCGTGGCCACGGATCATCAAGCCCGGTTGATCATCGAGAACGAAAGGAAAAAGAACAATCTGCCGGTGGTGCCCTCTTTGCATATTGACCAGGCCATCAAGTTAGGTCTGGGAGCTTCTCTCGAGGAAATGAAGGTCACCCCCATCCAGCGGACCTCCAAGGGATGACGATTTCAAAATGGACTTTGTTCGAAAAGTACGTGATGAATGAATTTTTAAAAGCTGTTCGTAGAATAGCAGAGGTGCAACCCCTAGCCAGGATTTTCCCTGGGAGCACGGCTTTGCCAGAAATCCCCCCTGCCCCCCTTTTTTAAAGGGGGGTTGGGGGGGATTTCAGAGACGGTCGGTCGAAGGACGATTTCTTGGCAATTCTCAAGATTTTTCATTTTTGACCGGCCATGCGATGAATCACGCACTTTTCGAACAAAGCCTCAAAATGAAAATCGCAACTCTTGCGCTGCTGATTTTGGCCTTTTCCATCCTGTCTGCAGAGTCTGCCTGGACCGATCCGGTTTCGGAGCGGCTGGAGAAGTCCGGGGGAGTGATGAGCCTTATTCCCGGGGATGATGAAGTTCCGGGATGGAAACGTTCCGAAAAGCTTCTCCGGGCCTCGAACGAAGAGGAGCTTTACCGGATCTTTAACGGGGGGGCAAGCCTCTATATCCAGCATGGTTTTCAATCCTTTGTGGGACAGAGTTACAAGGGGCCGAAAGGGCTGGAACTGGAGGTATATATTTTTGATCAAAGGACGCCTCAAAATGCAGAAGATCTGTACGAAAATCCTTTTACGAAACCTAGCCGGATTAAAGAAATAGCCAATCTCGGGAGAAAAGCCCGGATCGACATGACTCCCCTTTCTGGCTATGGGGTGGATTTTGTCCTGAAGGGCTTCGTCGTGCGGGTGATCATTCAGGACAAAACGGACGACGCACTGAACTCGGCCATGGCCTTTGCCCGGCTCATTTCCCGACGAATTATGACCTCCAGCAGAGCCGGAGGCTTGAAAATACGTGAACCGCTCAAAGCGGATGGTAAACGGGCACCACCAAATTCGGAATTCGGAATGTGGAATTCGGAATTTTTTGTTTCTTTTTTTCCATTCCGCATTCCGCACTTTACATTCCGCATTTATACGGCCCGCCTCATCCTGCGGAAGACGGTCGAAGCCTCCAGGAAGAGGGCTCGCCCGGCCGATGCTTTTTGAGCACCAGGCCCTTGCGCCCGGACCACGACCCAAGCATCCCCGAAATGGCAAACTCTGTTAGTCCCCCGGCAGAGCCGGGGGGTTACCAGAATGAAATCCAGCCCCCCACGCGGACCAGCACTTTAACCTCCTCGTTGGGCCCCTCGAGGAGGTTGAAGGCCCATTTGATTTCGTCCATAGGGCCCCTTCGAGAAATTTTCTAAAACCCCCTTCTCCCGGCTACGGTTCCTCCCTTTCGATTCCCTCAATCGCGTCGAAATCCTCGTCGTACGAATAGATTTTCTCCAATCCGTGGAACTTCATGAACAGGGCATTATAGACATCTATAAAATCGATATTTTTCTGGCTGTAGAGAACCAGAGAATCGGCAATGATGGTTTTATCGACAAGGTGAAGGTTGGGGGTGCTGATGATGATGGAGACTTTTTCGATTACCTCTGCCTTGGGAACCTTGTAATAGGACAGGAGGGTCCATATCAACTCGGCGATAACCATTCCGGAGGTGAGGAGAGAAACCTCGCCCTCAATCGCTTTTTTAAATACTTCTCGACATCGATCGTACTTGCCCGGGTCATCTTTGGTTAAATACCTGAGGAATAGATTCGTATCGACAAACACCTTTTCCATGATTCATCGCCCCTGGGCCACTTTCCTGGCAACCTTTTTTCGGACTTCCTCCCTGATTCTACGAAAATCGGCGGGTTTTTCCGAACCCGGTATCTCGATCGATCCGCCGATGTCCAGAATATTCCCCCGGAGAGGTTTCAGAATCGCCCGATCCCCATCCACCACGATGATAACCTTCCCGGATGGTTTCAGGTCCAAAGCTTTTCTCACTTCCTTGGGAATTGTCATCTGCCCTTTAGAGGTTAGAACTGCAATTGGCATTTTTTCCTCCATCCATATTATTCCTTTCATTCTAGTATTTTCCTTACATTTTTTCAACAGTAATTAATCCATTCAAGTTCTTCCGGGATACCTTCTTGCCCATGAAGGATAATACCGCTTTTATCGCTTATGTGCCGGGCCCGCTGAGTTTCATTTTGACAAGCGGTCAATTTCAAAATAAAATCAATCAGTCATTTCTTCGAGCAGAGCACAACGAATACAAGAACCCAGACGATACCCTCCTTGAGGTTTTATGAAATAGGGGCTCCTGAAGGGGCCCTTTTAAGGCCCCCCGGGAATTTCATTTGCCTTCTGGAGCCCTCGTAGTTTTCCCCTCATAATTTTTCTTGCGCTAATTTAAGGCATTTTTGGCTCTCTGCGGAATCTGAACCTTTCTCGCATCTTTGGCCCATAGGGAGGACTTTTGGGCAAGGTAAATCGTCCCGCCGTCACAGAGGTTTTGCCCAGGAAGAGGCTATTTGATCGGTTGGACCTCTTGCGGAAACGGCCGGTCATCTGGGTAAATGGGCCGCCGGGTTGCGGGAAGACTACCCTGGTCTCCAGCTATCTCGACGCCCGGAAGTTCCCTTGCCTCTGGTATCAGGTTGACGCGGGCGACGCAGACCCGGCGACTTTTTTCTATTACCTGGCTCAGGCGGCAAAAAGGGCTGCGCCCCGAAAGCGAAGGCCTCTTCCCCTTCTCACCCCAGAATATCTGCAAGGCATTCCAGCATTTACCCAAAGATACTTTGATAATCTCTACAGCCGATTAAAAATTCCCTCTGTTCTTGTTTTTGATAACTGCCAAGAAGTACCACCGGGGTCGCAATTTCATGAAGTGATCCTCAATGGATTATCCAACCTTCCGGAGGGGATGAACGCCATATTGATCAGTCGGAGCGACTCTCCCCCGATTTTCGCCCGTTTGCGTGCTAATGAAATCATGGGGGTTCTGGGATGGACTGAACTGCGCCTGACCCTAAAGGAGGGAGCGGGGATAGTCCGACTCAAGACCAAAGCCAGGTATTCCAAAGAGGCCATTTCCCGTTTGTACAACTCCATTGACGGGTGGGTAGCGGGATTGATTCTGATGTTGGAAAGCGTCAAGGAGAGGGAAGTTGAGCCTCGGCGGCTCGGAAAGTTGCCCCCTGAAGAGATCTTTGAGTATCTTGCCAGTGAGATTTTCGAAAAAACCGAGAAGGACATCCAGGACTTTTTGCTCAAGACCGCCTTTCTTCCAAAGATGACCCCCAGGATGGCTGAAAACCTCACCGGCCTTCCTTCCGCCAATCGTATCCTCTCCGAATTAAGCCGAACTCATTACTTTACAGAAAAACGGCTTCAATTGGAGCCCATGTACCAGTACCACCCCTTATTCCGTGAATTTCTGTTGGCCAGGGCAAAAGAGACCTACCCGCCCGAGGAGCTGTCCTTTCTTATCGATCGTGCGGCTGGTTTGCTTGAGGAGGGTGGTCAACCCGAAGCAGCCGTTGCTCTTCTTCAAGAAAATGAAAACTGGGTAAAGCTCGGTCGATTAATCATAAGACACGCTCCTGTTTTGGCTTCTCAGGGGAGAAACCAGACTCTGGCAAAATGGCTCGGAAGCCTTCCGAAGGAAATATTGGAGGGCGACCCCTGGCTTCTTTACTGGATGGGCTTCGCCCGGCAGATACCGGACCCTTCCGGGAGCCGTATCCTTCTTGAGAAGGCTTTTGAAAAATTCAAAAACCAACGAGATCGGACTGGAATGTTTCTAAGCTGGTCGGACCTTATGAGTTGTATCTGGTTCGAAATGAAAGACCTTTCAATCTTCGACCAATGGATTAAGGTGCTTGAAGGGATGATGCAGGACTTTAAAGAATTCCCCTCGGAAGAGATCGGGGCGCGGGTCGCTACGAACATGGTGTCCATGCTGGAAGCCTGTCAACCCTGGCATCCCGGAATCGAGGCCTGGGTGGAGAGGGCTCTTTCCCTTGCCGAGGTGTGTTCCGATATTCATTTAAAACGGAATGTCCTATTTCATATGGGTAACTACCGAATCCTCTTCGGACAATACAGGAAGGCCCTGACCCTGATCAACCAGTTAAGACAATTGTCCCGGACGCAGGATCCTATCGTTTTATCGGATACAAGATTTTTGGAAGCCTTTTATTACCGGTTTCTGGGAATGCATGAGAAATGTCTGCAATCCGTGTCGGAAGGATTGGAACTATCGCGGAAAACGGGTTATCTCGAGAGGAAATACTGGTATTGGGTATTAGGGGTGGCAAGTGCGTTGAATGCTTGTGATTTTAAGAAGGCGGCGGAACTGCTGGCAGAGCTGGATTCTTCTGCCAGTGGCCTCGCCAACTGGACCAAAGTCGGCTATCATGTCGACAGGACCCGGGATGCTTTATCCCGCGGGGATCCAAAACAAGCCTCTCCCCACGCCGATTTAGCCATAAAATTCGCCACTGATGCGGGAGCTGTGCTCAGCCTGCCTTTTGCTCACGTGGTCAAGGCTCATGCGATGCATGAACTCGGAAACCACAAGGAGGCAGCGGATCATCTCGCGCACGCTTCTCGCATAGTCGATCGGTCACAAAACAGTTTGCTGAAATTTTTTATTCTGATGGCCAAGGCACGGTTTGCCTTCGGTCAAAGAGAAGAAGAGGAGGGGCTTTTATTCCTCCGCGAAGCTTTGACGATCGGCAAGGAGGAAGGAATTGCGGAAACCCTCATCGATTCCCCCCAGGCCATGTCTCTGCTCTGCGCCCGAGCGCTCGAGGCCGGGATTGAAGCGGAATATGTGCGGGAAGTCATTCGCAAGCGAAATCTGACTTTGGATGAGCCTTTTTACCATTTAGAAGACTGGCCTTGGCCTGCGAAAATCCTTACCCTGGGGCGGTTTGAACTATGGAAGGACGGGAAACCGATCCAGTTTTCCCGAAAGGTTCAACAAAAGCCTCTTTCCATGCTCAAGGTATTGATTGCCTTGGGGGGACGAGAGGTGAAAGAGGAAATGATGGCGGATATCCTTTGGCCGGAGGCCGACGGAGATGCCGCCCATCGTTCGTTCATATCTGCCCTCCACCGCCTCCGCCAATTAATCGGCTGTGAAAAGGCTCTGCAATTCAAGGAAGGAAGGCTGACCCTTGACAGGAGATACTGCTGGATGGATGTTTGGGCTTTGGAAAATATCTGGCGGCAGGCAGAAACCCAGAGGCAGGAAGGGCGGATCGACTATTCCCTTCAATTAACCGAAAAAGCGATTGGAATGTACCGAGGATCGTTCCTTGGCGGTGAAACCGAGCAACCCTGGATGGTTTCCCTCCGAGAACGGCTGAGGACCAAGTTTTTAAGCTGCGTAAACAGGTTAGGCCAACATTGGGAACAAACCGGCCAAAGGGAAAAAGCCCTGGAGTGCTACCAGCGAGGGTTGGATGCGGACGACCTTGCAGAAGAATTTTACCAGAATCTCATGACTTGCTATCAACGTCTGGATCGAGAGGCGGAAGCAAGGGCGGTCTACCATCGGTGCCGGAAAATCCTATCTTCTGCCCTTGGAATTGAACCCTCCGCGAAAACCCAGGCTGTTTATAAATCCCTCATGGAGACGGCAAGGTCCAAAGGTGAAATGAAAACAAAACCGCAGACGCCGAATTGATTTAACTCATGGAAATAATTTGAAGTTTGGATGTTTCACCCGTTTATTTTTCGCTCGTCATTTTCTTTTCCCGCTTCTTTTTTCCTCCCCTCCCCCCATTAAATTTCTTCCATTTTCAGCGAATCCGTAACCAATCCGTTACCGCTTATGTGCAAAAATTTTCGAAAAGCGAGGGCGATGGCCAAATTAATTAACCCATGCCCTTTCTTATTTCCACTCTACCATGTTTGTTCCCGGGATAAAGTCTTTATGAAGACCTACATTGTCCGTGTTTACCGCTTGGAGAAGGGCAACCCTCTCCGTCTCGCGGGAGTGGTCGAAGAGGTCGGGATAAAGGGAAGGAAAGGTTTTACCAATTACGACGAACTCTGGGACATCCTCCGGTTTTCGACCTCTTCCCGTCATTCCAGGAGCAAAGAGAAAAATTTCACCGGAGACGAAAGGGGGTGATGGTCCAGCGTTGGTGGGAAGGGGTCTCTGTGTAGGAATCATAAGGATGATGGGTGCAAAAAAATTAAAAAAGGAGGCCAATATGTACAGGAGTATTCTTAAGGTGGGGATGATCGGAGTTCTTTTCATGGTACTTTTAATTCCATCTGGGGGCTTTGCCCAGGGAAAGGAACTCCCTGGATTCAGATTGTTTGATACCCAAGAGTTCATCAAAATGGCCAATCCCAACAAGGATAAATTTTACTTTACCGAAATCGTAAACGAAAAGATGAACGCCAAACACCTCAATGGACTTCTTGTCATTCTCCCTCCACCCTCTACCGGGGCGAAAGTAGCGTACCATTACCACAAGGATCGCGAATCCATATTGTATATTATCAGCGGAACGGGCAACGAGATCGTTGATGATGTGAAAGTCCCCATTAAAGCGGGTGATGTGCTTTTTATTCTTCCAGGGGTAAAACATACGATCGAGAACAACTCGGACAAAGAAATACGATATGTAGAGTTCTTTACCCATCCGCCCGTGGGGGCTGATTGGGTCAAAGTAGAAAAATAGCGGAACTCTTCCTTCGTCGATTTCGACCGCTTGGAAGGCGCCAAGCTCCGTTCCTTTGGGCGGGGTATGAAGCTAGCTCCGGGCCAATCGAAGATACGGCAAGGTTTCCAATACCCCGCCCTTTTTATGTGTATTTCTATCCTAACTCCCAACCTTCTTGATTTGCTGATGAAAGCATATACCGGGAAGGTGTCAATACGAAGCTTCCAAGGAGATTCAGGTTCCCTTTGGAGCTTTTCATATTTTTCCTTTATCATTCAAAAAACGGAAAGGAGGGTAATCAAATGAAAAAATTGATATTTTTAGGATTGTTGTTTGTGCTTCTTCCTGCCTTGGTATTTGCTCAAGAAAAGGTTGAAGCCCCAGTCTGGAATTTGGGGGATAAGTGGGTTTTCGATCGGGAAGGGCCGATTGAAGTGATTGGCTGCGATGCCCAGTGCTATTCCGTTAAGTTTGCAGGGGGAATATTCCCCCAAGATGCCTCTGGAATCGCCATATTCGAAAGGTCAACTCTCAATGTTAAATATATGTCGGAAAGAGATCAGCGTAAAGAATACAGGGGTTTGCGGAAGAAGATTCTAAATTTCCCCTTAACTCTGGGAAAGCAATGGAAGGATTTATACCAACGAGATGAGTCAACGGGGGGGCATTGGGGGGCAGGTGGTGTGATTGCAGTTGAATACCAAGAAACTTTCCGGGTTTTAGGGTGGGAGGAGGTTGAAGTTCGCGCAGGCAAATTCAAGGCCATCAAGTTGGAATATAAAATCGAAACTTCCACGCGTGAGGGCATAGGCTGGACCCCCAGGGGTGAATTCAAAGCTTGGTATTGGTACTCACCAGAAGTTAAGAACTTGGTGAAATGTCAGTATGGGAAGGGATATCAAGAAGCGCTTATTCAAGAGAAGGGATCGAGGGGGGATTGGGAGCTGGTTTCCTATGAATTAAAAAAATAAACTTTTGAAATTGATGATCTCGTAAAAAGTCTTTTAGAACGTCACCCCGGCGAAAGCCGGGGTCCATCCCGCCAAGAGCGGGATTGAAATAACTGGATTCCGGCTTTCGCCGGAATGACAAATTTTATGGAATATCGACTTTTTACGAGTTCATCAAGAATGGGAGGTAGGGGCGGTTCGCGAACCGCCCCTACGAACTGGCCGGGGTTATTCGCCATCCGGAAGGTTTTTCATTGGTGCTCGTCCCCGCCGGGCCACGACCCAAGCATCCCGGAAATGTCAGATTCCGTGAGCCCCCCCGGAGAGTCGGGGTTTACCTGAAGGAAATCATGCACGGTCGAGATAACGCAGCATGTTGGTGAGACCACATCCAGCATCGACAAGATGGTAGCCCGATTAGAAAAAGAGGGATGATGGCAATATAGCTCATACTCATTTGACATCAAATATAGAGTAATGGTATGATCTGGGCAGGAGGTGAGGAGATGAAAGGACCTGCCCAGATTCGGTCATGGGTTTCCGAGGAAGAACTCCTGGCATGGGTTCGAGAAGCAG
>Ga0315294_10004035_pt1 | contig 15995 bp, 16 predicted proteins | sample YL17G13_40_MG_FD_203626 | JGI IMG/M metagenome (GOLD analysis project Ga0315294, IMG submission 203626) | Sediment microbial communities from Yellowstone Lake, YNP, Wyoming, USA - YL17G13_40 | ecosystem: Environmental > Aquatic > Freshwater > Lake > Sediment | place: USA: Wyoming | collected... | reverse complement strand
GTATGATCCGGGGTCCAAGGGGGCCGAGGCCTACATCGAACTTGCAAAGGAAGTGATGAGAATTGGAGACGAAGCGCAGGGGGCTGGGGTCGCTGATACCGGGAATGGATGAGGCGTGGCCCGAGGGTCAGGAGGGGGTGAGGCAGGCGCGGTTGGAGGACATCGCGCCGAATCCGTACCAGCCGCGCCGGCAGTTCGACATGGAGCGGCTGGCGGAGCTGACGGACTCGATGCGGGAGCACGGCGTGGTGCAGCCGCTGGTAGTGCGTACGCGCGAGGGGGGGTACGAACTGATCGCGGGAGAACGGCGGCTGCAGGCGGCGCGGCAGGCTGGGCTGGAGCAAGTGCCGGTGGTGGTGCGCGAGTGCAACGACCAGGAGATGCTGGAACTGGCGCTGGTTGAGAATCTGCAGCGGGAGGACATCAACTGCATCGAGGCGGGCGGGGCTTACCGCAGGTTGATGGACGAGTTCGGCCTGACGCAGGAGCAGGTGGCCGCGCGCATCGGAAAGAGTCGCCCGGGGGTGGCGAACACGCTGCGCCTGCTGGGGCTTCCGGAGCGGGTGCAGGAGAGTCTGCTGGCCGGGCGCATCAGCGAGGGTCACGGCAGGGCGCTGCTGGCCCTGGATGACGAGGACGCGATGGTCGTCGTGTGCAGGCGAATAGAACGCGACGGGCTGTCGGTGCGTGAGGTCGAGGCCATCGCCAGAAAGCCGTTACCGGACCGCAAACAGCGCACTGTTTCACGTGAAACCCAGCGCGGCAAACAGGAGCTTGATCCAAACTTACGTTTGCTGCAGGATCGCCTGCGCGAGGCCCTGGGAACTAGGGTCGCTATCAAGCCGCGCGGAGAAGGCGGAGCAATCGAGATCGAGTATTACTCTCAGGAGGACCTCGACCGCGTCTCGGCCCATATCCTGCGCGAGGAGATCGAGGATACTGTGGCTTATTCCGACATTCCTAGCTAACCATAAGACTACCATAGCTAGCGGTTAAACATTGCTGTAAGCAAATGCGACATCCGGCAGAGGGCAACCACCAGCCGCCTGTTCGCTTCTGCGGCAGGGCATGACCAGGCGGTGACCTCCCCCGGCCGGGGTCCACGAGGAGGCGATAGGATTGGACAAGTCAACATGGAGAACGAAGGTCGGCCTGGCGGAGATGCTCAAGGGCGGCGTCATAATGGACGTCACCAATGCCGAACAGGCCAAGATCGCCGAGGAGGCCGGCGCCGTCGCGGTGATGGCGCTCGAGCGCGTCCCCGCCGACATCCGGGCGCAGGGCGGGGTCGCGCGCATGGCCGATCCTGAGAAGATCAAGGAGATGATGGCAACCGTCACCATCCCGGTCATGGCCAAGTGCCGCATCGGGCATTTCATGGAGGCGCGGGTACTGGAGGCGCTGGGCGTTGATTTCGTGGATGAGAGCGAAGTCCTGACCCCAGCCGACGAGCAGTTCCACGTGGACAAGCACCAGTTCCGCGTGCCCTTCGTGTGCGGCTGCCGCGATCTGGGCGAGGCCCTGCGGCGGATCGGCGAAGGCGCCGCCATGATCCGCACCAAGGGCGAGGCCGGCAGCGGCAACGTCGTCGAGGCCGTGCGCCACATGCGCCTGGTCACCGGCGGCATTCGCCGGTTGCAGTCCCTGCGGCCCGAGGAGCTGATGACCGAGGCCAAGAACCTCGGCGCGCCCTACGACCTGGTGGTGGAAGTCGCGGGCAGCGGAAAGCTGCCCGTGCCCAACTTTGCCGCCGGCGGAATCGCCAGCCCGGCCGACGCGGCGCTGATGATGCACCTGGGCGCGGAGGCGGTATTCGTCGGCTCCGGCATCTTCAAGTCCAAGGACCCGGAGGCGTGCGCCCGGGGGATCGTGGACGCAACCGCGCATTACGACGATCCCGAACTGGTGGCGAAGGCCTGCGCCGGCCTGGGCGAGGCGATGCCGGGTCTCGACCTGAGCAAGGTCGCCGAGGCAGATCTGCTGCAAACGAGGGGCTGGTAGGTTGGCGATCGGCGTCTTGGCCCTGCAGGGGGCGGTGGCGGAGCATATCGAGCGGCTGCGGCGGCTCGGCGCCGAGGCGCGGGAGGTGCGCGAACCGCACGATCTCGACGGCCTGGAGGGCATCATTCTCCCCGGCGGCGAGAGCACGACCCTGGGCAAGCTGATGCGGCGCATTGGCCTCGACAGCGCGCTCAGGGAGTTCGCCGGGGCCGGCAAGCCCATGTTCGGCACATGCGCCGGCATGATACTGATGGCGCGGTCGCTCGACGGCAATGATCAGCCGCTGCTGGGGTTGATGGATATGAAGGTGCGGCGCAACGCGTTCGGGCGCCAGGTGGACAGCTTCGAGCAGGACCTGGAGGTAACTGGGCTTGACGGCGACGGGTTCCGGGGCGTCTTCATTCGCGCGCCCTATGTGGTGGAGACGGGGCCGGAGGTGTCGGTGTTGGCCCAGGTTGACGGACACGGCGTACTGGTGCGCCAGGGCCGGCTGATGGCGGCGGCGTTTCACCCCGAGCTGACCGACGACCTGCGGGTGCACAAGCTGTTGCTCGATATGACTGGTGTGGGACGGCGGACGGCCGGTTGAAGATGCATCGGGCGCGCGGAGCCCACGGAAAGCAGGGCATCGGAGAACATGCCTTAGCGCCCTATTCGAGGGCGAGCATGCTTGGCCACCGGATCGCGCGGCGACGGCGCGAGATAGGGAAATGACAGAGGCCATTATGTTCTTTGGCCCCAGATTATGCGTATGGCCACTTTCTGATCTCGGTGGCAGTCACCTGTCAGGTGAAGGCTCCACGCTCGTTACGCATAATTCGGGTTGGCGGAACACGAGAACCAAGAAGGCGGTAGATGGGGCCCGCGACGGTACGGGCACTGGCGTAGGAGACCTCCATGGCTAGCGTACGTTTAAAAATAACGGGTGAACGGGGCATGATATCCGTTCGCGCCTTCTTGACTGCGCTTCACAGCGAGCTCAGCATCTTGGCGGATCTGGATGCACCCATCTCGGGCGAGGCCAAGGGCAGCCTGGATTGGGTTGTCACGGACCTGCAAATCGGAAGCCTGCTCGTTGAGGTAGGGTCCAGAAGCAGATATGATGACCGGAACTCTGGGCCCGAGGTAGCAAAGCGATTCGTCAACGGGCTAGGACAGTTGGAAACCGAGGGGTCCACACCACCGTACTTTTCTGACATCACTTTGCGAAGCGCGAAGAAAATGCTTGGGCTGATCGGGCGCAATGGCGCGACGGGGCTGGAAGTGAGCACGCATCCTGACGAGATAATCACGCTGTCGCCGAGAGCAGCGATGAACATCGATGAACTCTTACCCAGTCGGTACACTTCGCTAGGCTCAATCGAGGGAAAGCTGGAGATGATCTCGATCCACGGGCCCTCTCGCTTCCTGGTCTATCACGCGCGAACGCACAAGGCTGTTAACTGCAAATTTGACCAAGCGCGGTGGCTCGACAAGGTGAAAGATGCGCTCGGGCACCGAGTGAATGTGTCCGGTACGGTGCATTACAACAGCAGAGGAGAGCCGATGCGCGTTGACATAACGGACATACGGCGGCTTCGGATTGAGGAGGAGTTGCCAACGGTTGCCGAGCTCGCCGGAAGCGACCCAAATTTCACGGGCGGTCTTGACACATCCGAACATCTACGGGGCCTGCGCGTTGGCTGAGCAATATCAGAAGCCGTATCTTGACGCGTCCGTATTCATCGCTTGGATCAGGGGTGAAGTAACCGCCGAAGGCGTGGATCGCGGTAAGACCGCCAATCATATCCTGACACTCGCTGAACGCGGCGAGTTCTCGGTTTATACGTCCACCCTCACACTCGCGGAGGTTCACAAGAAGCGACGTGGCCCAATGCTGGCAGGTGGCCAGGACGAGCGCATCTTGGCATATTTCGAACATGACTACGTCAAACTGATCGACGTTGATCGAAGAATCGGTGAGGAAGCCAACGGTCTTTGTAGAAAGTATGGCATTCTGCCTAATGACGCTGTTCACCTTGCGTGCGCGCTGAGAGCGGGCTGCGATGTCTTGCTCGCCTGGGATCCCGAGCTAACCGCCGTCAAACATCCGGGCATACGTATCGAGGAGCCGCGGATTATCGGGCAGCTTGAGCGCGAGCCATAGCACCAGACATATCGTAAAGGCGGCATTCTGTGGCCATCGTCGCTGTTCGCGATGCGCTCCTGGCCCTAGCAAGAAGAGAGTCGTTGTCAGTCAGCGAGCCGGGGCGTCGATCACTCGCTGCCGCAATCAAGGCGGAGAAGCCTCAAGGGGTTGGCAACAGCCGGCCACGACCGCGCGGACGTGGACTCTCGCGCAGGGTGACTGATTGAAGACGGCGATCACAGCACTGGGCCGGGTGACGCTGGAGGGGCTGCGTTGGCTAGGGGAGGCGCAGCTCCTGCTGCAGGAGGCGCTGGGCGACATCCTGCGCGGGCGCGTGCGCGGCCGCGAGACGATGCAGCAGATGGCGGTGCTCGGGTTCGACTCCTTGCCCATCGTCTTGCTTACCATGCTGTCGGTGGGCATGGTGCTCGCGCTGAACACCGCGCGCCAGCTCGCGGGCATCGGGCTGAGCGAGTATATGGGCGGCCTGGTGGCCGTGTCGGTGGCGCGAGAGGCGGGGCCGGTGCTGACCGCGGTGGTGGTCGCGGCGCGGGTGGGCTCCGCGATTGCGGCGGAGCTGGGGTCGATGAAGGTCACCGAGCAGGTTGACGCGCTGCGGTCGCTGGCGGTGCGCCCGGTCGAATACCTGGTGGTGCCGCGACTGGTGGCGGGGGTGGTGATGCTGCCGGTGCTGGTAATGCTTGCGGACGCGACGGGCGGGCTGGGGGCGTACCTGATTGGCGTGACGCAGGGGATCTCACCGGAGGAGTTCATCTTCAGCGTCGGGCGCTTTCTGACCATGTCCGACCTGTTCGGCGGCCTGGCGAAGGCCGCCGTCTTCGGGTTCATCATAGCGGTGGTGGCATGCCACGTGGGTCTGCGGACGCACGGCGGCGCCGAAGGGGTCGGGCGGGCGACGACCTCCGCGGTGGTGGTCAGCATCGTCCTGGTGTATCTCACCGATTACCCCCTGACGTGGATACTGCTATCCCTAACGGTGCGCTGAGGTGACGCAGGGCGAGCCGGCGATACGGCTGGAGAACGTCGTCTACGAGATCGCAGGCAGGCGTGTCCTGGATGGCGTGAGTCTGCGCGTGGGCCGCGGGGAAATCAAGGCGGTGATCGGCCTGTCCGGCTCCGGCAAGACGACGCTGCTGCGCTGCGTGGTGGGTCTGGTGCGGCCGGCGTCGGGGGCGATCTATCTCGACGGCGTGGAGACCGCGCGGCTGAGCGAGGCGCGGATGACGGCGGTGCGCCGCCGCGTCGGATTCGTGTTTCAGGGGGCGGCGCTGTTCGACTCGATGAACGTGTTCGACAACGTGGCGTTCGGGCCGCGCCAGCACCGGCGCGCGGCGGAGGATGAACTGCGGCGGCTGGCGCACGAGAAACTGGAGCTGGTGGGGCTGCGCGATATTGACGAGCTGATGCCGTCGGACCTGTCGGGGGGGATGCGCAAGCGCGTGGGTATCGCGCGGGCGCTGGCGATGGAGCCGCAGGTGATGCTGTTCGACGAGCCGACCGCGGGGCTGGATCCCATAACCTCGCGCGCCATCGAGAACCTGATCGCGCGCCTGCGCGCCGAGCTGGGCATGACCTGCCTGGTGGTGTCGCACGACGTGGAGGGGCTCTTCCATTTCGTGGATCGGGCGGCGCTGCTGTACGGGGGGAGAATCCTCGCCGCCGGGCGGCCGGCGGAGCTGCGCTCGAGCGAGGACGCGCTGGTGCGGCAATTCGTCACGGGGTCGGTGGAGGGGCCGATCCACGTGGTGTGAGCGGAGGAAACAATGAAGTCCGGCGCTGAGCTGAAGGTTGGAGCGGTGGTGTTGGCGGCGCTGGTCGTGCTGGGCCTGGTTCTGTATTACTTCATCGGCGTGTTGGCGGCGCGGATGGGCTACCCGCTGGAGGTGGTGTTCGATCGCGCCGACGTGCGTCCCGGCGACGGCGTGGCGCTGGCGGGGGTGTCGGTCGGCCGGGTGGAGGCGGTGGGCTTGACCGAGGGCAATCGCGCCCTGGTGCGCCTGCGCATCGACCGCGGCGTTGAAGTGCGCCGCGGCTACAGCATCGCCGTCGTCCCCGCGGCCCTGCTGGGCGAGAAGTACGTGGAGATCACGCCGGTGCCGAAGAGCGAGGCGGGGCCGCCGCTGGCGCCGGGGGCGCGGGTGCAGGGGCAGCCGTCGGTGCGCATCGAGGATCTGCTGGCGGACACGCAGAAGCTGCTCGGCGGCCTGACCCGGGCGATGGACGCGGTCACCGAGCTGGTTCAGGACCAGCAGGTGCGAGGGCTGGTCGAGCAGTCGCTTGCCAGCGTGAACCAGGCCGCTCGCAACATGGCCGAACTCGCGCAGGCGCTCAGCGGCATGGCGGCGCAGGCCCGTCCGCAGGTGCGCGCGGTGCTGGCCAACGTCGAGGGCGTCACCCGCGACCTGCGCGAGACGTCGCGGGTGCTGGCGCGTGCGGCCTCCGAGACCGAGATACCGGCGGAACTGGAGGAAACCGCGCGGCTGATGCGCAGCACGGTGGGGCGGGTGGACGCCATCACCGCCCAGCTGCAGGAAATCGTAACCGCCCCCGCAATGCAGGACTTCGTGGTCAGCGCCGTGCGCAACCTGCGCGACACCTCGGCCAACATCCGCCAGGCCAGCGACGACCTGCGCACCGCCGCCGCCGCCATCCAGCAGGGCGCGCGCGACGTGCCCGAGATCACCGCCAACGCGCGCGAGGCCTCCGCCAATATCCGCGACGCGTCGGTTGAGGTCAAGGAGATAACGCGCGAGGCGCGCTCCGGCCTGTCCCGGGTCACCGGCGGCGCCGCCGGGGCGGCCAGGGTCATCCGCGGGTTGCCGCAGATCAGCGCCGAGCTTAGCCTCGGCGCGCAGTACCTCACCCGCGCCGACCGCTGGTCGGTTGATGCAAACCTCGATCTGCTCAACCAGAACCACCTGCTGCGCCTCGGCGCGGCGGATATCGGGGAGAACGATAGCTTCAACTTCCAGCTCGGCCAGCCATTCGGGCCGGGGCGGCTGCGCTACGGGGTCGTCGAATCCGAGGTCGGCCTCGGCTATGACTGGCCGGTGACACCGCGGCTGACGCTCAGCGGCGAGGCCTTCGACCCCAATGACCTGCGGGCGAACCTGTTCGGCTACTGGGGGCTGGGCGGGACCCTCGAGGGCTGGAACGTCGTCGTCGGCTACCGCGGCGCCGGGGGCGGCGGCAGCCCGGCGGTGGGCATACGCCGCGAGCGCTGAGAGCCAGGCGAGGACGCTGGAGGCCCAGGCACTCTTGCCTGGGCGGCACGGGCAGGAGTGCCCGTGCTCCAGTCAGGGTCCGATTGGTAGGGCAGCCGTCTCGGCTGCCGACGCACACCCCCCGCCTGCAGCCTGCGTGGGGAGTGTTAGCCTGAAGCGGTGAGGCTTGCCCGCCGGCCGTGTGGAGGGCTTGCCCGCCGGCCACGAGGTAACAAGGTGGCCAAGGAGACGCAGGAGGAGAAGGCGCAGCGGGCGCGGGCGATCCTGCGCAAGCTGAAGCGGCACCGCCCCGATGCGCACATCGAGCTGCGATTCAGCAATCCCCTGGAGCTGCTGGTGGCCACCGTGCTGGCCGCGCAGGCCACCGATCAGCGCGTGAACGAGGTGACGGCGTCGCTGTTCGAGCGTTACCGCACCGCCCAGGACTACGCCACTGCCGACGAGGCGACGCTGGAGCAGGAGATCAAGTCCACCGGGTTCTTCCGCCAGAAGGCGAAGTCGCTGATAGCCATCGGCCAGGAACTGGTGGCGCGGCACGGCGGCAAGGTGCCGCAGACGATGGCGGAGCTGGTGGCGCTGCCTGGGGTTGGCCGCAAGACCGCCAACGTGGTGCTGGGCAACGCCATGGGCGTCTGCTCGGGGATCGTGGTGGACACGCACGTGCAGCGAGTGTCGCGGCGCACGGCGCTGTCCATGGAGAAGACGCCCGAGAAGATCGAGGCGGAACTGATGGAGCTGCTGCCGGGCGGTGCGCCGCCTGCGAAGCGCGATTGGGTCGCCTTCGGCACGCACTACACTCTGCACGGGCGCTACATCTGCATCGCGCGCAAGCCCTACTGCAGCCGGTGCCTGATCCTCGACCTGTGCCCGCAGTTCGAGGTGCGGGACGTTCAGTAGGAGGAGGGCAGGAGCCCTGGTCGCCTCCGGTGACTTGCCTCCTGCCCGAGATCTCGCGCCCTCAGAATAACGCCCGGGCTAGTACTTACTGACGGAAGTAGCCGAGCATGTCATTCCGAGGCCCCTTCGCTGGGTCAGAGCGGCTAGGCCTACGGCCGCCGTGGCGGTCGCGCGCGATCTAGCCACTTGCCCTGAGCAACGTCGAAGGGGCAGGCTCTTCGCCAAGATGTCATTCAGAGCCCCTCGACTGCGCTCGGGGTAAACTCCGCGAAGGATCTTGGTGGCGCGCTCTGGGTAAACTCCGCCGAAGACTTGTCCGCCCGCCAGAGGCGGGTAAACCTATGGCGGAATCCCCTATCGTCGGCGCACCCCTGGTAGGGGATTCTTCACTCGCCATGCTCGTTCAGAATAACAATCATTCATACGGGCACCTCAGTCACGGGGTACTAAATCGAGGGGCCGAGCAAGCCATGAACATCCTGCGCCGCGAGCGCGCCTTCGTGCACACGCATTTCGTCACCGACTGCGCGTATCTTCCCGACGACCGCGCGCGGGAGATCCGCAAGCACATGGCGCGGGTGCTGGACGAGCTGGGCATCGTAGTGGGGATTCACTTCGCCGCCAGCCGCGCCGAGCGGCGTCTGCGCATCGTGCTCGAGTGCATCCCCGCCGCGGCGGAGATGCGGCGCATCGAGCAGGAGCTGGCCACCGCCGTCAAAGACATCCCCCGCCGCCCGCGCAAGACGCGCGTGACGATCGAGTGAGGGACCCCGGGCAAACCGTCCTTGGGTGTCCGAGGGGCCAGCCCTGGGTCGCATCCGCGCCTGGTGTCGAGGCCGGGCTCACGCTACGGCGCCGCGAAGTGCAGCGCGCGAAACCACAGGATCGCGTGGACGACCAGGCCGACCTGCCCGAAGTGGAGCTGGTCGTAGCGCATGGACGCGGGCACGTAGGTGTCGGTATCCGGCCCGGGCAAAGCCAGGCCCATCCTGAACAGCGCCGCCTGGGCCGCGCGCACCGCCTGCTCCTGCTGCGGGGTAGTGCTCGGGGTGCGGCTGGCGAGCGCGACGTACCAGGGGACGCGCCACCCGGCGTCGGCGCGGGAGCGCTCGATGACCGTCACCATGTTCTGGTAGGTGCGCTCGGTGGAGGAGTCCCCAATCGCGTCCGATTCCCCCTGATGCCACAGCACCGCGCGCACGCGCCGCCCGCTGAGCGCCCGCTTGAGCGGGGGGTAAAGGTCGCCCGTCGGCAGCCACTGCTCGGTCGAGGTGCCGCCGACCGCGACGTTGATGAAACCGATGGGCACGCGCTCGGACAAGGCGAGCAGCTCGCCGAGCATGGGCCAGGCACTGCCCGCCGCCATCGCGCCGGGCAAGGGCTCCGGCTTGTCGGCCAGAGCCCAGTCGCCGGATTCCGTCTGCACCGAGACCATGCCGCTGCGGTCGGCGATGAAGCCGTCGCCGTGGCCGGCCGCGTTCGACTGGCCCGCGACTACGAAGACGTCACCGACACCGAACGTCAGCAGGCGCCGGCGGCGACGAGCGGCGGAAACCGCCAGTGAATACCAGCCGCCCTCGGGCACGTCCATGACGCCGCCTGCGGGCGGTGCGCCGCCTGCGGCGCCCTCCCGCAACTCCAATTCGCGTCGCGCTGCGACGCGGCCGCAGGCAGCGACCGCGAACGCCGTCACCGCTTGCCCGGTGAGGCCCGTCACCTCGACGGGCACCGACGCCTTGCCCGCCTCCCTCTGGAACACCTCCCACCTGTGGGGGCGCTCGACGCGAATGCCGTCACTCAAGGCCTGGTCTCCTTATCCGGTGCTCAGATCGAAGCCGCCGCGTGCCCCTTCGCTGCGCTCAGGGCAGGCTGTTCGCGCGCTATTGCGCCAGCCCGCAGACCTCGTCCACCAGCTCGCTCACCGCCTCGATCTTCTCGATCTGCCCGACCTGGGATATCTCGTCGGACACGCCCAGTATGAGCCGCGGGGCGAACATGTCGATGACGCGGCGCGCGAAAGCGACCACCTCGGACACCGAGTACTGGGCCAGGAAGTGGATCGCCGGCAGCAGGTCGAGGCACACCATGCGGTCGCCGACCGCCGCCTTGATGTCCTCGAGGGTGATGTCGCCCATGGGCTTGGGGGTGAGCGCTTCGACGCCGTGCAAATGCGTTTGCTTGAGATAGGGGAGGATTTGGCGCGCGTGGCCGTCCCAGTGGGTGTGGACGAAGCGGCCGGCGGCGCCGATGGTGTCGCCGATCCACCGCCAGCGCGCCAGCAGGTAGCGCTCGAGAATCGGCGGTGGGGTGAACTCGTTGGTCGCGTGGTCGCCGAGGTTGAAGATGCGGCACGGCAGCGCGAGCGCCGCGTCGATCATGCGGCGGTCGCGGCGGTCGCACGCCGCGAGGTAGGCTTCGACCGCTTGCGGTTCGTCGTGCAGAAGGTAAATCGTGTCCTTGAGCCCGGCGTGCCATTTGATGAGATCGGTGAACCCGGAGCTGGAAAGGAACACCGTCGGCTCGGCGCGGTGCCCGACCTTGCGCGCCGCCTCGTCGAACGCCGCGACGTTGGCGCGGAACTGCTCGCGCTCGACCAGGTCAATCAGCGCCTCCAGGTCGCGCGCCTCCTTGACCGGCCACTCCATGATGCGGCGATTGCGCAGCTTGCCCTCGCTCCAGATGTCGCGCTGGACGGTGCGCAGCTCGCCGTGCGGGGTCGTGACGGTCTGGATGAAGAAGTCGCCCTGCTGGCGCTCGGTGCGCTCCAGGTCGGCGGGGTCTTCGTAGCGCTCCAGGCCGGCGGAGGCGGCGTAGCGCACTGAGCACCGCAGGGCGTCGTAGATCGCCAACGAGTCCATGCCGCGGAAGCGCGCGGGCATGGTGCCCTCGTTGATGTGGTGGTGGATCCACGTTTCCAGCCGCGGCTGCCACAGCACGGCGTCGGCCGTGCCCTCGAAAACGGCCAGGTTCAATTCCTTGCGTGTCACGGGGTTATCCGTCCTCCATCAGGGTGGCGCAGATTCTCAATCTGCGCACAGTGCACAGGATACAATCCGCCTTCGCGGGTAGGGGCAAGGCATGCCTTGCCCCTACGGCGGACGAAGGCGTCCCTTCGGCAGGCTCAGGGCAGGCTCTGTGCCACCGGCTGGTGATCCACCACTACGTGAGGTGCTCGAACTGCGGCAGCAGCGGCGCCTGCGCCCGGAACAGCTCGTCCACCATTTGCCGGATCTCCGCGAGCGACAGCACGGCGGCGGCCACCGGATCATAGCAGCACGCGTGATATGCCGGCTGCGGATCGCCGGTCAGCGCGGACTCCACAGCCAGCTCGATCACCGTCGTGTTGACCTGGTTCAGGGCTGCGCACTGCGGCGGCAGGGCGCCCATGTGCACCGCGCTGAAGCCCGCCCGGTTGGCGATCACCGGCACCTCGACCGCGCAGTCCTCGGGCAGGTTGGCGATCAGCCCCGTGTTGGGCACGGTCGCGTTGAACTCGAACAACTCGTCGAACAGCACCCCGCGCACGATGCTGGAGGCGTACTCGTGGGAGCGGCCGAGCTTGATCGGCACCCGTCCCTCGGCGTAATCGCGCATGCCCTTCTGCCACTTCTCGGCCTGCTCGCGGTCATCGTATTCGTCGAGGATATAGCGATGCACGCCCGGGTTCCAGTTCTCGCCGTGGGTGCAGTATTTCTCGATCAGGTGCGGCCGCTTGCGGAACCACCAATTGTACTCGGAGTTGTGACCGCTCGACTCGGTGACGTAGTAGCCCAGCGCCTTGAACATCTCGGTGCGCACCATGTCCTTGCGGTAGATCTCGGGCTTCTCCACCGCCTCGCGCAGCAGCGGGTAGGCGTCCTTGCCGTTCCACTCGAAGCGCACCGCCCACGCCTGGTGGTTGATGCCCGCGCACACGCAGGTGATCTCCTCGCGCGGCGCGCCGATCCACGACCCCAGCATGCCGCCCAGCCCCTGCACGCTGTGGCACAGCCCCACCAGCCGCACCGAGGTCGCGCGGTACATCGCCCGGCACAGCATGGACATGGGGTTAGCATAGTTCAGCAGGTAGGCGTTGGGCGCGTAGCGCTCGATGTCGCGGCAGATGTCCAGCATCATCGGGATCGTGCGCAGCGCGCGAAACACCGCCGGGGTGCCCATGCTGTCACCGACGTTGAAGTCCACGCCGTACCTCATGGGGATCTCGATCTCCGGCCGGAAGCCGTCCACGCCGTGCGCCAGGATGGTGGTGAGGACGATGTCGGCGTCCTTGAGGCCCTCGGCGCGGTCGAGGGTCGCCTCGACCTTGGCCGGGTAGCCGCCGACCTCGACGATGCGATCCACGGCGCGCTTGGCGTAGTCCAATCGCTGCGGATCCACGTCGATCAGAGACAGCGTCGCGTCCTGCATGTCCTCCCACGACAGCATGTCGATGGCCAGGGTGCGGGTGAAGCCCAGGCTGCCGGCTCCGACGAAGGCGATCTTGAGCATTCCGTTCTCCTTGCGTGATGGTCGGCGAGGCATTCGGGGCGGTGCGCCGCCTGCGGGCGGTGACGCTTGCTCGCCTGAGGCGGGCAAGCCTCGCCGACAGCATACTACCACTCGACCGGCCCGGGAACCTGCAGAGCGCAGGGCTTCAGCCGGGCCGATCAGGGGATCGGCCCCTACAAGCGTGGTTGAAACGGGCAAGCCCGTAGGGGTCGGTCCCCTGACCGACCCGTAATCCCGCCGCAGGTTCAGCCGGGCCGATCAGGGGATCGGCCCCTACATGGCGGTGTGTGAGCGGCACCCGAGCGCCAAGAACGGAGCTCCTGCAACACACCCGGGTGTAACCGATTTTGGTGGGGATCGTCGCGCATCCGTGGCGTAGGGGTCGGTCTCCTGACCGACCCGGAAACCCGGAATGCGGGCCGGGGCGGAGCCCGGCCCCTACATCACGGCGCGCATTCCCACTTTTCGAGGTCACACCCACACCCACACACCCCGCGCCTTGACAAGCGCTGCGGCGCGTGCTACATTCCAGCGACGCAGCCAAATTCTTTCTACGGAGAGTGTGCGATGCGCAAGCTCGAACGCAGATGTGCCTGGGTTGCGGTGGCGACCATCGCGGTCATGGTGTTCATGATGGCCGCGGCATGCGCGGCGCCCATCGAGTCGAAGATGACCAACGAGCCCAAGGGCGAGCGCGCGCAGGCCCTGGCGCGGGCCGCGACCGCACTCGATAGCGCGGGGGTGACGGCGCAGCTCAAGCACTTCGGCCTCACCGACGAGCAGATCCAGCAGCGCCTGGCGCAGCTCAGCGCCGATGAATTGCAGCAGCTTACGACCGGCGCCGAAACCTTGGCGGTGGGTGGCGCCGAGCCGACCCTCAGCAGCACCACCTGGCTGCTGATCATCGTCATCGTGCTGCTGCTCGCGGGCCACTAGAGTCCTGACGCACAAAGCCGCGCGGGAGACGGGTCGTGCGACCCGCCGCCCGCCCCGTTACCATGATGGCATGAGACCCCTGCCGACAGCGTTGGCGGCCGCCGTCGTCGCGGTCATGACGGCGCTGCCCGCCGGCGCCTTGCCCGTCGAACACGCGATCGCGGGCGTGTCTTTCGTCAAGCAGGCGCCGCAGTGGTGCGGGCCGGCGGCGCTGGAGAGCGTGCTGCGCTATTGCGGCCTCGCGGTGACCCAGCAGGACATCGCCGGCGAGATCGCGCTGCCCAACGGGCGCGTCCTCAACCTCGACCTCAAGCTGTACGCCCGCCGCCGCGGGCTGCGCGCGGAGTCGTCGCGCGGGGACTGCGAGCGCCTCAGGTCGTGGATCGCGCGCGATGTCCCGGTCATCTGCCAGGTGCGCCTGGGGGCGCTCGGCGCGCGACAGAATCACTTCATCGTGGTGTACGGCTACGACGAGCGCAGGTCATGTTTCATCGCGCACACCGGCGAGCGGGCGGCCCAGGAGATCCCCTACCTCGATTTCTCCCGCGCCTGGCACGATGCGGACAACTGGATGCTGGTGATTCGCGCGCGCCAGCGCGAGCGCACCGAGCCGGCCGCCCGGGAAGAGGGATGAGGCTGCGGCTCTGGCTGGCGGTGCTGCCGCTCGCGGTCGCGGGCTGCCGCAGCGACGTGAAAGAGGTGCGGCTCGACCTGGCCCAGGCCGCGCGGCTGATGCGAGCCTACGGGTCGGCGAGAGCCGCGGCGCCCACACCCCCCGCAGCGAGACAACTCTCCCCCGAAAGACTCAACGACCTGGGCGTCATGCTGGAGCGGCGCGGCATGTTCGACCGCGCGGAGCGGCACTACCGCATGGCGGTGGAGCGCGCCCCCGGCTTCGCGCGGGCGTGGGTCAACCTGGGGAACGCGGCGCGCCGGCGCGGGCAGGCCGAGGAGGCGCTAGGGCACTACCGCCGCGCGATGCAGGAGGATCCGACGCTGTTCGAGGCGGTGAACAACTTCGCCGACTTGTGCGCCGACACCGGTCGGTGCGCCGACTGCGGCCGGTGCGTGGGCGAGGCGCTGGCGCTGCTTGCGCCGGCTCTGGACAAACACCCACCCGAAGAGAACGTGGGGCGCGACACGCTGGGCAAACTGCTGATGCGCAGCGGCCGCTGCGGCGAGGCCGCCGCGGCCTTTCGCACCGCGCTCGACTTGACCGACCCGCGCGAGCGCGAGCTCAGGGCCGAGATACTGCGCCACCTGGCGCAGGCTTACCGGGCGCTGGGTGATCGGGAAGCGGCGCGCAGCGCGGAGCTGCGGGCGGGCGCGCTGGAATAGCCGGGGGGCCTCGACCGGCGCGCGGATCGGGGGGCTGCGCCCGCGACGCGCTTATCCGTCGCCATAGGGGGACAGGTACTGCTTCCAGTGCGGGTTCCGCAGGGCGGCGAGGAACTTGGTGTAGCTGATATAGGGAATGAACTTCGGGCGTCGCGGCCTGCGCAGCAAGGTCATGCCCGCCTCGCGCGGCGTCTGGTTGCCCTTCTTGCTGTTGCACTTGGTGCAGCAGCACACCAGGTTGTCCCAGTCGGTGTGTCCGCCCTTGTCCTTGGGGATGACGTGGTCGAGGGTGAGGGCGACCTTGTGCGCGCCGCAGTACTGGCAGTTGTGGCCGTCGCGCGCGAAGACGCTCTTGCGGCTGACGTGCAGCCTGGGCAGCGGCCGCCGCACGTAGTGATTGAGGCGCACCACGGTCGGCATCGGCAGCGCCACGCGCTCCGCGTGATAGACCTTGGAGTCGGTCTGCACCGTCTCCGCCTTGCCCATAAATAGCAGGCTGATAGCGCGCCGAACGTTGGTGATGTTCAGCGGCTGGTAGTTGTTGTTCAGTACCAGCACCTCGTCAACGTGATTATGCATCGCCAAGCGCCACCGTCGAAGCAAAAAGCCCGCTCGAAGAATGCCGAGCGGGCCGCGAGTGCTCTGTAGGGGCATGGCATGCCATGCCTCTACTCTTGAACGAGAAGTAGGAATCCCACACCAGCACTTGCCGCAACCGGTCGCGGCTTGTGCTGACGGCCCGAAAACCGGCATCCATCGAACGCGGGTGGGTCACGTGGGTGGGGCAGGTTTGGAACCTGCCGTCCTCCGCATGAGATATTACCCAAAGGCGCCCCCCTTGTCAAGGCGATCGGGTGGTGGGGTTGGGACCGTACAGGTTGATTGTTACCCCCTGGGGGAGGCAAGGCAGTTCCGGAGGTTGACCCTGAAATCCGTGGGGCCCGCGAGCGAGAAGCGTTTGC
>Ga0315294_10004033_pt1 | contig 16001 bp, 11 predicted proteins | sample YL17G13_40_MG_FD_203626 | JGI IMG/M metagenome (GOLD analysis project Ga0315294, IMG submission 203626) | Sediment microbial communities from Yellowstone Lake, YNP, Wyoming, USA - YL17G13_40 | ecosystem: Environmental > Aquatic > Freshwater > Lake > Sediment | place: USA: Wyoming | collected... | reverse complement strand
CGAAAGGCGGGGCAAAGGCGATACCGGCGGATTACGCGCAATGGGGGACGCATTCACTTCTGTCACCTTCCCGCCTGGGCCAGAAGGAGTCAGCGGGAATTCCGGGGAGACGGGGCGGCGGGAGAGAGGCACAATGAACGCGATTCGCGCGATTCACCCGTACCGGCATGAAGGCCTCTGGGTCGTCGACGAGGGGCAGCGTTCAGTGATCAGCGGTCAGCTTTTCCCCGCGGCCTGCCGCGGAACGGGGGTCCAGGGCTTGCCCTGAGGCCCATACCCGTTGATAGCGAATATCGGGAGCCCGGGATGAGTTCCAGATTCCGCGGAAATTGCTATTTGCATATGTTTCACCGTCCGGTGAAATAGTCATAGACAATGAAATATGTTGACTTGCACTTGTCTGAAGATTATAGTTTCACCGTCCGGTGAATTACGAAGTAAGGGTGAAATACATGGCGACGGATGGCCCACGGATCCAAGAATTTCGCGCGAGACTGGTCGATCTCCTGAAGGAGGTTCCCCTTGTCCGCCTGGACAGGCCCCGCAAGCGGAAAGGAGGGCATGAGGGGTCACTGCCGGCCCTGTCGGTGGATATGTCTATTGGCGATGACCAGTGGACGATTCTGGGGGAGGTCAAGTCCATTGGCGAACCGAGAATGATCCGCGGCGCCATCCAGCAACTCCAAAGCTACCTCTCCACCTTCAGCAGGGTTCATGGAGTCATCGCGGCACCCTACGTCGGGCCCCGGGCACAAGAGATCTGCAAGGAGGCCGGGGTCGGGTATCTCGACCTTGCGGGCAATTGCCGCTTGGCGTTCGGCCCTGTCTTCATCGAGCGGAAGGGCTTCCCGAATCCGAAGGCCGAACGGCGACCGCTCCGGACCCTCTTCGCCGCCAAGGCCAGCCGGATTCTTCGCGTGCTCCTGGCCGACCCGAAACGCGACCACCAACTGCAGGAGTTGGCCAGAGAAGCGGGTGTCAGCCTCGGCCTGGCCTTCAAGGTCAAGCAGCGACTCCTCGACCTGGAGTATGTCCGCGTGGAGCAGGCAAGAATCCGCCTGCATCAGCCCGAACGTCTCCTGCGCGACTGGGCGAGGGCCTACCGCTGGAATTCCCATGTATCGGTGGACTGCTTTGCGATCGGGGAGGTTGCGGAATTAGAGCACGCCCTGGCTGACTATTGTCGTAAACGAAAACTCACCTATGCCTTCACCCAGTTCTCCGGAGCCGCACGGGTCGCACCCTACACGCGGTATGTTCGCGGTGCCGCCTACGTCCTAGCGGATCCTGACGAAGCCGCCAAGGGGCTGGGCTGGAAGTCCGTGCCGAGCGGTGCCACCTTCACCCTCCTGCAACCCAAAGATGCCGGTCTGCTCTATGGCGTCCAGGAAATAGAAGAGGAGCAGGTCGTCAGCGACATCCAGCTCTACCTCGACCTCACAAATACTCGAGGCCGTGGCGAAGAGGCCGCGACGTTCTTGCTCGAGCAGAGGATCCAGCGTCGATGGTGACCTTCCGGGATTACAGCGCCGAGGCGATCGCGGCCTGCCGCGCCGTGCTCATTGAGGTGATCCATTGCATGGGGGAATTCCGCGATCATCTCGTGGTGGTTGGCGGCTGGGTGCCGGCGCTCCTGCTTCCCAACGCGCCCGAGCCGTATGTCGGCACCCTCGACGTGGATCTGGCGCTGGATTTCCAGCACATCCCGGAGGACGCCTACCAGACGGTGCTACGGACGCTGGCCAAGCGGGGATACCGCCAGGACACCAGGCAGCCCTTCCGATTCGTCCGCGACGTGCCGATCCCGGGACGGTTACCCATCACGGTGGTGGTGGACCTCCTTGCGAGGGAGTATGGCGGCACCGGACGATCCCATCGGACCCAGATTGTCCAGGATGTTCGCGCGCGCAAGGCGCGGGGGTGCGACCTGGCCTTTGCCTACGGTGAGGTCGTCAAACTCGAAGGCCAAGCCCCTGGGGGCGGCCAGGATGCGGTGCTGCTCCGCGTGGCGAGAATCGTCCCGTGGCTCGTGATGAAAGGCATGGCCCTGGCGGATCGGGTCAAGGAAAAGGACGCCTACGACGTCTATGTCGCCGTCCGCAATTATCCTGGCGGGGTCATCGCCTTGGCCAAGGCCTTCCTGCCACACCTTGCAGAGCCACTCGTGCGCGAGGGCCTCGGCAAGATCCGAAGTGCTTTCCTGTCAGTGGATCACGTGGGCCCTTCGTGGGTCGCAGATTTCCTGGGTCTCGGCGATCCCGAGGAGCGAGCTGTCGTCCAACGCCGCGCGTACGAGTTGGTCGCGACATGGCTCGACGAGTTGAAGATCGAGCCGTGGCGCCAGGAGTGATTAGCAGGGAGTGCCGCATGTTCCAGGTAACGGGATGGCGGAATGGGCCTGAGGGGTCGGACGTGTTTTACGGACTACGGGTTCGTCCGGCCGATCGGCAGCGGTTCTTCCGCCGCGGGTGGACCAATGTGCGGCTTCACCTTCCGGGCCATGGTGTCGCCGTCATTCCCCTCAGCCCTTCGTTCTGGCGGTCATGCCCAGAACTGCGGAGTGAGCAAATTGGGAGATGGCTCAGAGCGATAGGTGCGGCTCCTTGGCGGCCGCATAACCCGCCTCGCTTCTGGCTGCAACCAGCGGGAGATGCCAACTTCCGCATAGACGCTCAAGAGATCGTTGTCTCCTGAGATTGTCTGGTTAGTTGGCTCCCCTTTCCCATGTCCCCGATTGAGGAGTTCAGGTGGTGATACGGGAAAAGGAGCGAACGGGGATCCGGACCCGTCGCCCGCGGATCTGTATCGTCACTCAGGCCAATCACCCATCCGGCACGCTGCCGGTCTCGGATCGCGCGAGGGATATGTGGCTTGCCCTGATTGCGGATGTCCTCGTGAAGCAAGTCATGGAAGAGAATCGGCGTAGGGACGCATCATGCGAGTAGGAGTAGGGCATAGCCTCCGGTGTCTGGGCTATGCCCAAAACTATGCCCAACAAGCCTCGCACACCTCACAAAAACCCACTCCAGCCAACATCGGTGAGTTGGGTAACTTATTGAGAATGCTGATTTCAGTGAGGTTGGGCCCACGCGGTATTGGGACTGAAAATCCCGGTGTCGGCAGTTCAATTCTGCCCCTGCCCACCATTTCTTCCCGCTAGTTCGCCCGCTTCTCTGCAACCTGCACTTTCTCCGGCATGCCCGCAGGTATGCTCATGGTTGGCGCGGAGAACCGGTCGGCCGCTTGGTGCTGGTCCGCCTCGCTCACGACGTCGTAACGGGCAACGATGCTCCGCTGCTGGTCGGATCCTTCTCGCGTTGGACGGATTGCCGGGCCGGGGTTCCTGACCGAATTGGTGGATCAACGCTTGTCGACAGGTAAGCAGGAGACGCCATAAGAGTCGGACGATGGTGCCTTATGAAGGGTTACCCACGGGCCCCCTTGGCGTGGCCTCACCGGATTGGCCGATCATCCCTGCGGCACCCGAGGCTGGTTCCGCGGGGAATCGCGGATTGTCAGAGAGAAAGGGGCAGCCAAAGGAATAACTCTCAGTTCTCGGATCGGCCTTTTGGGGAAGCCGCGTTTCCCCGGACTGAGCGCTGCCTTAGACCACCCCCGGCAAGCGTCGGAGACGGTTCCTCTTGCGCAGAGGATTTGAAGAAAGCATGTTAGGGGTGCATACTTTGGCCAATCGCGCGATCCACCCTCACGCGATAGGCCGCCGTTCTCTGTGTCTCCGGACAGATCAACTTCATTGCGGGAGCCGTCGCCATGTCAACCGTTCGGTTGGGGATTATCGGGCCGGGACTGATCTGGAGACGCCGACACGAACCGGCGCTGGCGCCACTGGGCGATGTCTTCAAGGTCAGTGCCTTTTGCGCGTCAAGCGAGCGCAGTCGGGCCGAGATAGCGCAAAGGTATCCCGGCGCGCCGTTTGTGACCGATTACAGGGCGTTCGTCGGGCGTGACGATGTGGACGCGGTGGTGGTGCTCACGCCCATCCACCTGAATGCCCCCGTGGCGCTGGCAGCCCTGAAGGCGGGCAAAGACGTGTTGCTCGAAAAGCCGATGGCGCGCACCCCGGAGGAGGCGCAGACGCTCATGCAAGCCGCGGTCCGCACGGGGAGACGGTTGGGGGTGTTGGAGCAATACGGCTACGATGCCCGCTGGCGCATCCTCCGCGACCTGATTCATTCGGGCGAGATCGGCGAGGTGGTGCTGTATGATCTGATGATGCATTTGCCCTTTGATGCAGGCGACAACGACAGTGGTGAGTATGCCAAGACGAGCTGGCGCCAGACACCCGACTTCCCCCTGGGCGCCCTGTTTGACGGCGGGCATCACCAGATCGCCATGCTCTCGATCCTGTTCGGCGCGCCCAAGTGGGTGTATGCCAGCGGAACCTCGCTGCGGCGCGATTACGGCGAATTCGACCACGTGCTCATGCAATTTGGCTACGAAGGCCGTCTGCGAGGCATGTTCAGCCACTCCGGCTACCTGAGCGCGAGCGGCAACTATTTCAACATTCGCGGCACAGAGGGGCTAGTCGCGGTGGATAAGGTTGGGGCCACGGTGGAGCACAAGAACGGCAGCAAGCGCGTGGTGCCGCTCACCACGGTCGGGCTTTCGGGCCGCGGCCTGATGAGCGAACGCTCGCACGAGATGATGTGGCGTGCCCTTGCTCGCGCCTATGCCGAGGGCCGCGAGCCGGACTATACCCCCGCCGATGCCTACCGCGAGCTTTCGATCCTCTTCGCCATTGCACACTCGGCCCGACAAGGGGAGAGGGCCATGATCGGCGGCTGACACGGGAGGATCCGCACGCCTCGGCGTCGTGACGAGGGGGCGATAGAGATTGGTCGTTTGCGTGCCGCACCGGCTTTCCCGCCACCCCATGCTGCTCGGACCCCGGGAGCGCGTGCCGAGCGGGAAGGTGACGAGGGTTGCGAGGACGGAAAGCGATCGAGGCCGCGGGCAAGGAGAGTCGAATGGACGACACATCAAGGATCGGCGAGACGCTACTGGCCGACGTGCAGCATCGGCGAACTCCTGAGGACGCCCTCGGCATCTGGTGGATCGGGCAGGCCAGCTTCGTTCTGAGGGGCGCGGGAATCACGGTCTACCTCGACCCCTACCTGAGCCCCAGTCCCAGGCGAATCGTACCACCCCCGCTCCGGCCGGAGCAGGTGACCAACGCCGACCTCGTCCTCTGTACCCACGACCACGGCGACCACATCGATCCCACCGCCCTCCCGGGCATTGCCGCGGCATCCCCTCACGCTAAGATCCTGGTGCCTGGCGTGGCAAGGGGCAAGCTAATCGGGTTGGGCATCCCAGCCCAGCAGGTCGTGGTGCCGCCCGTAGACGATCCCGTGACCTATGGGCCGCTGACCGTTACCGCAATTCCGGCCGCCCACGAGGAGCTGGACTGCTCCCCCGAGCGAGGCCACCCCTACCTGGGCTACGTCCTGAAACTCAACGGCGTCACCCTCTACCACTCGGGCGACTGTACGATGTACGATGGGTTGGCCGAGCGGCTGAAGGTCCACCGACCGGACGTCGTCCTCCTGCCGATCAACGGGCACGACTGGAAGAGGACCCACCAGGGCATCATCGGCAACATGACTTACCGCGAGGCGGCTGATCTGGCGGTCGAGGTGGGAGCGGACCTGGCAATCCCGATGCACTGCGGCATGTTCACCCACAACACCGAGCCCCCCGGGCACTTCGTCAACTACATACTTGACTGCTACCCAACCCAGAAGGTCAAGGTGATGGCTCGATACGAGGGCTTCGTCTACCTCAAAGCATAGCCGCAACCCCGGATCTTCCGGTTCAGAAGACGGGTTCCTCTCCCCACCCCTGCCCGCGGCCGGCAAGACCGACAGAATTCACTGCGCCGGACGGACGAGACTGCGCAGGGCAGCGCCGCTATGCTTGCGTTGCGACCTTGGCGCGCTTCCGATCTACGATGACAAGCCTCCTAGCGGAGGACGCAATGCGAAGGGCAATCGGTGCGAGGAGGACGGGACGGAGCGTCTGCGGAGTGCAGCAGCTTGTGCCAGAGAAACACGGGCCGAGAGAAGCGGGCGCAGGGGATCGCCCGAGGCGCGCTTGACAAGTCAGCAAGGCGGACTCCGCAGTCTCCCGCGAGTAACCTCGTGGTTCTCGGTCCAGCGTCCGATGCGATTGCGCGGATCTCGGGGCGGAGGAACAACCATCGCTCGCTGCGTGTAGGAGACGCGGCAAGCAGGGAAGGTGACCCCCCCCGGGGGGGAATTACGCACTGGACCGCTCGATGATCTGGAACCCCACATCTACGACCTTTGGCTTGACCGGGCGTCCCTGCAGTCGATCCAGTAGCATCTGTCCTGCCAAACGGCCGATCTCTTCCCGCGGGATACGCACGGTGGTAAGCGAGGGTACCAACTCTCTCGCGATCTCCTGATCGCCGAAACCCGCGATTGCCACCTTCTCCGGGATCGGCCATGCCCTGCGCAAGCATTCTAACTGCGCTCCAACCGCGAACACATCACTAGCGAAGAAGACGGCGTCAATCGTGGGGTCACGATCAAGAAGCGCGAGGAGCGCCTCGGCTCCATGATGGAAGCCGAAGGGCCTCTCGACAACACGCGCCGGGTTATAGGCGATCCCATGCTTACGCAGAGCGGCCCGGTAGCCACGCCAGCGGTGGAAGTGCCGCTCGTTTTCGCGGGTGGGGGCACTGACGAAGGCGATCCGGCGATATCCCCTGGCAAGGAGGCATGCGGTCATGGCCTTGGCGGCCTCAAAGTTGGAGTAGCTCACCACCATGTCCAGCGGGCGGTTTGTGAGATCACCCGTTTCCACGATCGGGATTCCCGCATGTTGCAGCAGGCGCTTGGCCCCCGGTGTGTGCCGGCATCCGTGCAAGAACATCCCGTCCGGGCGCCGCCCCAGAAAGGTGGTAACCAGGGATTCCTCTTCGGCCACCGAGAAACCGGCGGTGCCCAGCAGGAGATGGTAATCGTTCTTCCGCAGCACCTCCGCGACGGCGTGCACGCTCTCTCCATACGCAAGGTTACTGAGGGTCGGCACAATGGCGGCAATCACGCGCGTCCGGTTTGACGCCAAGCTTCCGGCAACCAAGTTCTGGACATATCCGGTCTCAGCGATGGCCCGTAGGATGCAGCGCCGCGTCTTCTCGGACACCTTCTCCGGCTGGTGGAGGGCCCGGGACACGGTGACTATGGACACGCCCACCCGGCGCGCCACATCCTCCATGCGCGTCAGACCTTCCGTCCGGCTCTTTGCGGGACGCATCTGTCGCTCCTCGTCGCTGGATTCTCAATGACAACCCATTGAGCAGCAAGTTATCACTTGACAAGGGGCGATGCAAGCGCTTACATATGACCACTCTATCCCCATCTCCAGTCCGCGTTTGTCTCGAAGGTGGAGGCAGCCGCCGCGACATCGCTCTCAGCTTGCATCGCCCAGAGATTGGAGTTGGCGATACGATGAGTGCACAAGGCCGCCCTTGTTTCATGTTCGACGACGCTGCCGACCCGCGCGATAGTTCCGCCATGGGGATCGTGCAATCGGCTGACCAGGGCCAGATTCGTCAATCCCGGAAGCTGGCCGTCTGGCGGGACCCCTTGGTTCCTTCCCGACGCGGCGGCGCCATGATCATGGCGCGGCGACACTTCCCCCACCGGCTCTCCATTATTTGCTCACATCAGGATAGGAGCGTGGCTGATGCGTGAATTTGAGCGAATCAGGACCGCCATCATCCGAGGCGGAACGAGCAAGGGAGTCTACTTGCTGGCCAGTGACTTACCGAAGGATCCCGCAGTCAGGGACAAGGTCATCCTCAGCATCTTCGGCAGCCCGGACCCGCGGCAGATCAACGGGCTCGGAGGCGCAGATCCGCTGACAAGCAAGGTGGCGATCATCGCACCCTCTCGCCGCGAGGATGCCGATGTGGATTACACCTTCGGCTATGTCGGGATCGAGAAGGCCGTCGTGGACTATGACGGCAACTGCGGCAACATCTCCCAGGGCGTCGGGCCTTTTGCCGTGGACGAAGGGCTGGTCCCTGTGACCGAGCCGATCACAAAGGTGCGCATCTTCAATACCAATACCCAGAAGATCATCGAGGCGTCGGTGCCGGTGCGAGACGGCAAGGCAATCACGGAGGGGGACTTTGTCGTCAACGGCGTTCCGGCCAGCGGCGCCAAGATCCTCCTGAACTTCGTGAACTCCGGCGGCTCCAAGACGGGGAAGCTGCTGCCGACCGGGAACGTGGTGGACACGATGGAGTTGGCCGACGGCCGATCCGTGCGGGTCAGCCTGGTGGACGCCGCGAACCCAGCCGTATTCGTGCAGGCGGCAGACATCGGCTTTACCGGAAGAGAGTTGCCGAAGGACACGACCACCAATCCCCAGATCCTCGCCCTCATGGAAGAGATCCGGGTGAAGGCGGCGGTCAGGATGCGGCTGGTGTCGGACCCGGAGAAGGCGAGTCCAGCCGTGCCCAAGGTCGCCTTCGTCGCACCGCCGCAGGACTACGAGACCAGCACCGGGAAGCGCATCGCGGCCGCCGAGTGCGACCTGCTGGCCAGGACGAAGGCGCTGGCGGTCATGCACAAGGCCTATGCGGTGACGGGGGGGATTTGTGTGGGCGCCGCCGCCCTGATCGAAGGCACGGTGGTCAATGAGATCGTGGGCCCGCGGGCCAAGACGACCGGCGTCGTGCGCGTGGGTCACCCCTCGGGCGTCTCGGATTTCGTCATCAGCGTGTCCAGGAAGCCGTCTGGCGAGTTCGAGCTGATCCAGTCCGGCGTTGCCGGGACGTCGCGACGGATCATGGATGGCTACGTCTACGTGCCGCGTAAGATCTTCTTCCCGGGCGAGGGGTGAGAGACCACACACGGCAGGAGAAGAACCCGATGCCATATCCTGAATCGATGCGCGCATCCTTGAAGTTGCTTGAGGCCACGCGAGCCGAGCGGCTGCGGGAGGTCATGCCCCGGATGGATCCGGAGGAGAAAACCGCTCTCCTGCAGGAGTTCCACCCGGACTTTCGGCCGGAGGGGATGCGGCCGGTTCGCGTGGGCCCGAACACGGGAGACCGCGTTCCCAATGAATTTGCCGAGCAACTGGAGGCCCGGAGCCGGATCGACCCGGATGCCTTTGACCTCTCCCGGATTGACTACGACGTGGACGTCCTGGTCATCGGGGGTGGCGGGGGAGGCAGCACAGCCGCCCTGATCGCGCAGGAGCACGGGGCGAGCGTGCTGCTCGCGACCAAGCTCCGCCACGGCGACTCCAACACCACCATGGCGGAGGGCGGCATCGCCGCGGCCAGCCACACCCATGACAGCCCGTATCTCCACTACCTGGACACCCTGGGCGGCGGCCGGTACGTGAACAAGCCGGACCTGGTTCAGGCGCTGGTGCTGGACGCTCCACTCGTGCTGGACTGGTTGCTGAAATTGGGCGTAATGTTCGACCGGGAACCGGACGGGAGGCTGCTCTGTTCCCTGGCGGGCGGCCAGTCCCGCAAGCGGATCCACTCGGCGAAGGATTACAGCGGCCTGGAGATGATGCGGGTGCTGCGGGACGAGTGCCGCAACCGGCAGATCCCGGTGGTGGAGTTCTCCCCGGCGGTGGAACTGATCAAGGACGAACACGGCCAGTGCGCCGGGGCCATCCTCTACAACTTCGACACGGGCAGATACCTGGTGGTCCGCGCCCGGACGGTCGTGCTGGCCACGGGCGGCATCGGTCGCCTCCACATCCTGGGCTTTCCCACGACCAATCACTACGGGGCGACCGCCGACGGTCTGGTGATTGCCTACCGGGCCGGCGCCCGCCTGCTGTACATGGACGCCATCCAGTACCATCCCAGCGGGGCGGCCTGGCCGGAACAGATGCTGGGCTGGCTCTGTACGGAGGCACTGCGCGGGACCGGAGCCCACCTGGTGAATGCCGAGGGCAAGCGGTTCATCAACGAACTGGAGACGCGCGACGCCACCTCCTCGGCAATCATCCGAGAAGTCGACCACCGGAAGCAGGGCATCCGAACTCCGGCCGGCAACGAAGGGGTGTGGCTGGATACGCCCATCATCGACATGATCGGCCACAAGGGGAAGATCCACCGGCTGTTCGCGGGGCTGGAGCGGCGCTTCAACAACTACGGCATCGACATGACCAAGGAGCCGCTCTTCGTCTATCCCACCCAGCACTACCAGAACGGCGGCGTTGATATGGTAGATCCCACGGGCCGGAGTGGCGTGCCCAACCTGTTCCTGGCTGGCGAGGTGGCGGGTGGAGTCCAGGGGCGGAATCGCCTGGGCGGCAACTCGCTGGTGGACATTTTCGTCTTCGGTCGTCGTGCGGGCCAGGCGGCGGCCTGGCTGGCCAAGGAGACGAAGCTGGAACGCCTCACGTTGCAGCACGTGAAGGAGCACCACAAGGCGCTGGACGAGGCGGGGATCAGGAACGGCAAGGTCTCGCCCCTCCTGTTGCCCGATTACGTCGGGCCGCCGGGAAAGAAGGATTCAGCCGGGTCAGAGAGTCGAACGCTCACGGTCTCATAAGGTCGAATCCCGCACGCGCGCGGCCGGGGCCGCTCCTGGCGGCGGGGACCACCGACGTTTCCCGCGCCCGGGAGCCGACTCCATCGCGTGCCAACAGGGAGAAGAGCACAGTGGAACAGCCGACGGATGTTGCGATGATCCCCATCTACATCACGAACAAGCTCTCCTACGTGCCAGACGGACTGACCATCATGCGGGCCATGGAGTATGCCGGGTACCGCCTGATCCGGGGCGTAGGTTGCCGGGGCGGTTTCTGCGGTGCCTGCGCTACGACCTATCGGGTAGAGGGCCGGCCCCGGCTGCACATGGCGCTGGCCTGTCAAGACCTGGCGGTGCCGAACATGCATCTGGTGCAGCTGCCCTACTTTCCGGCCCGGAAGGCGGCCTACAACCTGGACGAGATCACCGATCCCGCGCTGGAGGTGATCACGCTGTATCCGGAGCTGGCCAACTGCCTGGGGTGCAACACCTGCAACAAGTCCTGCCCGCAGGGACTGAAGGTGATGGAGTACGTGGCCGCCATGCTGCGGGGAGACCTGGCCGAGGCCGCGGAGCTGTCCTTCGACTGCGTCATGTGCGGGCTCTGCGCGGCCCGCTGTCCGGCCGAGATCACCCAGTATCAGGCGGCCATGTACGCCCGCCGCGCATACGGCCGCTTCGCCAGCCCCCGCCCACCGCATCTGGATGCGCGCCTCCAGGAGCTCGGCGAGGGGAGGTGGGCGAGCGAAGTGGCAGGCCTCACCACGCTCGACGCAGACGCGCTGAAGAAGTTGTACGTCGCCCGGGACATGGAAACCCCGACGGGAGGATTCGCAAAGGCCGTTGGAAGGTAGGATCGACTCTTCGTTCGTCCCAGGGAGAAGCTTGGAGCGCAAAAGGACGGCGCCCATCCACCGGCGGATTGCGAACACAAGGAGAAAAGAATGGGTGATCTTCTGCCGCCGCGGCCCGAGATCCTGGATGGGATCCTGGACCGGGTCCACCCCCCCGTGGCGCGCTGCCGGATCATCTCCAACGGCCTCGCCCAGAATCACACACTCAACGTTTCGGATGACATCTCGGGTACGCGGGCCTGCCTGTCCTGCGGCAACTGCGTGGACGCCTGCCCGGTCGTGGCGAGCAAGCCCGACGGCACGATGTTCGTCCGAACGTCCATGCTCCTGGAACACGTGGTGGCGGAGGAGTGTCGTCGCTGCTACCAGTGCGTGGCCGCCTGTCCCCAGGTCAATCGGGCCATGAAGGACTACGTGCGGGCCTTCCGCCGGATCGAGCGGGCGGCACACTGGTGCCTCCTCGTCGCCTACCTGGTCCTGATGTGCAGCGGGATCCTCATCAATCACTGGGGGGACGGGCTGCCTGCGGACCTGCGCTTCTACGTTGGCCTCGTGCATCGCCTCTTCGCCGTGGGACTCGCCGTATCCCCGATCCTTCTGCTCATCTTCGACTGGCATCACTTCGGGATGGCGGCGCGGATGGCGTGTTCCTGGTCGAGCGACGACCGAGTCTGGTTCCGCGACACCTGGGCATGGATCAAGAGCTGCGGGAAGGAAGGGGCGCTCAAGCAGGGAGCGTACAATCCGGGCCAGCGGCTGTGGTATCTGTACGTCCCCGTGGCCATGGCGGTCTTCGGCGTCAGCGGGACCATCAAGTGGGTGGGGGCTGACGTCATGGGAAAGGGGACCGTCGAGGCGGCGACCCTCATCCACGTGGCGGCCGCGTACGCCACGGACATCCTGCTTCTCTTGCACATCTACTTGAAGCTCGGATGGCCGGTCCTGCGGGATGGGATTCGGGGCACCAGGTACTACTTTGAGATCCAGCATCGTCGGAGGGCAGTGGTTCTCCTCCAAGGCAAATAAGGGGCATGGCTAGCTGGATGCCTGTAGGGTGGAGTCAGGGGCCGCGGCGAAGCCGCTCAGAGAGCTGGGCAAAGAATCGAAAGGGGGAATCGATGTCGAAGCCCAAGATCTACGTCTCCCGAGTGTTGCGTCCGAACGTGCTGGCCCGGCTGGGCGAGGTAGGCGAGATCCGGAACTGGGAGAAGCCCGGCCGGTGTCCGGCCGAGGTGCTGGAGAAGGAGGTCGCGGACGTCGACGCCGTCTTGGGCACCGATCGCTGGACGGCCGAGTTAATGGACAAAGCCACTCGCCTCCGCATCATCGCCCTGACCGCGGTAGGCTTCGACAGCGTAGACGTCGCCGCGGCGACGGAGCGTGGGATCATCGTCACCAACACGGCGGGCTCGCTCACCGACACCGTCGCCGACTTGGTCTTTGCCCTGATGTTGGGAGCCGCGCGGCGGGTGTGCGAGTCCGAGCGTTGGCTTCGGGCAGGGCAGTGGAAGACCCTCGGGGTGACCCCCATGGGATGGGACGTCCATCATGCCACGCTGGGCATCCTTGGACTGGGGCGCATTGGGGCGGCGGTGGCGGACCGGGCCCGCGGGCTCCAGATGAAGGTGCTCTACTACGACACGGTCCGCCGGGAGGACCTGGAGCAACAGTACGGGTACCAGTTCGTCGACCTGGACACCCTTCTCAAGGAATCCGACTTCATTACCCTCCACACCGCCCTTTCCCCCGAGACGAAGGGACTGATCGGTGAGTCGGCGTTGGCGAAGATGAAGCCGACGGCGTTCCTGATCAATACCTCGCGGGGTCCCGTGGTGGACGAGGCCGCGCTGATCAAGGCGCTTCAGGAGAAGCGCATTGCCGGTGCCGGGCTGGACGTATTCGAAAAGGAGCCGATCGATCTCGAGAACCCTCTGCTGAAGATGGAGAACGTGGTGACGCTTCCGCACGTGGGAAGCGCGACCGAGGCGACCCGCCAGGCCATGGTTGACCTGGCGGCCGACAACATCCTGGCGGTGCTTCAGGGGAAGCCGCCTCTCACGCCGGTCAACCCGGAGGTCCTGCGTGATCGTGTCGATGGAAGCGGTGTTCACGTCTTGCGTAATCGGCAGCCTTCAGGTAATACATCGCCTGGTGATGGTCCCCTGGGGACGAACAGGAGATCCAACTCATATGGGAGATAGCTTCGGGAACTCACTCACGAATTTGTTGCGGAACCGTGCCGGCGAGCGATAGAGTAGATGGGCCTCACCAGCTCCGGAGTGACCAGGGTGGGCCAGAGGATCGGTCTGGGAGCAGGTTGCGCAAACGGGATCTGCACCGACTTCCGCGGCGACCTCTCCGTGGCCGAGGTTCCCCACCCCTTCGCGGCGTTGCGCGGCCTGGTTCATGCAGCCCGCAATGGCAGGAGTATTTTCATGGACATTCGCCCGGAGCACCTGCGGGAGATAGACCGGGGGGGAGGGAGAGACCCCAAGGGGAGATCACGGCAACGGTGGAGGGAGGAGAGAGAGTGCCGTCAGTGGCGCGAGCGCATGGAAGGAGATGGTCCCCGGGCGGTAGCGCCGGGGCAACAGAAAGGAGAAAAGCATGCCTGAGAGAAACAAGACCACGCGACTCAGCCGACGGGAATTCATCAAAGCAGGAACCTTGGTGGCAGGGGCCGCTGCACTGTCGCCCGCGTTGGCGACCGCCCAGGCGCCCCGGCCCAAGTCCGTCCCCCGGAACCGAACGTTGATCCTGACGTGGATTGGCAGCCGCGAGGGCCGGTGGGTCGACTATGACCTGTGGAACCCCTACTCCATCGGGTCCAATCACCAGAACGGGCCAGGGATACTCTACGAGCCCCTGGCCTACTACAGCGCCTTCGGCGACAAGGAGTATCTCTGGCTGGCGGAGAGCTACAAGTACAGCCCCGACTACAAGGAGCTGACCATCAAGACCCGGTCGGGCATCACCTGGAGCGATGGCGTGCCGTTCAGCGCCGAGGACGTGGCCTACACCCTGAATGCCCTCAAGGAACTGGGTCCCAAGGTCCGCTGGGGCGTCGACGTCCAGCAGTTTATGCAGGAGGCGCGGGCCACCGACAAGAACACGGTGGTCGTCAAGTTCAAGATTCCGTCCCCCCGATTCTTTTTCTTCATGACCTACAAGTATGATATCGGGGTCTACATCGTCCCCAAGCACATCTTCCAGGGCCAGGACTGGACCACGTTCAAGCATTTCGACGTGGTCAAGGGCTGGCCGGTCACCACCAGCCCCTGGAAGGTGGTCTTCAGCTCCCCCGAGCAGAAGGTCATCGATCGGCGAGACGAGTGGTGGGCGGCCAAGGCCGGCCTGGCGCCGATGCCCAAGGTGGAGCGGAACGTCTGGCTCCCGAACGCCGGCGAGCAGCAATCGGCCCAGGGGCTGATCACGAACCAGATTGACTATGGCTGGTCCTTGCTGCCAGCCACCTTCCCGACGATGTTCCGACAGAACCCCAAGATCATCACCCACTCTGGCCAGAAGCCCCCCTATGGGTACATGGACTGGTGGCCGCTTTCCTTGTACGTCAACAACGAGCGGCCGCCGTTCAACGACAGGGAGATCCGCTGGGCGATCAGCTACTTCATTGACCGGAAGCAGATCATCGATGTGGGGTATGTCGGGGCCTCGATACCGTCGCCGCTCCCCTTGCCTGAGTATCCTCCCTTGCGTCCCTACATGGATTCGGTGAAGGATCTGCTGGCGAAGAACGACACGCTGGAATTCAATCCGAAGAAGGGTGAGGAGATCCTCACCCGGAAGGGCTGGAAGAAGGACAGCGCGGGCTTCTGGGTCGATGCCCAAGGCAATCGCATCAAGCTCGACGTCATTGGTTTTGGCGGTAGCGGTCCCGCGGTTGGACCGGTGCTCACGGAGCTCCTGCGGCGCCAGGGGGTCGACGCCAGCATGAGCCTGCCGCCGGATTTCGACGACCGGTTCCAGAAGGGGCAGTACACCGGGGCGATCTACGGCCACGGCGGGAGCGTGAACGACCCGTACCACACCCTCCGACTCTACCAGAGCGTGAGCGTGGCGGTCCCGGGCGGCCACCTGGTCAACTTTGCTCGGTGGAAGAACGAGGCCTACAACAAGATCGTCGACGACGTGTACGTCACCGACATGAATAACAGGGCCAAGCTCCTGGAGCTCTTCCGCAAGGCCATGGAGATCTGGATTCCCGAACTGCCGGACATTCCGCTGGTGCACAACATTCACCGAGTGCCGATGAACACCACGTACTGGACGAATTGGCCCACGGAGCAGAACCCATACGTCAACGGTGCCTTCTGGCACTTGACGTATGCCATGGTTCTCTGGAACCTGCAGCCGACCCAGTAGAAGCATTGGTGCAACCTGGCTGAACAGCCGCGGGGGCGGGCCGGCCGGCCCGCCCCCGCAACGGAGAAGCAGTGCGAGCCGACTACTTGGCGAAGCGCTTCGGCGTTTTTCTGGTTATCATGTGGCTGGCGGCGACCCTCAATTTCTTCCTGCCCAGATTGTCCGGGATGGACCCCGTCCGGCAGAAACTACTGGCGCAGGCGCA
>Ga0315294_10004032_pt1 | contig 16002 bp, 15 predicted proteins | sample YL17G13_40_MG_FD_203626 | JGI IMG/M metagenome (GOLD analysis project Ga0315294, IMG submission 203626) | Sediment microbial communities from Yellowstone Lake, YNP, Wyoming, USA - YL17G13_40 | ecosystem: Environmental > Aquatic > Freshwater > Lake > Sediment | place: USA: Wyoming | collected... | reverse complement strand
GCTGCGGGACAACGAGCGTACCCTGCTGCCGCTGGCCCGTTTGGGCGGACTGGAATTCGTGCATGGTAAGAGGCCCCGATCCTCTCTTTCCGGCGTGTCGGGAGGAATGGAGATCTTCCTGCCGCTGACCCGCGAGGCGGCCTTGAAACTGAAGGAAAAGCTCGGCCGGGAGCTGGACAAGGCATCGGCCAATCTGGACCGACTGTTGGCTCGGATGGAGAATCCCGATTTTGCCACGCACGCCCCGGCGGAGGTGGTGGAAAAGACGCGGACGCAATGGATGGAGCAGAAGGAGCAGCAAACCAAGCTGCGCGGCCTATTGTCCAACTTAAAGGATTAGATGGATTACGAGCAGGCGTTATCCTACTTGGAGTCGCCGGCCCGTTTTTCTCCTCGTTTGGGGTTGGATCGGATGCAGCAGCTCCTGGAGAAGCTGGATCACCCGGAACGAGCCTTCCCCAGCGTGCTGATCGGGGGGACTTCCGGCAAGGGTTCCTCGGCCAAGCTGATCCAGGCCGTGCTTTCCCGCGCCGGGTTCCGTACCGGCTTCCTGAGCAAACCCCATCTGCAGGATTACCGCGAACGGGTCACCGTCGATGGCCGCTGGATCGACAAGCCGGATCTGACGCGAATCGTGGCGGAGATGGTGCCGGCCGCCCAGCAGATCGCCCAGGGCAGCCTGGGCCATCCCACGTTCTTTGAGATGGGGGCGACGCTGGCCTTTCACTATTTCGCCGAGCGTCGGGTGGACGTCGCCGTGGTGGAGGTAGGCTTGGGTGGCCGCCTGGATGCCACCAACGTGCTCCAGCCAATCCTCTGCGGTATCACACCGGTAGGCTTCGACCACACCGAGATCCTGGGTAACACCCTGGCCCAGATCGCAACGGAAAAGGCCGGCATCCTTAAGCCCGGCGTACCTGCCGTATTGGCGCCACAACCGGAGGAGGCGCTGGCTGTGATCCGCCAGACGGCCTGCCAGCGTGGCGTACCTCTCTATAGCAGCGAAATCTGGTCGCTGGAGCCGGAAACATCAGAGTGGCTGGGCCAGACCTTTTCGCTCCGCAAAGTGCCTCCGCCGCCGGGGATAGTCGATCTGCCGTTGGCAGAGGGATTTGTCTACCCGCAGCTGGCCTTGTCGCTGGTGGGGGCGCACCAGGGAAGCAATGCGGCCTTCGCTTTGACCGTGTTGTGGCTGTTGCAGGAACGGGGTTTCGCCTGGGAAGAAAGGCAGCTGCGAGACGCCTGGCGAACGCTGTTCTGGCCGGGTCGGATGGAAATCCTGTCCCGCCACCCGTTGCTGGTGATCGACGGCGCGCACAACCCGGAGAAAGCCCGGGCCTTGGCGGAGGCGGTGCGCGCGCTGGGCCAGGACCGCCGGTGGGTGCTGGTGCTGGGAGCATCAAGGGAAAAGGACCTGCGCGGCGTGCTGCAGCCGTTCCTGTCGCTGAATCCGACCCTGATTGCCACCCAGGCTCAATCCGAACGGGCGCGCCCTGCCGAAGAGGTTCTGGCGGTGGGGAGGTCGCTGGGCTTGGAGGGGGAGCAGGCCCTTCGCGTATCTACCGCGGTAGAGCGTGCCCAGGTTCTGGCTGGTCCGGACGGTCTGGTGCTGGTCACCGGCTCCATGTACGTGGCCGGTGAAGCGCGCGATCTGTTTTTCCCCGTTACGGGCTGACGCTTCGTGAAATAACTCCTCTGGCAGGAGTGACGCTGCGTTGGTCTTTTAAAGCGCCGTTTTGTCCCCCGCTTCCGCGGATGGAAGCGAAACGATCGTTTCCGGGCCGTACAACTCCAGCAAGCGTGGGCGGGAGATCCACATCCGCTGGGACTCCAGTCCCTTCTGCTTTCTGTGTTCGTATTCCTGCGGGACGTAATGGCGGAAAAAAAACAATTGGGTGCGGGTCTCCAGTCGGCGAGCCCAATTGCTTTCCATCGGAAATACCTCGAAACCCAGGCGACGGGCAATGGCGACCAGCACAGAGGTGCCGCGAAAGGCGCGAATGGATTGCAGATCCGGCGCGCGTTTCGCTTCCTGCGCCAGGTACTCCATTGACTGCCGCATCCGGCCAAACAATTCGCCAAAAAAGACCAGTCGGTCGACGGTCGTTTCCCGCAGGGCGATGACGGCATCGTTTTCCAGATGAAGGTCCCCCACGCGTTCGCCGGGTTGCACCCGCACGCCACCGGGCAGGTCCAAGCCGGGGCCGGAATAGCGGCTGAAACCGATCCGCAGCAGGCTGTCGGCAGGACCTACCCGCTGCAAGCGGAACAGCCAAGCGTAAAAGCGCTCGTAAAACTGCCAGAAGCTATGCCGAAAGGAGTTCCAGGTTCGCCGCATGGATGAAGGGTAACAGGGTGGGTTCGGTGAGGACTTCCATCCCCCCGGGATGGCCGGGATGTACCATGATCTCGGTCAAGCCCTCCGGGATGGCCGCCAGCAGGGCGAACATGGTCTCCAGGGTGAAGTTGGGGTATTGGGTGAAGATGCCGCGGAAGTGGTCGCTGGTGGCAAACCCGCAACGACCCAGGATCGGTTGCAGGCGGCTGCTCCAGGCGCCCAGAGCGAACAGTTCGGTGGCATGCTTGACCAGGGGAAACTGGGGCGGATAAGGCTCCAGGGGGCACCGTACGTAGCGAAAACCGTATTCGCGCAGGAGCGATTCGATCGGCAGGAAGGCGCCGGGCATGGCATGGCTGTGGTTGTGGCTGTCGAAATGGCCGGTGGTTAAGCCCAAGTCCAGGAACTGGCGGATCTGGGCCTGGCACTCTTGCCGCAGGTCGGAAGGGTCAATGCGGTGCAAGCGCAGGCGAAGGAAAAACGGAGCCGGCCCGAAAAAATGCCCCGTCGGGGAGACCAGGGTGGGAATCTCCCGGCGCGACAGCAAGGGATGACCTTCGGTGACGTTGAAATGAAGCCCGCCGGCCAGACCCCGGTCGCGGATGGCAACCGCCGCTTCCCGTGAGGACAACCCGAAGTTCACCAGCAGGGATACCCCCCGCACCGGCCCCCGTTCCACCGATTGCAGAATCCGCCGATTGGTGCGCTCGTCCAAGCCGAAATCATCGGCCTGAAATAGCACCCGTTTCGTCACGCCCGCTCCCGGGCGGAGGGCGTTCCGAAGCGTTGGATGAATGTCTGAGGTCGCAGTTTCATTCCGTTTGGCGTAACCAAATTATAGCGATGACCCTCTAAATAGGAAACGGATGCGTGGAGGGAACGGATGCGGTTTGATGCGGTTGTCCTTGCCGGCTCGGACCCCGAAGCCTGGCTAGCGGAAGAGGGGGTCGACAACAAGTCTTTGTTGCCGATTGACGGTAAGCCGATGGTGCAATACGTGTTAGAGGCCTTGGCTGCTTCCGCTTATCATGCCCAAACCATCCTGGTAGGTAGTTTTCCATTGACGGGCGATCTGGCCGGGCTCGTTGGAATCCAGGTTCCCGCCGGAGAGACGATGGAGGAGAACATCCGTCGGGGGGTAGCCAAAGCCACAGCGGACCTGGTGACGGTTCTCGGCTCCGACTTGCCGTTTATCACTACGCAAGACATCGACCGGGTGATGGAAGCGGTAGAGCGGATCCCGGCCTCACTCTATTTGCCGGTGATCCGCAAAGAGGATATCGAAGCCCGCTTTCCGGGCAGCAAGCGGACCTATGCTCATTTGACCGAGGGGTCGGTGAAGGCGGGGAACATGCTGTTCTTCCGGCGGGAGGATTGGCCCGTCGTGGAGCAGTTCATGACCGACGTGGTCGCGGGTCGCAAGAAAATCTGGAAACTGGCTAAGATCCTAGGCTGGAACTACGTGCTGCGCCTGATCGCCGGCCGCTTGTCCATCGCCCAACTGGAAAACGCTGTGGCCCGTTTCATCAAACGTCCGGTGAAGGCCGTAATGATGAACGCGCCGGGCTTGGGCGTGGATGTCGACAAGCCGGAAGACTTGATCCTGGCCCGAGCGATTTTGGAAAAGTAGAACTCAACAACCCATCAATCCCGCTTCAGACGATCTGGCCGAAAAAAGCTGCGCTTTCCCGCTCGGCGGAGTTGGGCGCGTCCGAAGCGTGAACGATGTTGGCCGGCAGCTCCAGCCCGAAGTCCCCGCGAATGCTGCCCGGGGCTGCTTCCTGCGGGTTGGTGGCCCCGATCAAAGTCCGCACCAGCTTTACCGCGTTGGGCCCTTCCCAGATCATGCCCACCGCCGGACCGGCGGTGATCAACTCCACCAGTGACTGGTAAAACCCTTTGCCCAGATGCTCGGCGTAAAATACGGCTGCATCGGCTTCGGTGAAGGTTTTCATTCCGATCGCGATCAGCTTCAGGCCCTTGGTTTCGAACCGGCTGATGACTTCGCCGATCAACCCGCGGGTGACTCCGTCCGGCTTGACCATGGTGAATGTGCGCTCCATGCGTGATTCCTTTCTATCGCATCAACAGTTTGAGTGATTCGTACAGTTCCACCGGCACTTGCTTGGGTTGTTTCAGCACGCTTTCCAGGTCTACTGCCCCAATTTCCGTGCCTTGCAGCGCGCTCATCGTGTCCCAGCGCTTTTCCTTGATCAGGTCCATCGCTTTCAGCGCCAGGCGGGTGGCGAACAGGCGGTCCAACGGGGTAGGGGGACCGGAGCGGATCAGGTGGCCGAGCACGGTGGCTCGCGTTTCCATCCCGGTTTTGCGCTCCAGCATTTCGGCCAGGATGTGGCCGGCTCCACCCAAGCGGACGTGGCCGAAGGCATCCACTTCGCGTTTCTCATAACCCACCAGTTGTGACCCGTCTTTAGGGCGGATGGCCTCGGAGACCACGATCATACTGTAGGTGGCGCCGTTGGCTTTGCGCCGTTTCAGGAATTCGGCCGTTTCTTCCAGGTCGAAAGGTACCTCGGGGATCAGAATCAGATGGGCACCCCCCGCCAAGCCGCTGACGACCGCCACCCAGCCCGCATCGCGTCCCATCACTTCCACCACCATCAGGCGGCGGTGGGAGCGGGCCGTGCTGTGCAGGCGGTCGATGGCTTCAGTGGAAATGGTGATGGCCGTGTTGTAACCAATCGTGTAGTCCGTCAAGGAGACGTCGTTGTCCATTGTTTTGGGAATGCCCACGCAGGGCACGCCGGCGCGGCAGAGCTTGTGGGCCACGGTGAGCGTGTCGTCGCCGCCGATGGCCAGGATTGCGTCCAGGCGCATGCGTTCCGTGTTGGCAACGACAATTTGTTCGTCGCCTTCACATTTGTAGGGGTTAGTGCGGGAAGTCTCCAGCAGGGTACCGCCCGTGGCCACGGAGTCGGCAACCGATGCCCAATCCAATGGCTCGGTATCGCACTCCAGCAGTCCGGCCCAGCCACGGCGGATGCCCACCGCTTCCCAGCCAAACTCTTCTGCCTTGGCCACCGCCGCCCGAATGGCCGCGTTTAGCCCGGGGGCGTCCCCGCCGCCCGTCAATATCCCAATTCGCATAGTTCTTCCTCCTGATCGGGCATCGAGTTCCCCGTAAAATCTTGACAATCCTAATCCTCCGGCACCGAAACCGCAACCACCGGCTCTGATGGCCATTTCTGCCTGCATCAACTTGACGGATGGGGTCGGCTTGAGTATTCTATTCCCGCCTTGAAAACAAGGGGTTATGTCTATGCTTGGATACTAGTTTTGGTCGCGGTCGCTCTGGTGACGGGAGCAACGGCTGCTTCCGCCCAGGATGTTAGCCTGGTGGCTTTCGCCTATTCCCCCGAAGAGTGCACCGACGGGACCTTTGTCCCGCGCACAGTCAACGGGACAGAGCTGCGTCCGGGCGTGATGGCGGTGGACCCGGAAGTCCTGCCGTTCGGCTCGATCCTGGACATACCTGGCTACGGTCTGGCCCAGGGCGAGGACACCGGCGGGGCAATTGTGGGCAACACCATCGATCTGCTGTTCCCCTCCCGCGATGCGGCCTATGCCTGGGGCAAGCAGGAACTGCAGGCGGTGCTCTTGCGCAAGGGGTGGCACGAGTGGCAACTGGAACCTCTGAAGGAGATCCTTGCGGCCGCCCTGAATTCCTTCAAGGTCGGCGGCGATCCACAGTTGGACCGTACCATCACCCGCGCGGAATGGGCAGTGATGGTGGCCCGGATCCTCGGCATTGCTCCCAAACCAACGTGCGCTTCGTTTCGTGATGTACCGTACATGCATTGGGCCGCCCCTACCCTGGCCGCCTTGCGCGAACGGGAAGTTTTTAAGGGAGGCACGGACGGTCGCTTCCGACCGGACGAGCCGGTGGTTTGGTCGGATTTGGCTGCGTTCCTGGCTCGTTATGGGATTTCCGACCCGCACCAAATCTACGTAGATTCTGACGCCCTGACCCGGGGCGAAGTGCTGCTGCAATTGCGGCCCTTGCTGGCCAAACCCGCCACGCCGTAGTCTCACCCGCGCATCATTAAACGCAACTCCAGCCGCTTGCCTGGTCTGCGGTTCCCCCGACGCGCCACATCCATTTGGGAGATGATCTAGAATCCTCCGCAGCGGAAGAGGGATTCGCTCATGACATGCCCTGGCTCGACAGGATCCTAGATGCCCTCACCTACGGTTTGGCCATGTGCTTGATCTGGGATTCCCTCCCCCGATCGTGCCCTCTGGCTTTATTGGGGGAGCAAGAGTAAGGCGGGGCGCTCAAGCCAGCGGAACGAATGGCACTGCAACGGGTGAAAAACCTTGAGGTCTGTGTTGCCACTTGTTATAGTGAAAGCGAGGCCGTCCCCCATCCGAAAACAGCCCTGGCGCTGCAGCACAACGTCGGTGGGTCTCACAAAGAGCGGCATGATGCATGGCTTCGTGCTTATGTTGGATGCCAACAACGAAAGCGGGGTATGCCTCCGACACCCCTGGCGGGACGCCAGACGATGACGAGATCGAGGGAAAGGAGAAGAAAGCGATGTCCAAAATGGTGTATGTCTGCAGGTTTCCGGCCGGCGCTCAGCACAAGGTCTACCTGGTGGACGACCCGGCACAAGAGAAGAACGCTGATCTGATTCTGGGGGCGGAAAAGATCGACTACCCGGACCCCAAATCCGTCCGCGTGTTCCTGGTCAGCAATCCCGCGGAGGCGGACATCCACATCACAAAGGCGAATTTTCCCAAATAGCGCTCGTATCGTCCCGAAGCCGGCGCGAACTGCGTTCTTTTGCGGTGGTGTTGTTTGTGGTGGTTCCCCGGGAACGGGCATGAGCAACTTGTGCGCATCGCGCGTTTTCCCAGCATTCTTTGTTGGGGTGCCAGGCGGGAAGGGGTAAACCGTGGAACATTCGACCAGCGCTGTTCCCTTGTGGGCTTCGATTCCGTTTCTATTGATGCTCCTCTCCATCGCGGTGATGCCGTTCATCCACCGTCGTTGGTGGGAGAAAAATTATCCTTTTGTCTCCATCTTTCTCGGCTTGCTGGTGGTCTTGCTCTATCTTTTCCTCTTTGGGGGATACGATCGTCTAACCAAAACCGGCTTAGAATATTTCTCTTTCATCGTGCTGATCGGATCCTTGTTTGTAGTAGCCGGCGGCATCCTGATTCGGATTAAAGGGGCAACCACGCCCTGGATGAATGCTTTTGTGCTGCTCGTGGGAGCCGTGATTTCCAACGTAATTGGAACCACCGGTGCATCAGTGCTACTGATCCGGCCGTTCCTTCGACTAAACAAAGCCCGGTTTTCAGGCTATTTGGTGGTCTTCTTTATTTTTATCGTTTCCAATGTCGGCGGAGCACTGACCCCGATTGGCGATCCCCCCCTATTTCTGGGATATCTGGTTGGGGTGCCGTTCTTCTGGCTCATCGGTCGTGTCTGGCATATTTGGTTGTTGGTGATTCTGGCGCTGGTGGCCGTCTTTCTTTTCTTTGACTTTCGCAACCGGCGGGGATTGGACGAGCCGGCCTTTGAGGAAGGCCGGGGCTTGCGGCTCATGGGATTGGACGAGCCGGCCTTTGAGGAAGGCCGGGGCTTGCGGCTCATGGGTTGGTACAATCTGCTATTCCTGTTGGCAATTCTGGTGGCGGTGTTTCTGGATACCCCCTGGCGCGAACTGCTGATGTTGACTGCCGCCGCCGGCTCCTACATCGCTACCCCGCGCGCCATCCATGCCGATAACGCCTTCGATTTTCATCCGATCAAAGAGGTGGCGCTCTTGTTCCTGGGGATTTTCGCCACGATGATGCCTGCGCTGGATTACCTGGAGTCCCATGCGCACGTGCTTGGGTTGACGACGCCCGGGGCTTATTATTGGCTGACCGGATCGCTTTCCGCCTTTCTCGACAATGCCCCGACCTATCTTGCGTTCCTGTCCGCAGCAATAGGCTTCACCGGTTCCGACGTTGCGGGCATGCTCCATTCAAGCCCCCTTTTGATCGTAGCCATATCCCTAGGGGCAGTCTTCTTCGGTGCCGCCAGTTACATTGGCAATGGACCAAACTTCATGGTCAGATCCATTGCAGAGCGGGCGGGATTGCGTTGTCCGTCCTTCTTTGGTTACATGATCCGCTACTCGGTCCCGATCCTGGTTCCCATTTTCGCCTTGGTGTGGCTGCTGTTCCTGCGATAGTCCGTTCTCGCGCGAAATAACCGATTGCTTGCGCGGTTCGCCTAGTGGCAAATAGCCCCCGGGAGGTCTGGCATATTCTCTTGCCGAGTAATTAGATGTCCCGGGGAAGCAACGGTCGTTGTGAGTTCTGTTTGCACGTCAGAATGGGGCTTGGCAAAACGGCAGGAGCGAATTATCTGTTGTCGACGAAAGATACCGGCGTCTCACAAACGGTCTGCCGTGGCTTGGCGTTTTCGTTGGTGCTGTCGTGCTTGCGGTTTTATGGAGCGGGCCTAGATGTCCAGGTTGCGGACTTCCAGCGCATGGGTCTCGATGAATGCCTTGCGCGGCTCCACCTTGTCGCCCATCAGCACCGTGAACATCTCTTCGGCCGCAGCCCGCTGTGCTTCCTCCAGCGTGACGCGCAAAATGGCTCGGCCGTTGGGGTTCATGGTGGTGTCCCACAGCTGCTCGGCGTTCATCTCGCCCAACCCTTTGAACCGCTGGATTTCCAGGTTCTTGGGGGAGGTTTGCTGGAAGGCCGTCAGCTCATGGTCGTTATGGAAGTACTTGATCTCCTTGCCGATCCGTACGCCGTAAAGAGGGGGCTGGGCGATATAGACGTAGCCGTCTTCGATCAGTTTGCGCATGTAACGGTAGAAGAACGTCAGCAACAAGGTGCGGATGTGGCTGCCGTCCACGTCGGCGTCGGTCATGATGATCACTTTGTGGTACCGCAGGCGGCTGGCATTGAATTCGTCGCCGATCCCACAACCGGCCGTAGTGATGATCGCCCGGATCTCCGCGTTGGCGAGGATTCGGTGCAGATGGGTCTTTTCCACATTGAGGATCTTGCCGCGCAGGGGAAGAATGGCCTGGAAGGAACGGTCGCGGCCTTGCTTGGCTGAGCCGCCGGCGGAGTCGCCCTCCACCAGATAGACCTCCGATTTCGCCGGGTCTCGCTCCGTGCAATCGGCCAACTTGCCGGGCAGGGGGGACATTTCCAGGGCGCTTTTCCGCCGGGTCAGCTCGCGCGCATTGCGCGCCGCTTCCCTTGCTCGCATGGCCAGGATCGCTTTGTTGATGATCCGGCGGGCCTCGGTTGGGTGGTTTTCCAGATAGGCGGATAGGTCTGTACCGACGATCGTCTCGGTAATGCCTTTGATTTGGGAGTTGCCTAGCTTGGTTTTGGTTTGACCCTCAAACTGAGGATCCACCAAGCGGATGGATACGATCGCCACCAGGCCTTCCCGTACGTCCTCTCCGCCCAGCGGGTCGTCTCCGTTCTTTAAGACCCCGTTCTTGCGCGCCCAATCGTTGAGCGAGCGGGTCAGAGCCGAGCGGAACCCGCTGAGATGCGTGCCCCCTTCGGTCGTGTTGATGCTATTGGCGAAGGTCAACACCTGCTCGGCGAAACCAGCGTTGTATTGAATCGCGGTCTCTACGATGGTCTTGTCCGCGGCTCCTGTGATGAAGATCGGGTCGTGCAGGGGCTCCTTTTGCTCGTTGAGGTATTGAATGAAAGAGACGATGCCGCCGTCGTATTTATAGTCGGCGTTCTTGCCGCCCTCTTCGTCGGCGAAGGTGATCCGCGTGCCCCGGTTGAGGAAAGCCAGCTCTTGCAGACGAACCATGATCACGTCGGCGTCGAAACGGGGGGTCTCGAAGACGTGGCGATCGGGTAGGAACGAGATCTGGGTACCGCTCTTGTCTGTTTCTTCTCCTGCCTGCATTGGCCCCGTCGGCCGGCCACGCGCGAAGCTTTGGCGATAAGTACGGCCCCCGAACCAAACGGTGGCGTCCAGGCGCTCAGAGAGAGCATTCACTACCGACACACCCACGCCATGCAGCCCACCGGAAGCCCGGTAGGCACCGCTTCCAAACTTTGCTCCGGCGTGTAGGCGGGTCAGAACGACTTCCAGTCCAGGCAGGTTCAGCTTTGGTACGATGTCTACCGGAATGCCGCGGCCGTCGTCGACCACGGTCACGCTGTGATCGGTCCCAATGCGGACGTCAATGTTGTGGCAAGCTCCGGCCATGGCTTCGTCGATGGCGTTATCCACTACTTCATAAAGTAGGTGGTGCAGGCCGTGAAAATCGGTGGAGCCGATATACATGCTGGGGCGTTTGCGCACCCCTTCCAAGCCCTCGAGAACCTGAATGTCGTTTGAGTCGTACTTTGGCGCGTTGTTTTCCATATCAGATCATTTTACCGCGCCCCGCCTTTTCCTGCCAGGGCCGCCACAGTGTAGGTCAGAGACCAGGGTTTGCTTCAGGTGGTCGTTGATCCGGCCGATCAGCTCTTCGCGGCACATCCGCACCTCTTGTGCCCAGGCCGAGGAGGTCGGTTCCAGACGAACCGCCCCGGCGCGGAAACCGATAAAGCGAAGATTGGATCGCAGGGGTGCCGGCGCGGTTACTTCCCATGCCTGTTTCACTTGCGCTTCCTGGATGCCCGGTTTCAATCGGTTGGGCAATGCGCGCCCTAGGATTTCAGCCAGTGCCGTCAGCTTCTCGGATTTGCCCCGCTCGGACATACAGACGCCGCCCCTCCTCTCCTTGCAGAATTTCCGCCGACGCGGCGGAGGTAAGAAACGCTTGCGGCAAACCGACCAGCATTCTCAGCAAAGCGCCTTGCCGTTCCCGGTCCAGTTCGGAAAGGGCGTCATCCAAAAAAAGCAGGGGTGCTTCGCCGGATTGTTCCTGCAGAACCGAATATTCCGCCAAACGAAGGGCCAGCGCCAACGTGCGCGCCTCTCCTTCGGAGGAGAATAAGCGGGCGTCTTTCCCGTCAAGTGTGACAGTCAAATCGTCCAGGTGGGGACCCAACAGGGAAAGGCCGGCCACGATTTCCCGGGTCCGCACCCGCGGCAATTCCTCCGCCAGGTTGGGGCTGGATGGCTTGTAACCAATCTGCACCGGTTTAGGGCCGGCGCTTAAGCGCTGGTAATACTCGTTGACCTGCCGCTGCAGTCGCTCCACGATTGCTTGGCGGGCTTCCACGAGCGGTTGGCCGAACTCCAGGTAAACGGCGTCCCACAGATCCAACCCTTCTGCCCGTTCGCCCCGGCGCAACCGCTTCAGGAGGGCATTGCGCTGGCGCAGGGCCTGGCTATAGCGCAGCAGGCGAAAGCGGTAGAGTCCCGGCGTCTGGCAGAGAAAGCGGTTGAGAAATTGACGGCGAAAAAACGGCGCGCCCTTGACGAGCTGGCTGTCGGCGGGCGTGAACGCTACGGCCTGCACCTCCGCCCAGAGTTCCAGCACCCGGCGCAAGAGCGCTCCGTTGAGTTCCACGCTCCTCCGTTTTTTCTCTCGGTCGTAGTTGGCCCGGAGACGAAGCGTTTCCTGGCCCCGCAGCACCTCCCCAGACAACGCATAGCCGGGCGCGCTGTCGGCGCACAGCGTGGTGTCCTCCACGTTGCGAAAGGAGCGGCCGGAAGCCAAACAGAACATTGCTTCCAGCCAGTTGGTCTTGCCTTGGGCGTTGGCTCCGAACAAAACGTGCAGGCCGGCTCCAAAGCGCAGATTTTGTGCCGCGCAGTTACGAAACCCGTAAGCGCTGATCGAGGCGAGGATCAATCCCTAGATGCGCAAGGGCATCGCCAGGTAGAGATAGCCCTTCTCGTCGGACGGTTTGATCACTAGCGGTCGCTCTTTGCCGGTGAAACCGAAGAAGGCATGCTCGGTTTTGATGTTGCGCAACCCTTCAATCAGGTAACGGCAATTAATGCTTAACTCCATGTCACCGGTCCCCTGCGCCCACTCCAGCTCTTCTTCCGCGCTGCCCACTTCCGGGACCGTCACCTTGAGAGAGATCTTAGTTTCCTGGCTCGTCAGCTGCAGTCGGTGGTTCACGAGGCGGGCCAGCAGAGAGCAGCGCTCCAAGGAGTCCTGCAAGCGTTTGGTCTCCACCAGAAAGGTCATCTGGAATTCTTTCGGGATGACCACCTCCCAGTTGGGAAATTTGCTTTGGATTTTTCGGGTGACAAGCTTCTTGCTGGGCAGGTGGAATTCCACCTGGTTGGGCCCCACCAAGACGTCCATTCCCTCTTCTTCCCCTTCCCCCATGATCCGCAGCACTTCTTCCAGGGCGCGGCCGGGAATCAACACTTCCTGTTTAGCGGATTGTCCGGTGGGCCCCTCTATTTCCACCAGGGCCAGCCGGCTGCCGTCCGTTCCCACCGCCTGCATCTTCTCCGGCAGCACAATCAGCAGAATGCCGGAGAGTTCCGGCCGGGTGGTCTCGTCCTTGGAGCAAACAAATGATGTTTCCTCAATCAAGCGGCGCAGATCTTTGGGCGCGATGGGAAGCTTCTGCCCATCCTTGATTTCTGGCAAGGCGGGAAATTCCTCCGCCGGCAAGCCATTAATCGTAAAGTGCGCTTTGCCGGACGTGATGTGGATTTGCGATCCCTTTTCCACGGCGATCTCAATCTCCTCGGAGGGTAAACGGCGGATGATCTCCAGCAGATATTTGGCGGGGACGGTGATATTTCCTTCCACCAGCACATTCACCTCAAACTGCGTTTCGATCCCAATTTCCAGATCGGTGGCCACGGCGCGCATCCGGCCGTCTTTGGTTTCCAGGAAAATGTTGTTCAGGATCGGTAGCGTGCTGCGGCTGGATACTGCTCGCTGCACTACTCCGATATTCTTGATCAGCGTTTCTCGTTTGCAGATGGCGCGCATGTCCACAACTTCCTTTCTTCTATCTTTTTTTATTAAAGAATTATCGTAGTCTATAGTAGCGCTGGGGAGTCTGTGAAAAACACCGTCGCGCTCGCATTTCTCCTCATTTGCCTGTTCTTGTCTTCCTGTGCACAAAACCGCGAATAATGTTAATTCTAATCGGTTTGGCACGAAATGCGAGCGGTTATCCCCAAACAAACGGAGCGCTTGCGGAAATTCAGTGAGAAAGACGAAAGAGGTGCTTCTTGATGATTTCCACCGCGGCCCGCAAATTATCGTCCGACTCCAAACCGTTTCGAATTTTATCGCAAGCGTACAATACTGTGGTGTGGTCCCGGCCGCCGAACGAGTCTCCAATTTGTGGCAACGAGAGGTCCGTCAGCTCGCGCACCAGGTACATGGCGATGTGGCGGGGCATGGAGATGTCGTGCGAGCGTTTTTTTGCCACCATGTCCTCGATGCTCAACTGGAAGTAATTGGCGACTTCTTGTTGGATGTCCGGGACGGAGAGGGGTGTGGGCGTCAACGGAATGATGTCTTTCAACACCGACTGCGCCATTGGTAGGTCAATCTCTATGTTGGAGAGGGAGGCATAGGCCAACAGCCGATTCAGACCGCCCTCAAGCTCGCGAATGTTGGAGGTGATGTTCTGCGCAATGTACTCCAACACTTCTGCCGGCATCTCCATCTCCTCGTTTTGCATTTTTTTACGGAGGATGGCAACGCGCGTTTCAAAATCCGGGGTTTGAATATCAGCCATCAGCCCCCACTCGAAACGAGAGCGCAGCCGGGCCTCCAACGACGGAATCTCCTTGGGCGGACGGTCCGACGAGAGCACAATCTGCCGGCTCGCTTCGTAGAGGGCATTAAAGGTGTGGAAAAACTCTTCTTGCGTACTCTCTTTCCCGGCGATGAATTGGATATCGTCGATCAACAGGACGCCCACCGTGCGATAGCGGTCGCGGAATTCCGGCATCTTGTGATCGCGAATCCCGTTGATCACCTCGTTGGTGAAGCGCTCGGAAGACATGTAGAGGATTTTTTGCTCCGGAGACTTCCCCAACACCTCGTTGGCCACCGCGTGCAATAAATGGGTTTTACCCAGGCCGACGCCGCCATAGACGAAGAGGGGATTGTAGGAACGGCCGGGATTATCCGCCACCGCCCGGGCAGCCGCGTGGGCGAAACGGTTGGAATTGCCCACCACGAAGGAGCTGAAAGTGTAGCGCGCGGAGAACGGAGAGGGGCGGCCCGCTGCAGTGACTGAAACGGCCGGCTCTTTTTGCGTGGGGGGCACCACTTGGAACTCGATCTCGATCTCTTCTGGCCGGACGCCGCGCAGCGAGTTCTGGATCAGGGGGTAGAGCCGTGTTTGCAACCAGTCGCGGGCAAATTCGGACGGAACACCGACGAGCAGGAGGCTGTCATCAAAGGCCAATGCTTTGGTGTTCTTCAGCCACGAGTCAAAGGCGGGCTTGCTCAAATTCGGCTTAAGCGCCGCCAGCACTTTTTCCCACAACCGTTCCGGTTCATCCCGCAAATCGCTCATGCCCTCTCCCTTCCTCTGGGACTGCCCTTTAAAGTTATCCACAAACCCTGTTGAGAAAGTGGATAACCGCTCCCCCGCCGCAGGGCCTTTACTTTAGCAACCCGACAACGGCGGTGCAAGACCAACTACCACTCGTGGCTGCGCATCGCCACTACGGCCAGGCACAAGAATGCGGCGACCCCGCCGACGGCGATTCCTACCCCGAGCAACCCATCGCCGGGACGACCCGCACCGAGCGCCAAACCCCGCGCTGCGGCCAAAAGCCCCGCGGGAGAGAGCCGGGCAAAGTCCCCGCCCAGGTTGGGCAGAAAAGATAATGCCAGGAAAAATCCGCCGGACAACAACGCGGCGCCGACCTGGCTGGCGAAGAGAGCGCTGGCAAAGAGCGTGAAGGCGATCACCAGCAACCCGTACACCACAAAAAAACCCGCACCGACCAGCAGCGGCAATAACGCCACCCCCGGCGGGTAGAGAACCCGCAGATAGGCAAAGAACGGGAGGAACGCGCAGAGCACGGCTAGCAAAAACGCAAAGGCGTTCACTGCGAATTTGGCCCAAACGATGCCCATCACCGATACCGGCTTGGACAGCACAAGCTCCAGCTGCCCACGGGCGCGCTCTTCCGCGATGGTTCCCATCACCACCAACACCAACACCAATACCCCCACCTGGGCCAGATTCTTAAACAGTGTGTCCACCGCCGCCGCCGGACCGGAGGGAAGGAGAGGGCCGAGGATGGACTGCCATTCTGCCGGTATTAACTGCGGCAGGAATTTCAGCATGAGGGGCGTGGAGATCCCCAAGACCAGGAACAATGCCGACAAGAGAAACAGCCGGCCGGAACGCCAGCTTTCCCGCCACTCCTTGTCCAGAAACGGCCTAATTCCCACGGCCCAGCACCTCTAAGAAGATCTCCTCTAGGCTCAACTCCTCCACCTCCAGTCGCCGCAGGGGAAGGCCTAATTCGGCAATCAGAACGGGCAACCGCCGCTCTGCGTCCGCGATCTCCTTCACATGAAGCAGAAGGTCGTCCTCTTGGCGCTGCACATTTTCCAGCCACGGCTCTCGCCGCAAGCGCGCAAGCAGCTCGCTGGGATCGGAACCAACGGTTAGTCGCATGCGGCGGCGGGCGTGTTTGCGCCGCAGTTCCGCCATGCTCTCCTGGGCCAACATTCGGCCCTGGTCGAGAATCGCTACCGCATCCGCCACCCGCTCCACATCCGCCAGAATGTGGGTGG
>Ga0315294_10004030_pt1 | contig 16004 bp, 12 predicted proteins | sample YL17G13_40_MG_FD_203626 | JGI IMG/M metagenome (GOLD analysis project Ga0315294, IMG submission 203626) | Sediment microbial communities from Yellowstone Lake, YNP, Wyoming, USA - YL17G13_40 | ecosystem: Environmental > Aquatic > Freshwater > Lake > Sediment | place: USA: Wyoming | collected... | reverse complement strand
CGATGTGCCGATAAAGAGAGGTACATAGGACGGTGTGAAGGTTGTGTTTGTAACTGGGCTGGTTTGTGGTTGTTGTGAAGCGGTATACTCATCCGCTTGGAGCTGGCGAGTCAGCGCCTGTCCGACTGCAAAGGTTTGATCGATCGAGTAAAAATTATCGTTAGCTGCCAGGAGGATGACGCCACCAATATGTCGGTTGACGATCAGGTCATAGATTGGTGTATTTGAGCCGGCATCAGGCCCATTAAAAGTCACCAAAAAGAGCTGACCGACCTTTTCTTCTGGGGTTAAGCGTTCGAGTAATGCCTGTGCATTCTCTCGAGCGGTGGTTGATTGGAATACTGGCGCAGCTCTACCGACTTGGATCGGTAGAATTACCGAGGTAATAAGAATCAAATAAATGATTCGTTTTATATATTTCATTTTTCTCTGGCTAAGATATCATGCAGTAACTGCCGGCGTGGAGCACCGCTTAGGGATTCAAGACGGCGAATACCCATAGGATCGATTTCTTCTTGTAAGAGACGCAACTCCTCAGATGTTGGAGATGGGGTTTCCTGTACATCCGTTGCTATATCCAGGTTAAAACCAGTGCGAGACTTTATATGATCAATACTAATCCCAGGATGATATGAAATCAGGCGTAATCGTCGATTGGCGAAATCGAATTGTCCTAAATCGGAGATCAGGTAATGAGGTCCCTCCCCGTATCTACGGGCTTGATTATGCCCTAAACCAGCGCGAAAGTCTAGTTCTGGGACAAAGGTCAAGCGTGAATGGCGCGGTACGTATAAATAAATATTAGAGACGTAGGTTGTTACATCCGGGATTCCGCCAGTACCAGGCAGGCGCAGTCGTGGATGGTTATAATTTTTTCCGAAGGCAATGTTGTTAAAATTCCCGGAAGGATCCACCTGAGCAGGGCGAAAAAATTCCTTTGGTTGTAGTCTATGAAAGACATCTGCAATCGCACGCACAAATCCTACATTTGTCAATGCACGGTCTAACCATAAGCTTTCCACCCGGGAAAGGCTTAATGGGGCCGGTTGCCGGCAAATCCCTTGTCCGATAGCCGATGCGAAATAGAGATGCGGGGCATGGGTTTTGCGTGCCAACAGGTAAGCTGCAGCCACGAGTGGGGTGGCTAATCCCTGGGCGACTGTGTCGCCATCTTTAATCTGTCTGGCGATACACACGACCATGATGTCATCAGCCGTGAAGTTTGGATTATTCATCAGTGAGCCGTTATTTGTGAATTCTGATCAGTTATAGAATTATTGATAAGTTGCTGATGGACATCGGGTTGTATATTTCCACCCGATATTATAACAACGGCAGGGCGCAGGTTTACTTTACCGGTTAGAATGGCTGCCAAAGCAACTGCAGCTGATCCTTCTATCCGCTCATGGTAACACTGCCAGGCGTAGATGATGGAATATATAATCTCCTCTTCTGTTACCAGGAGGAAATCATCCACGTAGTGTTTTACTAAAGGGATGGTTATGGCATTATCTTCGACCGGACCTGCGAGCCCATCTGCCAGACTGGGCAATTCAGTCACACCAGACTGTGATCCTTTATGGAAAATTGTAAATAAGAAGGCAGAAGTTTCTGATTGTACAGCCATCAATTGAGGCTGTATTTCAGATCGAGAAGCTTTACTTTCACCTTTGAGGGCTACGCCAATCCCACTGATCAACCCTCCTCCGCCTGCAGGTACAACCCAGGTCGATTGGCTCAGGATTGGATATTCTTTTAGTATTTCCAATGCCAGTGTCCCTTGTCCAGCGATGACCTGGCCATCGTTATATGGAGAGATCCAAACAGCCCCATTCTTTGTAGCAAAACCCAATCCAGCCTGCTCAGCCTCTCCATAACCACCAGGCACCAGGTGAATGTCAGCACCCTGACTGCGCATAGCCATAATCTTTGAGGGGACAGCATGCTCAGAGGCGAAAATTACAACTTTAGCACCTACGATATTCGCAGCCAAGGCTACACCTTGTCCGTGATTACCAGCAGAGGCTGTCACCAATCCCCGATCCAATTCCCATTTTTGGAGGGATAATACTTTATTCAACGCACCACGTGCTTTAAATGACCCTGTTACTTGATGGTTTTCCCATTTAAAGTAAAGGTTATGGGCAACATCATAAGTGATAGGGGTTTTTTGGATATATGGGGCGATACGGATCGCACTCTCTTCTAACCAATTCCGAGGGATCATGTCAGCTCACTATAAACAAATACCACAATCAATGTCCCACGGATGTGAGAACCTGGCGTGCAAGCAGTGGATCATCGGTGAAAATGCCATCTACATCCATTGAAAAAAGATGGATCATATCTTCAGGACGATTTACCGTATATACATATAAACGCTTGCCCCTGCGGTGTACGCGATCGATCAGGTGATGAGATATATCGGTTGTTTCGGGATGTAAGGACTGGTATGGAACTATTCTTCCGAACCCTGAACGTGCCCACGCGCCACTGGGTCCTGGAGTTGCTAATAATCCAATAGGAATTTCGGGTAGATATCGATGAATTCGTAGTAGGGCAAACGGATTGAAAGAGGAAAACATTACCCGTTTTGCTACTCCAAACTTTTTAACAAGTTGAGCAACCTTTATCGGCAACTGATCAAAAGGGGAGACGTAATTTGTTAATTCGACATTGATGTAGGTTTTAGTCCCTACCGCTTCAAACACCTCGTCCAGAGTCGGGATTGGTTCGCCTGAGAAAGCGGTATCAAAATGCGATCCGGCATCCAGTTTAAGCAGTTGGGCCAAGCTTAAATTCCTAACAAGCCCATGACCATTAGTTGTGCGGTCTACAGTCTGGTCGTGGATTACGACCACCTGTCCATCTGCTGTAAATTTCGCATCCAGTTCGATGGCATCTGCACCCTGTTGGATAGCCAGTTCGAAAGCAGCCAGGGTGTTCTCAGGAGCGTGGGCACTCGCTCCACGATGTCCAAAAATAATTGGAGAGGCGAGTTGAGAAAACACACTTATTTATAACTCAACAAAGTAGGCGGTTGACGCTCCATCAATAAGTTCACGACTCATGTCTGGCTCGACCGAAAGATAACGGGCAATATCCAGGATCTGATCGCATAAGTCACGCGGATGAGAGGCGCGTAATTTCCGTCCTCGTTTCACATACCATTCTTGAAGGAGGTAGGCCAAACCCTGATCGTTATACTTTATACTTTTTTGGGTAGCCACGCGTTTAAAAATTTCCCGATATTCTTCATAGGACGGATCACATATTTCAACCTTATGCCGCAAGCGTCGCAAGAAAGCTTCATCTACCAGGTCACGCGGAGGTAAATTGGTAGAAAATACAACCAGGACATCGAAAGGTACCTCTACTTTACGACCCGTATGGAGGGTCAAGAAGTCAATCCGGTTTTCGAGAGGTACGATCCACCTGTTGAGCAAGTCACGGGGACGCACGAGCTGCCTGCCGAAATCATCGATCAATAAGATTCCACCGTTGGCTTTAACCTGAAAAGGTGCTTCATAGAATTTGTTAACATCGTCGAAAACCAGATCTAATCCGGCCAGGGTTAATTCACCACCAACGACAATGAATGGGCGACGGATGCGTACCCAGCGCGGGTCTCGGCGTCCGCTTGTTCGTAGACTGCCTGTCCCCGGAGCGGATTGATCCTCATTCGCTAACTGGTGGTTGACTGAATCATAAAGCTTGACCACCTGTCCACCGATTTCTATTGCATAAGGGATAAACATGCTTTCGCGCAGGATCATATTCCCTATTGCGCGAGCAATGCTGGTTTTCCCATTCCCAGGAGGCCCGTATAAGAATATCGAAGTCCCCGAATTCACTGCCGGTCCTATGCGTTGGAAGGTTGCCTCGGATAATACCAGGTGGGAAAGTGTCTGCCGCATCGTGCGGTTGGTAATGGTCATGCGTTCCTGGCTTTGATGAAGCACAGATTCGTTGTAGACCTGGATGGGCACTGGGGCGGGTCCGGCGTATTGGCTTCGATCCAAGGCTTCACGGGCTCGGGCAATGCCAGCACCGGTGATTGCGTATTGATAAGAGCCCTCGCCAAGACCCATTTGTGAAGTTTTTGCTTCAATAAATTTTTCTTTTTTTAGAGCATCTAGAATTTGGTCTACCATGCCGGTAAAGGGTAATGCCATTTCTTCGGCTACCTTAAAACCGCTCAGATAACCCTGAAAATATAAAATTTTCAGGGCTAAATCCTGCAGCCAAAGCTGGGATAGGCCCGTATCGTCAATCTTTGAGATAGGAGGTGGTACAAAAACACTTTTGTTCGAAACGCCTGCTGCTGCCGATCCGGATCTGGCTTGAGATGCATTCATAAAAACCCTCCAAAAGCATAAGGAAGGAAAATACTAACGAACGACCCACAGATGTTACGGATGATTATAGCATGGCTGTGCTTATTACATATTCAACCACCTGGCAGCAGTTCGTGGTAAATCAGCCAATGAGCCAATACGTACTGTACAGGGCGGGAGGGAATCTGTAAACATACGCCCATAGCGTTTGGTGAGGATACGTTTATCAAAAATAGCCACCACGCCGCGGTCAACTTGAGTGCGGATCAAGCGTCCAAATCCCTGGCGAAAACGTAAAATGGCTTCTGGAAGCGAATATTCGTCAAATGGGTTTTCGAAAGTTTCAGAACGCGCGGCAATAATTGGATCAGAAGGAACATCGAAAGGTAACTTTACGATTGCCAACACAGATAGAGCCTCCCCGGGCACATCGACTCCTTCCCAAAAAGCGCGCGTGCCTAATAGAACGGCCCGTTCCGTGGTGCGAAAGGTTTCCAGCAGGGTGTGAGGAGAGGCCCCCTCACCTTGTTCATAGACGTGGATATCCTCTCGAGCCAGGATTGGGGCAATCGCCTGGGAGGTGCGTCTGAGCTGGTCGTAAGAGGTAAATAAAACCAGGGCGCGGCCCCCGGTGGCTTTACAGAGGTGAATTAACCCGTGCTCAATCGCGCGTTGGTGCCCCTGACGGTCACTGGGTTCAGGGATATCATTAACCAGATAAAGCAGTGCAGCGTTTTCAAAGTCAAACGGAGAACCTAGAGCCAGTTCATCAGCATCATTAGCGAATAGCCTCCCGCGCAGGTAGTCGAATTCACCTGCAGTGGTTAAGGTTGCGGAGGTTAGGATGACCGATGACTTTTCATGCCAGAGGTATTTCTCCATCAAGGGGCCGATATGCAACGGCGCGGCTTGGAGGGAGATCCGTCGACCGTTAGGTTGAATTTCTGCCCAATAGATACGATCTGGAGCTGGTTCGAAGACCAATGCGTTGACATTATCATGCAGATCTATCAGCCGTCTGAGTAAATTACTCATAGCACCGAAAAGGTCTTCGCCCCCTTCTGGAAGGACGTCGTTAAGATCACCGAGGGCTTGTAATAACTGACCGAGGACTTGTATTAAAGGACGCAGGTTTTTTTCAGCGTCTTCCCAAACCACTTCGACCTCTCCCCAGGCTGGCTGTGTTCGGGTAGCAGGTAAAATACGTTCCTGGTGAGCATAGTTTCCAACCGGACGGCCTTCACGTTGTTCAAAAAGAAACTGGTCGGTTGTGTCAAAAAATTGTCGGGCCAGAGCTTCAAAATTAAAGGCGAAATTTGTTGCCTGTTCTACCATATGGTGAAGTGTGGCGAAATCGCTGGGAGACAGGATGTCCTGTAGAATGGTGAGCATCCAACCCAGGACGCCGGAATTAGGTCCTCCAAGTTCCCGTAAGGTGTTCTCAACACCCACCTGGGTGACTCGGTAACTTAAGGCATTTGTGGTGGCGTCTTCCAGGTGGTGGGCTTCATCAACGATCAAATAGCTATATTCAGGCAGGATCCGGTTCCCCATCGCCACATCCGACAAGAGTAAGGCATGGTTGACAATGAGCAGGTGAGCGCTTTGGGCGGCCTGACGGGCACGGTAGAACGGGCATATCCCACCGGTACGCTTCACACAGTTTTCGGTGGTGCAGCCTTCGTCCTCTGCTGAAATGCGTCCCCAAACGTCTCGTTCAGCCGGCCCATTAAGGTTTATCTCTACCCGGTCACCACTTTCAGTCTGACCTAACCAGACCAGGATTTTCGCCAGGACACGCATCTCGTCAGCGTTTTCCGGACCGCGCCGGCGCATATTCTCCAGGCGACGTGGACACAGATAATTGGAACGCCCTTTTAATACAATTGCGTGTAAATCGACGCCGAGAGCCGCACATAGATCGGGGATATCTTTATTAATAAGCTGTTCCTGCAGGTTAATGGTGTTGGTTGAAATGACTACACGCGTATTATTCTGCATCGCCCAAAGAGTAGCTGGTACTAAATAAGCGATGGATTTTCCCGTCCCAGTACCTGCTTCGACCATGAGGTGACGGCTTTCTGACAATGCCTGCGTGACAGCCCGTAACATTTCAACCTGTTGAGGGCGGTATTCATATTGGGGTAAATGCTTAGAAAAAGCACCACCATATTCCAGGGTTGATGCTACTTCTTCTACATTGAGTGCATATAGCTCTTGATTGGGTTGTAAGGGTGGGTAGTTTTGAGTTGTATACCCATCAAATAATGGGCCATTAAACCCCTGTCTCACCTGACGCGCGGATATCGTTTCTTTTGATCGTGCCCTTAATGTCTCATAAAAGGTATGGTAACCGCTCCATTCAACAGACTCTCCTAATCGTACGATTTCAGCTAAAAGATCAAGGGGGAGTCGTAAGGCTTCTTCGTATAGTCGTTGATACACTGCTCGTGTTACCCGTGCATCATCGAGGGCACGGTGAGTGGCGGGAATAGGTACACCTAAGGACTGTCCAAGTGCGCCCAGGTTGTAACGTTCAGCTGTAGGCAATAGCACTGAAGCCAACTCATAGGTATCTAATATATCGTTAAGCTTTAAGATCCCGTACTTACGCAGGAAAGATAAGTCAAAGCGCACATTATGACCCAAGATGGGGGTATCTCCAACGAAATTTGCCAAGTCTGCGACGACCGCGCGCATCGGAGGAGACTCGCGCACCATCTGGTCAGTGATCCCAGTAAGCAAAGTTATAAAAGGTGGGATAGGCCGTCCTGGATTTACCAGCGTACTCCACTCGTCCTCTATCCGACGGTTGTTAAAACGAATCGCACCAATTTCAATGATGGCATCTTTGTCTGAATCTAGACCGGTGGTCTCGATATCTAGGGCGACGATCGAATCCATGCGCAGGATTATACCATCCGCCTTCTAGCTCCTATTGTGAGCAGGATAATTGTTCGTCGTGTGGAAATTATGTTATCTATATAAAAAGGGTTGCAGTTCATGAACTTTTGCTATCCCCATTTGGAAGGGACATTTCCTCTGCCTGAAGCACAGGTAGACCGTTTTATAATGCGCATCGTTATCGGATATCCAACGCAGGTAGAAGAGAATGTGATTCTGGAGCGTTTTAACCTGTCAGATCCATTACCTGATTTAGGGGCAGTGACTACACCAGATGAAATCATCGGCAGTGATGGAGGTCAGTTGGATTGTACCGTGGTATCGATTATTAGATTGGGCTTCGAAGGGAGTCTCAACGGGATTTACGCGCTTCTGTTGGAGATGAGTGAAAAACTCGATCATCCTCGCCTTACCTCACAGACTCCGTTGGAGTTCCTGCCAATATTAAACAGACTCTTTCCGTCATCAAGGGATGGCTTGACCACAATTACTGAGGCTTATCTGAATGTAAGATATGGTGAGCTATCGGAAAGCACACTGGATCTCAAAGGTGTCGAAAGCGCCTGGGATCGTTTAATGATCCAAGGTCGCGAGATGTTGGCAATCCGCAAGCATAAAAAATATTAGATTAAAGCCATTGCTTTTAGTATCCGGGCTATATGCCTTGCACCTTTAAGATATAAATCCAGGCGTAAATTTTCATTCGGAGCATGAGCTTGTGTGCCAGGATAGCCAACGCCAGCGGTAGCTACTGGGAGATGCAGATATTCGATAAAGGGATGGCTTGGTCCAGACCCGCCGGTTAGTGGGACGATTTGCATCGGCTGTCGATACACAGTCTCGGCAGTTTTTACGACAAGCTCAACGAATGGATCATCCGGATCAGTGCGGGCTGGCGGTTCCCCTCCCAGGAAAGTTATTTGTATATCCTGGAAACCTTCATGATCCAGGTGGGCACGCAACCCTTTAAGTACCTGTTCAGGGGTCTGGTCCGGTACCAACCGGAAATCAACCTTAGCAGACGCTCGAGCTGGTAATACGGTTTTTGAGCCAGCTCCCTGGTAACCCGATGTTAACCCGCAGATCGTACACGTCGGTTCGAAGACTTCTGCAATACGTAGATCGACTCCCCCGGTTAACCCTTTTAAGAATTGCCTGACCCCATAACGATTTTTATATTCATCAGCCGTGTCTGGCAATGCTTCCATTAACTCTCGATCTCGTTTACTGGGGGGTATTACGGGGTCATAAAATCCTGGGATGCGGATCTGTTCATCAGAGCCTTTGAGGCTGCGTAGAGCCCATACTAGACGCCAGGCGGCATTCGGGAAGATTGAACCTCCCATACCGGAGTGGACATCAATTATCGCAGTTTCCACGGACAGCTCTACATAACAAATACCGCGCAAGCCTAAATACTGCATCGGCACTTCGCGATGATCAACTCCACCGAATTCCCAGATGCAGGCATCCGCTTTTAATTTTTCGGTATTATTCCTGACAAAATCTTTCAGGTGAATGCTACTCACCTCTTCTTCACCCTCGATGATAAATTTCACATTGCATGGGAGCTCATGGTCAATATCCAGTAACGCATCGATGGCAAACAAACGGCTGACGACGTGACCTTTATCATCGCTAGCTCCGCGAGCATATAACTTTCCCTCTCGAATTGCGGGCTCAAAGGGTGGGCTTTCCCATAACTCGAGGGGTTCAGGTGGTTGGACATCATAATGATTGTAGAATAGTAAGGTTTTTTCACTCTGCCCTTTTCGTTCAGCAAAAACTACCGGAGCACCTCCGCTGGGCATGATTTCGACCTGAAATTTGCGTGCCTGCAGCATTTCGCCGACGATATTCGCGCATTCCACCAAACCCCAGTTTTGAGCAGCAACACTGGGTTGTGCGCATAAACGCGATAATTCTACAATGCTGTCATTCAGATGGGATTCAAGATAAGCGTCAATTTGGTTGAAATTATCCACTGATTACCTCCGTATAACGCCTGATGAATGTAAATTATTGCCCAGTAAAAGAGGGTCTGTTTGGATCGATATGACAACTTACTGGAATAAATTAAAAATTGCAGCACCTGTGTAAGCAAAGACCATCATTTTTAGGATTTTACCGATCACACAAAAAAAAAGGAATTTATAAATAGGCATTTTCAATGCACCAGCACTCATTCCTGCCAGATCAAAGGCGGGATTGGGTATGAATGCCAGCACCATGATTGTTATGCTCCCGTATTTTTTCATCCAGTTACTTAATTGTTCGTATCGCTTTGCGTTTTCGATAACAGCTTGCCCGCTGAAACCTGCCAGGTAACCTGTCATTTCACCTAATGCCGCGCCGCTTCCAGCCGCAATGGCTACCCAGAATGGATTGAAGATAGCTCCTGCAGCAGACGTAAGCAGCACACCTGGGATAGGGATGATTATCGTCGCATTGGCGACAATGGATAGTAGAAAGATACCTGGATAACCATAGCCTTCTAAATGCCTGACCTGGTTACGGATGCTATATAAAAATGTCGTTAGAGCTACTACTCCGATTAATACAAGCAACCGGATAATGGTCAGGCGTTGCTTTGGTGTCATTCTTCTCGTATGGTTACCGAATGAAGACTTACTCCGCTATTTTCTGGATTTTGCGGATCTCGTGGGGGTATATTGAGCAGAACATCCATCCCTTCTATCACCTGTCCAAAAACGCTATGCTTTTTATCGAGCCAGGGTGTCGGGACATGGGTCATAAAAAATTGCGATCCATTTGTGTTAGGTCCGGAATTTGCCATAGATAGTACACCGGGTTTATCATGACGTAAGCTGGAATGAAATTCATCTGCGGATTTATATCCTGGACCACCTCGGCCAGTTCCGGTTGGATCACCTCCCTGAGCCATAAAATTAGCGATAACCCGATGGAAGATGGTGCTATCATAAAATCCTTGCCGAGCCAGGAATACAAAATTGTTAACGGTTTTCGGAACAAGATTGGCGTGGAGTTTAATAACGATATTCCCTTTATCCGTATTTACGGTGGCGATATAGGTTTTTTGGGGATCAATTGTCATTGCAGGAGGTGATGACCACTGCTTTTTTAAATTCGTCATGGAAGGTCCTTTCGGTTAGTTATAGGATTATCCACCATCTTGCCCACCGCGCAAGAGCGCCAATATACGAGCAACAACCATATCCATCGCAACGGCATTCAGACCCCCTTCTGGAATAATCACATCCGCATAACGCTTTGATGGTTCGACAAATTCCAAATGCATGGGTCGCACAGTGGAGATATATTGCTGGATAACCGACTCGATCGTCCGACCGCGCTCGGTGATATCCCGTTGCAGGCGTCTGATAAAACGGATATCTGGATCTGTATCTACGAATATTTTTACATCATATAAATCTCTTAGTGCCGGTTCAGCGAATATCAGGATACCTTCAACCATAATGACAGGAAGAGGGTTTATTCGTATAGTATTCGCAGTACGATTATGGTTTTTAAAATCATATACCGGCAGATCGATAGGCAGATTTCTCTTAAGCTGTTGGATATGGTTGATTAGTAAAGGGGTATCAAGAGAATCAGGATGGTCAAAATTAATTTGTGACCGTTGGGTCAGGGGAAGGTTGCTTAGATCCTTATAATATGCATCGTGTGGAAGGAACGCGATATGCTGAGCGCCAACTCTTTCCAGTATGACGTTTGCAACGGTAGTCTTTCCGGAGCCGGTTCCACCCGCAATACCTATGATAATGGGGGTTGAGCGATTGACCATATTGAAATTATACTGGATGCTAAGTCAAAGGGGGGTATGAATCTTGCTATTTAACAAAAACAGCGTCCGAATGGACGCTACGGCTACCAAAGCCACCGAAGGGGATCGAACCCTTGACCTGGCGTTTACGAAACGTCTGCTCTACCAGCTGAGCTACGGTGGCGGCGAGTGGAGATTATACCAGGGTAGATATTAAACAGGCAAGGAAAAGGTATACCATCAGGCAGAGCGTGCATTAGGATTAATAAACGTTATAATAAATAACCTTCGCGAGGTTTATAAAAATTATGAGAGGTGCTAGTTGAATATCGCGATGTTATCTTACCATACTTGCCCCTTAGCGGTGTTGGGTGGAAAAGACACTGGGGGGATGAATGTTTACGTCCGGGAAGTTACCCATCAGCTAGGACGGATGGGCATACATGTCGATGTGTTTACACGCTCACAGGATGAACATGTCCCACATGTGTTGCATGACCTCGGGTATGGCAATCGTGTAGTCCATGTGCCGGCTGGACCTGAAGTACCGTTACCAAAGAAAGAGCTGACTGCATATTTACCTGAGTTTGTCGCAGGTATAAAAAATTTCGTTCAAAACAAGGATGCTCATTATGACTTGATCCATAGTCATTACTGGATGTCGGGAGTAGCTGCCCTTGAATTAAAGACAGAATGGAATATCCCGGTTGTGCACATGTTCCATACCCTGGGAGTAATGAAAAACCGCGTAGCGCAGTCACCTGAGGAATTGGAAGGGGAATACCGCATCGAAGGTGAACGAAAAGTGCTCAAGAGTGTTGATCGTATTGTGGCGGCCACTCCTGCTGAGCTTGCCCAGCTACAATGGCTATACCAATCCGATGTCAGAAATATCGTCGTCATTCCACCGGGTGTGGACCTGAGCCATTTATATCCTATCCCCACAGATGAGGCCAAAGAAGTTATCGGTGTACCTGCATCCGGTCATATGTTACTATTCGTTGGACGGATTGAGCCCCTCAAGGGATTGGATGTGCTGATCGAAGCGCTGGCTTTAATAAACCAAGAAGGTATTCTCGACACATGCCGTCTTTGCTTATCGGTTATCGGTGGTGATCCTGAAGCCACCAATGAGCAAATGAATTCCGAGATGAAACGACTGCAGACCCTCCGTGAGAAATTTGGATTACAGGATATGATCACCTTCCTCGGTCAGCGGAGCCAGGATACCCTCCCATATTATTATTCGGCGGCAGAAGCAGTCGTTGTACCCTCCCATTATGAATCATTCGGTATGGTCGCCTTGGAGGCCATGGCTTGCGGTACACCGGTGGTTGCTTCGCAGGTTGGCGGTCTGGCATTTCTGGTTCAAGATGGGGAAACAGGATTTCATGTGCCGGATGGTGATGCACAAGCACTTAGTGAACGTCTAACGGTGCTACTTAAAGACAATAAGCTTCGCCATAAAATGGGCAATAACGCCACTGCTTTTGCGAGCCAATACAGTTGGGATAAGATTAGCAACAGGCTAATTAAGTTATATAAGGATGTCCTAAAATCGGATTGAAATAATGATCGATTTGGGTAGAATCGCGGCAAGTTCACTCTGGATCCTGGGTTGTGCTATTGGATTGGCTACCTTGAGCTATGCCAGTTGGGAGGCGTCACGTGACCATGTGAAAATGCGCCACTACTTGGGACAATCTTTACTTCGCGGCTTCCTCTATCTGGCAGGGGGATTGATCTGCCTTGGGTTAGCAGCGACTGCTAGTAGCTGGTGGGAAGTTGCTATTTGGCTTGTACTGGGCTTGTTGGTTTTGATCCAGATCGTCGTATTAACGATCAAAAATAAGACAATACGCTAATGTTTTATATCATCGGAACTATTTACAGTTATAAACCGTCTAATTTTATATGATTAACAATCATAATATTTAACCGTTCGTATAGAAAAACACTTTCCTTAAAAAACATCAACAATATAACTGACCATTCGGAATATCATTGTATTAGAGAGAGAGATAGAGAAATAGAATGAAACAGAATATAACTGACTCGACTGATCCTGGCAGGGTGAGAATCCAGGCCAGGTATCAGAATAATAGGCGTGTCTTAAGCAGCCTTGCGTTCCTCGTTGCTCTTATTTTTACTTTAGCAGGCTGTAAGAAACAAACCCCTCTTCCTCCCACTCCGACGGTAACACCGCTTCCAACGGCAACCAGTATGCCCGGGGCTTCAGTACCAATTAATGACAGTGGTTTACCTCTCGCACCTCAGATTATCGAGCATCGTCCTGGTAATGGTCAAGAGATACCCTTGGATGGGAAGCTTCTGATCACCTTCGACCAACCCATGGATGAGAATAAAACTGCAGCAGCCTGGCAGGTATTGGACCCGAAAGGTGAAAGCATCCAAGGTCAGGTCACTTGGCTTACATCAAAGACCTTGCAGTTTTCCCCCTCTAAACTATTGAGCCCTGGTACAACCTATCGAGCGGTTTTAAACACTCAGGCTACAAATGCGGGTGGGGTGAGTCTTCTCGATCCGATAACATTTCAATTCAATACAGTTGGTGAATTAGAGGTAAGCCAGGTTTTTCCAGCTGATGGCGCTACCGAGGTTGCCAACAACGCTATAATTACGATTATTTTCAACCGTCCGGTAGCACCTCTGGTGATCGCTGAGCAAAAGATAGCACTTCCGAGTCCAATCTCTATCTCCCCACCCATTTCTGGGCATGGTGACTGGATTAACACTTCGGTGTACGCCTTCCGTCCCGATAAACCTCTGAGAGGTGGGACGGCTTATACTATTATTGCTGAGGCTGGTCTGGTCGATGCCGTAGGAGAAACACGCCTCGCTAAAGATTTCGAGTGGAAATTTAATACAATTGCGCCCAGCATTAATACTTTCGTGTTATCGGATGGTTATACTAACCCGGAGAACGGCTTCAGCAATGTCCCTCTTTTTGAATTCTTCTTTATAAATTTCAACCAACCAATGGACCGTGGCAGTGTCGAAACCAACCTGTCTCTGACTAGTAAAAATGGCGAATTCGCTCCATTGATCCATACCTGGAACCAGGATTCCACTCAAGTCATCATTACACCGACCCAGCGGTTAGCGCTCAATACAAAATACAACCTTGTACTTAACCAAAATACGCAGGCTGCAGAGGGTGGATCCCTTAGTGCTGGGCTGAATTGGAATTTTTATACTGTGCTTCCTCCCGCTATCCTGGCAGTCTCGCCGGCTAACGGTACAGCGCAAGATCGTTTTGATGGCATGTTACGGATTGAATTTGTCTCTCCGATGAGGTTTGATACACTTAAGGACAAGGTGGTTATTACCCCCAAACCCGAAGGTGAGGCTCAATGGACTTACAACGACTGGGATTGGAGCATGAATTATTTCGGGTTGCAGCCCTCGACCAGGTATGAGGTCAAACTCTTTCCCGGGATGCAGGATATCTACGGGAACCAAATCGACACAGAGACGACAGTCCATTTTACAACTGCGGCTCAAGAACCCTGGGCACGTTTGCAGATGCCATATGGCCCATCGATATTCAGGATCGGGGGTCCTCAGCAATTTTACGCTGCCTACATGAATGTAGGGAGTGTAATTTTTAAACTTTACAAGCTTTCCCCAGATACATATATTTCCCTTCTCAATGGAATAAAATCCCAATACCAGTATGTCCCTGCGTCTCAAGACCTGGTTTGGGAGCATCAACAGGAAAATACCGGTAAACTCAATGAGAGAGTTTTACGTGATTTTACGCCGAAAGCCGTTAATGGTGATCCACTCCCGGCAGGCTTTTACTTCCTGATTCTGGATTGTAAACAGATATCTCATACTGAGCCGTTCCTGGATACCCGATTACTGGTTGTTTCTAATGCAAATCTTGCGTTCAAGACCACCCAAACGGAAGCCATGCTGTGGTTAACCGGCCTTGAAAGCGGAAAACCAATGCAAGGTGTATCAGTCACGGTTTATAGCCAGAATTTTCAGGCAATCGGTCAAGGGCTAACGGGTGCTGATGGTGTACTTTATCTGAATAACTTACCCATACCCGAGCAGTATAGTGTCCGTTATGCTATCACGGATGATCCTCAGCAGTTTGCCTTTGCTGCAAGTGATTGGGGTAGTGGGGTCTCTCCTTACGAATTTGGTCTACAACAGGATTATTATACGCGGCCTAACCAACCGGTTGCCTACGTCTATACCGATCGGCCTATCTACCGACCTGGTCAACCCGTTTATTTCAAAGGCATCGTCCGTATGGATGATGACCTGAGTTATAGTCTGCCTCCACAAGATCCGGTTGTGGTCACGATCGAGAGTTACAAAGAAAAAGTATATGAGGAGAAGCTGTCCCTCTCTAACTTTGGTAGTTTCGATGCAGAATTACTCCTGGATAAAGAAGCAGCACTGGGTTACTATAATATCAGCGTTCGTTTACCCGGAAATGAAGATGTCATCGGTCAGGTCAGTTTCACCGTCGCTGAATACCGTAAACCCGAATTCATGGTCAATGTTTCGGCGGCTCCGACAAACCTACTCGCTGGTGAGACCTTCCAGGTCAATCTCGGTGCTGAATACTATTCTGGTGGTGGGGTGGGTGACTCGAATGTGGACTGGACGCTCACAGCGGACTCATATACATTCCAACCTTCCGGTGACCTCACCCGGTTTAGTTTTACTGATTACGATAGCGATGCCGGTTATTTTTATCAATATGGTCCACCGCCAAGTGAGGTGATCGCTGAGGGCAAGGGGCAGACCGATCCGAGTGGACAATTGATTTTGAACTTACCAGCAAATTTGGGCGAATCGAAGCATGGTCGGAAATTAACATTCGAAGCGATGGTTACGGATTTGACAGGTAACGCAGTAAGTGGCCGAGCCAGCGTAATTGTCCATCGCAGCGGTGTATACGTTGGTGTCAGGTCTACGACTTACGTCGGTATGGAAGGAGAACCGCTAGATATCGA
>Ga0315294_10004027_pt1 | contig 16010 bp, 8 predicted proteins | sample YL17G13_40_MG_FD_203626 | JGI IMG/M metagenome (GOLD analysis project Ga0315294, IMG submission 203626) | Sediment microbial communities from Yellowstone Lake, YNP, Wyoming, USA - YL17G13_40 | ecosystem: Environmental > Aquatic > Freshwater > Lake > Sediment | place: USA: Wyoming | collected... | reverse complement strand
CCGCCGTGCCGATGCCAATCGAGTGCGTCAGCCCGCGCAGGAAGAAGAACGGCTGGCCCAGTATCAGCCAGTTGCCGCCGATCCAGAGGAACACCACGTAGACGGTCGGCACCAGGAACGTGACCGCTGTGCCTTCAAGGAGATGGCGGGCGCGCGGGCCCGTCGTGACGGCCGCGATTATCAGAACCAGCGCGAGCATGACCAGGAAAACGGCCTGATAGCGCACGGCGATGCTCAGCCCCAACAGCAGCGACGCATACGCCAGGTCCCCCAGTGCGGAGTTGCGAAGCCAGCGCGTCAGGAACCCCCACCCGCATACCACGAGCGCGACGAACAGCATGGTGGTCTGGCCGAACTGGATGCTCAGGGTCACGGGCGGGAGGAACAGGAGGCAGACCAGGGCCGGGTAGCGGAGCCAGGGCGAGATGCCCTCCTCGCCCCACAGGCGGTTGCAGTAGAGGCACAGGAGCAGGGCGGAGGCGCCGGCGATGATGGAGCCCCAGATGGCCGTCAGCTTGACGTAAGGCACCATTGACAGAAGGCTTATGATAATCGTTGGAAGGGGGGCCAGGGTGGGCGAGCCGACCAGCGCCTGGCGGCCGCGCGAGCGCCCGGAGAGCAGGTCCTGCGCGACCATCGTGCGATGGACAGACTCCGTGGAGTAGGGGCTGCCCGGGAGCTGTCCGGTCACAACGATGATGAGGATGAGAGTGCCGAAGAGCAGGAGCGCCGGCCAGTCCCTGACCGCCGCGCTGCGCGGCGCAGTGGCCTGCGTCGGCGGCAGAGGGGGCGGCCGCTGAGGCGGCGGGGTCTGCGCGGACGGCGGCTGCACGGGCACAGTCGGCAGAGCAACCAGCTTGTGGTCAGGCTTCGGGGGGAGAGCCGGCGGCTGCTCAGGCGCAGGTGCGGACGGCTGCGGCTGCGGAGGCCCAGGCTCAGGCATAGGACCGACCGGTTGCTGGCTGGGCTGATCAGTGCTCATCACTCATCATCGTAAAACGTTTAGCCGCAAGCAATTACGCCCTCTATCCACGCGCCCATCACTCTCTCTGAATGATACCAGCAATCACACGGCCGAGTCAAGCACAGCGAGTGCGCTGAGCGGCGACACATGGCGCGCCGTTGCCCCGTGTGCTCGTACGCATATACAATGGCCCGTGCTCTCGTGCGCTGCGAACCAGACTCTATCGGGGACTTCACGCGCATGCTTCGCGTTGCACTCATCGGCTGCGGCAACATGGGCGGGGCGCTGTGCGGAGGCCTGAAGCGACTGACCTCGCGCATCAGCGTGGTCGCGATGGCCGACACGGACCTCGACCGAGCGAAGGCGCTCGCCGCGCAGTTCGACGGCGCTCGCGCGGTGGCCGACTACCGCGACGCGCTCAGCGACGCTGACGCCGTCCTCCTCGCCACGCCCCACGACATGCACCACGCGCAGGGCCTGGAGTGCCTGCACGCGGGCAAGCACGTCTTCATGGAAAAACCGCTCGCAAATGCCGAGCGCGAATGCCTCGACCTAATCGAGGCCGCGGAGAGCGCCCGCCGCGTGCTCATGGTCGGCTATTGCATGAGGTTCCACCCGCTCGTGGTGCGCGTCAAGCAGCTGCTGGACGAGCGTGCGTACGGCGACGTGTTCCAGGTGTCCATCTGGACCGAGCAGCACACGGAGCGCGAGGCGGGGCACTGGATGCGCTCCGCGCGCGCGCTCGGCGGCGGACAACTGTTCAGCCACGGCTGCCACTACATTGACCTCCTGCTCTGGTACCTAGGCCGCCCGGTGAAGGGCACGCACTTCGGCACCAACTACGGCACGCCGTGGATGGAGCGCGAGGGCACGAGCAACGTCTGCATCGAGTTCGAGAGCAGGGCGCTCGGCTACCACTTCGGCACGTGGGGCGCGCGCGGGAGCCTGCAGGGACTGCGCGTCATCTGGCGGCTCTACGAGGCGGAGGAGAAGGGCGGCGTGGCGGACCTGCGAGGCTGCGGACTGAACGAAGGCTGAAGAACGGCTTTGCCACAGAGGCACAGAGATCACAGAGAACGGCAACGTCCTGTGGTAACGACCAACGGCAAAGGAACATCTCTGCCACAGAGACGCAGAGTTTACCCGCCTGTGGCGGGGTCACAGAGAAAGACAACGTCCTGGGGGAACGGCAACGAGCATCTGCGGATTGATTCTCGCAAAGAGGAACAGTATGGCCAAACGAAAAGCTGGACTGGAAACGGCGTTCGTCGCCGAGGCTAGCAGCGAGTTTCCTCGCCAGTCAGAGGCATCGGCCCTGGAGCTGCGCGACGGCAGCATCCTCATCATCTGGCAGCAGTTCCGCTTCGGCGAAGGCGACTCTGACTTCTGGCCGAGCCAGCTCGCCGCGATGACCTCGCGCGACGGAGGACGCACGTGGGGCGACTACCGCGTGCTCGTCAAGACCGCCCCCGGCGACACGAACGTCTATAACCCGAACCTGCTGCGCATGCCCACGGGCGAGGTCTTCTTCTTCTGGCAGGCGTACCACAAGCCGTGGGAAAGGGGGTCGCGCGCGCCGTCGTCCATCCACCTGTGGGCTTCGACGGATGAGGCCCGCACGTTCAAACCGCTCTCGCTCGTCACCGACCACCAGGCGCCCAGCCTCGCCAGCAGCATCGTGAAGTGCTTCCGAAGCGGCCGCATCATGCTGCCGTTCTCGTCAGACACGAGCAAAGGTCCCGAGCATCCTGACCACTACGTCGGCGGCGTGCTCTACAGCGACGACGACGGGTGCTCGTGGAAGCAGTCGCGCAACGTGATTGACCTTCCCATGCGCGGCGTGATGGAGACGCACGTGGAGGAGACGCGCGACGGTCGCGTGCTGATGGTCATGCGCACACAGCTCGGCGCAGTGTTCATGAGCGAATCCGCGGACGGCGGCGACTCGTGGTCCAGGCCGCAGACCACCGGCCTGCGCGCGCCGGAGTCGTGCCCGGACCTCCTGCGCATCCCCTCGACCGGCGACCTGCTCATGGTCTGGAACAACGGGCCATACGACCCGTCGCACTTCTCGCACTACGGCAAGCGGACCCCGCTGACCGCCGCGGTCTCGCGCGACGAGGGGCGCTCCTGGCAGAACCCGAAGAACATCGAGACCGACCCCGACTGGGCATTCACCAACCCGGGCTGCTGCTTCACGAGCAAGGGCACGGCGCTCATCAACTACTGGTGCTCGAAGTACAAGCCGAGCGGGGCGATGGACGGCGAATGGATACACCTGAAGATTGCGATCATGGACCTGGAGTGGTTCTACAAGTAACATTTTAGATTTGTGATTTGCGATTTTTGATTCGACGCCGCCGGCGCAAAAGCCCCGAGAACGTCTGAAAGAACGAAAGCCGCAGATATATGCAGATGAACGCAATGACCTAATCAGACTCAGGTATCTGCGCCTATCTGCGTGCATCTGCGGCTCTATCTCTTCTTGTTAGAGGCTGTAAGCCGCCGCTGTCAGGCCGCAGGGATTGGGCGTGTGGGACGTTTGTACGGTGAGCGCGGGCACGGGAAGCCCCGCTCCTACTTGCCACAGCCGGACGGGCGCGGCTAAGATGGACATGTTGCGCCACCTTCCAGACGAAGGCTGTGGCGCCTCTGGAGAGGCATCAGGACATGGCCCGGCAGACCCGAGACGGTATCTTCGCCGAGATAGCGATGGGGCTGAAGCTGCTGACGCGCGAGCAGGTGGATGAGTGCCTGCGCGTGCGCGACCAGCTCACGGGCATGGGCCTGTCAAAGCGCACGCTCTCCCAGATAGCGGTTGAGAAGCAGTTCATCGCCGCTGACCAGGTGAAGCGCGTCCACAAGGAGATGATAAAGCGCGGCTTCTATCCGCGCATCGGCGGCTACGAGGTGCTGGAGCAGGTGGGCGCGGGCGGGATGGGCGTGGTGTGCAAGGCGCGGCAGCTCTCGCTCGACCGCATCGTGGCGGTCAAGTTGCTGGCCCCGCATCTTTCGCGCGATGCCGCTTACGTGGCGCGATTCCAGCGCGAGGCGCGGCTCGCCGCGAAAATCGTCCACCCCAACGCCGTGCACATCTACGACGTGGGCGAGGACGCCGGCAGGCACTACATCGTGATGGAATTCGTGGACGGCGTGCCGGTGGAGAACCTGCTCGTCAAGGAACCGCTGAGCGAGACGCGCGCGCTCCAGATTGTGCGGGACGTCGGCCGCGCCCTCGAGAAGGCCCACGAGGCCGGCATAATCCACCGCGATATCAAGCCCGGGAACATCCTCGTCACCCCGGACGGGACGCCCAAGCTGAGCGACCTCGGTCTCGCAAAGCAGCTCAGCGATGTCGCGGGCGCCTCCCTCACCGCGACCGGCGCAGTGTCCGGCACGCCGCACTACATGTCGCCCGAGCAGTGCCGCGGCGACAAGACGCTCGACCAGCGCTCCGACATCTACTCGCTCGGCATCACGCTCTACAAGATGGTCTGCGGGCGCGAGCCGTACGCCGGCGACACGCCCGTCACCATCATGCACAAGCACCTTGAGGAGCCGCTGCCCGACCCGCAGGCCGCGAACCCGACCGTCTCGCCCGCCACCGCGCAGCTCATCCGCGACATGACGGCAAAGGACCCCTCCGAGCGCATACAGTCCTGCGCGGAGGTGGTCCAGCGCGTCTGCGCGATACTGGGAACGACGCCCTCGATGCCTGCCATGCAGGCGGCGGCAGTGGGACCCTCGACGTCCGCCGCGGCGACGCTGCCCCTGTCGGAGACGCCCACGTTGCCCGTGCGGCCGGTGACTGAGCGCAGGGGCCTGCTGAAGAGGATCCCCATCTGGGTCTGGCCCGCGGCACTCGTCCTGGTCGGCGTGATGGTGGGCGTGGGCTTCGCCGTTGCGCAGAGGCAGAAGGACTCCGGGGCTGCAAGCCCCGACTCAGGTTCCGGCACGACCGTCACGACTCCAAATCTCATCCACACCCCGAAGCCGCCCAGGACCACGCATGCAACTGCTCCCGGTGAGACCCCGAAGACGGGCAATACCCATCCCACGACAACGCCCGATGAGACGGCTTCGACGGAGGACCTGCCGCGCGGGGTGGAGGACGCCATCCGCGACATTGGACGCCACATGAGGGAGAAGTCGGACCCGGTCGGCGACATGATGAAGATGCGGCAGATGCTCAAGGGCAAGCCCATCGCCGAGGAGCCTGACGGCATCCGCGTCATCACCGTGCGCGCCTACGTCGAGGGCACCAGCGTCCTGTTCCTCGCGCACGGCAGGGCATTCTGGCTCAACGTCGAGGGCGCGGCGCCCGGCAGGGGCAACCGCGAGAATAATCCCACCTACTTTGACAAGCGCGAGTGGATGCCGGAGTGGTACTCGCAGGACGACGTGCCCACCGGCAAGACCTTCTCAAAGCCGTTCTTCATGCCCGACCTTCTGCCTCCGATGAACAGGCTGTCGGGGCGGATCATTGAGTCAGACGGGCCGGCGTCTGAGGGCAAGCCGCCCGTGCTCCTCGGCAACCGGATGGGCAACATCGCCCTGGTCTTCATCAACGGCTCCGGCACGGCGGCCTGGTTCACGGCAAAGGTGGAGGTGGCGTGGAGCGCGGCCGTGCCGCCCAAGGGGGAGACGGAGGAAGGCCAGCCTGAGGAGAAGCAGCCGCCTTCGCCGGGCGACCATCCGTCCGGGGGAATAAGAAGGCCGGGACCGTGGGGTGGGAAACGGACGCCGCCGACAAGGCCGTAGCGGCAGTTTCGAGTTTCAAGTTCAAAGTTCCAGGTTCAACGGCAAGTGATTCGAGTCCCAAAGGCCCGATCGTCATTCGGAATTCGTCATTCATTCGTCATTCGGGCTTCGTCATTCGGGCTTCGTCATTCGTCATTGACCAGAGCTAGTCCTCGGGCAGCATCCGGCGGGGCAGGGGCACCGGCTCGATGATGATGACATTCTGCGCCGCCAGGCAGGCGTGCAGGACGTCGTCTTCATTCACCAGCGCGCTGCCGCTCAGGCCTGCGCCGCTCACGGAGAGCAGACGCCCCAGCCCCGGCGTCCCGCGCCAGTCGAAGGTCGCGTCGAATACTCCGAGCAGGAACCGCTCCGCCTCGTCGCGCCCCGGCGCCGCGACGCGGTCAGCGGCCACGCCCTTGCACGCGATGCAGTCAACGGCGTACGACTCGAGCAGGCGGTCCCGATGCTTGCGGAACAGCGCGGCGTTGGCGAACAGGTCAGCGCCGACGATCTGATTGTAGCGTGCCACGACCATGCCCACCTGCTCCTGCCGCCAGCAATGCTTGATGAAGGATTCGCGGCAATCCGCCAGCTCCTTGCGCACCTCGGGCGAGTCGTGCACGGCCTGGAGGTCGCTCGTCCTCGACTCGACGCCCAGGCTCTTGCAGTAGCCGCTCACGCCCGCCCACACGGCATCCTGAGACGCTCCCGAGCGCGCGGCCTCGCGCACCGCGAGCGGCGCGACGGACTGCTTGCACTCAAACGCTGCGGGCTTGTCCGTCCAGCGGCCGTGCTCGATGCAGAACACAGGCACCTCGACGGGGCCGCTGCGGCCTGGCAGCAGGACGTCCTCGCGCAGGACGCGGTTCTGCTTGCCGCCGAGCACGAGTTCGCCGCCGAGCATCAGCACGGGCCTGTCGCCCCTGTTCTCGACTACCAGCACGGGCACGTTGCCCGCGCCCTTCTCGCGCACGGCGAGCAGGCCGTCCGCGAGCGCCTCGGACACGGAGAGGTAGTCGCGGCGGTCAGTCACGGTCCTAAGCTCGACCGGGTAGACGGTAAGCCCGCGCCAGCGGTAGCCGTCGCGCACGACGACGCGCGAGAGCATGTCGGTGAGCGGGTTGGAGACGCGCCTCGGCGGCGGGGGAGGAGGCGGCACGGGGCGAATGATGCGCTCCGGCGGCGCCTGCTGCGGCGTATCACCGTAATCGCTGGTGAGGTACGAGGCCCACGCGAGGCCGGCGCACATCGCCAGAAGCAATCCCACAAGCGGGGTGGCTCGTATCCTCATCTTCCGGCCCTCACTTTGCGAAGAACGCCTTGGCCTCGTCCTCGGTCATCTTCTCCTGTCCTTCCTGGCCGACGATGAGGGCCTTGCCGTTGATGACGACGATGACGTTCTCGCCGATGGCGAGATACTTGCCCAGCTCAGGCACGGCGCGCAGAGCGGCGAAGTAGGCGTCGCTGCCCCACTTTATCTTCAGCTCCGCAAGGCCGTCCTTATAGGTCGTGTCCACGTAGACGCCCTGGATGCGGACGAACGTCTTGTCGCCGACCTTCTTGAGGGTGGTCTCGATGCGGGTGAGTCCGCCAGCGCCTGCCGTCCCAGCGTCCTTCCAAGCACGCAGATCCTGGCTGAGATTGACGGCGCCCGCGCCGCTGCGTGCCTCACCTTCACCCTTGCCGCCGCCGGTGGCGCCCATGCGCGTGGCGTCCATCGCGAGCGACTCGGCAGCTCTCTCACGGTCCATCTTCTCTTTCCGCGCCTCCTCGGCAGGCGGCCCCGCCGGCCCAGCCGCCGGTGCGGCCTTCGCCGCAGCCTCCGCCGTCCTGCGGTCCATGATGCCGTGCTGCACGTAGGCCTTGTCGTCCTCGAGCACGAGGTAGGACGTGTAAGGCGTGGCGATGCCGTATTCCTTGCTCAGGCGCACCACCTCGTCCACAAGCTCCTTGTTCTCGCCGTGCAGGCGGACTTCGTCGAGCAGGTAGGCGATCTTGCGCTGCGCCCACAGGTGCGGGATGAACTCGTTCTCCGTCTTCTCGGCCGGGAACGTGGCATCGAAGGCGAACTCCCTGGTCTTGCCCTTCACTGCGCCCGTGAGCTTGACGGCGATGTCGCCGCTGCCGGAGTAGCGCCCGAGCACCAGCACCTGGCTGCCTCTGAACAGGTCGGGGAGCTGCTGCGGATAGACGTCGCTCACCTTCACCTTGCCGAAGTCCAGCTTCAGGTTCGCCATCACGGGCGCGCTCACCTTGCGGAAGAAGCTGGAGACCTCGGTCTCGATCTCCCGCCCGGGCTGCACGTACTCGCTGTAGCCCTTCGTGGTCTGCGCAAGCTGGTCGAGCAGGGGCACGTCCAGGTCCTCGGCGATGCCGAACGCGAAGATGCGGACGTTGTCCTTGTTCGCCTTCTTGAGCTCCGCGAGGATGCCGTCCGGCTCCACAACGCCGATGGTCGGCTTGCCGTCGGTGAGCAGCACGACGATGTAGGGGCGGTCATTGTTCTTCGGGGACATCTCCAGCCCCTTCAAGAGCGCAGCGCAGAGGGCCGTGCCGCCGCGCGCGTCGAGCTTGTCCACGTAGGCCAGCGCCTCGCCGACGTCCTTGTCCGTGGCCTCCTTCAGCCCCTCGGCGAACGCCTCAACGCCCGTGCTGAAGGGCACGATGGCGAATCGGTCCTTCTTGCCGAGCGACTTCAGGCAGAACTTCAGGGCGTCCTTCGCGCTGCCCATGCGGTTCTGCTGGAGCATGCTGCCGCTCGTGTCAACGATGAAGCAGACGTCCTTCGGCATCACCTCGTCGTCCTTGAGGTCCAGGCGCGGCGCCAGCATCAGCACGAAGTAGCCGTCCTTGTCCTTGATGCGGTGCGTAACGAGGTTCAGACCGAAGTCCTTGTCCGCAACCGTGTAGTAGAGCGCGAAGTCCTTGTCGAGGGTCGCCTTCTCCTCCTCGAAGCCCACGATGACCTTGCCGTCGCCCTTGCGGCTCACGCCGACCTTGTGGGTGGGGGAGTAGACGTTGGCGATGGGATGGGTGCTGGTGATCTCGACGCCAAAGGTGAAGTCCTCCATCACGCGGGAGGCCTTCTCGCCGGTCGCCAGCGGGAACACGTAGCGGTAAACGCCGTTGTCGAAGGGCAGCGCGGCGGAGTAGGTGACCTCAATCTGCTGGACGCTCTTGGGCTCGATGGGGAACACGCGCATCTTGAGCATGCGGCGGCCCATGTACTCCAGCAGGCCCGGGTCGCGCATGCGGCGCACGATGTCCTCGTAGACCTGCCGCGCCTTCTCCGCCTCCACCACCTGCCCGCTCTGCCGCTTGCCGTTGATGAACATCGCGAAGTCGGTGAGCGCGGCCTCCTGCGGGATGGGGAAGATGAAGGTCGCCTCCAGGCGCTGGTCGGTGTTGTTCTGGAACGCCTCGCTCAGGTGGGTGACGGCCACGCCGTCCTTCACCTGGACGTTGACCCTGTGGTACTTGATGGTGAGGGGCGGGAGTTTCTCATCCGTGGGCACCAGAAGCCCGGTGGCGCCCGCCAAGCGGCCCAGAGCAACCAGAAGCACCGTCGCCAGCACGCCGACTCTCATGCCCTTCATCTGTCTGCCTCCTGTAAGTTCTTTTTCCACAATGCTTTGCGTAAGGGCCAGTTCAGGCTCTCCGAGCCTGGCTTATTAGACGCTCCCGGCCCCCAAAAGGTTCTCCCAGGCCGGGATAGAGAAACCCCACAGCGGCCCTGATTCTACTGCACGAGCCTGGAGAAGTCCACACGGGCAGACCTGCAGGCGAACTGCCAATGAAGTGTCAACAGACACCGAATTGATACTTCCCGCTGCGAGCGCAACGCAGCAGCGGGGAGGGCGGCATTTGCACGATGCGCAGCGGATATGTAACATGCGGCGTCTGTCAGTTGGAACAACCGAAATCCTGTGAATGGAGGCTTCCGATGCCCGACCTGTTCTCCGCAAGCGAGCTGATTAACATTGCCATCCGGGAGGAAGCGAACGGAGCCGCGTTCTACCGCGCTCTGGCCGAAAGGACGAACTCCAACGCCCTGAAGGAGTTCGCGCTGCGCACCGCCGCGATGGAGGACGAGCACGCAGCCAAGTTCCGGAAGCTCCTCAAGGACGTCGGCAGCCACCAGCCCGTCGGCGAGTCCTACGATGGCGAGTACATGGAATACGTCGCCTACCTGGTCGAGGGGCGCATCTTTCCGATGGGGGAGGACGCCACGAAGATGGCCAAGGCGATGAAGACCGACCGCCAGGCTGTGGAGGCCGCAGCCGAGATGGAGAAGAACACGCTGCTCCTCTACCAGGAGCTGCTGAACTTCGTGCCCGAGCGCGACCGTGCGCTGCTCAAGGGCATCATGGACGAGGAGCGGATGCACCTGCTCCAGTTCACGAGGTTCAAGACAGCGAAGCTCTGAGGCGCGCCACTGCAGGCGAGAGGGCCGCCTCGCCCGCGCCGCACTGTGCGCATGAAAAGAAAAAGGCCCCGTCGGCTGCGGCCGGCGGGGCCTTTCTGTTATCCGTCACCCGCAATCATGCGCGGGCCTACTTTTTCTTCTTGCCCTTCTTTGCCTTTTTCTTCTTTCCCCTGCATCCACAAGTCGAGCACATAGCCGCTCTCCTTTCGCGCAAGAGGTATCACCAGAGTCCCAACACACTCACTGTCCAGATATTCTTACCCAACTCTGCATCGAAATGCAACCAGAATCTCCTCGCGGCGCCCTCAATAGAGCCGTATCCCGATGACCCTCCCCGTGTGCGGCGCCAGTGCGGGCACGGTGAGCGTGCGGGCGTAGAAGTCCAGCTTCGAGGCAGGCTCCTTGTCGCCCTTTGCCAGGTCGCGCACGCCGACGAACTCCTGCCACTTGAGCTTCGGCGCCAGGCCCAGCGCCTCCAGGTCAATCTTCAGCACCGCGTCCCGGGTGTCCTTGCGGTTGTAGTTGAACACCATCAGCATCACGCGGTCCTGCATCTGCCACATAGACACCAGTATGTCCTTGTCGTCGCAGGTGACGTGCTGATTCCGCCAGAAGGGGATGTATTTGGTCTTCTCATCGTTCAGGCCCCAGTCGAGCACGGAATCCGGGATTGAGGCGTTCGGCCCGAGCCAGGTGTCGTAGAGCCGCGGGTACTCGATGAACCCGCGATACGCTAGATCGGCCTTCGCCTTGTCCTTTATGGACATCAGGCTCATCCAGCTTATCTGCGTGCCGAAGTTCTCGGGCACGCTCATCACGCGCATCCGGTCAATCGGGTACCCATCCACCCAGTCCATGCCCGACTCGTCCGAAATCGAGTGGTACTCGCCGTCCAGGATGGCGTCCATCCAGGGGCACGCGGGCAGGCAGTAGCAGTTGGTGGCGTGCGAGACCTGCGAGCCGGGCGTCAGGCCGTGGTCGCCCATCAGCGAGTACATGCGCATCATGAAGCGGCGGATGTTCAGGGCGTTGTGCCCCGGCTGGATGCGGCCGTCCGGCAGCTCATAGGCCAGGCCGTTCTGGAGCGTGTCGAACCGCGCAAGGAAGAAGATGTCCCAGTAGATGGTGCGCAGCCCGCCCTCGCCGAACGCGCGATGGCATATCCACAGGAAGTAATCCTGCTCGGTCTTGTTCCACGAGTCACCTTCCCAGTCGGGCGAGAAGTAGCCGGTGACGCGCTCGTCCGGCGACTTCCACCCATAGCCCATCAGCGGCAGCGAGGTGTGGACGGTCGAGCCGTACTTGTTCCGCGCGAGCGCGGGGCCGAACGGCTGGAGCTTCTGCACGCGCTCGTCGGCGATCTTCTTGTAGCCCGCCCACATGCCGCCCCATTCCTCCGGCTTCAGAGAGGGCGGCGTCAGCCAGCACCAGCCGTCAATGGTCTTCTTCTTCGGGTCCTTGGGGTCGCGCTGTTCCTTGTTCGGCCCCTCGAACGTGCCGTCCTCGGAGTAGATTGCCGCCCGCCATCCCTTCACGAGCGGGCGGAAGGGCGAGGCCGTGTAGCAGAACGAAATCGTGCGCGGCCCATCGAGCGTGAACGGTTTGCCGATGATGTTATTGCGCAGCACCGCCTGCTTGCCCTCGCGGACAAGCTCGTGCGCCGGCACGGCATCGTCCGGCGCCCAGCCCTTGTCATTGTCCGCATACCACAGCAGGCCGCGCTGCTCATTGCCCACCCACACCGCCGGGTAGAACGAGCCGAGGACCATGCCGGAGCCGTTCTTGCCGGTGTCGAGCGCGTCCCAGAGCTTGCCCTGCTTGTCGGGGAGCAGGATATGCGTGCGGGCCGAGTAGTTTCCGCCCGAGCCGAGGCACAACAGACATTCGGCCACCTCGCCGCTGATCGGGAACTCGATGCGCAGCGCGTCGAGTTTCACGGGCGCCTTGCCATCCGGGCCGTAGGTAAGCTCCAGTTGCGCCAAGCCGTCCTGCTCGACGCATCCCTTCGTCGCGAAGCTCAGGCCAGCGCCTTTCGCCTCACCCTTGAAGGACACGCGCCAGTCCCTGGTCTCGGTGAAGGTCGGCTCGCCCTTAAGCTCAATCGGGACCTCCTTGCCGCCGACCGTCACAACGATGCGCGCGGGCGCGGCAAGCACGCTCTTGCCTTGCGAGACGACGTCCTGCGGCAGGCCGAGCGGGCCGATGCGATATGTGCGGCCCCAGAGCGTGACCGCGTTCCGCTCGCGCTTCATCGCCTCGAACGGCTTGATGACCCGCTCGGTGTCGCCGAGCTTCGTGTTCCACCATTCGGGGAACGCCTTCGCCTCGTCGAGCTTCTTGAAGGCCACCGTCACCGGGGCGAGCGCCTTGCCATCCTTCATTGCCATCGTCGCCTCGACGGTGTAGGCGCCCTCCTTGAGCTCGGGGAGCTGGATTAGGCGGCGGTAGTAGTTCGTGACGGCCTTGTCAATCGTGCCCTCTGTCAGCACCTTTTTGTCCGCGTCGCGGATGACGCGGTACTTCACTTCCTTCACGTCAGGCGCGTTGTCCAGGTAATAGGAGTCCGCGACGAACATGAGGTTGGACCTGGCCGGGTTGAGAGTGCCGCGGAGCGGGAACGCCTGCTTTGGCGGCTCGGCAGGGGCCAGGGCCTCCTTCGGGTAGTCCATGACGAACAGCGCGAAGTAGCGGAACAGCTCGCGTCCGCCCTGCGTCACGCGATAGAAGACTGTGCCGGGCTTCCCCTTGACCTCGCGCGGGAGCTTCTCGCTCAGCACAAGCTCTGCGGTCTTTCCCGGCTCGACCGTGAGCGGTTGCTCCTTCTTGAGCAGGTCGGCCCCGTCGCCGTCCGTGTATTGGGCGAGCACGTTCACCTGCACGGCCTGCTCGGTGGGGTTGTAGACGGAGACCTTCGCCGCCGCGATGCCGTCCAGCAGGCCGGGCAGCTCGTCCATCGTCATCTGCACGGCGGGCGTCTTGTCAACCAGCGTGCCCACGGGGTAGCCGCCCGGGTCGAAGTAGCTCGTAATGGCGGGGACGCGCGCCTGCATCCAGCTCCAGTACATGTGGTTGAAGCCGAGCATGAACTTCCACTGGTCGCCGGCCTGGTGCGGCCCGGTGAGCTCGAAGTCCTGAGGCGTGGCCGACACCTCGCACTCCCACCAGCGCCCGCCGAGCGGCGCGGAGCCGGGCGCGGTCAGGCGCACCGCCGTCTTGAAGTTCGGCAGCCAGTTCTTGAACTGCTGCCCGACCGCCACGCGCTGGAAGTCGCCTCCCATGCCGAGGCAGTTCACGTTGAACTTGTATGAGCTGCTCGTGCGGCCGCTCGCAACGTTCTTGCCCATGGGCTGGAAGTGGAATTCGCCGCCGTCGTCGAACGTCTCGGCCGAGCCGGGCAGGCGCCCGCCCACGTTCGGCTTGTAGCCCGGCTTCACCCACACGCGCATCGCCATGTAGAGGTGGCCTTCGTCCCAGGCGAGGAAGTAGGTTGTGGGGCGCGCGAGGAGCTGCGCACTGACGCACTGGCCGACGCCGCTGATTGCGACGGCCTCGCGCCACTCAACCGGGTCAATTGTGCCGTCAATCGTCGGCGGCTTTGTCATCTTCGGGACCACAAACGTCGCGAGCTTGTCCTGCGGCACGGGCGAGGTCCACGCCGCCATTGCCTCAGCCACAAGGACCATGAGCAATCCAGCCAGCACTGCGCCCAGCAAATTGCATCGCCTCATGTCTCACCCTCTCTGGTTAATCGTCGCCGAAGTCTGTGCCGACCGAACGCGCCGTCTGCACGAGTTGACCGTCAGGGTCAACGCTCCTGGTGCGGCCCGCCACCTTCTCCAGCGGCACCGTGATGATGGCCTCCTGGCGGAGTGCGACCATGACGCCGCTCTCGCCGCGCACGGCGGCCACCATGGCCTCACGTCCGAACTGCGTGGCGAGCACGCGGTCGTGCGCGGTGGGCGTGCCGCCGCGCTGCAGGTGCCCCAGGACAGTGGCGCGGCTCTCGTGGCCCGTCATCTCCTCGATGGCATTGGCGAGCCAGACGCCGATGCCGCCGAGCCTCACGGGGTCGTGGCTTGTCTCGACGCGGCCGCGCGTCACGTAGTCGCCCCCCGGCGGCTTGACGCCTTCTGAGACCGCGACGATGCTGAAGCGCCGCCCCTTCTCACCGCGCCTACGGATGGTCTTGCACACGCCCTCCAGCGAGTAGGGGATCTCCGGGATGAGGATGATGTCGCCGCCGCCCGCCATGCCGCCGACCAGCGCGAGCCAGCCTACGTAGCGCCCCATCGTCTCGATGACCATCACGCGGTGGTGCGACTGCGCCGTGGTGTGCAGGCGGTCAATCGCGTCGGCCACTATCTGCACCGCAGTGTCGAACCCAAACGTCACGTCCGTCTCGCAGACGTCGTTGTCAATGGTCTTGGGGACGCCGATGACGGGGATGCCCATCTGCGCGAACTTGTGGGCAATGGTGAGGGTGCCGTCGCCGCCGATGGCGACCAGCGCGTCAAGGCGGGCCTTGCGGAAATTCTCCATGCACTCGTCCGAGCGGTCCTTCGGCCCTTCCTTCTCTCGACCCGGCTCGAAGTATGCGAACGGGTCGGCGCGATTGGAAGCCCCCAGAATCGTTCCGCCCGCGGTCAGGATGCCGCTCACGTCGTCGTACGAGAGAGGACGGATTTTGTTCTGCACCAGCCCGTCAAAGCCATCCTCAACGCCGAACGCCTCAAGCCGGTAGTCGCTGATGGCCGTCTTGACCACGGCGCGGATGACGGCGTTCAGGCCGGGGCAGTCGCCGCCGCCCGTCAGCACGCCGATGCGTTTGAGGCCGGTCTTTTTCGTCTTGTTCATGCCGTGTTTCAGCGCATCTCTTTCCACGCATCTATCAGGTGCAGCACGTTCTGCCAGACCTCGTCCGACGGGTCGCGCACGTTGTCCACGGGGGACATGATGAACCCGCCCGGCCCCAGCTCGTCCAGCGCCTTTCGAACGGCCTTCCTGACGCCTTGCCGCGTGCCGCGCTCGACCGTGATGAACCCGTTGACGCCGCCCCAGAGGGCCGCGTCGGCGCCCAGGCGCTTCTTCAGCGCCGCCATGTCCATGCCCACGTCCTGCACGGGGTCAATGCCGATGAGCACGTCAATGCCCGTCTCCAGAAGGACGTCAGCGAACTGGAGGCCGCCGACCGACATGACGTATCCGTACGCGGCTCCTGCCTGGTGCGCAAGCTTCACCTCCCCCGCGATGCGCGGCAGCATGAAGCGACGGAACAGGGGCGGCGACCAGTAAGACGTCCCCTCGTACCACGCGCGCCGGATGAAGAGGTCCAACTTCTGCTCCAGCAGCAGCTCCATGCGCCGCCGGTTCCACTCGCCGATGACGTCGAGCAGCGCGTCGAGGAACTCCGGCCTGTCAACCGCGAACAGCACGGCGTTCTGAAGCCCGCAGAGCCACCCGAGCGCATCCGCGCCCACGCCCCAGCCGCCGGCGAAGAGCACGCCCTTCTGCTGGGCGAACTCCCGCCCGTCGCGCCAGAACGTGCGGCAGTTCTTGATGTCCTCCCGGCTCGGTTCGCAGAGCACGTGGCGCAGAAGCCGCAGGTCCTCCTCGTCCGCCACCAGGTACTTCGTGCAGCGTGGCACAAGGAAGTCATCGAGCAGCGGCACATTGTCGCCGTAGGGCCAGTCGTCCGTCTGATTGACGGCCACCGAGAGCGCGCCGTCCGGGGTCTTGTATTCCTTGTGGAGAACGGGGTAGCGGGCGCCGGGCAGATTCTCCTTCCACTGGCGGATGCCGACGCTCGGCGGATAGCTCATGGGCACGCCGGGCGCGTCGCGGTGCTCGTTGCCCGCGCGCGGCAGCATCCAGGTGAGG
>Ga0315294_10004025_pt1 | contig 16014 bp, 17 predicted proteins | sample YL17G13_40_MG_FD_203626 | JGI IMG/M metagenome (GOLD analysis project Ga0315294, IMG submission 203626) | Sediment microbial communities from Yellowstone Lake, YNP, Wyoming, USA - YL17G13_40 | ecosystem: Environmental > Aquatic > Freshwater > Lake > Sediment | place: USA: Wyoming | collected... | reverse complement strand
CCGGGTTTGACTCCGGGCCACATAGCCGTAGTATTATTAGAATGAAGGCCCCCATTTTGCCCAGGGGCCCCAGACTCTATTGTTTTTGAGGAGCGCGCAATGTCTTACCACAGGCGGTCTCTCCTGCCGATCGGCATTCATTTCAGCAGCGAGGCGGTTTATATGGCCCAGTTGGAGCAGTCCGAGGGCCAGGTCTCGGTCGTCTCGAAGGCCGCCAAGCGCCTTGCCTCGGCACTCACAATGGCTGACCGGATACAGGGGGGCGGCCAGGATGTGACAACCGATACGCGTCAGGCGGAGGCCATGCAGTTCGTTCGCGAGAAGGTCACGATGAACGGGTTCCGCGGCAGGGAGGCCGTTATCAGCCTGCCTCCGGAGCACCTGGTGATCCAGCACGTGCGGCTGGCCCCCATGCAGCCCGACGAACTGGCCAGCGGTCTGATCGTTGAACTCCAGGGCAAACTGCCGTTTGACCCGAGACAGGCGGTCATTCGCCACATTGTGGCGGGAACGATTTCCGACAACAACGAGATGAAGCAGGACGTGATCGTGCTGGCGGCCCGCCGCGCGGTGGTCGAGAAACACGTTGCGGCCGTGAACCGGCTCGGCCTGACGGTAGTCGGCGTCGGCGTGGAACCGTGCGCGATGTGCTACCCGTACATGCTTGCCGCGTCGCATGCGCCGGCGCCTCCGGAAGGACCGCCAGCGATGATGATCGTTTACCTGGGAAGCCGAACGACGCACGTGGCCATCGTGCGCGGGGCGGACATGACGTTCGTCAAGGGAGTGGAGATCGGCACGGACAATCTGGTGGAGGCGCTCGCGAGCGCCAGGCGGTTGACGGCCCCGGAGGCGGCCGCGCTTCGGACCAGGTGGTGCGAATCGCCGGTCCCGAGCGCCATCCAGGAGGCCGTGGAGGCCTACAACGGCATTCGTTCGAACCTGGAGCACATCTCGGATGAAATTGAATCATGCATGCGTTATCACGCATCGCTGGCGCGCGGCTCGCGCATCGACCAGGTTCTGTTTCTCGGGCCGGAAGCCCGGGACCGGGCCCTGGTGCGTGTCATCGGGGCCCACGTCGGCGTGGCGTGCGAGATCGGGAACCCGGTGGCCAGCATCACCGGGATGTCCGGCGAGTGCGAGCCGGAAATGGCAGTGGCCCTGGGTCTCGGCCTCTTCACGGCACAGTAACTCAGGAAGGGCGGCACCGTGAAAATTCTGAACTTCCTTCCGGAAGACTTCTTTGAGCGGCGCAGCCGGTGTCGAGCGACGCTCATCTGCGCGATCATCGGCGGCGGGTCGCTCCTGACGACCGGCGCGGCCGTTGCCTTCACGTTCGTCGCCATGCTGGGCATGGCGCAGATCCGGGCGGTCGTCGAGCAGCAGTACCAGGAAGCGACGGCGCAGATCGAGCAACTGAAGCAACTGGAGGACCGCAAGGCGGGTCTGCTGAGAAAGGTGGACCTCAGCACGGCGCTCCTGGAGCGCGTGCCTCGCAGTTACCTCCTGGCCCGGCTGGTCAATTACCTGCCTCCGCAGACGAGCCTGATGATGGTGTTGATGAAGATGGAGGAAGTGGAGGTCAAGGCGCCGGAACAGGCAGCCGGGGCGGGATCGAATACCGGTGCAGCGGCCAAGGGTTCCGCCGGCGGCGCGGGCGCCACGGCAGGTGCGGATGACCCCGCAAAGCCCGCCCCCGGCGCCGGAAAACGCGGGAAGAGCAATACGATCAAGGTCAAACAATTTGTATTCCGCGTGGACGGCCTGGCGCCCACGGATGTACGGGTGGCGGAGTACCTGACGCGGTTGACTTCGGACCCGATGTTCCGGGAAGTGGACCTCCAGTTCTCGGAGGAATTCCCGCAGCGAGAGGGCGTAACGATGCGCCGGTTCCAGTTGTCGTTCCGGCTGAGCTCGGATGCGGAAAAGATTCTGGACTCGGCGGCGACGGCGATGGCCGACCTGACGGCGGCATCCCCTGCCCCGCCGCTGGCAAAGGGTGAGCCATGAAGGGTTCCACTCGAATCCTGTTGGCGGTTATCGTGGCGGTGGTGATCGCCGGAGCGGCGGGGTTCCTGGTGGTCCTGCCGCTATCGCGGCAGACGAACACTGACCGCGCCGCCATCGATGAGCGGCGGGCGCAACTGGTCAAATTGCAGCGGGTGGCCCGTCGCATCAGCGACCTCCAGCAGGAGGTCAAGCGGCTCGAAGGCGCCCTGGCGTTTTTCGAGAACCGGCTGCCCCAGGAACGCGAAATCGACGTCATCCTGCGCGAGGTATGGCTGACCGCCGAGGCGCAGTCGCTGACCACGCGGAGCATCCGGACAACCGTGTCGCAGTCCATGCCACGCTACAACTACCAGCCTATCACCCTGGTCCTGGAAGGGCCGTTTGAGGGCTTCTACGAGTTCCTGCTGGGCCTGGAGCGGCTGCCGCGCATCACCAAGATTCGGCAGATGCAGATTACGAAATCGCCCCTCCAGGAGGGCACCGTGCAGGTGGAATTGCTAATGGACATTTATTTCGAGACCCCGAAATGAAACAGGACGAACCGTTCCGCATGTCCGACGATATCGCGGAACCGCCGTCTCCGGGCGAGGAGATGGACGGCGCCGAGATACACCGGGGCTCGGGCTTCGGCGACAAAAAGAAAGTGGCCGTCCTGGGAATACTCCTGGTGGCCGGGATCGGCCTGGGGGCATACCAGTTCCTGCACGGTTCAAGTCCGAAGACGGCTTCTGCGATGACGGCCGCCATCACCGCCAATGGCGCTGCGGCCCACACGACCGAGGACATCGAGGGTATCCTGACACAGATGGAGGCCACGGCGTCCAGCGACGATGGGTTTTCGGTGGCGAAGATCGAGCAATTCGTGAAGGAGTTCGACGGCTATGTGGCCCGTCGCCAGGTGCCCCTGGCCTCGCTTGCGCCGCGCGCGTTCCAGGTGGTCCAGCCGCCGGCCGAGAAGGAGAAGCCGGCCCTGGGAGCCGCCGCCCCGAGGACGGTTGTGGACCAAGCGGCGCTCCGGCGGCAGCGGATTCGGGAGGCGGCCTCGCGCCTGGTGCTGGGCTGCGTGGTGCTGGCTGGCGAACGGCGGTCGGCCATGATCAACGGGAAACTGTACGCCGTCGGCGACGCAGTTGAGGGTTTTGAGGTGAAAGCGATCGAACGAGACCGCGTACGGCTCGACTGTGAGGGCGAGACAGCGGACCTCGGTCTTGGAACAAGTTCGCCCAAGGGCGGCGCGACAAGGGGAACGGATGGCCGCTGAGGAAACCCAGAACATTCAGACGGCAACGACGGGCGAGGATGCCGGCCTCGTGACTGAGGGGTACTGTAAGGTCGCCCGGCCTCGCATGGGCGACCTGCTGGTGGAGCGCGGGCGCGTAACGCGTGCGCAGTTGGACGAGTGCCTGGTACTTCAGAAGTCCAGCCCCGGCGAGCGGCTCGGACAGATCATCGTCCGCAAGGGGTACGCCAAGGAAGACGACATCATGGCGTGCCTTGCGGAAGAATACGGCCTGGAGTTCGTCCGGGTCAGCCAGATGGAGATTCCGCAGCGCGTGCAGGAGATACTGCCGCCCGACTTCTGCCGCCAACACAGGGTCCTGGTGATTGACGCGGATTCAGAGCATGGCGCGGTGACGGTGGCGACGCCCGACCCTGCAAACGTGTTCATGCTGGACGAGGTCCGGCGCCGGCTCGGGCGCCGCGTCAAACTGGCCGTGACCACGCAGCCGGAGATCAGCAAGGCCCTCGATGGCCTGGCGGGCAGTGACCTGGAGGAGTTCCAACTCGACGACCTGATCCGCGACATCGCGGACGATGCGGTCGAGGTGGTGTCGGAGGATGAGGACGACATTCCCGACCTGGCGCGGGTGGCCGGCGAGTCGCCCGTGGTCCGGCTTGCCAACTACCTCATCTGCAACGCCGTGAAGGATGGCGCCAGCGACATTCATATCGAGCCGGGCGAGAAGAAAATGCGCATCCGGTACCGCATCGACGGCTGTCTGTTCGAGGTGATGAGCCCGCCGCAGAATATGCACCCGGCACTGGTGTCGCGCCTGAAGATCATGTCGAACCTCGATATCTCCGAGCGGCGCCTCCCGCAGGACGGCCGCATACGCGCCATCGTCCGGAACCGCTACGTGGACTTCCGCATCAGCACCCTGCCGACGACCCAGGGCGAGAAGGCCGTCATCCGCATTCTCGACAACCGCTCCATCATGATCGGCCTGGAGCGGCTCGGGTTTGAAGAGGACCACCTCGCGCTCTTCAAGGAACAGATCGAGCGCCCGCACGGCATCGTCCTGGTGACCGGGCCGACGGGGTCCGGAAAGACGACGACTCTGTACTCGGCGATCCTGACGATGAACGGCGGCGAGATTAACATCTCAACCGTCGAGGACCCGGTGGAATACTCGCTGGGTTTCGCGAACCAGGTGCAGATCAACGAGCGGATCGGCTTCACGTTCGCCAGCGCCCTGAGGGCCCTGCTGCGTCAGGACCCGGACGTCATCATGGTGGGCGAGATTCGCGACGAGGAGACCGCGCGCATCAGCGTTCAGGCCGCCCTGACGGGGCACCTCGTGCTCTCGACGCTTCACACGAACGACGCCCCCTCCAGCATCACGCGCCTCATCAACATCGGCATCGAGCCGTACCTCATCAGCGCTTCGCTGAACGGCGTGCTCGCCCAGCGGCTGGTCCGCCGCATCTGCGAACACTGCAAAGAGCAGTACGCGCCCACGGACGAGGTCAAACGCGCCTTGGCCAAGGCACGCATCGAGGTCGAGACTCTGCACCGCGGCAAGGGGTGCGACCATTGCCGCAAGACCGGCTACAGCGGCCGCTGCGGCATCTACGAGATCCTGGGGCTGGACGACCCGCTGCGCGACCTCGTGGCGACGCGGCCCAGCGTGACGGACCTGCGCCGCTACTGCCGCGACCAGGGCATGGTCAGCCTTCGTGACGACGGAGTGCGGAAGGTGCGGCGCGGCACGACGACGATTGAAGAAGTGATGCGCGCCTCCGAGGACGTCCAGGGCCCGCCGGAATGAGAAGGAGAGCCACTTGAGTCGGATTCGGGAATTGCTGGAACGTGCAGTGGCAGCCGGTGCCAGCGACGTGCACATCGTCGTCGGCCTGCCGCCCATCCAGCGCGTTCACACGGTCCTTGCGGGGATGGAAGGCGAACCGCCCGTCAGCGACGACGAGGCCCTGGCCATCATCCAGGACCTTCTGGATGAGGACCAGTTCAAGCGATTCATGGAGCGGCGCGACCTGGACTTTTCGGCCGCCCTCCCCGACGGCTTGCGGTTCCGCGTGAACGCGCACTTTCAGCGCGGCACGCCGGCCCTGGCGTTCCGCGCCATTCCCGGAACCGTCCCGCCGCTCGAGGGCCTGAACCTCCCGCCCGTCGTCACGGACATGGCGAACCTGGAACAGGGCCTGGTGCTGGTCACGGGCGAGACGGGCAGCGGCAAGTCCACCACCCTTGCATCCATGATCGATTATATCAATCATAAGTACCGTTACCACGTCATCACGCTGGAGGACCCGATTGAGTACTTCATCGTGAGCGACCTTTCGGTGATCGAGCAGCGCGAGGCCGGCCTGGACGTGACCAGTTTTGCGTCAGGCCTCAAGCACGTCCTTCGCCAGGACCCCGACGTGATCCTGATCGGCGAAATGCGCGACCTGGAGACGATCTCGACCGCGCTGACGGCGGCAGAGACCGGCCACCTGGTCCTCTCGACCCTTCACACCAACGACGCGGCGTCCACGGTCGAGCGGGTCATCGACACCTTCCCCGGCACCCAGCAGAGCCAGGTCCGTTCGATGCTCGCCAACACGCTGAAGGGCGTGATCTGCCAGCGGCTGTTCCCGCGGGTTGACCAGGCGGGCATGATTCCGGCCACAGAGGTCCTCATCTCGACGCCGGCGGTCCGCAACTGCATCCGGGAAAACCGGGTCTTCGAGGTCCCCAACATCATCGAGACCAATCGAGCGATCGGCATGAGCCTGTTCGACGAATCCTTGAAGCGCCTTTACTTCAGCGGCACAATCAGCCGCGAGGATGCGATCTCGAACGCCCACGCCCCCGATCGCCTGGAACGCATCCTTTCCGCGTAAGGTGGCCAATGCCCGCGTACCGATATCAACTGAAACGCGCGAACGGACAGGTGATGGTCGGCGTCATGAAGGCCGACAGCCATACACTGGCCATGCAGCAGGTCCGCGAACTGGGCGGGACGATCGTCGAACTCATGCGCGTGGCCGACGATGAGGCACCGGGCAATGGCCTGCTGGCGAGGTTCGGTCTCGGCGAACGCGTCGGCGCGAGGGAACTTCTGGCTTTCACCAGCCAGTTGGCGGTGATGTCGAAGGCCGGCATCGGTCTGACGACGGCCCTCGAGAGCATCGGCGAGCAGATCAAGAACCCAAAGATGCGCCGTGTCGTCATGACGCTCAAGCGCGACGTCGAGGCCGGACGCCAGTTCTCCGAGGCCCTCCAGCGATTTCCAAAGATATTCTCAATACTGTATGTCAATATGGTCCGGGCCAGCGAACTCTCCGGGTCCTTCGGACACATGCTGGAACGCATCGGCGATTACGTCAACCAGCAGGTCGAAACCAAACGCCAGGTGACCGGCGCCATGATCTACCCCCTTGTCATCATGGCCCTGGCCGTTGTCACCACCATCTTCATGCTCACGTTCGTGCTGCCCAGGTTCACCATCCTCTTCCAGGGCAAGGAAGACATCCTCCCGGCGCCGACCAAGGTCCTGATGGCCATGAGCGCCTCCCTGCGGAACTACTGGTATTGCTACCTCGTCTCCGCAATCGGCATGGCGGTCGGTTTCTTTTACTTCCGGCGTACCGACTTCGGCAAACGCTGGTGGGACATGGCCAAACTCAGGATCCCCATCTTGAAGAACCTGTGCCACGCGCTCTACCTGTCACGCGGCCTCCGGACGATGGGCGAACTCGTGAACGCAGGCGTGCCGATGCTCGATACGATCGCCATCACGGCCGAGGTCTCCGGCAACATCCACTACGCGCGGGTCTGGCAGCGGGTGCACACGGCCGTCCGCAAGGGCCAGCGCATCGCCCCGACGCTCTCCAGGAGTCCGCTCATCCCGAGCAGCGTGACACAGATGATTTCGGCCGGCGAGGAAACCGGCAGCCTCGGCGAGATCCTCCGCGACATCAGCGAGTTCTACGACCGCCAGTTGAAGGCCACCATCAAGGCCGTCACCAGCGCCATCGAACCCCTGATGATTATCCTGATGGGCGGCGTCGTAGGCTTCATTGCGGCCTCGATCCTGCTGCCCATCTTCAAGATGTCTCAGTTGGTGAAATAACCATGAAGAACGCACGGACCCGAAACGTGGGGTGGCGCAGTCAGGGTGGCTTTACGCTCGTCGAGGTCCTCGTCTGCGCCGTGCTCCTCGTCATCGGATTCCTCGCCCTGGTAGGCGCCTACGGACACGAGTCGGTCGTCACCCAGCGCAGCGAGGACGTGACCACCGGGGCCTACCTGGCCGACGAAGTCCGCGACATGGCCCTTCAGATGGCCTTCGGCGACGTGGTGGACCTGAACGGCATGACCTTCAGCCCCGCTCGCCTCAGCACCGGCGCCGCACAGGACTTCGCCTGGTGGTCTCAGTCCATCACGGTGTCGCCGGTCTCGGGAACCGACTTGAACCAGGTCGTTCCCGAGGCCTCTGCCGGCGCAGCGCGGGTCGCCGTCCAGGTTCGATCTCACGGCACGCCGGTCGTCACGCAGACGTACTACATCTTCAAGATGGATGGCGTCCCGTTTACGGACGGCAACTGACGTTGGCACGCGGCGGCTTGCGCCGCAGCCGTCATACGAAGAAACAGGGAAACAGGCGTACTGGCAATAACGAACCGGCTCGCGCCCAGCGCCCCAGCGCGGCCACTGGTAAGGAGGGGCGTACCATGTTGACCGAACGGAAAATCCAAACGAAGGACCGCCGGGGCATGGCCCTGGTGGTGGCTCTGATCTTCCTGGCGATCTTCGCCTGCCTGGCGGTGGCGATAGTCGGCTCGGCCGACTCCAACATCACCATTGCCCGCAACCGGATCGAGAGCCAGCAGGCATCCGCCCTGGCCCATGCCGGCCTGCAACTGATCAAGCAGAACCTGGGCGGCATCTCCGTGCCGGCCACGCACAACGCAGCCGATGTGCATGCCGCCATCGTGAGCCGTCTCCAGTCGAACTTCGCCGGGTCTTCCATGCTGGACGCCGATAGCATCATTGGCGGCGATTCCGGCGTGACACTGCCGACCGCTACCGTCTCGCGGACCGACGGCCGCAGCGGCCAGATCGATCTCCACGTCGCATCCAGCGGCGGGGCCCTCGACGACACCACCATCACCATCCAGAGCACCGGCCGCTTCGGCCGGGCCGCGCGAACCGCCACGTACAACATGTCGGTCCAGCGCGGCCGGTCGGTCCTCTTCGACTACGGCATCGCCAGCCGCAGCCCTATCCAGATGACCGGCAATGCCAAGATCACGGGCGCCAACGATGCCAAGGAGGGCAGCATTCTTTCGGGGACGTACAGCACCACCCAGGCCATCCGGTTGGTTGGCAACGTTTCCGTCGGCGGTGAGGCCGACGTCTGCAATCCGAGCGGAACGATCGTCAAGACCGGCAATAGCACCATCAAGGGCGGCGAGAAGATCGGCGTCACCGAACCAGAATGGCCCGAGGTCGATATCAGCGTCTTCACGCCCTTCGCAACGAACACCTACTCCGGCAAGGGCAGCGGGGACCTGACGCTCTCGAACATCCGCATCCCCGCTAACACCAACCCGAACTTCTCCGACAATGTCACTATCTACGGAGTGGTTTACATCGAATCGCCAAACAAGGTCACGTTCAGCGGCAACGCAAACATCGTCGGCGTGATCGTCGCGCAGAAGCCCGCCGTCGATAACCTCAAGGCGAACACGATCTCGTTCACGGGCAACGTGAGCACCTCGGGCGTCGAGAACCTCCCGGCCGACTCACAATACGACGGCCTGCGGTCCCTGACGGGCTCGTTCGTCCTGGCGCCGGGATACAACGTTTCGTTTTCCGGCAACTTCAACACCGTCAACGGTTGCATGGTCGCCAGCCAGTTCGGCTTCACGGGCAACGCGGGCGGAAAGATCAAGGGCGGCGTCATCAACCTGGCCGACTCCGATCTCTTGATGAGCGGCGAAGCATCGATCATCATTGACCGGAAGGGGTTCACCGAGAACCCGGCGGGACTCTCGAGTTCGCTGAAACTCGTCTGCGTTTCCGGTTCTTACGCGGAGTAACCGATGAGGCCCACCACGAAGCGCGCCGCGTGCGGTTTCACGCTGGCCGAGGTGCTCATCGCCATGGCGCTGCTGGCAATGGTGATGGTCGCGGCGGCCCTGGCCATTCAGGCCGCACAGGTCTCGCACGCCTACAACGCCGAGAAGAACGAACTCATCGCCCGGACGCGCGGCGTGCTGGACCGGATCGTCCGGGACATCCACCGGGCCACCTCGTTTCAGGTCATCGACGCGCAGACACTGGCAGTCACGCTGAATGACGGCTCGATTCACACCTACTACTGGAACGGTTCGCACCGCGGGAATCTGACCTACACGGAAACCCCCTTGGGAGGCGTCGAGAGCCCCCCGGCCGTCATGACGGGCTTTATTGATGCCTTCAGCGTGGCTGAAGACGGGGTGGCCTGCCGCGTCCAGATCACGGTCGCCGGCAACGTGGCCACCTGCCAGAACAGTGTAACGGCAACGCCGGGGAAAATTATCTACTAGGACAGCCGGGCCCCTGCGACCGGCGTCAGAACTGCCGCAGGAACCGCACGTCGTTCTCGAACAGCATCCGGATGTCGTGGATGCCGTACTTGAGCATCGCCTGCCGGTCGATCCCCATCCCGAACGCGAAGCCCGTCACCTCTTCGGGGTCGTACCCGACGGCCTCAAAGACGTTCGGGTCAACCATGCCGCAGCCGAGGATCTCCATCCAGCCGGTCCGCTTGCACGCCGCGCACCCGGACCCGCCGCACAGGAGGCACGAGACGTACATCTCGGCGCTCGGCTCAGTGAATGGGAAGTAACCCGGCTGGAAGCGTGTCTTGACGGACGGGCCGAAGAACGCCCGCGCGAACATCGCCAGGACGCCCTTCAGGTCCGCGAACGTCACCCCCTCCTCCACCCACAGCCCCTCCAACTGGTGGAACATGTTGGAGTGCCCGGCATCGACCGTGTCGGGGCGATAGACGCGACCCGGCGCGACGACACGGACGGGGGGCTTCCGGTTCTCCATGATGCGGATCTGGACCGTCGAGGTCTGCGTCCTGAGGAGGACGTGGTCCTTCAGGTAATAGTTGTCGAGCGGGTCCCGCGCCGGGTGCTGCGGCGGGATGTTGAGGCCGACGAAGTTGTGCCACTCGTCCTCGACCTCCGGCCCCTCGACGGCCTCGAACCCCAAGCGTCCCCAGATTTCGACCATTTCCCGCGTGGCGCGGGTGATGGGGTGCAGGCGCCCCAGTTCCAGCCGCCGGCCCGGCATCGTCACGTCGATGCCCGGCCTCTTCGGGCGAGTTACCTCCAGGGCGGCCTTCCGGGACTCGAGGCGTTCGGCGACGGCGGCCTTCAGCGCGTTGACGGCCTGGCCGAACTCGGCCCGCTGGTCGGGAGGAACCGAGGGAATTTCGCGCATCAGGGCTGTGATGCGGCCGGCCTTGCGGCCGAGCCACTCGATGCGGACCGCCTCGAGCGCCGCCGTGTCGGGCGCGGCGCCGATCCGGGCCAGCACTTCCTCGCCCAGCGCCCTGACCTCGGCCGGGTCCATTTTAGCCTCCCAGGGCGGCCTTCGCCTCGGCGACCACGACGTCGAAGGCCTTCGGATCATTCAGCGCCAGTTCCGCCAGGACCTTCCGGTCCAGCAGGATGCCGGCCTTCTTCAGGCCGTTGGCGAACACGCTGTAGGCGATGTCTCGCATGCGGCAGGCGGCGCTGATGCGGGTGATCCAGAGTCGGCGGAACTCGCGCTTCTTGGCGCGGCGGTCGCGGTAGGCGTACTGGTCGCCCTTCATCCGCGATTGCTTTGCTATCCGCCAGAGTTTGCTGCGCGCCCCGAACATCCCCTTGGCGCGCTTGAAGAGGCGTTTCTTGGCTCGGCGCCGCGCGGCGCCTTTCTTGGTTCGAGGCATTGTGGTTCTCCTGCTAGGCGCGAGCCGGCGTCAGCCGGTGATCAGGCGCGTGTAGGTCTTGACCTGGGTCTTCGAGACCAGGGCGGACCGGCTGAGTCGCCGCCGCCGCTGCCCGCTCTTGTCGCTGAGCAGGTGCCCCTTGTTGGCGCGTTTGCGGAGGATCTTGCCTCGGCCGGTCAGTTTCATCCGTTTCTGGATTCCCTTGTGCGTCTTCAGTTTGGGCATGGCGCCCCTTCTTTCTGGTTGCCGGTTTGGGTGACAGAGTCACCGTGTCACTGGCCGCAGGCGCCGGGCGATGCGGCGCTGGAGGCGGCTTCACTCACGGACGGCGGACTACTGGGCCTTCTTCTTCGGCGTCAGGAGCAGCGTCATGCGGCGGCCCTCGCGCATCGGGCCGCGCTCGACCAAGCCGACCTCGGCCAACTGCTCCACGAAGGCCTGCATGTTCTGGGTGGCGAAATCCAGGTGGGCCAACTCGCGGCCGCGGAACAGCATGTTCACGATCACCTTGTCGCCGTCTTCCAGGAAGCCGCGGGCCTGCCGGATTTTCGTGTCCCGGTCGTGCGCCTCCGTCTTCGGACGGATGCGGATCTCCTTGATCTTGACCTCGTGGCTCTTGGACTTGTGGCTCTTCTTGGCAAGGCGGTACTTGAACTTGCCGAAATCCATCAGCCGGCAGACCGGCGGCCGGACGTCGGCGGCCACTTCCACCAGGTCCATGCCGGCCTCGTTGGCCATCCGCAGCGCGGCGTCCCGGTCGAGGATGCCCAATTGCTCGCCGTTTTCCCCGATGACTCGCAGCGGTGAAATCTTGATCTGTTCGTTGATCCGCTGCTTCGTTTCTTTCAAGCGGTCCTCCTTTAATATCTCGGGCCCGTTTCGATAAGCGCGGTCGCCACGGCGACCGGCTAAAATGTTGTTGTCAAGCGCTCGTTGATTTCGGGCGCCGGCGTTTCTGGCGGATTTCATCGGTCGCGCGGCCGACGAAGGCCTCGACCGATTCGACGCCGAGGTCCCCTGCCGCCTTGTCGCGGACGCTCACGGTGCCTGCCGCCGCCTCCTTCTCGCCCACGACCAGCATGTACGGAGTCTTCGCGAGGGTAGCGCGGCGGACCTTGGCGCCCACCTTGTCGCTGGAGTCGTCAACTTCGACCCTCAGGCCGGCGGTCCGAAGGATCCGGGCGGTCCGCCAGGCGTAGTCGCTCGACCGCTCGCTCACGGGCAGGACCGCCGCCTGAACCGGCGCAAGCCACAGCGGGAAGTCGCCCGCGTAATGCTCGATCAGAACGCCCAGGAACCGTTCGATGCTTCCCAGGACCGCGCGGTGGACCATGACCGGGCGGTGCGCCTGGTTGTCGGCCCCGACGTACGTCAGGTCGAAGCGGTCCGGCATCGCCAGGTCAACCTGGATCGTCCCGCACTGCCACGAGCGGCCGAGGCAGTCGCGGATGTGGTAGTCGATCTTGGGCGCGTAGAAAGCCCCTTCGCCCTCGTTGACCTTGTAGGAGAGGTTGCGTGACGCAAGGGCCTCTCTCAGCGACGCCGTGGCGAACCGCCACTGCTCGGCGGTCCCGATGGAGTGCTCCGGCCGCGTTGAGAGTTCCACCCGAATGTCCTCGAACCCCAGCGTCCGGTAGATGCGGTCGATCAGCGCGATGACGCCGACGACCTCGTCGGTAAGTTGCCCCGGAAGGCAGAATATGTGCGCATCGTCCTGCGTGAACTGGCGGACCCTGAGGAGGCCGTGCAGGACGCCGCTCTTCTCGTGTCGATGCACCAGGCCCAACTCGGCCATCCTTAGCGGCAACTCGCGGTACGAGTGCGGCTTGTTGCGGTAGATGAGGAGGCCGCCGGGGCAGTTCATGGGCTTGACGGCAAACTTCGCCTCGTCGATCTCGGTGAAGTACATCGCCTCGCGGTAATTGTCCCAGTGTCCGCTGCGGTGCCAGAGCGCCTCGCTGAGGATCGTCGGCGTGCGGACCTCCACGTATCCCGCCTCACAGTGCTCGGCGCGCCAGAACTCCAGCAGCGCGTTAAGGACGATCATGCCGTTCGGATGGAAAAACGCGAAGCCCGGCCCCTCATCGTGGAAACTGAAGAGGTCGAGGTCCTTGCCGATGCGGCGGTGGTCTCGCTTCTTGGCCTCCTCGACTCGAGCGATGTGTTCTTCGAGCAACTTCCTGGAGAAGAACGCCGTGCCGTAGATCCGCTGGAGCATCGGCCGCGTGGAGTCGCCGCGCCAGTAACTGCCGGCCACGCTCAGGAGTTTGAAGGCCGGGACCTTGCCTGCGTGGGGAATGTGCGGCCCGCGGCAGAGGTCCACGAAGTCGGCCGAGTGGTAAAGCGAGACGAGGCTGGTGGCGGCGCCCTCGGAGGGTTTGGCCTCGGCGCCGGCGACCTCCTTCTGCTCGGCCAGGCCGCCGGAAGCGATGCCGCGAAGGAGTTCGACCTTGTATTCCTGGCCCGTGGTCCGCATGAGGGCGACGGCCTTATCGATCGGCACCTCTTCGCGGACGAACGGCGCAGCGGACGCGATGACCGTGGCCATCTCGGCCTCGATCCGCGTGAGGTCATCATCGGCCAGCCGCACCGGCAGGTCGAAGTCGTAGTAGAAGCCGTCCTCAATGGCCGGACCCACGCCGAACTTTACGTTCGGTCCGTAGAGACGGCGGACAGCGGCGGCCATGATATGGGCGGTCGAATGGCGCAAGATCGGCAGGGCTTCGTCGCTTTTGTCGGTCAGGATCTCCAGATCGAACGGGCCATCGCCCAGTATCGTCGAGAGGTCCACCAACTTGCCGTTCAGCCTGGCAGCGACGGCTGCTTGAGCCAGGCGTGAACCGATTCGGTTGGCAACATCAGCGACGCTCGCCCCGGCAGGCACTTCCAATGCGCTTCCGTCCGGAAGTCTTACCGTAGGCATCGCGTTCGGTTGCCCGACCGCACCGCCTTGCGATGGGCCGGGCTTTCAGCCTCCTGGAACCCCTAGTGGTCTGTAATCCCGGGTGACTACAGAATCATAATAATCGTTTTCGGTCATCTGTCAAGGACTTTCGACGCCGGCGCGTCCGTCGGGCACGTAGCCGTGAACGGTTGAGGAGATGCCGGCGGAATGGCGGGCGCGGAACGCGCCGCTCTCCTCATCGCACGTCCGGAAGAATGCGGCCCAGGCGGCGGCGGTCGTCGGCGCACGCTCCGTCCGCAGGTACGCCTGGAGCCAGATAAAGCCGAGGAAACTCATCTTGCCGTTCCAGCCGGGCGGCATGTTGGCCTTGAGCCATGCGGCGGCACGCGGAAATCGCCTCACAAAATCGACCGGCCGCCGGGAATAGAAGTCAAGGTCGTACGTCAACTCATCGGCCGTCCCCGCCAGGAGGCAGAGCGGCGCCAGGCGCGACCGCCACTCCGGGAACCTGAGCGTGGCCGCGGCGTAGCAGGCATCGAGGATCACGAGGCGCCGCGGATTCACCGGCGCCTGAGACGAGCCGAGCAATCGGCCCCACGACACAAGGCCGCCGCCACGCGTGAACTCCCACTCCCCCGCCGACGACTGCCGCGAGGCCAGGTACACGATCGAGAGGTCCGCGGCATCAGGGCCTGGCAGGTTCGTGAGGCCGCGAGAGACTTCTTCAGGCGACGGATCGGCCAGATGAGGGCGGACCGTCAGCGACGGATACCACGCGGCGAGCGCTCGCTCGATAAGGACTGCGGTGGCGTTCCAGGCGGTCAGCGACTTTCCATCGCGATAGTCGGCGCTGACCAGCCCATCGAGGTTGACGCGAAATGAAGCAGGCGCCTGGACCGGATGAAAGTCCGGCCCCGGCGCCCCAAGTTCAGTCCGAGCACAGCCCGCAGCCGCAGCCGCGAGCAGGATAACTCCGTGGACGAGCACTCTCGATCTGGATGCCTTCATCATCTCCCGTGTAAGCAGCCGCCGCCACCGCCCGCGTGGGCCGGCATCGGCATGGAGACCGGGGGCGTGGCGGCGACGCGAGCGGCATCAGCGGCAGCGCGTGCGTGCTCGCGTGCGGCCTCGTCGGCGGCGATGATAGCGTTGCGGCGGCGGTTTTCGCGGTCGAACTTGTCGGCGTCCATGCTGGCTTCGAGTTTGGCGGAGTTCAGTTCTGCGAGGCGGCGCTCGCAGGAGTCGATGCGCGAGTTGATCGCGGCTTGGTCCCCCGGTTCCCTTGAGCGATGATCGACAAGCATGTTCAGTTCGGCCTGAGTCTGATCGATCTGGGCCGAGTATTGGCTGACCCGAGTCAAGGCCCTGTCGCGCCGCTCAAGAAGGCTCTCATCGCATGCGGCCGCGAGCAGAAGAAAGGCCACGGCGGCCGCCCCCGGCAAGACCCTCTTTGCACCTATCCGCAGCAGTGTTCCCAGCGTCATGGCTACCCCTTTCCGGGCCGTTGCAGCCCGAGTGTGGGGTGCAGCCAGACGGTGACCGCCAACTGAGTATCGGCCGTTTCGGCCCTATCGCGACAGACATACCGGGCAGTGGCACGCCCGCCTTCGGGCGTGCCTGGCACAGACGCGGGCGGCTGTGCCACATCTGAAGACCACGCTTGACATAGTCTCTTAGAGACTGTTTCAGAACCGCGTCATACACGGCTTGCAAGCAAGCCGTGGCACGCGAACAGCACGAAGGTCGCGGTTCTGAAACAATTTCTTAGCGGCGGGGCCCCGGGCAGCCGGCGGGCATCGGAACATGAGGCATGACGATGGGCGGCGTGCCAACTGTGCGTGCGGCATCGGAGGCGCTCTTGGCGGAGGCCTTGGCGGC
>Ga0315294_10004023_pt1 | contig 16017 bp, 18 predicted proteins | sample YL17G13_40_MG_FD_203626 | JGI IMG/M metagenome (GOLD analysis project Ga0315294, IMG submission 203626) | Sediment microbial communities from Yellowstone Lake, YNP, Wyoming, USA - YL17G13_40 | ecosystem: Environmental > Aquatic > Freshwater > Lake > Sediment | place: USA: Wyoming | collected... | reverse complement strand
TCAGCGCCGAAGAACAGCACCTGTCCCTGACCGTAGGCAAAGCGGGCGCCCACGATGCCTCCTCGGGGGTCTTGGGCGAAGACCTTCACCTCCGTGTGTCGCTTCTTGGGCAGTGTCAAGACGGTGCGGGACCCAAGCACGAGGGCCGTCGCCCCATCGGTCCATTTCAGCGGCGCGTTCCCAGCGAGCTGGCGGGCCGTCCCCAGCGGCGCCAGGAACTCATCGAAAAACTTTCCCCTAGGCAAAGAAGGAAACAGAATCAAGGTTCCGCCGGCCGCCACGTAATCCACTATCAGGCGCTGGGCCTTTTCCGAGTACCGCTCAAGGTGAGGAAGGCGGCTCAGTTCCTCCTTCCCGCTCGCCAAGTTGGGCAGCAAGAGGATTTGGTAGCGCCGCAGGTTCTCCGAGGGAGTGTGGTCGGAATCCACGAGCTCGAAATTGAAATGGTCGTAAACGCCCGACCAGAGGACACGGCCGGCAAAGGCGGCCACGTGGTTAGCTTCCTCCGTCGTGAGCTCAGCTTGCGGGAACGTGGCCATGGGATAGACCAAGCCCACGTCTGCCGCCAAATGCGAGGAGGCAAGGAAAGGTCCCATCCCCGCCAGCAGCCGGCCATTGCGGCGCACGTAGGGGGCGCGCCCGGTTTCTTTCCCCGCGTAGTTCACCGCGGCTTCCCAGGTATAGAAGTAGTTGCCCCAGGGGGCTTCATAGCCCGCGGGGTAGAGGCTGTCGTTCACCGGATAATAGTTCAGGGCCTTGAGGCCGTTCTGGAACATCATGCGCGTCGCCATCAGGGTATTGGTGGGATGCGTGGGCCGCGCATAGGTATCCTTCTCATCCAGGAGCCATCCGGCTTGAAACTCGATTATCGTGGGCACAAAGAGTGGTTCGGTCTTGAGGATCTCGGTCAGGAACTTATTCTTGGCGGCCTCGAAGACCGTGGAGTACCCGCCCACGCCGGACATCTGATAGTCCTGGCCCGTGTTCCAGAAGGGCTCCGTCGGGGCGGTGTTCGCTTCGGCGTTGACGCGCATGTCGGCGCCGTTCAAGTAATACGGAATGTGGCTATCGTGCGTGGCTTCCCTGGCATATTTGCGGAGCAAGTCCATGTACTTCCAGAATGTCGGGCCGTTGTAGTTTTCCCGGCCGATGGCCTGATCGTCATCGATCTGAATGTTGATCAGCGGTCCGCCCTTTTCAGCCAGCAGCGGGTTCACCAGGGATAAGACGTCGCGGTACCACTTGCGCGTGTACCTCAAGTAGGTTTCGTTCTCCAGCCATTCGCTGGCGGCCTGTTCCGACTTGTCATATTGCAGGGCGGAGAGGCGAGGATAGCGACCCTCCAGCACGGCCTGCTCCGACATGTGGTATTCGGGCCGGCGCAGCAGCCAATCGGGATAACCGCCGTTGCGCCACTCGCTGCAAAAGAAGGGGCCCGGACGGAAAGTGAGTTTGAAGCCCATCACGTCGATGAGTCGGAGCAGGTACTTCAGGTCGCGGCGCGGACTGGTGCGCCCGTCAAAGTCCAGGACGTCCTCTTCCGGCTGCTGCCAGTTCCAGAGGGAGTAGAGGTCGATGGTGTTGATGCCCATCGTTTTGAGGTGCGCCAACTCTTCCGCCCAGCGATCGCGGGGAATGCGGTGATAGAAGAAGGCTGCGGCATGCTCGAAGAAAGGCTTCCCGTCAACCCAGTACTCGGGATGACCGTTCACCACGACGCACTGGTTGTTGGGAGTACCTACCACCTGGGTAATGCGGTCCCGGGCCGGAGAGTTCGGCGGCAGGATCAAGGCAAGCAGGATCGCGGAAAGGATTGTGCAGCGCATCTGGAGGCTCATAGGGAAAGGCACCTCATGGGACGAATTGGCGCAAGGGTCGGAACCCTGAACACCCTATCCTAGCGCCAATCTCCCCTGACTTCCACACACGAGATGCGCGTGCCCTTGTCCACGCCGCACCCGAGGTGTCCCGGGGCAGGCGGCAAGTGCTAGAATCATCGAGGAGATTGCTGGGGTGACGCAGGCGCTCCGCTCGGCGGCCCGCCGCACCCTTGCACCAAGCCCATGAGCATCATGATGGACGAAATCGCGCAGCAGCCGGCCGCGCTCTCGGGCCTGCGCAAGTATTACACCAGCCCGGGTGCTATTCCTGCCAGTGCGCTCCGCCGGTTGGTAACGCATTGGCCACCGCCGGTGGTTTTCACCGGCATGGGTTCGTCGCTGTTTGCAGCCTATCCGGCACAGGCATTCTTGAATTCGCTGGGCATCCGCGCCCTTGTCTGGGAGACGGCGGAGCTGCTCCACCACCACCTGAAATTTCTCGGGCCCGATACTTTGCTGGTGGCTGTCTCGCAATCGGGCGAAACCGTGGAGATCATTCACCTGCTCGATGCGCTGCCCGCAAAGCTGCGCGTGGCGACGGCGGTGAATGCCGAAGGGAGCACCCTGGCGCGGCGGTCGAGCCTGCTCCTGCCCATGATGGCGGGCCCCCAGCGAGCCGCCAGCACGAAAACATACACCTGCGCGGTTGCCGTTTTGATGTATCTGGCCTTCGCCATCGCGCGCAAGCCTCAACGGACTCTCACCCAGGCGCTGAAGCTGGCGATTGACGCGCAGGACAAGATCCTCGAGCGCGCGGACGTGCTCACGCCGCCTGCGGCAGAGTTCTTTGACGCGCCACCTTACGTAGCGCTAATGTCGCGGGGAGCGGACTTGGCCTCCGTTTACCAGGGCGCGCTGATGTTCAAGGAGGTGGCGCGGCTGGGTGCCGAGCCCATCAGCGCGGCGCAGTTCCGCCACGGCCCCATTGAGATCATCCATTCCACACACCGCTATGTGATTATCGCCCGCCAGGGCAAGACAGGAAAATTCCTGCTCAAGCTGGCCGACGACATCCGCGCGCATGGCGGCCGGGTACTGCTGCTCACGGACCTGCCCTTCGAAGACATCGCCCACGTCCGCCTGATTCAGGTGGAGCCGCTGCGCCTGGGCCTGGGAACTCTCGTCGATAGCCTTCACATCCAACTCTTGACGCACGAACTCGCCCTGCGCGCCGGCCTCGATCCGGGCCAGTTCCGGATTGCCGAAGATGTCACGCTCGAGGAGTAGCCGCGCCCTTCAGGCCAGCGCGAGCCAGCTTACTTCTTTCTTATCTCTCCGGAATCTGGGTGAGAGTGAGACCGGCACCGTCTTTCCCGGCTGATCCTGAGGAGGCGCTAATGGACTTCAAGCGATTCGCTGCCTTTGCAGCCAAGGTCACGGCTGCGCACGTAACCACCTATTTCCTGGCGGGGGCAATTGCCTATCCGCTTCTCACCAAGGAGTTTTATATCGGCCCGAATCCTATCTTTGCCACCTTCATGCGCACGGAGGCCGATCCCGCGCTGTGGAGCCACGTCGTGAGATGGTTTCTGCCCGCCCAGATTCTGCGCGGCGTGCTCATCGCTGGCGTGCTCTATCCGCTGTTCGACACCCTCAAAGCCTGGTCGTTTGGGAGAAGATTTCTCCTGCTTGCCGGCCTCTACATCGTGCTGGGATTCTGGGCCGCCACCGTGGCTGCGCCCGGCACCATCGAGGGCATGGTCTACCTGCGCCCCTTCATCACGACTCACGTCCATCTCACAGTCCAGCCGGAGATTGTGCTGCAAGGGCTGGGTTTGGCCGCGCTGGTTGCGGGCGCCATGATGGAAGCGCCGCGGAAAGCGTAGGGGCGACCTTTGCCTGTCCCCGCCCTGCTGTAGATGGTCGCTCCATTTGATCGGGCACGCCATGCCGTACCCCTACCTGCTATAATTCGATATCAGAGGAAGGGCTGGAGGAAGTCGTGATCGACGAAGCGACGGTCAGGAAGGCCGTAGAGCTGCTGCAACAGGCGGCGCCGGGATCCACAGTCATCGTCTTCGGCTCCTGGGCCCGCGGCGACGCCAAGGACGATAGCGACCTGGATGTGCTTGTGATCGAACCGGAAGTTACGGCGGGCCTGGAAGAAACGGTCCGGCTGCGCGACGTCCTGAGACCATTGCGGGTTCCTGTTGATGTCCTCGTTGTTAGCCGGGAGACTTTCGAGTATTGGGCTGACACGCCGAACACCGTGTTCAATGAGGCGGTGCGGGAGGGGCGAATATTCGATGCGGTCCCGTGAGCATGCTGAGATCCTGTTGCGCAAGGCGAGCCAGGACATCTACGTGTTGGAGAGGCTTAGCCCGGATCCAGCCACCCCGGACGAGATCCTGGGGTTCCACGCCCAGCAGGCCGTCGAAAAGATGCTGAAAGCTGCTCTGACGAATCGCGCCATACGATATGGGCGGACCCACGATTTGACTGTCCTCGTTGAGTTCCTTCATCAGCATCAGTTCTCACTCCCAGCGGATTTGGAGGAGGTCAAGCAACTCACGCCTTATGCGGCGGAGTTCCGCTATACCGAACTGCCCGCGCAGCCCCCTTTCGACCGCTCGTGGGCGCTCGACATCGTTCGCCGTGTGAAAGCCTGGGCCGAAGCTGCCGTTCGGGGCTAGCGAAGGCGTCGAAGGACGGCTTCCTGCGCCAGCGTGAGCGCGGAATGGATGGCGCCGTAGGTTTGGGCCTTATCCTCGAGGGCGCTTAACTGAATCGGTGGTGGGTCAGGCTGAAGCCGGTGAACCACCTGGTCTAGAATAGCTCGCATCAGCTCGGGCGCGCCTTTCACGATCCCTCCCCCCAGGACGATCAAATCGGGGTCCACTATGGCTACCACGTTGGCGACGCCCACGCCGAACATCGTGAAGATCTTCTCCAGAACTGCCCGCGCCGCGGGATTCCCTTGCCGGAAGGCCTCAAAGACGAAGTAAGCATCACGTTCTTCCCTGAGGCTGCCCGCCTCGCCCGGCGGCATTCCACCCAGGGCTTTGCGGCCCTCGGCGGCGATGCCGAGGCCCGAGACGTAATTCTCAAAGTAGCCCGTATCCGGGAAATCTTCGGCCCAGCGTTGCCACTCGATGTTCATGCGGAAGACCTCGCCGGCCGAGCCGGTGCGGCCGCGGTAGAGCTTGCCGTCAACAAAAATCCCAGACCCGATCCCGGTTCCCAGGGCGATGAAGACGAAGTTGTCCACGCCCTGCGCCACTCCCCGCCAGTGTTCGCCAATGGCGGCCATGTTGGCGTCGTTTTCCATGAAGATCGGAACGCGAAATTCCTTTTCCAATTCGCGTCCCAGATGGATGTCTTTCCAGCCCGGCAGGTTGTTGGCATATGTCACCACGCCCCGCACCGGGTCCACCGGACTGGGCACCCCAATGGCCAAGGCTCGGAGGCGACCATGGCCAACCTTCTCCGCCACGCCCCGCAGGCTTTCCTTAATCTGGCGAATCATTTTCTGCGGACCGTCTTCCGGCCGGATTCTTACCGTCGCATCATTCAAGATTTCGCCGCGGAAGTCCGCGAGGGCGAAGTGGAGGTGGCTGGCCCCCAGGTCAATCCCCACGACGTAACCGAAGTTCGCGTTCAGCCCAACGCGCTTGTGGCCGTCACCGAACTCTGCCAGGCCCTTGCGCTCCAGAGCCCGCACTTTGGCCGCGAGCGTCGAAGGGTGGAGACCCACGGCGCGGGCGAGTTCGCGCCCGGAGATCTCGCCGCTCTTCGCTATTTCCCGGAAAATGCGTTGTAGGGTGTTTTCAGCTCTCAGCATGGTGTTTCCGGCCCGCGCAGTCTCGCGCGCGAGATTTGGCTTGGCCCCTCCGTTCCTAACCTATGGAAATCGTGCCGGAGGGTCAAGCGAGACTTTGTTTGACGCATTGAATCATCGGGTCATTGAGTCACTGAGCTTCTGACCTGCCGGAGCAACTAGCCGGCAAGGAAGCTGTTGTGTGCCCTCAATCGCACAATCGCTCAATCACTCAATGACTCAATCTCTTCAGGAGGAGGTCGGAGTAGGATTGGCCGACGAGATCGGCGGGAGCAAGGCCAAAGAGCTTTTGCAACTTCCGCGCCTGCTTGCGCACTTTCCCCAGGCCGCCCGAGCGCGACATGGCCTCGACCTCCACGAACTTTCCCAGACGGCGCACGCGGTCCAGATGGATCTTCACATTTCCGACGAGATAGATCTCCCGCCGCTTGTCCACGACGGTCAGGACCTCCAGCGCCTGCCTGAGGATGGCCCGCAGGGGATGGCGCCGCGGCAGCAACATCATTTCGATCTGCGCGCGGCGCGGGCGCGGCGTGTCAGAACGCTCATAATAAATGAGGGCATTCTCGATCCGCCCCTCGCGCAGCTTGAGCCGCCCGCAAGGCACACGGAAATACGTGTCAATCTGACGGTCCGTGCCCACATGGCGAGCGCGCAGTTTCTTGAGCGCGGCACGGACCGCGCCCTCGTTTCGCAAGCGCGCCTTAAACTCAAAGTTGACGTGCTTCAAGTGTGCCGCCAATTCGCGCCCGCAGAAGTGTGCTCCCGCCGTAGGCGGACGGAGCCTGGCCTCCGGTATGGCACGGCCCGCGCCCCACCCCACCTTCAGAGGAGCATCCTCCCGCGCTGCAGCGCGTAGCCTATACCATTTCCTTCGCCGCTGAAACGTATTATTCAAGTTCCCGCGGCCCGGTTGCTTTTGCAGCCCGCACCTGGGAAAATCTGCCCAATACAGTTAGTGAGGAGAAGCATCATGGGGCAGGGTGAAGTGCACAGGCGGCATTTTCTCAAGGCCTCTACGGTGGCCGCGCTGTCAGCGGCCTTGGGCGAGTGGGGCAGCGATTTCGCCAGGGCCGCGGAACTCGCGGGTGAGATTCCGTTGCGCACGCTGGGCCGCACCGGGTTGCAGGTGAGCATGATTGGCCTGGGTGGCTATCACGCGGGCTTTCCGGAAAAGGAAGAGGATTCGCTCGCCATTATCCATCGGGCTCTGGACCTCGGGATCAACTTCTTCGATAACGCCGACTGCTATCAGGAAGGCCGTGCCGAGGAGCGCATGGGCAAGGCCTTGGACGGCCGTCGGCAGAAAATCATCCTCATGACGAAGGTGGACCAGCGTGACGCCGCGGGCTCACGCGCCACTCTAGAACGCAGCTTGCGTCGCCTGCGCACGGATTACCTGGACATCTGGCAGTTCCATGCCGTAACCAGACGAGAGGAACTCGACCTGATCTTTGGCCCGCGCGGCGCTCTGGAGACCGCCGAGCAAGCCAGGAAAGAAGGCAAGCTCCGCTTTATTGGTATCACGGGCCATTTCGACCCCGCCGTGCACTTGGAGGCGATCGAGCGCTATGCGTTCGACACGGTCCAGATGCCCATCAACGTGGTAGACCCGCATTACAAGAGTTTCCGCCAGACGGTCCTGGATGAGGCGGTGAAGCGCAACCTGGGTGTCATCGCGATGAAGACGCTGGGCTTCGGCAACATCTTGAGCCTGGGGGTGGCGAGGGTGGCAGAAGCCCTGCCTTGGGCCTGGAGCCAGCCGGTCAGTGTGGCCGTTTCTGGCTGCGACCGCCGCGAGGTGCTCGACTACAACGTCTATCTGGCCAAGACCTTCAAGCCCATGCCGGAAAGCGAGCAGATGGCTTTGCTCGCACGCACCAAGCCGCGCGCCGGCACCGAGGTCGAGCACTACAAGATGTGAACGTGAGGGCTGACGACGGACCCGTCAACGGCGTCGTGCTACGAGCATGGTTGGTGCGGCTACTAGACGGGCCGCACACCCAGCAGCACGCGCCAGGTATGCGCTCGCGGGGGATGAGGATTCCCATCTGAAATGAAGCTTCGATTACACACGCGCTGGGACCTTACACCGCGCGAGGCGCGGCGCCTTCAGGAGCGGCTGCACCAGCGCGTCGTGCTGGAGGACGATTTCGCACCCCTCCGCTTTGTGGCCGGCGCAGATTTGGCGTTTGACCCCGAGACCAACATCGCCTTCGCGGGCGTCATCGTTTACCGATTTCCGCAACTCGAGGAAGTGGAGCGCCGCATGGCGCGCCGCAAGCTGCGGTTTCCCTATGTTCCGGGTTTGCTTTCCTTTCGTGAAGGTCCCGTGTTGCTGGCTGCCTTCGCCCGCCTGCGCACAGAGCCCGATTTGATCCTCATAGACGGCCACGGCCTGGCGCACCCGCGCCGCTTTGGGATTGCCTGCCACCTCGGAGTATTGTTCGACAAGCCCGCCATTGGCTGCGCCAAGTCGCTGCTGGTGGGAGAGCATGAAGAGCCCGCGGCGCGCGCGGGCTCGGCCACCCCGCTCCTTTTGGATGGTGAGCGAGTGGGCACGGTGCTGCGCACGCGCGACAACGTGCAACCCATTTACGTCACGCCGGGGCACCGGATTGCGGTGGATACGGCGGTGGCGGTGGTGAAGCTGTGCCTGGACGGCTTCCGCATTCCCAAGCCGACGCGCGAGGCAGATCACTACGTGCGTGATTTGCGCCGCGCCTATGGTAGCGGCGGTCTATGACTGCCGTCTTTGCTTGCCGACGGTAGCGGCTCTCGCCGGCGAGCCAGGGAGCGCGGCTCCAGATGCTGGATGCTATAATCACGCACATGAAGAATCCTGGACCTGCAAAGGACGCAAGCAGAAACGCGCTGCCCGAGAAGGCGCAACTGATGTCGTCCTCGGAGATTGACCGCACGCTGGTGCGCTTGGCCCACGAAATTGTGGAGCGCCACAACGGCGCCGCCGGCTTGGTGTTCGTGGGTATCCTGCGGCGCGGCGTGGTCTTGGCCGAGCGCCTGGCCAAGCGGATTGCGGAAATCGAGAAAACGGCACCACCCGTGGGCCGGCTCGATATCACCTCCTACCGGGACGACCTCGCGCCCGTGGACCGGAAATCCATCATTCAGCAGTCGCACCTTCCCTTCTCCATGGAAGACAAGGACGTCCTCCTCGTGGATGACGTGCTCTACACCGGGCGCTCAACGCGCGCGGCGCTCGACGCCTTGGTGGATCACGGCCGGCCGCGACGCGTCGAACTCTGTGTGCTGATCGACCGCGGCCACCGCGAGCTGCCCATCCAGGCCAACTACGTGGGCCGCGTGGTCCAGACCTCGGACACCGAATCCATCGAGGTCCACCTGCGCGAGGTGGACCAAGAGGAGCGCGTGGTGCTGTGTGAGAAGGGTTCAGGCATCTGAAAGTGAGGTGCGCCCCTACGCCTCCCCAGCAACACCGCTGCCCGGCAGCCTCCCGCCCGGCAGGAGCGGCGACAGCTACCCAGGTGTATGCGGAGTCAGCTCTTCCGGCCAGCCTCTTCGCCGGAAAACGTGCGCGGCTGGCCTGTGCCGACCAGTGGGGAGAGTCCGCGCTCCGCGTGTGGACTTTTGTCATAGCGGGATCAAGCCAGAGGCGTTAAGCTCTGCGGAAAAAGAGGAGGAGAGAAGAAAGCATGGAAACAGCCACGGCAGTCCTACGGAAAGAGCACGAAGCCATTGTGAAGATGCTGGCGGTTACAGAGGAAGTAGCGCGGCGGCTGGCGGCGGGCGAGCATGTCGCGGCCGAGACCCTGGCAGGCCTACTGGAGTTCTTTCGCCTGTTCGCCGACAAGTGCCACCACGGGAAAGAGGAAGACTTGCTGTTTCCGCAGTTGGAGAAGAAAGGGATGCCGCGCGCGGGAGGCCCCCTCGCCGTGATGCTGGCCGAACACGAGCAGGGGCGAGCGTTGATCAGGCAAATGGCGCAGGCCGCCGACGCCTATCCGCGCCAGCCGGAAAAGGCGGGCCCGGCCTGGGCGGAGGCCGCGCGCGCTTATGCCTCCCTGCTGCGCGCCCACATCGAGAAGGAGAACCACGTTCTCTTCGTCATGGCCGAGAGGATGCTCACGCCGTCGGAACAGGCGGAGCTGGCTGAGGGCTTCGAGAAGATCGAGGTCGAGAAGATGGGCGCCGGCACGCACGAGCGGCTGCACGCCATGATGGCTAAGCTGATCAAGGATATCCTGCCAGCACGGTAGAGACGTTCCGGCGGAACATCTCGGCGACCCAACGACGAACGTCATAGTGTACAATTCTGGGCTGAGAGAGTAGAAAGCGCAGACCCCGTTCGGAAGGAGCACGCATGAACACAAAATCTCGATGGCTGAACGCACTCGCGCTATTCCTGCTAGTTGCCCTGCTTCCCCTGCCGCTCTGGGCGGGAGCTTCTGATTCCGCCAAGCGTGGCTTGCACCAGCTCCTGTTGGGCAAGGACGTGAAAGCTTTGACGCAACTGCCGGCGACCAAAGAGGGAGTGAATGTTTACTTTACGCCGCCGGAAGGGAAGAACTGGGACCAGCGCGGGTTGAACGTGAAAGACCTGACCAAGTGGCTCAAGGAACGCGGCGTGGGTGTGGAGTCCAATGAAGTAGTGACTATCACCGATGTCAAGATCGGTGGCGAGATGGTGGAAATTCATCTGGGTGGTGGCGGGATGGGCCGCCGCGGCAGCAAGCATGCCCAGGAAACCACTCCGGGCTTCCAGCGCGCCGGTGGCTCGCGCATCAATTTCCGCTTCGGAAGAGACATCACTGACGCCGACCTCCAGCCCAACGCTTTCCTCGACTTTCTAGGGCGGCTGTTGGACGTCAGCCCGATCCGCGAGGAAGCGGCCAGGCGGGATCTCCCGCCGGAAGTCCGCCGCGCCATCGAGACCAAGACCGTCGCCGAGGGCATGACCTACCAGATGGTGCTGCTGAGCTTCGGTGAGCCGGAACAGAAGAAGATCAACGACAGCCAGCCCGGGACATTCTCCGAAACTTGGTACTACATGAAAGACGGCACCCGCTGGGTGCTGGAGTTCACCAACGGCAAGGTGACCAAGGTTCAGAAGTATTGAGCGGGTTTTGCGTCGAAGGAAGGCCCACGGTTGTCGCAGACCCGCCGTGGTGGGGAAGAGCCCCAACCGTCGCTACCCGCGTGGTTGCGGCAGCTCGTCAATGCGCCAGAAGCCCACAGTTGGGAAAGCACCAACCGGGGCCACTCCCTATCCTTCCATCACAACGCGCTGATTGCAGCAATCATGCCCCTGCATCAGGGTTTTGGTGCGGATCATTTTCATTTTCGGATTGAAGGCCGGGGCTGCGGCATAGTCACCATAGCAGAGGGTTGCATACCCGATGTCAGCCGCGTCCGCCTCGCGAAAAGTCTTGGCCCAAAGGCACTCCGTCACCTTGATCTCGGCGGCTTTCTCGGTGTCTTCGACAAATTCGTATGTCAAGACATGCTTCCAGAAATAACTGGCAGCTTTCAATGGCCCCATGAAAGCCGCCAAGTCTTTCTTGGGCAGATCCTTGGCTTCTTCTTTCGCCCCCCGCGCGGCAGCGTCGGAAGTGGCCTTCTTCAGCATCTCGATGAATTTCTCTTTTCCAATATCGTTCGCCAGGGTCTTCAGCAGAGGAATGAGTCCGTCCTTGTAGGCGAATTTATAGACCTCTTCAAAACCCATCTTGGAATCTTCCGCGAACTTGTGTTTGGGGGATGGGGCTTGCGCGTTGGCCTGCACGATGCCGAGCGCCGATAGCGCCGGGCAGCCGAGGCAAAGCAGTGTCCCGGCGGGTAGAGCGTTCGTCAGGAACCGTCGGCGAGTGGATGTGCAAGACGCATCTTTCATGTCCATACTGACCTCCCTTGGCCTATGATGTTATGCGGGGACTGCACCTTGCAGTCCAGGCTTGCCCGGATGATAACCACGCGGGTCTGGTTTTTCAACTCATGTGTCCTGTGGATTGACTTATACTGCCACCAGGCAAGCGGGGGGATTCCGGATGACCAGACCATGGCTGAATCTGGCGCTTTTTCTATTGCTCGCCGCCCTTACCGGCCAAGGCAACCCGAGCGAGCCGCGCCTGACTCCGTTCGAAGCAGACGGCAAGTGGGGCTATAAGGACGCGCAGGGCAAAGTGGTGATCGCGCCGCGTTTTGTGCTGGCGCAGGATTTTTCTCCCCAGGGAATTGCCCCCGTCGTGGACGATACCGGCTGGGCTTATATCGAGGGGAAAGGAAAGGTCGTCATCCGGCCCTGGGTGGTGGACAACGGCCCGGACTACTTCCGCGAGGGCGTGGCCCGGTTTGCCGCGAACGGCAAGTTGGGCTTCTTCAACCAATCCGGGAAAGTAGTGGTCAAACCCCGATTCGATTTCGCCTGGCCTTTTGCGGAGGGACGAGCCGTCGTTTGCCAAGGATGCAGAGAGGAAGCGGCGGGCGAGCACCGCGTCGTCACCGGCGGCAAGTGGGGATTCATTAACAAGAAGGGGGCGATTGTCGTTCCTCTGAAATTCGAGCGCGCGGAGAGTTTTCAAAATGGCAGGGCGCACGTCAAGCTCGATGGCCAGTGGCGCTATGTTGACAGGAAGGGAAAGCCTATCGAGCAAGCTTCCCTCGGCTCCGCCACCATGGAAGAGGACGGAACGATTGTTCTTCAGCTCCGCGCGGAGGGCCCGGAAGGGAGGATCGGCGACGGGCTCCTACGCTACCCTCCGGACCACCCCCAGTACCAAGAGATTCTCCGGCACCTCGGCGGTTTAAAGAAGGGAGAGACCAAGTCGGTTCCGCCCTGGCCCGAGCGGAAGCTGTAGTTACGGCAGATTCGCCCTGCAGATTTGCCGTGGGCTCTCCGATAGGAAAAGCCCACGGCACCAAAACCGTGCCGGGGCTACTTTTCCGGGAAAAAGGGAAAGAGCTTGCGGATTTCGGCATCGTCCGGCCGTCGCCCGTACTCCGCAATCTCAAACGCCTCAGCGTGCTCGACCGCGGCGGCTTTCGCCCCGTACCACTTTTCCAGCGCCTGCTTCCACTCCGGCGGCACGCGGCTGGGCCGCTGTTTGGCGAGCCACTGCTTGCGGGCCGCGGGCTCCTTCGGCACCTCCGCCAGCTTTTGCTCGTGCCAGGGTAACCACTCATACATTTGCGAGACGTGCGCGTCGAGCATCTCGATCTTCTTCTCCATCACCTCGTCGATGGCCACCACCACATCCGGCCGAAAAGGTTGGGGGCGGGTGAACCTGTCGGCGAAATAGAGAAACACCGGGTTCTTCGCCAGGGCAGGCGTGTCGCTCACCACATTCGGCACTGTGACCATATAGGCAGCGTCCTGCACCAGGATGCCCGTGTAGCGGTGGTCGGGATGATAGTCATTGGGCCGGGGGCAGAGTACGATGTCCGCCCGCCACTCGCGGATCAGGCGAATGACCTGGCGGCGCACCTCCAGGGTAGGCAGCAGCTCGCCGTCGTGGTTGTCGAGCACTTCGTATTCGATGCCGATGTGGCGTCCAGCTTCCGCGGCTTCGGCGCGGCGGCGCTGCGCCAGCGTTCCCCCGCCCTGCACGTAGTGGCCGGCATCGCCGTTGGTCAAGGAGACGAACTTCACCAGGTGGCCGGCGGCGGCATACTTGGCGGCTAATCCCCCGGCCCTTCCGTCGCAATCGTCGGGATGCGCCCCGAAGGCAATCACCCGCAGCTTGGCATAGTCTTGCGCCATGAGCGGCGAAGCCAGAATCAACAGCACTGCCAAAATCCGCGCCATCACTCCTACCTCCCCGACAAGAATGGCAGGAGTCTTATCGTCTACGCACTCGGATGTCAAGCGCCGCGCCGGGCAAAAGCCGGAGGGGCGCGTGGAACGCCCCTCCGAGCGCAGACAGGGAGGTACCAAATCGGACCATCAGGACTTCGGCTTCTCCGCCTCGGTCTTGGGAGCCAACGTGTAGTTGACGGTGATCGTGGTTTTGAATTCGACTCCCAAGGGTTTATACCGCCACTGCCGGACGGCGGGGAGTGCGCGCTGATCCCGCCAGCTGCGCTATACTGAAGCCATGGCGAAGGCCAGTGCCGGGTTAGTGATGTACCGCGTGCGGGGCGCGCACCTTGAAGTGCTCCTCGTCCACCCGGGCGGACCTCTCTGGGCGAAGAAGGATCTGGGTGCCTGGAGCATCCCGAAGGGTGAAGTCAGTCTGGAGGACGATGAGTTATCTACGGCGAAGCGAGAATTCGAGGAAGAAACGGGCCTCCGCCCGCAAGGCGAATTCCTGCCCCTCGGGAAGATCACGCAGAAGAGCGGCAAGACCGTCCGCGCCTGGGCGTTTGCGGGCGACTGCGACCCGGCCGCCCTCCGCAGCAATACCTTCAGCATGGAATGGCCGCCGCATTCGGGGAAAAAGCAGGAGTTTCCGGAAATCGATCGCGCTGCCTTCTTCTCCCTCGCTGAGGCGAAGGAGAAAATCAATCCTGCCCAGATAGGGCTGCTCGAGGAACTTGCGCGGCGCCTTTCAATCCGCCCGCGTGGCTGAAGGACATCCCTCCCCTTGCCCGCGGAGATAGGTGAACCTGTTTTCTCCTGACCGCGCAGGTCAACGCGAAAAAACCCCGGTGGGGACCCGTTACGGTTTAGGTGGACTGTGCGACAGACCGGAGTTAGAGGCGTCGAGCGTGCGGTTGACTACGAAGACTAACTCGCTGCCGGCAAGCAGGATGATTTCCTTTTGGTGCTTGAAAAGGTTGTACAGCAAGGCTGTGCCCGCTCCAATGCCGGCGCCGTACAAGATATCCCCGCCCAGGCCCGGGCCGCCGCAGTTCCCGTAATAACGGCACTCGATCTCGTGCCCCATGCCGACCGTGGCGCCCGCCCCCGCGCCGATGGCGGCTCCCATGGCCGCGTCCTTCGCCGCATCTTTCTTGCTCTTGCCACAGCCGACAATCGTGCCTTCCTCATCATTCGCCGTACTGCCGCAGACACCGCCCTTGGTATCTTCGAGCGTGCTGGAGAGTCGGATTTCCTGCTCCTCCGGGGTGGTGATGGAATCGAGCACGATCCGCATCTGGGCCTTGCGCTTGATGCGTCCCGCCGGCTTCAGAAAGGCCACGTGACCGCTCACCAGGCTTCCCTGGGGCACAATCGTCTCCTGCCCGGAGAGGACGTCCTGGAGCACGAGGCCGGAGAAGGTATCGCCCAGCTTGTTCGTCTTGGAGGTAATCGTGGTCTGTAGCTTGACGTGCAGGATGGTGCCGGGAGGGATAGTGGTACGCTCCGCGGCGCGCAGCGAAGAAAACGCGGCCGTCCAGGTGAGAATCACCAAGGCCGAGATAACCTGCTTCATGGTTTGTTGTGTCCTTTGCCTGTGGCCTGCCGGGCCGCTTCCGGTGCGCACGCCGCCAGCAAGAACCCGGGAGCCGGGCTCGGACCCAGACGCGCAAGTCTTCCCTCGCAGACCCCCTTCTTCACCCTTTGGTTTCGATTCGCAGAACCTTAGCTTGGTTGTACGGTCTCGCGGCGTTAGTTGCGGCGGGCGCGAGAAAAAGCCCACGGCATAAACACCGTGCCGTGGCTAGCCGACTGGAAACCGTCGGGGCTCATAAAGAACATTCGCGACCGGGGGAGAATCTGCGTGCACGAGGCAGTAGCATAGGCCCTGGAAGGCCTATCCTTGTTGTGCGAACTCGTAAAGCGGGACGTTTCGGGCGGGGTGGCCGTTCGTTTTCACCAGGTTTTCAATGCGGCGAACGGTTTCCGGCGCGAGCAGCACGTCGCCACAAACCCCGCAGACTTCGGCGGGCACATGGTCGATTACGATAACCTCTCCTCGATGCTTCACCGTGTGGACAATTGTCCGAGACTCGTATTCACCCGGGCACCCTTGAATCGTGCACTTCATGGCTGTTTCCTCCTCGTTCGAGGTGTTATCCACTTCGGCGGCTTGGGCTGATAGATCGTAATCAAGATCAACAGCGGTTGCGCGGTGGTGCAAACCATATGGAGTGGACGCCCCGCGTCGGTCAGGCCGCCGAGCAGGCAGCAGGGGCCACGCCGGTGCTCGGGATAATACTCCAGAATTTCCCCCCGCTGGAGCGCTGCCAGGACTTCATCCAGGCTAACCTCCTCTTCGACCATCTCCTGCTGGGCGTGCTGCGTCACCCGCAGGAGGCCGGTTGCGGCCTGGGATTTGATCCGCTCAAGTGCTGCCGCCCATTCGGCCGCATCACGGTCGCTCATCCCATCCCGAGGGTATCACGCCCGCCAGGCCCACGCAAACGGCAGAGCTGGAAGGCACGGTTGAATCGCGGTTTGGTTTAACCGTGGGTTCTTGAACGCGGCAAAAGCCCACG
>Ga0315294_10004022_pt1 | contig 16022 bp, 6 predicted proteins | sample YL17G13_40_MG_FD_203626 | JGI IMG/M metagenome (GOLD analysis project Ga0315294, IMG submission 203626) | Sediment microbial communities from Yellowstone Lake, YNP, Wyoming, USA - YL17G13_40 | ecosystem: Environmental > Aquatic > Freshwater > Lake > Sediment | place: USA: Wyoming | collected... | reverse complement strand
AATGCAGCCCAAAAAGCGCTTGACGTCATTGGTAACAATGTTGCCAACGCTGCTACCGAGGGCTATCACCGGCAAACGGTTAGCCTGACCCCTGCCTACTCACGCCTGAGTAACGGGGTGTTGATGGGCGGCGGCGTTGAGGTGCAGGGCGTAACCAGGGCAATCGACATGTTTCTCGAAACTGAGATTCTACGCCAGCAGTCCTCGCTCAGCCAGGTTTCACAGGAATCCACGACGCTCAGCAGTATAGAAGCGGCATTCGGAGAGCTTACGGGGAACCCCGGCCTGAATGCCGCCATCGACCAGTTCTTCAATTCACTAAACGACCTCAGCGCTCATCCAGACCAGGGTATTTACCAAAACGAAGTGCTTTCATCAGCCGAGGCGATGGCAAGCCAGTTCGGAACGCTTGGCGACTTCCTGTCCAACCTCAAAACGCAAATCAAGCTGCAGGCCGAAAATGTTGTCGACCAGATTAATACGCTCGCAGGCCAGATTGCCAACCTCAATGGCAATATTCAGCGCATCGAGATGAGCGGTGGCCAGACGGGCAATCTGCTTGACCAGCGGGACCAGCTCATAAAGCAGGTATCCGAACTGGCGGGAGTCCAGACGCAGCAAAGGGACTACGGCGTGGTTGATGTCGATATTGGTGGTGTGCCAATCGTTATGGGTTTAACCACGATGCAGCTTGAGGTCGGTCTAAACGAGAATGGTCTGCTTGGTATTACCCCTGCCGGCGCCTTCAATTATCAGACGACAATCGATGGTGGCCAGCTTGGTGGTTTGTTGACCTTGTACAATACCTCTGTGAGCAGCATCCAAAGTGACCTCGATACCCTTGCCAAGGCGATAATTCAGCAGGTGAATCAATACCATGTCCAGGGGGTTGGCTCCGATGGTTCGTTTACAGAACTAACCGGCAAGGCGATGACGAGCGAAAACCTGAGTGATTTTGACCCGCCTTTGAGTAACGGCTCTTTGTTTATTCGCGTTACGGATACCAGCACCGGCGAAGTAACCCGACATCAAATTGACATCGACCCGTCAACCGATTTAAGTACCGTTGCAACAGCCATCTCGGCAATAACGGGATTGAACGCGACGGTGGCCGGCTCGCGGCTTAGCATACAGGCCGATACCGGTTATAAGTTCGATTTTCTGCCCGCCGTGCTCTCTTCGCCGACTGCCAGCACGTTTACCGCCGGCTCACCGCCTGCGGTTTCCGTGTCCGGCATATACACCGGCAGCGAAAACCAGGCCTTCACTTTTACGGTTGTCGGCAGCGGCTCGGTCGGCAACGGCACGCTGCAGCTTGAGGTAAGGGACGGCGATGATAATCTTGTTGATACGCTCAATATCGGTTCCGGTTATGCTGCGGGCGACCAGCTCGATTTCGGCAATGGAATCAAAATCGCCGTCGGTGCAGGCAACCTTAATGCCGACGACAGCTTTGAAGTGGCTGCCTATGCAAACACCGACACGTCAGGCCTGTTGTCGGCAGTCGGAATCAACACTTTTTTTGCCGGCAACAATGCCTCCAATATGTCTCTGGCCAGCGACATAGCGGATACGCCCGGCAGGATAGCGACGGCCATGGGCTCCGACTTGACCGATAATGCGAATGCCCGGCGATTAGCTTCGGTCGGCGAAACAGAAATCAGCGGCCTAAACTCTCTGACTGCCGGCCAGTTTTATCGCCAGCTTGTTTCCGGCATTGGGCAGCAACTGTCGGTCAAACAGACGTCGCAAAGCAATACTGAGACCCTTGTCCAGAGCTTAGTTAGTCAGCAAAGTAAAATCAGCGGCGTTAACACCAACGACGAGGCCGCCCGGATGCTGGTCTTTGAACAAATGTTCCAGGCGATGGCCAAGTACCTTACCACAGTGAATTCCACGTTGGCAAATCTTATGGATATATTGTAATCGCTGGCTTAAAGGCAATGAAATATGAGCGGGACACTGAACAATGTATATAACAATGTAATCTTTGCCATTGCCCGACAAACGGAGGCGCTTACCAAGCTGCAGGAGCAGGCGTCCACCGGCTCGCGGGTAAACCGCCCCTCGGATGACCCGTCCACGGCATATCGTGTCCTGACGCTTGATACCGAAAACAAGTCGCTCGAAAACTACCTTGGTACAATCGCTGATATGTCCAGCACGCTTGAGACCGGTTCAGCCATCATTCAGCAAATGGTCTCGGTTATCGGTCAGACCAGGAACAATGTTACTCAGATTGCCAGCGGCTTGTACGACCAGCAGAGCCGGGACAGAATGGCAGAGGCAATAAATGACTCGCTGGAACAATTAATTCAATTGGCCAACACCAAATATAACGGCCAGTATCTGTTCGGCGGAGCAGACACCAGCTCGGCGCCGTATGCCGTTGAACGCACCGACGGCGAAATTACCGCTGTTACCTATCAGGGCAGTACGGAGAGCCGAAATGTAAATGTGGCTCCGGGTGTCTCGGCCAGCGCATATTATGTCGGCGACGATATGTTCCGTTCAAGCAAGCGTTCCACGCCGGTCTTTGACGGCACCACCGGCGCGGCAGCGGGGACGGGGACATCCAGCGTAACAGGGAACGTCTGGCTTACGGTAACCAATGATGGGTCAAATTATAAAATATCAATTGACGATGGCGCTACCTTCACAACCGTGCCGACGGGTGGAGATGCCAATCAGGTGGTGACGGATTCCCGAACGGGGAAGGTCCTTTATGTGGATACAACCGGCATAAACAGCACGGGCGTCGAGCTTGTCCGTGTCCCGGGAACCTATGATGCGTTCAGTACCCTCATCACTATTCGTGACTTACTGAAAAATGACAGAAATCTGTCGGATTCGCAGATTCAGCAGTTGCGGAGCGCCTCGACAGAGTCGCTGGAAGAAGTGCAAAACCTCCTCATCCAAAAGGAGGTTTCGATGGGGTCGAAAGTCGGGTTCTTAAGTAATCTTAAGAGCAGTATTGAAAGCGTGAAGTACAATAACGAGGATGAAAACAGTCAACTTCAACAGGCCGACATTGCCCAGATTGCCATCGATCTGTCGCGTCAGCAGGCGCTGTACCAGATGTCGCTGTCAGTGGCGGGCAGGATGATGTCTTTATCGTTGCTTGATTTTATTGCTTTATAGACAAGCAGGAGTGGGTGGCTAAGACCAGCAATGTTCGATATTTATACACATTTTTGAAATTCCCCCCGTTGCGTTGTGGCTGGCGCCATACGGGGCAGGTATGAGCCGGCGGGCATGCGGTTTGCATCACTTTTGTTGGTCGCACTGTGTCAAAATGGCCATTTATTGGCTGATTGTTGGAACCTACATTTGGAGCGCAGAAGAATGGAAGGAATTGCCAATTACTATCAGAAGGGTTTGGAACTGGCCGAAGCAGGCCGGCATAAAGAGGCCCTTGAGTGCCTCCAACTGTATCTGGGAAACACCCCTAACGATGGCCAGGCGATAAATGACGCAGGGGCGATTCTGCACTGCCTGGGGCGCAGTGACGAGGCGATAGAGTATTTCCGCAAGGCAAGAACGCTCATCCCGGATTCGGCGGAGGTCATCTGGAATCTGGCGGAGGCGTATCTCGCCGTCGGCAGCGCCAAACACGCAGTCGGGCTTTTTGATGATATGTCCCGCAGGGGCATTCTGAACACAGACGTGCTGAACAGAACCTCCAATATATTGCTTGAGCAGGGCGATAAGGCCAATGCTCTTGAGACGCTGCTTCGTTCGCTGCAAATCTCCCCGAATCAGGATTTGCTCAAACCGATGGTTGATGTCGTTCGCAACAAAAGGCCGAAAGTCGCCTTTTTCTGCGGCTTAGCCGGCGACGTGAAATTTCTTACGGACATTTACACATATATCGAGCAGCGATTCCCGGTCAAATTTTTCGAAGGCAGGGACGTTAACCAGATGCACGATATTATGAAGTGGAGCGACATTTCCTGGTTCGAGTGGTGCACGGATATGGCCGTCGAGGCGTCGAGATTGCCGAAGGTCTGCAAAACGATAGTTCGTTTGCACAGGTTTGAGGCCTATTGCGAATGGCCCGCGAAGCTGCGATGGGAAAATATCGATACGCTTGTTACCGTCGGCAACAGTTTTGTGAAGGATGCTTTGCTGAGGCAGGTGCCTGCGCTGGAGGCCCGCACCCGTGTCGTTACGATTCCCAACGGCGTCAACCTGCAGAAGTTCAAATTTGTCGCAAGACCGCGAGGGAAGAATATCGCCTGCATCGGCTACCTTAACGCGAGAAAGAACCCTATGTTTTTGCTTCAGTGTATGCAGAAGCTGCATTACATAGACCCGCAATACAAGCTGTTTTTCGCCGGCGCCTTCCAGGATGTTGCGCTTGAACAGTATATCCGGTATATGGCAAAGGCGCTCGACATTGCCGACGTGGTGTTCTTCGACGGCTGGCAGGATGACGTCAACACATGGCTGGAGGACAAACACTACATCGTCTCGGCCAGCATCGGGGAAGGCCATCCGCTTGGACTTTTAGAAGGGATGGCCTGCGGTCTCAAACCCGTGATTCACAGATTCCCTGGTGCAGACCAGCTTTTTCCCTCAGAACATCTGTTTAATATCTCCGAGCAGTTCTGTCAGCAGGTTTGTTCCGAGCATTATGAGCCGGAGCGATACCGCAGATTCGTGGAGGAGCGGTATTCACTCGAAAGGCAGTTGAATTCAATCAATAAGCTGTTTTTGCGTTTAGAGGCAGAGATAGAGGCGGGCAAATCGTCGGTTGCCTGTGGGAGTCGACTATAGCCCTGCGATGCCAGAGAAAAGCCAAAGCAATATCGGGCCGATTGTCAGCGTCATTGTGCCGACATTCAACAGGCCTTTGTACCTGGCAGAGGCGCTGTCGAGCGTCGTGCGCCAGAGATATCGCAACCTTCAGATAATCGTTGTCAACGACGGCGGATGCGATGTAGCCGGCATCGTTGAGTCTTTCAACGACCCCAGAATCGTATTTATCAACAGGCGACAAAACCGCGGCAAGGCGTTTTCTCTCAATGAAGCGATTGCCGTAGCCAATGGCAAATACATTGCTTACCTTGATGACGATGATATTTATTATCCGAATCATATTGGCGCCCTTGTCGATGCAATGGAAAATCATACGGATTGCGGCGTTGCTTATACTGATTTGTATAAGACCTATTGCCGGATTGCGCCCGACGGCAGTCGAACCGTGCTGAGCAAGGTCGTTGAAGTCAGCAGGGACTTCGACTGCTTTTTGATGCTTTATTTTAACCACGTTCTGCACGTGAGCTGCCTTCATCGCAGAGACCTTCTCGACAAGACGGGGCTATACAATGAAGGATTGAATATTCTGATTGACTGGGATATGACTCGCCGGCTGGCGTTCTTTTCCGGCTTCTGTCATATTCCCCAGGTGACGGGCGAGTTTTATCAGCCGGAAGGGGACAGCGACAGGATATCGGTCCAGCGTCGAAAAGACAAAACCGAATATGCCCGCAACGTCCTGACCATACGCACCACCAGGCCGGCCAAGCCCTGGCCAAAGCTCGCGGATTTATCTATTGTTTTTCTGGCCGAGCGACTTAACCAGCAGGCAGGCAATACCGCGGGTCTTGTCTGGCGACATACCTTTTATCCTTACAAATTGTACCTGCCGCTGCCGGGCGAGGACTTTTCCCGTCTCAACACCGATATGCCGAACATTGTTACAGTTCCCGTTGACCCGGCCTGCACAGAGCAGCAGCGCATCGACAGAGTCCTTGCCGATTGCGAGGGTGAATATGCAGCCATAGTTCCCGCCGGCTTTCCGATACGTGATATGTGGCTGGAGGATTCCCTCTATGCGTTGCTCAATACGTCGAACGACCGCGAAGCGTTTGAGCTTGAAGATTCAACGCCTGCCTGTTGGGCAGTAGTTGCGCGTAAGGACCAGTTGCGGCTTGCGCGCGGCAAATTCCCCCATTTGCCGCTGCGTGAGGGGCTTGTGTCCGCCGGCATCAATGTCCGGCGTTTGCGGCCGGCTGAAATTCCGTTCCAGTTCGACAGCTTGCTCAAAGAAGCGCAGGTGGAGGAGAAAGCCGGCAACTGGGGACAAGCCGCGGAAATCTATGAGCATATCGGCGAGCATTACCACAACCAGTTATGGATGAAGTCACTGGCTGCCGGAGTTCTGTTTAAGGCGGGCGATTTTGGCAGGTCAGCCGAGCTTGCATCATGGATAAACCAGCGACGTCCGACGGTGGATACGCTGTTGCTGGAGGCGAAACTTAAACGCCGACAAAAGGATTTCAAGTCGGCTCTGGCGTTACTAAAAGGCGCCGAGGATATACTTGCCGGCAATGTCTCGTCTGACATTAAGATGCCGACGAAAGCTAATAAATACTGCGAAAGTGTATAGGAACCAGCCAATGTCAGAAGAAAGACCCATTACAACCGACACCGAGCAAAACGTGCTTGTTGAGCAGCACAACTCGACGCAGCATTATGAAGTTTTGATGGAGCTGGGTGACTGCCTGACGTCTGTGGGCAAATATGACGAGGCGCAGCATCACTATGAAAAGTCGGCCTTGCTTTCCCCGGATGCCGCGGAGCCTTATGTTGGCCTGGGGGTTGTTGCCATGCAGAAAAACAAGCTCGAAGACGCTGATATAGCATTTAGAGTTGCCTGCCGGCTTGACCCGAATTGTGCCAGGGCCTATGCGGGCCTGGCAATGATATCACAGCAGCAGACGCATTACGCGCAGGCGTTCAAAATGTACCTGAAATGCCTTGAGCTTGAGAGCGACAATTTGACTGCGCTGCTCGGGCTGTTTCAGACGTCGTGCCAGATGGGTTCATTTGAAAAAATCATCCACTACCTGCTGGTCTATCTCGATATGCACCCAGGCGACACGTCGGTTATGTTCGCACTGGCGGCTTTGTATATGAAAGATGGCCGGGGCGCCGAATCCAGGGAAATCCTTCGTAATGTCCTGGCGCTGGAGCCGGGACACAAAGATGCGGCGAACCTGCTCGAAGAGGTTGAGCACGGCCTGGCAAAACAGCGACAATCCGAGGTTGCCGGCCCTTCGACTGGTTCGACTCCTTCGACTACGCTCAAGACAGGTGCGCTCACCACTGGTATGCTCAGGACAGACAGATGAGCGCTGACGATGATACTCAACTGATTGGAGAGCTTGCTAATCTCCTGGAAAGACAGGTTGAGCTTGCCCGGCACGGTGATTTTGCGGGGCTGGAGCGATTGGCCGGTCAATGCGAACCGCTTGTTGCCCGGATAACCGCTGCTGGCCTGCTTGAAAATCCCGCGTACAAGACCGAGCGGGAGCGGTTGGCGAAATTTTATCGGGATATACAGATGGCGATTTCGATGCAAAAGGACGCGACCGGCGAACAGTTAAAGTCGATGCGCAAGCATAAGAAAACGCTGGCGGTTTATCGCGGCAGTATCTGAATATTTTGCTGCGGACTTTTGATTTCTTTGGAGATGGATTGTAATAAAAAGAAGCCATATTGACCGATGACCCAATAATAATTATGACTGAAATAAAACTTAAATCGTGTTCCTCTCCCGGAATTGAAAACCGGTACTCTAATCTTCTTGATTTGAAAGATTTCTTCGTCGGCCCCGCAGATTACGTCATCATTAAATTGCCCAATGATTTCCCAAACTACTGTGAACACAGCGATATAGATATTCTTTGCAAAGACCGTAACAGCTTCCTGAGCCACGTTCTTGCCGTCGGCAAGAAATATCAGCGGCAGGGATTTGAAATAAAGGTCGATAGAACAAACGAGCATTTGCATGTGGATTTTTATCCGCCGGCAGCCAAAAGACTGAATTTCAGGTTCGATTTAATAAGCGGTTTTTTCTATGAAAAGTTCCAGGTTAATCCGCAGTATTCTGAAGTAGTTTTGCAAAGCAGGCGTCGAATTAATCGAGGGGGATTGGAAATTCAAGTGCCGTCTCTGGAGCATGACCTTGCAATCAGGTTTCTCGAGTATATCGAATACGTGGATTATCGCCCCGACAAAATCAAACATTGGGACTACATCAAAAAGCATAAATGCAGCGATTTTGTTGATGTGGTTAACAGGTATACGGATTTAAACATTTCAACTGAACAGGTGAATGGAACAATAAATCTGAAGGTGTCGAAAAAAGGACCGGCGGCGGGGGCCTCCACAAAAAATCACGAAAGATTTTACAAAATGTCGCCAACCTGCCAGATACCGGGGCTTGAATCTATTTATGAACAATATTTTGGTCGAAAAACGAACGGCAGTTTTGTCGAGGTCGGAGCGTATGACGGTGAATATGTCAGCAACACAAGCTGTTTAGCCGATGTCGGCTGGACAGGATATTATATTGAACCGGTGCATGAATATTTTCAACGCTGCAGTACAAGGCATGCGAAAAATAAGAACATTATCGTAAGCCAACTGGCCATTGGTGCAGAAACCGGCAGGGTGGATGTAAACGTAGGCGGGGCTCTTTCGACCATAAGTGATGTGATGAAACGTAATTTCGAATCTCTTGAGTGGTCAAAATCGAGTTTCTCTGGGAATAAAAAGATTCGGGTTGACCAATTGACACTGGATGAATATTTGACCAGTCATGCCGTCAAGCCGGGTTTCGAGCTTTTGGTTGTTGATGTGGAGGGGTACGAATGGAATGTTTTTCGCAATTTCGATATTGAGAAGTGGCATCCGCAAATGGTAATCGTTGAATTACACGACAAAAACGACGATTATCTTCTGATAAGAGAGGATTGTAAAAAGATTGTTCGGTATTTTGCCGACCACAATTATAAGGCGATTTATAAAGATTCCACAAATACTATTTACATGTTGAATCCTTCTCAGGCCCCCGGTAATCGTATTGATTACTTTTTGATATGGGGACATGGTCTTGCATATACTAAACAGATTCTTGAGATAATCAGAAACCACAAAGATTTTGAAATTATCTCGATTGTGAGAAAGTCCATCGGGGATATTGGTAGGTTTGTGGAAGATATTTATTCGTGTGATTCAGTTCCGCTTAAGCACCTTATCAGCAAGACCCGATATTTGTTAAATACCCCTCCGGAGATAATTTTTATTCTTGTTAAAAATAATAATCCGCAGGAAATGTTCTTTGGCGAAGGTTCTTTTCGCCATATCCAGTGCAAACTCATCAAAGATGTTAAAGAACAAATCCGTAACCGGTTTAATCCCCGCAACAGGGACGGGACTCGCACCGAGAACCATGTAATACACGCCTCCGATTACGAAAGCCAGGTCAAACACGTGCTCAACGTCTTGAACCTGCCTTCTGTTGAATATTATACCAGAGAACCGAACTCGGAACTCGACGTTCCTTTCCACATTGAACCTTTCGACGATTACACCATAAAGCAAGTCAACATAGACAACCTCCGCGCCAACATACTTGGTTTAGGTATCGTGCAGATTACCCAGACTCCCCACTACAAGTATGTAACTGGTGACAAGTCAGCTTATTGCAATTATCTTGCAAGGCATCTTGGAAAGGAGCTGATTGAAGACCATCTGCCGGAAGCTTATGATTCGATGATTCAAAATTTCCGGTATGACTACATAGCCCACAACGGCAGGAGAAGCATTATTATTGCTGAGCCGTTCGACGGCAATAATTATCGCATCCTCGACGGCGTACACCGCGCCGCTGTCCTGAAGCACCAGGGCGTGCAGACCGTCACCATCGCTGAACCCATAAGAAATAAGACGCCGCAGGAACCATGTCGGCCAGGCATTACCGCTCTTGTGTTCAGCAAGGACCGAGCGATGCAATTACAGGCGACTATCGAGTCGTTGCTGCTGCATTGCCAGGACAAAACAATCGCCAATCTCGTTGTGTTGTTCAAGGCATCTAATCCGGTGCATAAGCAGCAGTATGACGAATTGAAGAAAAAGTTTCCAGTTGTTGCCTTTGTTGAGGAAACCGATTTCAGAAAGCAGGTTCTATCGGTGGTTGAGCGCCGCGAATACGTGCTCTTTCTGGTTGATGACAATATCTTTGTCAAACCTTTCTCGCTGAGAGATGTCATTGCCGCTCTCGATTCAGAAAAAAATGCGATTGGGTTTTCTCTCCGCCTCGGCAAAAACACCGAGTACTGCTATTCGCTGAGTTCCCCACAGAAACTGCCCGCGTTAGAGCGCCTCAACGATGGGATATTAAAATATAACTGGTCCGGTGCTGAATGCGATTTTGGTTATCCGCTCGAGGTCTCAAGCTCTGTTTACCGCTCAAACGAGATTCTGCGCTTGCTCAATCGGCTCGAATTTGCGAATCCTAATACGCTTGAAAGTGGGATGAACCGAAACAGGAATACCTTCGTTTCAACGGCTCCGTTTCTGTTGACCTTTGAAGAATCTGTAACATTCTGCAACCCGGTGAATGTTGTCCAGAGCGAATATAAACTTAATAAGTTCGGGACAATCCATAGCTATACATCCGGGCAGTTGGCGGACTGTTTGTCGCGCGGTATGGCGATAGATGTGCGGAAATACGTCGGCTTCACACCTGATTCGGCACATCAGGAGGTAGAGTTGTATTTCACGCCTGCCGAGCGAGCGATTCCAGGGGCACAAATGACCAGGGTCGGCTGCGAGTTGAAACCAAAGTTCTCCATAGTGATGGCAAGTTACAACAATGCCAAATTCATCGCTCAGGCCATCAACTCAGTCCTCAGCCAAACCTTGAAGGATTGGGAACTCATAATTATTGATGACTGCTCGACTGACGACTCAATCGATGTAATCAAGCGTTACCTCACGGATGACCGTATTCGTCTGATACGCCACGATGCTAATAAAGGTTACGTGGCGGCACTGAAAACGGCTGTCGCCGACGTTCGCAGCGATACGTTCGGTGTCCTCGACAGCGACGATTGTCTGGCGGCGCACGCCGTCGAAACTATGTACCGGCACCATATACATTCTCCCAATTGTGGCTTTATTTACTCGCAGTTTATACACTGCGATGAGAACCTCCGGTCCAAACAACTGGGATTTTGCCGCGCAATTCCTGCCGGAAAAACGACTCTTGATATGCAAGCCATCAGCCATTTCAAGACCTTTAAACTGCAGGACTACCTAAAAACGTCCGGTTTCGATGAAAGTATGCGCTATGCCGAAGACAAAGACATTATTTACAAGATGGAAGAAGTAACCCAGCTTAAGTTTGTAGATGATTGTCTTTACTTGTATAGAGACCTGCCGTACTCGCAAAGCCACGATGCTCGCAAGGCAGCCATCGGTTTAGAATCGGTGAAGAGGGCCAAATCTGCTGCTTTTCAGAGGAGGGAGCAAACCCACAAGGCAGCCGCGTTTCCGACCTCGATTGGACAATCAGGAAGCCGGCCCAAAGTCGCCTTTGTTAGCACTACCGACAAAAGGGGAGGTGCCGCGAAGGTTGCCTGGATGCTGAAAAAGGGCCTGACGGCAAATGGTTTTCAAACGAAGATGTTCGTTAAAGACAAATCCTCTGATGACGCCGACGTTCTGAAAATTTCAAGCTCCGGTCTGGACAGGGCTAAAGAGCTTGAGAGGCAGGGCCTGCTTTATTACGATATCAAATCAACCTTGCTGCTGGCCCATAATCGCGATTTCACCGGATGTGACGTCTTTCACTTTCACAACCTGCACGGCGGATACTTCAACCCGTTTGCGCTGGCGGGATTGAGTTGGCTTAAGCCATCGGTGTGGACACTGCACGATATGCAAGCCATAACCGGGCATTGCGCACACTCTTTTGACTGTAACAAGTGGCAAACCGGCTGCGGCAACTGCCCCAATCTCGGGACATATCCGGCTGTCGCGATTGACCAGACGGCCAGAATGTGGGAGGACAAACGCAGGATATATGCCGAGTCAAACGTCGAGATAATTGTTCCGTCGCAGTGGTTGAAAGATATTGTCGCAAAAAGTATTTTGAAGGATAAGAAGGTTCATCTCATTTATAACGGTATCGACGAGCGAATCTACAGGCCGTATGACAAATCAGCCGTTCGAAGGCAGTTGAAGTTGCCGGAAGATGCAATCGTTATTGGTTTTGCTTCTCCAAAGGGACTTGTAGAACAGTTCAAAGGCGGCGGCTATATATTGGAAGCGTATAATTATTTTGTCTCTAAATATCCCAATTTGTATTTCCTGTGTGTGGGCGGTAAGGCCGAAAATGCCCCCACGGAACGGTTTATACAAATTCCATTCGTAACGGATGAGACCGTGCTGGCGCAAATCTATTGCGCGGCGGATATGTTTATGTATCCGAGTATTGCCGACAACTGTCCTTTGATTGTCCTCGAGCTTATGGGCTGCGGTGTCCCGATAGTGTCTTTTGAAGTTGGCGGTGTGCCTGAGCTTATTGAGAATGGAAAGACAGGCCTTTTGGCGCCGTACAGGGATACGAAGGCAATTGTGCAAATGGTCGAACAGATGGTTCTTGGTGAGGCCGGGCGCCGCCGGTTTGGTCAGGCCGCGGTTGCGAGATTGCGGGAGCGGTTTACGCTCGACCGTATGATTGATAATCACATTCGTCTATATGAGAGTTTGACGCAAAAGCGCCAGCCGGGTCAATTTGAGCAGGGCGGCGAAAAACCTGTGGTATTCACAGGCCAGACCTCAAAACAGAATCGGTATCTGGTCTCGGCGATTGTCTCAACATACAATTCAGAGACGTTTATTCGCGGCTGCCTCGAAGATTTGGAAAACCAGACAATAGCCGACAAGCTTGAAATCATAGTTGTCAACAGCGGCTCTGAGCAAAACGAGGAGCTTGTCGTAAAAGAATTCCAGAAACGATACAGTAACATCGTTTACATTAAGACCGATGAACGCGAAGGATTGTATAGTGCCTGGAACAGGGCGGTCAACATCGCTTCGGGACAATTCCTGACAAGCGCAAATACCGACGACCGCCATCGCAAGGACGCCCTGGAGGTAATGGTCAACACGCTTATTGCCAATCCCGATGTTGCCCTGGTTTACGGCGACCAGATAGTCACCGATACATCTAATCCCACGTTTGAGAATCATCATGTTATCGAGCTGGCCAAAAGACCTGAGTTCAGCAAAGAGCGATTGCTTTTCGGCTGCTGCGTCGGGTCACAGCCGATGTGGCGAAAATCACTGCACGATGAATTCGGCGGCTTCGACGAGACGCTTACTTGTGCGGCCGACTGGGATTTCTGGCTAAAAGTCGCCGGCAGGTACAGCTTCAGGCACGTACCGGAATTTTTAGGGCTTTACTACTACAACCAAGACGGCATCGAACACGGCCGGAGGATTCACAGCTTGTATGAACGGTACTTGGTTGCCAGGCGATACGGCAACCAGTATATCCCGACTATTCAACCCTGTCAGGCCCGTGGTAATCCTCTGGTGTCGATTGTAATGGCGGCATACAACGCTGCCGGTTATATTGCGAGGGCGATTGAAAGTGTCCTGATTCAAAATTACAGGAACTTCGAATTGATTGTAGTCGATGACGGCTCTACCGACCGGACTGCCGAAATTGTCCGCGGTTTCAAAAACGAGCCGATAAAGTACTTCTACAAGGAAAATAACGGAGTGGCTTCGGCCCGCAATTATGCTTTGAAAAAAGCCGGCGGGGCGTTCGTAGTGATTCTTGACAGCGATGATATGATGACGCTGGATTTTATCGCCAGACATTTGCTGGTATTCGAGCAAAATCCCGAAACTGACCTGGTTTATTGCGATGATTGCTTTATTGATGATAATGACAAGCCCATCCGCGTGATGAGCAGGCCGGAGTATTCAGACCATAAGGCACTTGTATCAGCCCTGTTCCGCTACGGGTGGGCGATTCTGCCTTTCAGGACCTGCATCAGGAAAAGCGTCTTCGACAAAATAGGTCTTTACGACGAACGTCTGATTATGTCCGAGGACTACGATATGGTGAGGCGTTTTGTAGGTCAGGGCCTCCGGATGCGGCATTTACCTGCGGCGCTTTACCTTCGCCATCCGACGGCGAACAGTCTTTCGAGAAGCTTCGACGCTGCGAAAGCAAAGGGCCACTTTGAAGTCGTTCGCAAGTTTACGGAGACGTTCACTGCTGAGCAGTTATTTCCCGATGTGCGTTGGGAAAACCTGCCGGCTGAGCAAAAGCCGCTGCTGGCCAAATGCAAGACAGCCATTGTTTATCTTGGCATCGGCGAACAGTATCTCGTTTCCAATGCTCCGGATTTTGCAGAGGCGGCTTTCGAAATGGCCTGTGCCCAATTGGACGATTGCTGCAAAATTGAGCCGGCTAACCACCAGGTCAGGAATCTGCGGGAAAAATGTCAGTTCATTCGCGCCAAAAACCTGTCTTCAAGTCGCCTCGGTGTTTGCCAGCCGGCCTGAATTTAGATGCTTTAATATGTGCAGAACAGCTAAACAAATTGCGATTTCCATCGACAATAAATGCGAGAGATATCACACACCCTCAGGAAGTTGGCGTCTTATAATACTGCCGTATTTTGAAAAGGAAGGCGGGTAAAAATGGCCACTATAAATCTTTCAGGCCTATCTACCGGCATCGACACAAAAACTCTCATTGCGCAGTTGATGGCTGTCGAAAGCCGAACGCTAAATATTTACCAGCAACGCGTCTCTAACTGGGAGGAAAAGAAAGACGCACTTAGCACGCTCGAAAGCAAGTTAAGCGCGCTGAGGTCCACAACCCGTGCTTTGTCTGATGCGGAGCAACTCAGGGCGTTTAATATCAGTTCCAGTGACCAGGACATGGTTACGGCAGAGGCGACCAACAAGGCCTTCGAGGGTAACCACACTGTTGCGATCAACCAGTTGGCGACGGCCGACAGGTGGGTTCATACCACCGGGTTCGATTACGCCGAAGATTACGTCGGCGCAGGCACATTCATTTATTCGTATAATGGCAAAGAGGCGGTCATCACAACCACTGCTACCACCACTTTGGAAGAACTTGTTGGCTTGATAAACAACGATGCCGACAACCCCGGTGTTACGGCGTCTTTATTAAATTACAGCAATGGTTATCATCTCGTCCTCAATGGCAATGACGCCGGCTCCGATTACCGAATCTCAGTCAACTCCAGCCACACCGAAGTTTTGCAGGCAGCTACCGCTTTCACAGTCAACTCCGACAATGCCACTCTAACCACTCGTATTACCGAGCTCGATCAGTTTGGTGACAATCCACTTGGAGTAGGAGAGGCCATCCAAATAACAGGCACCGACCGTTATGGCAACGACATCGCCCAGGTTGACCTTAATTTGACCGAAAATACAAAAATAAGTCACCTTATTGACAAAATCAAGCAGGCCTTCGACGGCAACGTCAATGTGACTCTCGAAAACGGCAAAATCATCGTCGCCGACAGTGTTTCCGGCGAAAGTCAGCTTTCAATCTCGCTGGCTTACAGCAACACTGAAAGACCCGACCTGCCAACTATGGTTGTCTCGACCGCAGGCGGTGGTGCCACAACCCCGCCTCCCGGTTTCTCGCCCTCGGATTTTACCCAGAGTCAGGCGGCACAGGATTCTAAAATAAAAGTGGACGGCTATCCTTCGGCGGCAGCCGTCTCCGAGGTCCAGCAAATTGCACATACTCCTGCGGTCACCAGCGGAACATTCACGCTAAGCTATGCCGGCTATACGACAGGGGCAATCGCCTATAACGCAAGCGCGTCTGATATCCAGGCCGCACTCGAAGCGCTGCCCAGCGTCGAAACCGGCGACATTACAGTCAGCGGAGATTCGCTTGACGCCGACGGCGCATTGACGTTCACCTTCAAGAATACGCTCGGCGATGTGAGTATGATTCTTATAGATTCGTCAAATCTTAGCGGACCACTTTCGGTTACTGAGCAGACCAAAGGCGTTGACGAGTATATAAGCAGGAGTTCCAATACAGTTGAAGATGTGATTTACGGTATCACCCTTCATTTGCACGACACCACTGATTCGAGCGGCGAGCAAATAACACTTACGCGGGATACGGCGTCCGTAAAGCAGAAGCT
>Ga0315294_10004020_pt1 | contig 16023 bp, 10 predicted proteins | sample YL17G13_40_MG_FD_203626 | JGI IMG/M metagenome (GOLD analysis project Ga0315294, IMG submission 203626) | Sediment microbial communities from Yellowstone Lake, YNP, Wyoming, USA - YL17G13_40 | ecosystem: Environmental > Aquatic > Freshwater > Lake > Sediment | place: USA: Wyoming | collected... | reverse complement strand
GGCCCCGAGGAACTTGCCGGGACTGCCGAACCCTCTCCAGATGCCCCAGAGACTGAGCCGGTCACCGAGGAAGGCGACATCGGCATCGAGTGCATCAGCCCGTTCAACTGCCGCGTGGACCCGCTGTACTTTGACCGGGACAAGTGGCGGTGGTTCATCTTCGGTGACGAAGTAGATGCGGAAGACCTGGAAGACGAGTACAACCTGAAACGTGGCGTCCTCAAGGAACAGGGCGACACAATGGAACGGGCCTACGACCTTGAGTCCCACGACGAACTGGAACTTCAGGTGGGTGATCCTGCCAAGGACGAGAAGGTCATGGGGCGCACGGTTGTCAAAAAGTACTTCTATACCCCCAAGATTTACATGATCCTCGCCGGGACCAAGGTATTGGAATACGGACCCAACGAGGACGGAGAAATCCCGTTCTTCGCTATTGAGGACCGACTAATCCCCATAAGCAACTACGAGAAAGAGTTTACCTATAACGAGAGCCTAGTCAAGGATGCCATCCCTCTGCAGAGGGAAATCAACCGGCAAGCCGCGATTATGAGTCTAGCCTTGGACAGGGCGTCAAAACTGAAGATTCTGACGCCCCTAGGCTCTCTGATGTCTAAGAAACAGTGGGTGAACGACTACGGGGTCTTCATCGACTACAACCGTAACGCCGGGGACCCGTATCAGATGAAACTGGACCCGTTCCCCGTTGAGATGCCCGCCTACAAGAATAGCCTTGAAGCGGATATGCAAAGCACCATGAGTCTCGGCCCGGCATCATTCGGGCAACTCCCTGAGAGAGCCAGCCATGCGTCGGGTTCTCTAGTGAATCTATTGCTTGAGCAGGATGATGTCATCCTAAACCCGCTGCTCAACCACATCAACCATGTCATTGGCGAGGCGTGGAGCCTGGCCATGCGGTTGGTGCAGAAGAACTATGCGGTGAGTCGGCTTATCAAGACGGTAGGTGACGACTCTGGTGAAGATGTCATGAAGTTCCACGGCGCCCAGTTGAAGGGCAACACGGATGTACGCGTTGTGTCCCAGGCCGGGCTGCCCAGGAGCAGGGCTCTTCGCATTGAGTATCTTATGAAGCTCCGCGAGGTTGGGTTGCTGAAAGATGACCGCAGCACCCTTGAGATGCTGGAGTTTGGGAATGCGGATAAGATATTCAAGGACGAGATGGTACACGAGAAGAAGGCTTCTCGGGAAAACAGCATCATCTTTAACGACCCGGCCATCGAGGCACAAGGGACTGTTGGGTGGGTATACCCCTACGAGGACCACGCGGCCCACTTGAAGATTCACTGGCGGGAACGCCTGGGCGTCCGCTATGAACAGTTAAACGATAACCAAAAAGCTGCCTTGGATACGCATATCGAGGCGCATATTGCACAGGTGAGGGCTCAGATGCCCCCGCCACCCGTGCCACCGGGCAATGAACCGGGCGGAGGGACCCCTGCGGGGCAACCAACTCCACCGGAGACGCCTCAGCCGGGGATGTAACGAGGATTTATTATGGGAAACGACTTCGACTACGACGAGAATCAGGCTAAGCTGAATCCACCGTCGGACGAGAAGGAAGACGACGCAGAAGAGACAGAGGAAGAGAGCACCGACGAGTTCGAGATGGATGATTACGATCCCTCGGAGGATCACGACGAGGACCCGGAGGACGAGGAAGAGCCGCCTGCTGAGAAAGTTGAGCCGGAGGTTAAGCCTACCGAAGTTAAGCCGGAGCCGACTCCGACGCTTACGCCGGTACAGGCAGAAGCCATTAAGGCAGAGGCAATTAAGTTGGTTGGTGAAGATGCGGTGCTCACGATTAAGGGCGTTGAAAGAAAGCTCAAGGACTTTTCTCCACAGGAGATCGTCATTGGGCTTCAGAAAGGCGTCCGGGCGGACCAGATTTTCAACGAATTATCTGTTGACCGCCGAAAGCTAGAAGAGGAAAGGGCATTAGTTGAGAGAGGAGCGGTTGTAATCCAGGATTACCTGGAGAAGATCAACTCCGGTCAAGTCGCAAACGCGGCGTCTCATCAGGGACCACCCGCAGAATTGCTGAGGATTACCGAAGATGACACCGAGGAAACCGTCCAACTCAAACAGGTAGTTGCGGCCCAGGCCCAGAGGCTTGGACACATCGAGGGTGCGTTCCGCAACACTGCTAGCGAAGCCAAACTCAAAGGGTTGGTCGATGAGGTACGGTCCTTCGACAAGGACTATCCCATGGCCAGTGTGGACGAGGCCATTGCGGTCAAGTTGGCCAGGCCAGACATCAACACCGAAGACCTAATGAGAGCGGGGCATAACTACTATTCGTCGGAGGCCCACGGGAGGGCGGTCATGGCGGCCAACCCTACGTTTAAACGGGCGTATGACGATGAGGTTATTAAGCAGTACCTAGCCCGAAAGCAGCCTTCAAAAAGCATTACTGGGACTAAATCCAGCTCTTCAGGCTCGAAAAAGTTATCCGAATCGGCAAAGAAACCAATTCGGGACTTCAAAGGTGCCGATGCTGGCGCCAAAGCCTACATTAGAGAACTGATGAGGACCGGCAACACATCGGATTAGCGAGAAATTAAAGTGGCTGGACAGGAATTTCAATACATTCAGGACATCCTGAAAGAGTTTTATGCACCTGCTATCGTAAACCAGGTGTATCACAAGGCCCCTCTGTGGGCGCAGATCGAGAAGAAGGAAACGTCTATGCAGGGCAAACGGGTAACCATCCCTGTGCAGACTGCCTTCACTGAGTCCGTTGGCGCTCGGAAAGCCAATGACTACTCTCTGCCCACGGCTGGTCGGAATACCTTCGATCAGGCGTACATCTACATGAAGCGCAATTACGGGCGCATTCAGGTAGACGGATTCTCCATTGAGTCCGCGCAGGGGAAGGGCGGTTGGGTGGACATCGTTAGCTCTGAGACCAAGGGTGTGTCGAATGCGTTTGCGATGGACATCGACCGGCAGTGCATGGGCCGCGGCGATGGCGTCATCGGTCACGTTGCTAGCGTTAGCACCACTGCCGTCACCGTAGACAACCCCCTCGGCATCGTTGCCGACACCAGCAACGTTGCTAAGTGGTTCAGGGTTGGTCAGGTTCTCGACATTTACAATGGCGCTTCTGTTGTTTATGGTGGGGCCACGGCTCTTACGGTAGAGTCGATTTCCGGCGCAGTTGTGACGATGGCGTCTACTGCCGCCTCCGCTTCGGATGGTCACACCATTCGCAGAACTCTTACTTACGGCACTACCGAGGCCACGGCTGGCGAGATGATGGGCATCGACGGCATCATCGACTCCGCTGACACGGACCTTGGCGACTTTGAAGGCATCGACCGTACCGCCAACGAAATTTGGCAGGCTTACGAATCCTCGACTTCTACTGTTGTTTCAGAAACTGCTATTCAGGAAGCCCTCGATGCTATCGACCAGAGAACGGATGGAGAAGCCGTTGACCTGATGCTCACCACCTACGCGATCCGCAACAAGCTCATTGATCTCATCAGGGCGGATCGGCAGATTGATACGATGGACCTCAAGGCTGGATGGAAGGCCATCAAGTACGTCGGCGGGGCCGCGGGCGAAATCCCGATCATGGTTCACAAGAACTGCCCCCTCGGCTACATTTACTTTATTGCGCTTCCGCACCTGAAGTTCTACACCTTGCGCAAGCTCGTGTGGGACAATAAGGGCGGCGGGGTGGTAAAGCCCGTGGCTGGCTACGACGCCTACGAGGCGTGGTTCAAAATGTACGCCAACCTCGGCTGCGACTGCTCCAATAGCATGGGGAAGCTCACCGCCGTTACCACGGCGTAGACCCATTCTATATAGTTTTTCTCAGGCTGGGGGCGGGAAACCGCCCCCGGTCACTTTTAAGGAGGATAGATGAGTTGGTTCGATAGAGAACTCAAGTTGATTTGCGAAGATTACTTCGCTATGTATAACCCGCTGAAGCGGAGATGGGAAGTTCGCAGGAACACCTTCCGCTTGCCTCGTCTCAAGAACTGGGGAGCACTAGACCGATTGTGGTTCAGCACGTTCGTCCGCTCATGCAAACACAAAGAACCCGTATCGGATGACCTGTACATGCTGCGCAGGGGCCTGTATAACGCGAGGCATGCGAAGATGTTGCTTCGTCAGATAGACGAGGCCAACAGGACTCAGGAGATTGCCAATGACGCTGAGAACACGTACCAACACAGAGCCGCGGCCAAGTCTATATGGCATCACGCTTTAGAGCCAACGGTCTTTATCCATAGGGATTAATATGATAACATCTGCAAATGTCACCTCGTTTGTCCGAAGTCTCATCGGAGAGGCCACCGCGAAGTGGTGGACCGACGCCGAGATTACTCTATATGTTCAGTTTGCGATGTCCCGGGTTCAGGGAGAGTTTTACCCGTGGATGTGGGACATCAAAAAAACCTATACCACCCTGACTTTCGTAGCCGGGGTAGCTTCTTTGCCATCAGACTGTTTCAAGGTTTCGCATGTCAATGACTCTGAGGGCCACAAGATTCGCGGCCCGATAGGAGAAGACGAATACTTCAAATATACGAACGATACCTCGGCCCCGACCACTCATATTGTGTGGTACATGAAGGCCGCAGACGAAGTGACCGATTTCCCCGACTCCATGCGTGCCCTCGTAGCTGTGGAAGCCGCCATGCTGGCTCGGGGGAAGAATAAAGAGATAACCGCGGACTTGTTTGAAATGCAGAAGATGTTCAGGCAGGCCGCCACGGTTGATTTGTCCATGACGACAGTAGGCCAAATCCAGGAAATGCAGGACTTTTCCGAGGAAAGGTCATTTGCCGATGGGGCATGGATGTTTGACGACGGGAAAATCCGTCTTCTTCAGAGTACGACCAATGCTTAGGGCAGCTCCCAGCGTATTCAATCTCGATAACTTCTATATGGGATTGGACTGGACTGCGCACCCCTCCAAGGTAGAGGTTGGTTGGCTTGTAGATGCCAAGAACTTCAGCCTAAACTCCTACAGGGCGTTGGAGAAACGAGCCGGATGTGCCCTGCTGCGTTCTGTGGCATTCAATAGCGGGGCGGCCATTAAGTCTATCTATGAGTACAAGGCCCCCGGCGACGCGGCCCTGTCGTTCCCGGCAACCAATTTTCTTCTTGTCAGCAGCGGTACGAAGCTGGGGTACTGGGGCGGCGTTGCTGGCGAAGAGTGGGAGCCGATTGCTTCCGGCTTAACTGATGGACTAAGGATGAGCTTTGCAACCCATGACGGGTATTGCTATTGTGTCAATGGAACCGACCCCAACTTCAAGATTTTCAATACCACCAAGGTAGACGTCGTTGGATTGCAGCCTCCGGCTACGGCCCCCACCGTGTTGGCAACGGGCGCTGGGTTCACGGGCACGTATAAGTATGTTTACGCTTTTGTGCGGGAAACATTCCCGGCTTTAATTGGGAACTACTCTCCTGCCAGCAATGATGTTACCGTGGCAAATCAAGGGGTAGCATTAACTGGGTCCTACAGTGACGACCCTCAAGTAGATCATATCGCCATATTCAGAACCCTGAACATGGGCACTGGGGATACGGACTCTAACCAGTATTTCCAGGTTATTCGCATAGCCAATGACCACACCGTAAACAACACATTAACAAAGGCTTACGTAGGCAGCGGACTGGACGACTTGGGAACGATTGCCAATACGTTGGACTCAACTGTCAATCTCCGCGTACAGGTCATGACCGCTAAAGCCGTGACGGTTACCGCCGCTTTCAAGGGAAGCGGGTTGAATGATTTGCATACTCCGGCTAACACCGTTGATAACACGGTGAACCTGATCATCAAATGCGTGAGCCTGGCCGGGGGAACGATTAATCATTACAAGGTATCGCCCGACGGAGGGTTGACGTACCCTGGCGTTGGGCAAGACATGAGTACCGGGACCTGCACGTACGGGAATACCACCTGGCATTGGAACTCTACTGCGGGGCATGTTGTAGGAGACACCTGGACTCTCTCCAAGGTTGGGGACACGTACGCAGTGTCTGAAGACGAGGGTTCGACGTGGGGACCCAACACAAATATGCTATTGACCGCGAACACGTGGAAAAATACCACCTGGAACTTTGCCGCGGTGACTGGGCATACTGCCAACGGCTACTGGACGATTAAGACCACGAGTGCTTCTGACTGGGCGTATACCGATACCAAGGAAGACAACGACCTGACCCTGTTGGCGACTAACGACAATACCCCTCCCCCCAAATCCAAGTTCATTATTCTGCACAAGAACAGGATGTTCTATGCTAATTGCCCCGCTGAAAAAGACGGGGCTTCACTGTTCATGTTTAGTGCTCCGAGTGCCCCGGAACGCGTACCGTCTACCAACTATCAATACTTCGATAAGGCGGACGGGAACCCAATCACCGGGATCGCCTCTCTACCAGAATCCCTAATTGTATTCAAGAAGAATAAGATCGCCGTCATGGAAGGCGACTTCGTAGAGTGGTATACGATTTCCAACGGGATTGGCTGTATCGCCCCGTGGGCCATTGTTCCAGTTGGCGGGAAGGTATACTTTATCTCAGAGGAAGGGTGGAAGGCCACTGACGGCAGAACGGTATTCGACGTAGGGAAGAAACTGCAGGCCATCAACCGAGCGCAGTATTTGACCACGGCAGCTGCGGCAGAATATACGGCCATATATTATCCAGAGAAGTTCCAGTTGCAGTTCAACCTATACCATGCTACTTATAATAACATAGTTCTTGTCGCGCATCTGCTGGAATCTCTTTACCAGGATTCTGGCGAACAGGTAGTCGCGGGAAGTAATTTCATTGGGTATACATATCACGAATATGACAACCACGTGTTCACCACCCTTGGATGGTACACAGACGCTAACGGGATTACTCGTCCCGTTGCTGGCTCTTCCACCGGGTTCCTGTACCTATTAGATTCAGGCACTCAGGACGAGGGGAACAACATCGCCGTGAGGATGGAGACCGGGTGGTACAACTTCGGAGCCCCGGAGAGTCTTACCATGACCATGCGGGGCATTAACGTGTCCTACGCGTCCAGCGTTACGTCCGGCTCGGGCGTTGCCCGGCTGTACTACGACGTAGACTTTGTTACTGGCACGGATTACGTGTCGTTGACCAAGGGCGGGGCCATGGGGACCACATACCCGTTCACGAACTCACCCTACACAGGGGTCGATGGCGTAGTGTCCGAGAACCTTGATGTTGTGGACACCATGGTTGGAAAGAAATTTAGGTTCATCCTAACAGATACGTCTGCCAATAGATTCACCCTGTTATCTGTTAATCCATACTTCAGGATTGAGGGAAGACGTTAATGTCCCTAGAACACGTTGTCTTAAAGTCTCGGTTCCCGGACAAGCAATTGACCGTGGTATTGGAGGACTTTAAGAAGGCGATTAATCATCTCGTTGATGTCGAGAATGATCGAAGCCCTGCGATTACCACTGCCCACGACGTTCTAGTTCAACATTATGACTGTTATTGGAAGCCGTCTGACAACGCGGCAGATATCTATCGGCCTACCGGGTATGTTACTATCGGCGGGGAGTCGCAGAAAACGGACAAGTTGCGTGTCATTGGCGGCCTCGGCATCTACGACAGCGCCGCGGCCCCCTATCTGCGCTTGACCAATGCCTCCGATACTGCCCGAGACCCAGTTATGCAGTTCGCAGTCGGCGCGACGCCTGTGACTGGATTTACGTTAGGGGTTGACCACTCGTGGTCTATCCCAGGAACCGGGTATGACTTAACCTTGTGCTCTGGTTCGTCGTTAATAGAGACCTATGCTTCAGACGGAACGGCCTCTCTTTTGGTGGATATCTGGTCTGGGGCACAGCCAGAAATAGATGTTTATCCGATATTCGAGGCTGGCATCGGTGCGGATTCATACTGCCATTTATATGGGACAGACAGCTCTGGAACAATGCGGGCAGACATAGAGACGGGGTGGAAATCTACCAATACGGCCAAGTCTGGATACCTGAATCTTCTAACCATAACGAATGACATTACGCTTAACAACCCGGAATGGAATGACCAGATAGATATTTGGGCCAAGAACGGGTGGGTTACAATTAGTGCAGGGGCTGGCGGCACCACGCAAGACTCGGCCTTCATTGTCGTAGAGGCCGGGGACAAACGGGCAGGGCAAGCGAACCGTGCCTTTCTTACGTTTGATGCTGGACACGACATTGTCCTCGATTTCAACAAGGACCTCGAAGGGCTGATGGAACTTGCGGCAACGAAAGTTCAGCCTATTTTCAGAATTACCAACCAGTCCGATACCGCCCGCGACCCCGTCCTGCAGTTCGCCCTCGGCGCAACGCCTGTCGTCAAGTACACGATGGGCGTGGATGATAGCGACGGCGACAAGTGGAAGTTGGGTACAGGTTCGCTGTTCGGGGACGACCACGATGTACTGGTGCTGGAATCCGGCGATGCCATAACGCCGCCCGTGGCAGAGTTCACGCTGATTGATACGTGGCAGACGCCGATAACGGGTACAGCAGAGACCGCCGGTGGGGCCGGGACGGACGGGACACATCTGTACTATTCCGTCAATGCAACAGGGGGTTTAGTCAAGGTTGACCCCGTTACCGGGACGGAAACCCTGCGGGTCACGATTGCGAGTTCGTCCTTCGCGCAACTGGCAGTCGATTCGGAACACGTCTATGTCATCGAACAGTATGGCGGGCAGAGGTACATCGAAAAATATAAATGCTCAGACCTGTCTTACGTTTCCTCGACTGACTTAATTGGTGAAACCATAACGTCTATTTTCTACTGGGGTGGGCATCTTTATCTCACAGACCAGAGCAACGGAATCAGGAAGGTTCGTTGTTCGGATATGTCTCTCATTTGGAGGGTTTCCTATCCCGTGGGTGACCCCCATTTCTGTTGGCCTGACGGCATAGCCGTAGACGGGTCTTTCATTTACGTTCTTGACGACCTATCCAACGGGATAATTCGCCTCAATATGGATGGGTCGTTCGTGGACCTGACGGCTGTTGTAAACCCCATGCAGAACGACACGCTCTGGCTCTCTGGGCAGTATCTCTATGTCGGAGTCAATACCAGCCGGGTTGACCAACTGCTAAAGTCAGACCTAAGCCTTGTGGCGACGTTCACCGTGGCGGCTTCCGATATTCACCAAGCATTCTATTATAATGCCCACCATTACCTTGCCAGCCACGATGACACCTGCATCTACAAGTACACGGCGACTTCTACTGAGGTAGCCGGGGAAGCGAGTTTGCAGATTCGCCTCCGCGATATCTATGGCCAGATGGCCGATGTGGCGCGGTTCACGGGGGATGTGCGGTTCGGCGTCGGCACGACGATCCCGACGGAGACCATCGAGGGCGTCGGGAACATCAAGGCTACGGGCGGGCAGTTCATCAGCACGAAGGCGACGGGGACTGCCCCGGTCGTCGTGAGTTCGACAACGGTCTGTACGAACCTCAATGCGGGGCTTGTGGACGGCTACCATCACGACCAGAGTTTGCTGACTACTGCCGCGCCGTCCTTTGACCATCTACACCTGACCATCGCTGACGGTACTGCGCCGCTTGTCGTGACTAGCACGACCGAGGTCGCTAACTTCAACGCCCATCTTCTTCAGGGCCATCACGCCGCAGACTTCGCACACGCGGACGCGAAGTACATAGTGCAGGAGTTGTCGGGCGACCTGAGCGCCGAGCAATCCTTGGGCGCGTTGGCGACGGGCATCCTGAAGAATACGACGACGGCGGGTGTCGGGGTGCTGTCTATCGCATCGGGCTCGGACCTGCCGGACCATAGCATCCTCAGCGCGACACACGGCGACAGCACGGCGGCAAGTGTGGTGCTTGGCGACATCATCTCTGGGCAGGGGGCGTCGCCCAATTCTAAGTGGGCGCGGTACGCAGGGAACACGACGGCGGTAAAACAGTACCTTTCGCAGACGGGTACGGGCGCGGTGTCTGCGGCCCCGGCGTGGGCCACTCCCAATGCGGTAGATATCGTTATCCCCGGTGGCTTGGGAACGCCCACATACGACGACACCCAAGACTTCCTGAACACGACTCGCTCTGCGGGAAGATTGACGGGCGGAGCTGTGACCAAGGGGACGGGAGCCACAGTAAGCATAACCGATTTGGACGGAATGATTTTCACCGGGAATACGCTAGGGACAAGCCCCCTGATATATTTCAAGAAAGCCGCCCAAACAAGCATCACGCCAACCGGGTTGACCGATGGGGCGGTAAATTGGATTTACATTGATTACGATGGCGGGAGTCTAACATACAAGGCCACGACGACCCGTTCTACCATAGACGAATACACCATGTTCACCGTCGCCCGAGTGTGGGTTAGCGGGACGACGCTTGAGGTCCAGCAACACGGGCACAATCTTTACAACAAAGACCGCCGCTCCCACGACCGGCTTATCCTGAAATATGGGGACATGGACAGGGTGAGCGGGGGGGTGTTATCCGCGCTGGGGGTTTTGGGTGGGATTCAATCTGACGCGGGCTCATGGTATGTTGCCAACATTCTATATACGACAGGTGCCCAAACAACTTTCTTTGTTTGGTATAAACACGAGGCGGGGGCGTGGACAAGGACGGCCGCGCTTTCATTGTTCTCCGAAGAAATTACCGGTGGGCACGCCATATACGAAACGTATCAGAATGGTACAGACTTGACGGCCCTATCGGGAAGCAATTACGGTGTTTATTGGGTGTATCTGTGTCCCGAGGGAAACTTATATATTGCACTGGGAACGTCTAGTTATGCCAATGTGGGCTTGGCACAGGCGGCGACTGTCCCGGCCCCTCCTCCGTATATGACCAATTGGGGGGGGTTGATTGGTAGGGTAATAACTAAAAAGGGGACGGTCCCGTTATATTCCGTAGAATCTGTGTTCTCCACGCAGTTCACTTTGAGCGCGGCGGTTGACCATGCCTCACTTGCTAACCTGACGGCGGCGGATAGCCATCCCCAAGCGGCGATAACGGGGCTGACAACCGCAGACGGCCCAACCTTTGACCATCTTCACCTCACGACTGACCTTCCCGTGTCCGAGGGTGGTACGGGCGCGAGTACGTTCACAGACCACGGCGTTCTGTACGGTCAGGCGGCGAACGCTATCGGGGCTACGGCAGAGGGCGCGACGGGGAGTTATCTTGCTGGTACGACGGGCGCGGCACCTAGTTTTGCGACGCTGAATCAGGCGGCGGTAGCGGGCCTTACCACGGCAGACGGGCCGCAATTCAACCATGTTCATATTGAAAAAAACGGAGCCATCCTGTCTACCACCTCGGTAGGTTCAGACGACGGGGCCTTATCCGCAATCGCGGCGGGGGCGGTTGATTCGTCTCGTGGTGCGTCATTCTCCCTGTACGGGGTTAATGATGCTACCCATCCAGGGGATATATATTTCATGGCGGCCAATACTGCAGGGGCCATCCGATTTTTTACCGGGACGCAAGAACACTTTACCGTCGGCCTTGCCGGGGACATCTCTGTCGCGCATTACATTAACGCTCCCCTGACTGTTTATAAATCAACCGAAGCCAGCCTGATTGTGCAGGGCGCAGACAATCCTTGGACTGCGGGATTGTCCCTGTGGACCGGGGGGGGCGAGGCGGCAACCATCAAAGCCATCGGGGCTACTGGTGAGGTTAGGATTGGCGCGACTGCCGCTAATAATTACGTGACGCTTTATGCCAATGGAAGCGAGGCGGTCAGGATACTGACCTCCGGCAACGTGGGCATCAACGACACGGCCCCCGCCGAGAAGTTAGACGTGAACGGGAACATCAACGTCACGGGCGTGTACAAGGTCGATGATGTGCAGATAGGACAGGCCGACATATTGGGCCTTACTACGGCAGACGGGCCGACGTGGGACCATGTACATCTCCTTGGGACTAGCGGTACGCAACTAGAAGTTTTAACCAACGGTTCAGTAGTATCTCTGTTCAACTCTATTGTACAGGTTACAGCATACGCAGGGACGGTTCCCTCTACCGCTGGTGAGGTCCAACTTAGAAAGGTCAGGGGGACCGTAGCCTCTCCTTCGCCCACACTGACTGGAGACAGGCTTGGTCTTTTGGCATTTGCTAGTGGTTATAACGCAACCCCCAGTTTCCGTAATCTAGCGGCTATTTTAGCATACGCAGAGGAAGACCACGACGCCACCCACGGGGGAACCTTTCTAATTATTTCCACAACGTCTCTGGGGGGAACGTCTCGGTCAGAACGTCTACGTATCACAGCAGGCGGCAACGTCGGCATCAATGACAATTCCCCTGCCGAGAAACTAGACGTAACGGGGAACATCAACGTCACGGGCGTGTACAAGGTAGCCGATGTACAGATAGCGCAGAAGGACATTGTAGGCCTTACGACGGCAGACGGGCCGACGTGGGACCATGTGCATATTACAAACAATGCCGATGTCGGCGGGGCCTATCAAGTCGATAGCGTTCAGGTTGTCGGGAATAGACAGACCGCTATTGCCGAACCAGCCGAGACCACGGCGGCGAACACGGCGGCAATTAAATATATGCTCGACACTCTTGCCGCGCACGGGCTTTTGACGGCTCAGGAAAAAGTTGTTAATGGAGGGTTCGATTCGACGACTACGGGCTGGACGGCCTCGGATTCTACGCTCGCCTCGATTGCTGGAGGGCAATCTGGAAATTGCCTTGAAATAACCCAAGCAAGCGGGGCGCAGGGCGACGCTTATGCTACCGTGACGGGTCTGGTTGTGGGGATTTCCTATACCGTTTCGTTTTATGTGAAATCCGGCTCATCCGGCAACGAAGCGTATGACGTGGCCCTAGCTCGGACTTCGGATTGGGGCGACCAACACCATGTGGCCGGTACATCCTCTGGCTCATGGGTTCAGGGTTCGCACGTACTGACGGCGACATCAGACTCATATTATTTCTATCTTAGCAAACAAACCGCCACGGCTGGCACCATGCTTTTTGACACCTGCACGTGGAAGGTGACGCAATGAACATAACTCGCTCTTACGCGCCGACACACCCGTGGAGGGAGGAGACGATATGAAACAGATAGTCTACGGCTGCATCGCGCTTCTCCAAGACCCGAGGTTCGTCAAGTACGACAAGGCGTTGGACAAGTGGTATCTGGACGAGAACGCGGTCAACATCGAGTTCTGCGCCGTGGCGAACGCCGGGGCTGATGGCATCAGGCTCTTGCCGTGGGGAGTATGGTCGCCTCATCCATACGGCGTCAAGTCTCAGTTTCAGCCCTATGCATTGAACGCAGATTGCACCGCGTTCAATCTCGGTGCATTCAATAACTGGTACTTCCCCATCGTCAAGCGCGTCATCGAGATAGCCCGGCAGTACGGAATGACCACCTGGTTCTGCTGGCTCGACAACTGCCAATTCTCAGGTGACTACAGAAAGTGGAGTCCGTGGGTAACGAACACTCAGGGCATAACCTCCTGTTACGAGCCTGCCGCATACCCGTTCATCAAGACCTGGATTCAGAAGTGCCGTGACGAGTTCGCGGGCCTAGGCGTCGCGTGGGCATGGGGCAACGAGATGAACGACGCACGGATGGACGAACTGGTGCGGGCGTGCATCTTCCCTATCCTCCCCGAACTGGACCCCAAGATGATGACCTACGGGGCGCACACGAAGGATGCCCCCTACGTCAACGGGAATTACGAGGGCGATGCCGGGATGCTTGACCTGTTGAAGAAAATAACGGGGCTGGAGTTCGGCGACCCGATGAAGCTGGTGATATGGAAGGAAACCCACAGCGTCGGCGGCAAGGGCTATCCGGCCAAGCCGAACCGGCTGGACCAGGCTCTCTACTGGTGGGCTCGGGAAGCGGACAACGGTATCCGCATCTGGCTATCGGACGACGGGGTGTTCGACGGGGACAGCGCGTGCGACTTCGACATATACAACGGCAAGTTGCGCCGTCGCCCCTCGGCGGCGAGATGGGCGGAGGTCGTGAAGATGACGTTGAAGTACGGGAACGACTTCACGTACGAGCATCTCCCCAAGACGGAAGACTTGGCGTGTATCACGGCGACAGTCAAGGCCATCTACAAGGCGGCGTACGGCAAAGACCCCGTTGAGAAGTATCACTACGAGCCGCCCGTTGAACCGCCCGATCCTCCCGAACCACCGGAGCCTCCTCAGCCTCCGGTTCCCCCCGTACCGCAACCGTGGCTCAAGGACAACTGGGGATGGGTAGCAGCGGCAGTGGTCATAGGCGCCACCCTATTGGTGTTCTTCTTATGAGGAGCCAAGATGACCCTCCTCTTATACTTCGCGCTTGGCGTAGTATTCGACTACATGTTGACAAGGTACTACCTTGCCATATATCAGCGGCGACTGTTCTGGGGGCCAGCGTTGGCCACGGTAGTCACGCTTTTTTCGACTTTCATACTAGCCGCCCTAATCAAAGGCAACTTGCTGCTACCGATGGCAGCCTGGGCCATAGGCAACGGACTGGGAACATATCTAGGACTTAGGAGAACATAATGATTCCAATGATGGAAATGGTTCAAGTAGCGGTGCAAATGTTGTCCCCGTTACACAATCCGTTGCACTCCTTGGTTATGCCCGTGATGTTGTTTGCCGCGGAGGTTGTCGCTTCAATCATTTCGGGAATAGCTGGCTTACTTGGGGGCGCAATGTCCGGGGCAGGCAAGGCGGCGGCGGAGAAGAGGGAATACGAGACTTGGCAAAAGAAGCGTGGCCAGGAGCAGTCCGATGTACAAAAATACCTGAAACCGGAGCTAGGCCGTGTCAACTATGAGCAGAACGCCGGGTCGTTTGGTGACACTCTCGACCGCCTATTGATGGGAAGGGCAGGAGAACAGGTAAGTCCAGACCGCGCCTCCTCCATGGGCTTGAACTTCAAGGACATCCTAGCTTCCCTCGGGACGGCCCAGCGTGACCCTAACTCTTGGGACAGCACTAATCCGTGGGGTGGAAGAACGCCTCCCTCGTGGGTTGGAGGAGAAACGACATACGGCGGCCCCGGAGGCGTGCCCGCGGCCAATGGGGCTTGGGCGCCTGCTGGAGCGGGCGGCGCAGTTAGCCCTGGCGTTTCTGGTGGGCCTGGCGGGGGCCGGGAAGATCAAGCCTATATCAATGATATATTAAGGAAATACGGGATAGGAGCATAACATGGATATCTTTGGAAAATACAGTGATCTTATGGCACAGGGAAGGCCCAATGGCAGGCCCGTTGGGGTACGCGACGGAATGGGGCAACCGCTTCGCCAGGTCTCTAGCCCCGCCTTGGGGGGCCAGGTAAATGCCCCGGGCAGCATTGTGGGTGGCCCGCTGCCAATAAGCAGGATACTCCCTTCGGGGCAGGCAAGCTCTCTCCCGGGAACGCCAGGACCCCCGGACCTTGCCAAGTTGATTGGCGGTATCGTGGGTGGCCCCAGTTCTTTAGACGCAGGTCCAATTCCTGGCGGGCCAGTAGGCCCCATGGACTTCTCTAAAAATTCGGGTAGTGGCCCGCTACCTGATGCCGGTATGAGCGGGCCTGCGCAAGGTGGGCAGCAAGGCGGTCTCGCCAATTATCTCCAGTCCTTGCAGGGCGGATTTCAAGGACTCGGCGCTAGGGCGCAGGCCAACCAGGCCCAGCGGGCTCAACGGAAATCCACCAGGCAGGCCAATCGCGGGGTAGCGCCCGGACGGATGTACAATGGGCAGGGGGTACTCTAATGGCCGCGGCACTAGAGAAATACGGTTGGAAGGGTGGGGGAACGGAGCCCATCATTAATCCCAACTCTCCTACCGGCATGAAGTATTGGATGCAGGAATTAACCACCCCTGTCACAGCGGACATTGGGCTATCTGAACCAGAGCGCCAGGGAATTTATAACCTGGCTCGGCGCCAGATGCAAAGTGGAACAAACGCCGCTGCGGCAGAATTAGAAGGAAAGATGGGTGGCAAGGGGTTTAGGGCCGGTGAGTCTGGCATCGCGGACACCGCTATTGG